>Ga0137403_10000988_pt1 | contig 36215 bp, 13 predicted proteins | sample CZOMad2_1_16fung_FD_122057 | JGI IMG/M metagenome (GOLD analysis project Ga0137403, IMG submission 122057) | Vadose zone soil fungal communities from Angelo Coast Range Reserve, California, USA - CZOMad2_1_16fungal (Hybrid Assembly) | ecosystem: Environmental > Terrestrial > Soil > Vadose zone... | reverse complement strand
TCCGCCTGAAGCCAAGGCGAGAGCTCAGGCCATGGTCGCTGACCTGATTACTGCCTTTGGCACTCGCATTTCAAATCTCACATGGATGTCGACACAGACGAAAGAAAAGGCTTTGGCCAAACTGGCGGCGTTTGAGATCGGAATTGGATATCCCGACACGTGGACTGATTATTCGACGTTCGATGTCGTGCGTGGCGACGCTTTTGGAAATATGAAACGAGCGGAAGAGTTCAATCGTCTGCGGAACTTAGCCCAGCTAAAACGGCCGGTTGATCCGATTGAGTGGCCAATCAATCCGCAAATCCCCGGTGCGGTTATCATGTTCAGTCCCAATGCAGAGTTTTTCTCAGCTGCCATTCTGCAGCCTCCATACTTCGACGGCCAAGGCGACTCTGCTTCCAACTACGGCTCCGCCGGTGCCGGAATGGCCCACGAAATCAGCCACAGCTTCGACGAGTTGGGCAATATTTACGATGCTCACGGGCGACTCAGCAAATGGTGGACCGAGGAGGACCTAACCCGGTTTCGTGCCGAAGCGGCAAAGGTCATCGCGCAACAAGACGCCTATTGTCCGTTTCAGGATCTCTGTGTCAGCGGCAAACGGGTGTTGGGTGAGAGTGTCGCTGATCTCGCAGGGTTGATGGTGGCGCACGACGCCTACGTTCTGTCTCTGAAAGGCAAGACCGATGTCATCCTCGGCGGACTCAGTGGCGAACAACGCTTCTTCCTCGCATTCGCGCAACGCTGGCGAAGAATCCAGACCGAAGCCGCGCTTCGTGGACAACTCGCAACTGACACCCATGCACCGGGGGAATATCGAAGTGATACCGTACGGAATATTGATGCGTGGTACAAAGCGTACAACGTAGTTGCTGGCGACAAACTCTATGTAAAGCCAGAAGATCGCATCCGGATCTGGTGAACGCCGGCCCCAAAATGGAGAAGCCTGTAATGCTGAAGATTGAAACAGCACTCCTCGTGATTGACGTTCAGGAATCCTTTCGCCATCGGCCCTATTGGACCGACTCCGATGTATCTTCCTTCATCGAGAATCTGCAGACTCTCGTTGACGGCGCAAAATCCCGTAATATGCCCGTCGTGCAAATCTTCCATGTGGAAGACTCCGGGCCCTTTTCCCTCGCCTCCGGACACGTCGTTCCATTCCAAGGTTTGTCCTTGCAGCCTGATGCGGTTTTCTATAAACGCAGCCACAGTGCGCTGGTTGGCAGCGGGCTCGATGTCTGGCTCACTCGCAAAGGAATCCGGCGAGTGATCGTCTGCGGAATCCGCACCGAACAGTGCTGCGAGACGACGGCGCGACATGCGTCGGACTCGGGCTACAGCGTGGATTACGTAACCAACGCGACCCTCACCTTTCCGATGATGGATCGCCACGGACGAAAGTGGAGTCCAGACGAGATCAAGGCCAGGAGCGAACTGGTTCTTGACGGACGTTTTGCCCGCGTCGTCAGCGTCGAGGAGGCTCTTGTCGGCTGCACGGAGCACCTTGTAGGCTGAGGCATGGCCGAGAAGCAAATCTCTGCGGCTACTCGGGGAGCAATCCTCGGCGATCGATCCACGATTCGGCTAAATCCAGGCGGGGAATACTCGATGAAGAAGTTATACACGCCCCAGTCCAGCGAGAAGGCCGTGGCGCGTGGTGGAATTGTCGAAGTCGGCGATTTTCACCCAAACGGGATCGCAAACGATCCGGGTGTGCGACAGATTCCCGTTTTTGTTTTGCTCCCGCCCCGTCTCCTGCTGCTGGATATTGCGGGTCCCCTCGAAGTCTTGCGCCAAGCCAACCGTGTGCAGGAGGCGGTGCGTTTTGACGTACGATACGTTGGACCAAACCCTGAACTCCTGACTTCAATCGGCATCACGCTGGCTGCCGTCGAGCCGCTTCCGAGCGAACTGCCTCCGGGGGCCTGGGTCGTGCTCGCCGGCGACGTGGAAAATGTGATGCAACATGGAGGTGGGATGGGTGATGGCAAATCGCCAGAAGACGAATCGGATGAAGAAACGATTGTTGCTTGGCTGAAACAAACCATCCGATCGGGCCACAGGCTGATTTCGATATGCACCGGCGCGTTGATGGCCGCGCGAGCCGGTCTCCTCGATGGACACGCCTGCACGACGCATTATCTCAGCTGCGCAGAACTTGCCGCCCTCGCTCCGAAAGCCACAGTCTTGGAGAACCGCCTTTACGTCGAAGACGGCGATCGCTACTCCAGTGCAGGGATTACGGCCGGTATCGACCTCATGCTGCATTTGGTCCACCAGTGCACAAACCAATCCTGTGCTATTGCGGTTGCGCGATATCTCGTCGTTTATTTGCGCCGCAGCGGTGCCGATCCTCAGCTCTCGCCTTGGTTGGAGGGCCGGAACCATCTCCATCCGGCGATACACCGGGTGCAAGATACGATCGCCGGTGATCTTACGAAATCCTGGACTCTTAGCCGGTTGGCAAGAATCGCAGGTGCCAGCGAACGCCATCTTTCCAGACTGTTTCACGAACACGCGGGTATGAGTATCGCGGAGTATAGCAATCGTCTGCGCGTTGCCTTCGCGCAAGAACTGCTTCGCGAGACGAATTTTGATATGGAGCACGTTGCCGAACGGGCTGGTTTTAGCTCGCCGCGTCAGTTACGTCGCGCCTGGGGGAGGGTGTACAAGACCCCTCCCCGCGAAGCCCGGGTGCAAGCAGTTTAGGGCTGTCCCTCCACGGTAAGCTACTGGTATTGCCTTCGTTCTGCGAAGAGACAATCCCCCCTCGATTTCACTGGCGCAAGTGGCGCACTTTAGTAGCCGGCCTGTGAAGCCGAACACAGTTGCCAACAAGCCCCCATATGCAAGCATTACGAAGCCTTGCGGGCATTTCCCGCTTCGGCAAACGACTCCAACACTCGACGCAGGCTCTGGAAATCCGGTACGACAAATGACGCCCGGGTGGTTCCAGGGCCGACGTGCACGGTCCAGGCATCAGATTGCAGCCGCTCGAACAAATCTTCGTCCGTGCGATCATCCCCGGCCGCAAATATGAAATCGGGGTTATCCGAAGCCTTGAGAAGTCGGCCAAGCGCCTCGCCTTTGTTGGCCCAAACTGGCCGGACCTCTACGATCTTCTCCCCGCGAAATGCCCGCAGTTCCGTCTCGGCGAGCATCGCCTCGAGCATGGAGACTAGCTCGTTGGCCAGCCACTCTCCGAATTCTGGATCGGCCATGCGATAGTGCCATACCAGGGCATATTTCTTTTCTTCGATAAAACTGCCGGGCGTTCGATCGACGAAGTGTTCCAGGATGGGCACTACTGTGTTCTTCCAGTCCGTGTTCACTTGTGGGCGCAGCTGTTCCCAACCTTGTGCCGATGGGGGCTTCAACTCGGCGCCATGTTCCGCCGCCAGCCAAATAGCATCAATGGCTCCGAACCAGCGATCCAGATTCTCCGCCGGCCTGCCCGATATGAGAGCAAGGCAGTTCCGGGGGTCAGCCGCCAGAGCACGCAAAAGATCGAGCAGGGAAGAGGAAGGAGCAGCTAGTTGCGGCCGTTTCGCAAACGGGACAAGGGTACCGTCGTAGTCCAGAATGAGCAAGCGGCGTCGCGCCCGGGTGTAGGCATCGCGGATTTCGACGGGCCGCAGCCGCTGGGGTTGCGTGTCGATGTAGCGCCCGCGTTCCGCTACAGCCTCTTCGAGGGCGGTCAGGAAACGCTCTCCCCAGCGGAAAACATTGTTCCGCAGGACTCGATGGTGAAGAGCCGTCATTCGCTGGCGCCGCTCCTGATCGTCGAGCGTCAGCGCTCGCTCGATGGTGGCCGCCGTGCTGTCCTCATCGAAGGGATTAATGAGGAGCGCCTCACCCATTTCGGCAGCGGCCCCAGCAAACTCGCTCAGTACCAGGACTCCATCGCCTTCCGGCTTGCAGGCAACGTATTCCTTTGCCACCAGATTCATCCCATCGCGCAGCGGTCCAATCCAGCACACATCCGCTAGCTTATAGAGAGCGACCAGTTCCGTTCGGTCGATCGAGCGGTTGATGTAAACCAGCGGCGTCCAGCCGGGCGTCCCGAGTTTGCCGTTGATTTCTCCGGTCAGCCGGTTCACTTCGGTTCGTAGTTCCTGGTACGTATCGATACCTTCCCGGGTGGGCACGCCGATCTGGATCAGCACCACCTTTTCTTTGAGCTCTGTCGAGGTCTGGAGTAAATGTGCATACGCACGCAGACGCTCGGGAACGCCCTTGGTATAGTCCAGCCGGTCGACCGCGAGCAGCACTCTTCGACCGCTGTAGCGCGCGACCCATTCGGCATATTGCCGAGCCGTAGCTTCGTCATCGTTTAACAGGCGCGTGTATTCCTCCGGCGCGATGCCAATAGGAAGAGCTTCGAGCCGCACAGGGCGACTGCCGACGTCCACCTGCGTAATCTTGCTTTCCATACCGAGGACCCTGAGCAAGGTGGCACGAAATTGCTGCAGGTGCCCATGGGTCTGGAATGCAAGCAGATCAGCCCCCAGAAGGCCTTCGAGAAGTTCCTCGCGCCTGGGCAAAACCGGAAAGATTTCAGACGATGGAAACGGAATGTGCAGGAAGAAGCCAATCGCCGCATCCGGTAGCTTTTCTCGCAATATCTGAGGAAGCAGCATCAAATGGTAGTCGTGGACCCAGATCAAGTCGTTGGGCCGGTAGCGTCGCACAACGGCTTCAGCGAACATCCGGTTGGCTTCGACATAGGCTTCCCAGCTCTTTGCGTCGAACTTTAGCTGCGAGGGAAAATTGTGAAAAACCGGCCAGAGAGTCTGGTTGGCATAGCCTTCGTAAAATCCGCTTGCCACCTCTTCTGGCAGCTCGACTGCAAAACACCGGTCCTTCTCTGCCCATTCCGAAAGAACTGCTTGGCGGCTAGGATCGTCTTCCTCTCCGCTATGTCCAGCCCAGCCAATCCAGTCGCCGCCGCCCGCTTGCAGCAACGGGTTCATCGCGCTCGTTAAGCCTCCGGAACTCCGGGCTGTGGTCCAACCTTCTTCCGTCTTCTGCAAAGTCAGGGGAAGCCGGTTCGAGACGACAATCAGCCGGGCGCCTCTCCGCTGGACCGCCGTCAATCGGGAGACCGGTTGCAGACTCATGCCGGTATCTTTTTCCACGTCAAGGTGCATCGCTGAATCCTCAAACATCTGCGAGTGTCGCGTTTCTAACGCTCGTGGGCATTGGATGCGGGTTCTGCCGGTCTCGATACGTCGAAAGGCGAAGGCCGAGATACCGTCTCCAGAGTCAACCTCTACAGTGTCGCGGTAAGTTCCAGCCGCGGCGCTTGACATCCTCCCGCCAAGCGCATGGCATCTGAGATTCGGCGAGATCGTATGGTCTGCCGGGTTTTCTCCCGAGCCGGTCGAACGGAGGTAAACGCATCATGAACAGGATCAGATTTGCATTGCCACCAGTACTGTTTTTCAGCTTGATTCCATTGGGCTACACCCAACAACAGGAATCAGGACAGCAGCCTGACTCAATCAAACAAGAGGAAACGAAACACCCTCAGGACGCTACTCCTCCTCATAAGCCAGCCGCGGCAAGTCCTTCTCGAGAGAGCCGGCCACAAGAGGAAAAGCCTCCGAAACCAGAAAAGCCGGAGGCGTCAAAGCCGCCGAAAGAGCAGCCCAAGGCTGGCCAAGAAGAGCGCCAGGAACAGCATGGTCAAGCGGAGCACGGCGGTGGAAACACCCAGAAGGATGCCGACAAGGACGGCAAAAACGGCAAGAGCGCTCGCGCCCCGGATGCACAGTTCAAGGCTAAGATGGGGCATCAGCATTCGTTCACCGTGAACCGGGTCGTCACGCAAACAACAATCGTTCCAAATCAGACGCAGTTTGTTTACGGAGGCTACACGTTTGTGTTCCTCGATCCCTGGCCCGCGGCCTGGCTGTTTACGGATGATTGCTACATCGATTATGTCGATGACCAGTACTTCCTGTTTAATCCGCTACACCCGGAGATTCGCGTCAGCTTGCTTGTTGTCGGATGAGTACAACGAGGCGAGCAAGGCCGACAGAAAGCTCAGTCGCCGATTGATACGAATTGTCTGCCGGTCAGCGAAGGGGACTCCGCTGACCGGTTAATTCGGGCTGTTTTAGGGGAACCGGTGTATGTAGAGGTTGGCCTGGCATAGGCCTCAGGACTTTCCCGGTTCCAAGGACGCAGGTTCACGGAAAAAACCGGTACCGGTCAAGACCAAATCTGTAGCGAAGAACCCCTGCACTCTTCACCCACCGCTCCACCCCACTCTTTCTTCCTGTGCCGTCGTAACTAGAAGGCTCCGACTCCAAGAGCGCTTGCGAAGTGCAAGCGATTCTCAGAATTGCTGAACTCATCGTTACTTATTTCAGGTTGAGGAACTTTGGCAAAGCTTCTACCGAGCGGCCAGTGGCGCGGGCAAGCGGATTTTGTATAGTGTTGAAAATTAGCCCTTGACGACGGCGCAGAATCGAACTCCGGTGGCCTGGTACCGCGTAACTGATTGATTTCAAGAACTCGTGCCGAGCCCATTTTTCGCAAAGTCGCGCTTGGGCACCAAGAGGGCGGCAATTCACAGACTTGTTACATTTTCGTTACATGGACTCAGGAATCGCCACGAACAGTCTGCGTTTTCTCCGGTATTTCGGTAAAAGCGTACTGGTTTTTGCGAACCGTCAAGCCGAATGCCTCAAGTAACGTTCGTGGTAGACGGAGGGCGCTAACCGCGAACACCCGTTTCTGAAGTTCAGTGGCGAAGAGAGCGCCAACGCTTTCGTTGTCTGCAGCAACGGGACCGACATCCCACCAACAGGCCTGCCGCGGATGTCAAAGGCGCTCCGATATCCGAACACAGGCGCCTAGTGTTGAAAGTACACGGTTAGCCCCTCGCCCGCGCATTTTTTTCTCGTTCTCTTCTTGACATTGTTCGGAACGGTTGTTACCGTTGCCGTTCTTATTTTTGAAGTAGTGTTGCTGGATTGGTTCTTAGAACGAACGCCGGGTGGATGATTGATATCTGGGGCCTCAGGCTTGACCCGCGGAACGGTCGGCGTTTTTCTGGCAGCAATTCTTGCTGCGCCCTTGGTTGCCCAATCCCCAGCGGTCAAGATTGGTTCCCTGGATCTCCCGATCGGCGGGATCCAGGCGACTGTAACCCCCGCCCAGCCTGTCATTCCTAAGAACGTTGCATCCGGTGTGCAGGTCGTAGTTACGCAAAACGGGCAGCAATTGACTCCCGCGGCGGTCGCGCAATACCTTGGCGGAACCTTTCAGTTGGTAGGTCAGTATTCGGGGCCGGGGTTAACCCAAACCCTGGATGTTCCCCAGAGTCCTCCCGCCCCGAACTCCCTAATCATCAACCTGCCGGCAGTCAGCACCTCGGGGAACTACACCCTCAGCAACTTGCGATTTGTGGTGAATGGCGCGCCGGTTCTGGATGTGACGCCGAGTCTGATCCCGATCCAGGTCATCGACCAGGTGTTGGTAACCTCCGTGCAAACCACCCCCCTGACGCTAGATCAAATTCAAGAAGCCGGCGTTGTGCTGGACAGCAGCGCGTTTACTGGATTCCAATTCACAATCGGGTTACAGCTTTCGTCGCAAGTCGTCAATATCAGCTTCCCAGTCGTATTCAATCAACAGGGTATCCCCATACCGCAGCCGCTTTCCCCACCGGCAATCAACCTGCCGGCGGGCGTGAATGTTCCCATACCGTTCATCGTCCCCGTTCTTCTGCAGGCGACAGATGGGGCGGGGAACAAGATATCTCTTCCGGACCTGGGGGGTGGCCAGGGAACCATTAAGATTCCGGGCGTCATTGTCATACCCGGCAACGTAGGGTATTTGAAGCAATTTTTCTCGGCGCAACTCTACGTCTCGAATGGAGCGCCGGGTGGGTCGAATCTTACTGTCGACAACATCACCGGAACGATCAGTCTGCCTTCCGGAGCGGACGCAGTAGTTGGGACTTCGGATGATCCTCTGGCCTTGCCGACCCTTGTCTCCGGCGCCCAGCCCGCCACCATGAATGTTCTTGCCCCTTCCCCTGGAGGCGGGACACCCACCGTCACGACACTGAATCCGGGTGATACCGGGCAGGCGGAGTGGACGATTCGGGGAGACAAGGAAGGCTATTTCCCCATCAATTTCGATATCAACGCCAGGCTCCAGGGCTTGCCAACTGGGCCGATTTCTCTTACCGGTACCGCGGTGGGCGCAGTCTTGGTCCGGAATCCCTACTTTGATATGACGTTTACCGTACCGGGTGTGGTACGGAAAGGCGAACTCTTCAATGTTTACGCTACGGTCAGCAACGTCAGCCAGGTAGCCGCCAACGCCTTGACGGTCAATTTTGACCAGAATGCATTGAGTGGCGTGACTCTTGTAAGTCCGCCTTCGCCCGTGATTCCAACTCTCAGCGCGGGCGACTCCACGACGCTGACCTTCCAGTTCCGGAGTTTGCAGACCGGGCGGGTGGTAGCAAGCTATCTGAATTTCGAAACCACCAACGGCACCACGGGCGGACTCAACTTTACCCTGGGCGTCTTTGCCAATGGAACACCCATGTCACCGGATACGCTGGTGCTCCCGTCCTCGGTCGACAATCTGCCGACCAACGTCGTGGATGCAGCCATGCGGGTGCTGGGGCAAGCCTGGAGTGTGGCCAATGCCGGAAGTACGCTGCCGGTCGGTATCATCCGCACAACCCGCGCTGTGGTTACGCAGAAGTCCTTGATGCTGGCGGAAGCGGGCCTGCGGCAATCGTTGGGCGAGCCCTTGCCGAATGCATTGCGCGACCTGGGCACGGACTTTTTCAGTGGTTCGCCGGTTGATCCAGGATTTGATCAGGTTCTGCGCACAACTGAAGCAGGACAGAACTTTACCCGCGTACTTGGCTCAAATCTTGCTCAACCGATGACGCAAGCCGGTGGAGTCCTGCCTTATGAACAACAACTCGCGGAGATCGAAGCTTCGGGACCGAATTTCCTAACCTTTGCCGTCGGCAGCGGCACGGGGGCCGCACCGGTTTCTATCTCGCTGACGGATGGATCTGGAAAACAACTTACAAATGGCGCGACAGGGGGCATCCTCGGGGGCGCGCTGTTCTCGCTGGCGAACGGAGCGACTGGGCCGTATCTCGGACTCCTAACCTCGCCTACAAGTTCGCCTTACACTCTGCTGTTAACTGGCCAAGCGAGCGGCAACGCTGATATAGCGATCTCGATTCCGCGAGGCGATGGGACGGTGGTGCGAGGTACGATCACGGGTGTCGCGACCGTTGCGGGCCGGAAAATGCGGCTGATCGCCGATCTTCTGAATCCCAACAACCTCGTCTTGCAGATTGACACCGCTGGCGATGGCTCCTTTGCCACCAGTGTTCCCCTGAACACGCAAGTGATTTCTCCTTCCGGTCCGTCCCTGATCTCCGCCAATGTGATTGGGACGGAGACAGTCAGCCAGGCCAGCAATCTGGGCACGAACATGGTTGCGCTGTTCGATCGGATTGTGGACGGACCGACATCCAGCAAAGTAGGCAACTACTCCGTTCCGAAGAACTCCGTCGCTTCGGCGAGCAAGCAACTTTCCGGACGCCTGGTATTCGCAAACCTTGCGCAGCCGGAAGGTCCGTACGTGCCGACGACCTTTGCGGTCAACGGCGTCGCGGACCAGCGGGGTGTCGTAGGTACCCCGTCTTCGGTCAGCGTGACGTCATTGCTGCAGGACCCCGGTGCCGTAGTCACCGGCCGTGTCCTTGCCGCGGACGGAACGCCGTCGCCCAGCGCCGTCGTCACTTATTCGAACGCTACGTTCGACGGCATATGCCAAGACTCAACCTATATTGGCGTGGCTGCGGTGCCGGTGCAAAGCAACGGAAGCTACGAGTTCCGCTATGTCCATCAGGACCCGTGCGGCGCTCCCTTCCGTGTATCCACCAAAGATCCTTTGGACGGGTCATTGAGAGAGGTAACAACCTACGTCCGGGCAGCTGGACAGCAGATGGTCATCGACCTCGCATTGCTGGGATTGGGTTCAGTGAGTGGAACTGTCACTGATTTGTCCGCGAGCCCGGTGTACAACGCTCAGGTCGTCGCGATCAGCGGGACGGATCCGCAGGTTGGAGGCCAAGTCTTCACCGATGCCAATGGCAATTACACGATCACGGGGATTACGGTTGGGCCTGTAACCGTCAAAGCTGTAAAGGGAGTTAGCCTCGGCACCTCGGCCGGAAACATCCAGCGGGCGGGCACCACCGCTGTCGTCAACGTGTCTCTCAATAGCGGAGCCGTCAACGTTTCCGGGACAGTAACGCTGATTCAGGGCGGAGTAGCCACCCTGGTGCCCGGGGCCCCAGTTGCTTACTACCTGAGGTTCCCCAACCTACCGGACCCGGTGGCCGTCGGGGTTGCGATTACAGCGGCAGACGGCTCGTATTCAATCAAGTCTGTCCCTGCCGGTTCCTACACGGTCACGGCGTTCTTGACTTCCGTTCTTCAAACTAGCCTGAGCGGCGTGTCGGCAGCTGGGCAGAATCTAACGATTCCGCTCCAGGTTGCTGTCCCGAGCACCGGAACGGTCAACGGGAAAGTGTCGCTGCCGGATGGCACACCGGCTGCGGGTGTCGTGGTCTATCAAGGTCAGAACGGTGTGCTGTCCAATCCGGATGGGACATTCTCGCTGGCAGGCATACCCGTTCTGCCGTCCCAATCCCAGACGATTTACGCGCGCACTTTGGATGGAGTGCGCTCAGGAAATGCCAATGTGGTCGTGACTTCCTCGACCACGGCGGTGAACGGCGCCAACATCACGTTGTCGGGTCTTGGAACGGCTCAGTTCACGGTCTTGGACCCAGTCGGCAACCCCGTCGGTGGGCAACAGGTCGCCATTCCAGACGGTTCCCCGAATTGCGGCGGGATCTTGCAAACCACGAATGTAAATGGGGTCGCCGTGTTTACCGGTTTGGGCGTGGGGACTGTGAGGGTCGTAGCCTTACAGCCGCACGGCAACACGAGTGAGCTTGTGTCAGGTTTCGCTACGATCACCAAAGACGGCAGCACTGGTTTCGGCACCCTGCAGTTCAGGGGCTCGGGAACGGTGACTGGCAGTGTGACCGATCCTAAGAATGCGGCAGTTCTTGGGGCCACGATTCTGTTGACCTCGAATACGGCGGACCCGGGTTCCTGCACTTCTGCCCAGGTCGTCACCCAATCCGTGCAAACCGGCACCGATGGCACTTTCCGGTTTAACGGAGTCAATGTCGGGAAAGTTGGAGTGACCGCGTCGCAGGCGTTCTTCCCCACAGTGGTCGGAGCGCAGGGCACCTTGTTGACCAGTGGCTCGACAGTCAACTTCCCGCTGCAACTGGTGAACACAATTTCAGGTGTGCTGTCCGGAACTATTTTCCTTCCGGACGGTGTCACTCCTGCGGGCGCGGGAGTGCAAGTCATCGCCAACGGGCCTTTGCCCAACGTTACCGTCAATACCGATGCTAGTGGCAACTTCAGGTTCGCCAAGATTTTCCCGGAGGGAAGCTACTCGTTAACGGCGAGCGACCCGGTTTCCGGTGGCGTCAACCGCATGCAGATCTATCTGCGCGCCAGCCAGGACATGACGCAGAATCTCCGGCTCAAGGGCACCGGGACAGTGAACGTCACTGTGGTGGATGGAGCGGGCATGCCTGTTGGCTCGGCATTCGTGACCCTCACGGAGACGGACTACCCGAATGCCAGTTTCAGCGGGTCCCTGGATGCTTCCAACCAAGGCGTCCTCCCGTTCCCAAATGTGTTTGAAGGCAAGTTCAGTGTTCAGGTTTCCGATCCTTTTGCTCGCGGTGGCCGCGCTTCTGGAACGTTGCCGCAGGGTGTGGATGTGGTCGATGCCCAGGTCCAGCTGACCACGACCGGAACCGTGCAGGGGCACTTCTTCCTGCCCGATGGCGTGACGCCGGTTCCGAACGCCACCATTCAACTGACGGCGAATGGCAGCAGCATCGGCCAATTTACCTCGCTTGGAGCGGGCGATGTTGGAGCGTACTCGTTCCAATATGTACCTGCCGGACCGATTCAGTTGAGGGCCCAAGATCCGTTGACGGGCCGGACTGGCATTGCCGCCGGCACGATCACAATCCAAGGGCAGGTTGTGACACTGGATGTGAAGGCCGAAGGTCTCAACACAGTGCAAGGTTTGGTGACGAGAAACGGGGCGCCACAGCCAGGCGCTTCGGTAACGCTGGTGTCGGGCAATTTCCAGGCCACGACTACGGCGGACGCCAACGGGCTGTATCTGATGACTGGCGTCCCCGAAGGCGTCATTGTGGCCACGGCAAGTTTGGGTACGGATTTTCTCAGCGGAACGGCTACCAATACGGTCAGCGGAGACGGCAAGATCCTGACCCTGGATGTCGCTCTTCGAAGTTCCGGGACGGTTGCCGGGCGAGTCGTGATGGCGGATGGCGTAACTCCGGCACCGCCTTCCAGCGTGAGCATTAACGTGGGAGGCGTGGGCGGTGGGACGGAAATGACGACCACCGACGCGCAGGGAATGTTCTCGTTACAGAATGTACCTTCCGGTGTGGGCGCGATCTCGGTGCAGGTGCTGGGAGGGATTGACCAGGCGAATACGCAAATCACCGTGGCCGAGGGTGGGACAACGAACGTCTTGGTCAAGCTCAATGGCACTGGGGGACTCTCCGGTCATGCGCTGGACTCGGCAGGAAATCCAACCGCCGGCACGATTGTGCTTACCGGAACAGGAACATTCCCCTATTATCTGACGCTCACAGCGGCGGCCGACGGCACTTTCTCGGTGCCGCAAGTGTTGGCTGGGCCATTCACGGCGAAGCTGAGCGCGAATATTGGAGGCTTCACCCTCTACGGGACAACAACAGGCAGCGTCCTTCCGGGTCAAACCGCCACCATCAACGTTCAGGTGCAATCCAGCGGGACCATTACCGGCCTTGTGCTCCGGCCGGACGGCGTGACTCCTGCCGTGGGTGCGTCCGTCACGATCCAACTCAATATCGGTTCCATCACGGTTCAGGCACAGAACGACGGAAGGTTTACTGCGACGGGCGTTCCACTCGGCGCCTTTACTGTCAACATCACCGATCCATCGACGACGGGAATAGCTGCGATTTTGGGCCGGTCCCTGACCTCTAATGGCGATACTGCAAATCTAGGGACGATCACCCTCGATGGCAACGCGCTTTCCGTTGTCAGCAGCAATCCTACGGACGGGGCCACTGGCGTCTCTGTGAATCAGGATCTTATGGTGACGTTCAGCGAATCCTTGGCCAGTACGAATGGGATTTTCGTGACCACCGGCGGGAGCAATGTTGTCCTGAATTCCTCGCTTTCGGCCGACGGCAAGACTGTTACGTTGCAGGGACAAATGCCGGACGGCGTTCCGCTGGTACTGAATGTGACGGGTCAAGTACAGGATGTATTCGGACGGCAGTTGCTACAGCCGCAAGCGATTCGCTTCACCACTGCCGACCTTTCGCCCCCGTACGTGGTCTCGATCTCTCCAGCGGATCACGCGATTCAAGTGCCCGTCAATGCATCGGTCGCTGTGACCTTTAACAAGGCACTGTCGGCGACAGCAGATTTGTCGAACGTGATTACGCTGAGTTCCGTCGCCGGCCCCGTGGGCGGTGGCGTGTCGCTGTCGGCGCCCGAAACTCTGACCTTTACTCCCACCGCGCTGCTGGTCAATAACACGCAGTACACGGTCACGGTCAGCGGCGCAGTCTCGTTTGGCGGAAATCTCCAGACGGGGTCATTTACCAGTAATTTCATCTCTCCCGAAACCGCGACTCCAGTTCTGCAGCTCAGCGCTCCGCTGAACGGCTCTTATGTGAATTCCGCAACGCCCATGATTTCGATCTCGTTGAGCGATCAACTTACGGGCATTAATCTTGCAACCGCCGTCCTGGTTCTGGACGGGCAGACCGTTCACCCAACGGTGACCGCCAGTTCCATTACGTATACTCCGACTACCGCGCTGGCCAGTGGTTCGCATACTGTTGCCGCGTCGGTGCAGAACAATGCCGGCGTCGTCGGAGTACTTTCCGGGTCCTTCATCGTGGATACCACCCCTCCGAGCGTAGCGACGCTGGTGGGGATCACAGCGAACCAGGTGCTCAAGGGGCAAATCCCCATCGCGGCGTCGGCGACCGATGCGATTTCTGGAATCGCGAAGATCAATTTCCTGGTAGATGGGGTCGTACAGGCCGCGCTGACGGGACCGGGCTACTCCGCAGCCTTCGACACCACCCCGCTGGCCGACGGCCCGCACAACTTCACGGTGCAAGCCGTGAACAATGCGGGGTCGAGTGGCCCCGCCAGCGCAGCCATCCAAGCGCTGGTTGAGAATATTCCATTGACGGTGGCCATCAACTCGCCGCTGAGCGGCGCACCGTTCAAGACGCAGGTTGTGGTAACGGCGACGGGATCCGAGCCAGTCCAGAAGATTACCTTCACCCTTGGCGCCCAGACCGTTACGGCCACTACCTCGCCGTATCAGGGCACGTTGAGCCTTTCGGGAGTTGCGGATGGGCCGCAGGTCATTACCGTCACGGCGTACAACTTTGCCGGAGATTCCGCTTCCTCCACGGTCACGATTAACGTACTGCAGACGCCCCCAGGGGCTCCGAATCCGAATTTGATTTTTGCCGAGCCGCCGAGCAACGGCACTTCGCGCGTACATGGTTTGTCCGGCGCGGTTGGTGGCGGCGGGCTTGTTGTTTCGGTTGTAGATATGCTTTCGCACACGACCGCCACTGGGACGGCAGCAGCCGACGGCTCGTTCGCCACGAACATCGTTGCCTCAATCAGTGACACTCTGTCCCTCACCGCCATCGACGTGGTCGGCAATGTCAGTGCGCCGACTTTGATCGCCGTCCGCAGCACGCCTTCGTTGCCGGCCTCATCCGGCAGCACCTCGCTCATGTATCAGGGCAATCTGGTGGATCGAGTAGGACTGGTTGCTGGCGCTCTGACTCCGGATGGACAACCCGATGCCGTCTTCACACTGAGCCTCTCGATCGGCGACAACGTCCTACGGACGCTTTCCTACGTCGATCTCCAGGGTGGCGCGCAACTGCGAAGTACGCGGGCCGGGATTGCTCCACTCGGAGTCGCGGCCGATGTGGGTTCGCCGCTTCTGAACAGTCCGAGCGGACCGGTGAGCTTCCCCATTACAACCGGCGCAACACTCACGCTCTTCGCCGGAGACAGCGGCTTCATTATGCCGGGTACGACCTATACCGCCACGGCAGTCTTCAATGACGGCTCGCGGTTCGTCGGGACTTTCAAGGTGATCGCACCCGCGGACCGGCAATACGTTGCCCACTCCGCCACCATCGCCGCCAATCCTTCGGCGATCGCGGTGAATGGCGTGACGCCGGGCACTTCGACCATCACGGTTACCGGCATTCGCGATATCAACGGCACGCTTGTTCCAGATGGTGCCAACATCGCCCTGTCGGCGACAAATATGGCCACAGTGAATCCAGCCGGAACGCCGGTGCCGTCCGCTGGCGGAACCTTTACGGATGGAACTCCCGCCGCAAACAATGCGAACTTCCGCGTCTACACGGTCCTCAACGGAACCGTAACCGCGACCTATTCGAGCCAATCCGTTACGCCGACGCCGGTGACGGGCGCCCTGGCAGTGGTCCAGATGCAAGCGGCCGACGCGAGCTACAACGTGCTCGGGACAAGAGTCGTTGCGTCTCAAGACATTAATATTCACGCCTCCGCGGACACCGCAATTGTTTCCGTATCTCCGGGAGCGCTCTACGCGGATCGCGGCGATCATCGGAGCCATATCACCGTTGTGCTTCGCGACGCGAATGGCAATTTACTCCCGGATGGCACGAAGGCGGCTATCACCGTTCAGGACTTTACGACGATTGCGAACAACGCCTATATCCGGTCGGCGGGCGGAACGCTTCTCAACGTTCCAGCCTTGTACGGCTCTTACGCTTTGGGGACCATGTCCGGTGGCAAGATTTCGTTCGATTATTCCGACTCAGGCATTTTCCAGGGAACGAACGCCACTGCGGCTGCCATCATTCAAGTGGTGCCGGCGGATAGCAACGGCAACATCACGTCCAGCAACGATCTCGGTACAAGCACGATCACCCTGGTTGGCGCAGCAGGCGCAGATATCGATCCCTTCCAGCCCAGCGTGCCTCAGGTTTCGCCTGCCCAACCGCTCCAGGTCCGGATCCAGGATGTTCACGACGCACGCGGCAATCTTGTGCCCGATGGTTCCAACATTGGCATCACTGCGTCCGACTTCACCGCTATTTTTGGCAACAGCTACGTGCGGTCTGCGGGCGGGGCGATCGTGGATGGAACGCCGTCCAGCAGCAGTACTATCTGGCGTTACTTCCCCTTGGCCTCGAACGGCTTTACCGCTACTTACTCAACCGACGGATCCACGATCATTCCTCCTGGACAGACGGGGACGGCGACGTTACCGCTAGTCATGGTTGATCCGAGTTCCCAAGTCCTGGACATCAATGCGATCACGGTGCACGACATTGTGCTGGTACCGCCCTCCAATGCCGTGGGATCCTCGCAGCCCGCATCCATCCTGGGCGACGGCGCGGTCCACACATCAACCGTAACCTTCAAGCCTGTTCTCGACGCTTTCGGCAATACGTTGCCTGACGGCACCGCTCTCGCCGTTAGCGCGGACGACACTGCCGCCATCCTCGATAACGCCTATGTGCGATCGGCGGGCGGCCAAATCATTAGCGGAACGCCTTCCACGTCCTCGCCGTCCTACAAGATCCATACCGTGCAAGGCGGTGCCCTAACGGTGACCTACGCGGACCAGAATGTTACTGCGACGCCGGGTCAGGAACTGACCGCCAACGTCTCGATCGTGGAGGCCAACAGCGCCGGCGCGGTTACCAGCCCCTATGCAGTTGGAGTCGAGCCTGTCACCATCGCCGGATTGACCAGCGCGCAAGGTGTGGCTAGTCCCACGGCGGTTTTTGCCAACGGCGGCGACTACCGCGCCACGATCACGTTCTCAAACTTCCGCGACGCCGCCGGAAATCCCGTGCCCGACGGCACGCAAGTCGCGGCGACCGCTGCGGACACCGCTACGGTCGTGGGCAACACTTACGTTAGATCGGCCGGCGGGGCCATCATCGGCGGCACCGTGGCGCCCTTCAATTCGCAATTCAGCATCTTCATCGTCACCAACGGACAGGTTGTTCTGCAGTATTCCTCGCAGGGCGTCTCGGTCTCCTCGGGAACTCAGACGGCGACCGTCCAACTCGTGTCCGTGACGCCGAGCGGGAATGCCATCAGTAGTAACGCGGTGGCCACAGCTTCCGTTCAATTGCTCTCGCCGGGGAGTGCCAATGTCAATGTTGCACCCGTGGATATTACGGCCAATGGAAACTCTAACCAAAGCGCAGTAACCATTAGCGGTCTCAAGGGAAGTGACGGCGTGACGCCGGTGCCCAACGGCGCATTAGTAGGACTGACATCTGCTCCATTCAACGTCGTCTTGAATGGTTCTTACGTTGCGGGGGCAGGGGGTACAATTTCCTCGGCCGGAACGTCACCCGGAGACGGCACCCCCTCGCCTTCCAATTCCAACATTGTCCAATTCACCGTAGCGGGCGGCCAGGTCGTCGCTTCGTACTCTGATTTAGGAATTACCACCGGAATTGGGCAAACCGTGCAGGGCTATATCGCCGTCGTGCCGCTGAGCAGTTCGGGAAACTTGCTCACGAGCAATGCGATCGCCGTCGGCGCCGTCAACCTTCATGGTGTGACGTCGGCTACTGCGAATGGGCCTGCCACCATGTCCATCTCGGCAAATTCGACGGCCAGCGTCACATTCAGCGGGATCAAGGACTCTGCCGGAAATACGGTGCCGGATGGTACGACGGTCGGCATAACCACCGCCAGTTTTGTCGACACGAACAATGGTTCGTACGTCATCTCGACAGGCGGCACGATTGTTGACGGTACTACATCGCAAAGCAATTCCAATTTCAGGCTATTTACCACACTGAACGGCTCTGTGACCGTTACGTACTCCACCGTCGGAGCTACGGCAGGAACAGCGAACGTGCAGATTGTTCCAGCGCGGCCGGACGGAAGCGTGATTATCACCACCGTCCTGAACGGTGGGGTTTGGCCCATTGCGATTACAAACTGAGGTCGCGTTCGATTTTAGAAGAGTCGAAAGATACGTGAAGTGTCGTTTAGGAATGCAAGGTAGGGAATGAGAAACGGTCGGACATCGTACGGGCTGTCAAAACTGTTGGTGGTCGCTGTCGTGTGTGCGGCTGCGTTCGATGCGGGCGCACAAGTGACCCCCAGCACTCCAATCTTTGGCCCCACGACGTACACGCGGACCACCGGAGCTCCCAACCAATACACCACGACGTTTACGCTTCCGGCTTGGATTGCAAATCCTTACGACTTGCACATTGTGAACGGTAGTCCGACGGGCAGCGACCGCATCTCCTCGGCAACCATTACCCTCAATGGTGTGCAGGTTGCAGGACCTTCGGATTTTAACCAGAATGTGGCGACAATTGATCGCTCAGTAACCCTGCAGGCGACAAATACACTGCAAGTCACGCTCGCAAGCAAGCCCGGCTCCTACCTTACCATTAACGTATTTGGAACTAGCGCCGATCATACGCCGCCAACAATATCGATTGTCCGTCCGGCCGCTAACACCTATATCAACACCGCCACTCCCAGTCTTCAGGTCACCTACTCGGATACGCCGGGGACTGGCGAGTCAGCCGCGTCCGGAGTCAAGACTTCGACGTTTAAGGCAACGCTTGATGGGGTGGATCGCACCAGTTTGTTCACCGTTCGCTCAGGAGACGCCAGCGCTACAATTCCCGGCAACCTTGCGCTGAGCGCGGGTTCCCACTCCCTGACGATAATTCTGCAGGATACAGCGGGAAATCAGGCCACTGCCACCTCCCAGTTCACCGTGAGTTTGAGTGTTCCGCAGATTCAGGTTGTTCAACCTGTGCTGGGCTCCTACCTGAATACAACTACGCCAACCGTGAGTATCCAGTACTCCGACAGCTCCGGGATCAACCCGTCCACTTTGAAGGTGACGATCAATGGTGTGGACAGAACTCAGCTGTTTACGGCGAACAATACCGGGGCGACTGCAGCCCTCCCCGCTGGCACGTTAGCGCAAGGCGCGAATCAGATAGTGGCGCAGATCCAGAATCTCGCGGGCAATTCAGCTTCCGCGTCTACATCGTTCAATATCGATACGAACCTTCCGACAATTTCCTTCTCCCGTCCGGCTTCCAATTCTTATCAGGGTTCATCAACCGTTGGCATTCAGGTTCAGTACTCCGATGATCAGGCCATTGACAGTACGAAATTGAAAATCACGCTGGACGGAGTCGCTCTTAGTGCCACAGTAAGTCCAACGAGTGCAAGCGCCACCGCCACGGGTATAACCAACGGGGCCCATCAACTGGTTGCTTCCATCAAGGATCTGGCAGGCAACGCGAGCACATCCCAAATTACGTTTTACGTCGATACCAGCGTTCCCAGCGTTCACGTTCAGCAGCCTGCGCCGGGCACCATACTTAACACCGCTTTGCCTCAAGTTTCGATTGCCTACGCCGACGTTGTTGGCGTCGATTCGGCAACCTTCAAAGTGTTTGTCAACGGAGTGGACGCGACCAGCCTCTTCACCATTGGTCCTGCCACCGCGACTGCGCAGTTGACGAGCGCCTTCAAGTTGCCCGATGGACAAAACACGATCACGGCGCAGATTGCGAACCTTGCCGGAACTTCTGGCTCAGCAACCTCAACCTTCACGGTCGACACCACTCCGCCTACTCTCGCCTTCCAGGCGCCATCGGCCAAGACCAACAGTGGGACACCGGCAACCACCATTGTGTATTCGGATGCCACCTCGGGAGTCGATCCCTATTCGCTGGTCGTGACTCTCGATGGTGCTGACGTTTCCGCGCTGGTAGCCCCCGGCGCGAATTCCGCAACCGGTGTTTTGCAGGTAAGTCCACCATTAACGGACGGCACCCACCAGTTGAGCGCAACCGTGAAAGACCGTGCCGGCAACCGTTCGCAAGCCGCGACGCTTTCTTTTGTCGTGGACACCAAGGCGCCGACGGTTTCCTTTACCGTACCCTTGGATAACTCATTCATTCACTCGCCGACACCGTCGATCACCCTGCAGTACAGCGACGGTACGGGAACCGGGATCGATACATCTTCGGTCGAGATTCTGCTGCAACAGGGCGCGAATCCGCCAACCGATATTACAAGCAGCTTCCAGCTGGGACCTCAGCAGGCCACCGGGGCGATCCCGAGCGCATCCTCGCTCAACGATGGCACCTATGTCCTAACAGCCGTGGTCAACGATGTCGTGGGTAATACCAGCAATGCTCGGGCTACTTTCGTAGTCGACACCGTCGCACCCATCGGTTCGATCCAAGCTCCCGCCGCCAACGCAATTCTCAATACGTCAACAGTCAGCGTAATACTGCCATATCAGGATGATCGGAGCGGCGTGGATACGTCCAAGCTGCTTCTGGCCGTGGATGGCGTGAATCAGACCAGTGTTTTGACGCTCACCCCAACGCAGGCAACCGGAACTCTGCCAGCCTTGCCGGATGGCGTGCATACGATTCAGCTCACCGTTTTCGATCGGGCCGGTAATTCGACCGCCGTGATGTCGCAAACATTTACCACGGACACGACGGCGCCGGCCATCACGGCATCCATCGTTCCAGCACCGAACGCGGCCGGATGGAACAACAACAGTGTCACCGTCGTGTTTACGTGCTTGGATAGCGGCTCCGGCGTAACTACCTGTCCGGCCCCGGTCGCGGTTGCAGGCGAAGGGGCTGGCCAGTCTTATTGTGGGCAGGCTGTCGATGCTGCGGGCAACTCTTCACTGCCAGCGTGCGCCACCGTCAACATTGACAAAACTCCCCCTGTGATTTCGTACGTGATTTCTCCGGCCCCCAATGCCGCCGGCATCAATACCACAATTCCGGTCACAATTACGTTTTCCTGTACCGATGTCCCGTCCGGCGTCGCGAGTTGTCCCGCGCCGATCAGCGTAACCACGCTGGGCCTTAACCAAACCTTCAGTGGAACGGCCACAGATGTTGCAGGGAACAGCGCGACCGTAAGCGTCAAGGTGAGTGTTCAGACCCAAGCTCCCACGCCGCCCTCGATCTCCGCGGTTGTAAGTCCGGCGCCGAATGCTGCTGGTTGGAATAACTCGACCGTCACGGTTACCTTCACTTGCGCTGCTGGAACAAATTCGTTGACGACCTGCCCCGGTGCCAACACGGTGACGACGGAAGGTGCTCACCAATCCATCTGCGGCACGGCTGTGGATTCGGCGGGCCTCTCTGCGACGACCTGCGCTACCGTTAACCTCGACGTAACTCCACCTTCGATTAGCGCGACGGCCTCACCCGCAGGGTCTGCGGGCGGATGGAATGCCACACCGGTTACGGTGACCTTTACCTGCGCCGATAGCGTCTCTGGTATCGCGACGTGTCCTCCGTTGCAGACCTTTTCCACGGATGGAGCAGGGCAGACCGCCACCGGCACTGCGGTCGACGCGGCAGGGAACAGTGCCGTTGCGCACCTAACCCTGAATATCGACCAGACGCCGCCCTCGATTCTCCAGTTCACGGCGCCCACCCAGCTGGCGCCCGGTCAAGCAAGCACGGCGACCGTAAGCGCCTCGGACAACATCGGAGTGAGCGCAGTTGTAATTCAGCTCAACGGCGCAACGATTGGCACCTTCACCGCGCCTCCGTATTCAGCCCCGTTCACCGTGCCTACAACAGCGACCGCCGGAACAACGCTAACCCTGACCGCGACTGTCACGGACGCCGCCGGCAATACGAATGGTTCTGCCCGGGGTATTCAGGTTGTTTCTTCCGGAGTTGTGACGGGGCAAGTTCTCTCTGACGTAACAAGTCTGCCGCTGGCGGGGGCGTCCGTTCAGATTCTTGGCGGCGGGGGACAGGACACCTCGGACGGCAGCGGAAGATATTCGATAGCCCCGAGTACATCGCATTTCCTTCTGAACGTCAGCGTGGCGGCGAATGCCGCCGCGGGCACGCCCGCCATGGTGACTGTAGAACGCGAAGTCTTTCTACAGAGCGGTGTCGGCACCGTACCCGTTGATACCCGAATGACGCCGATCTCCCCAGCAGTCGCAATTGGTACCGGGGGCGGCACTCTCACCGCTGGCGCAACTACGATTACTGTGGCTCCCGGCGCGGTTTCCTCCACCACGAACTTCCATCTCACTCAGCTTTCGCAGCAGGGTCTTCCGGAATTGTTGCCGCTCGGCTGGTCTCCAGCCTCTTCCTTCGATCTCCGTGCTGATACTTCCACGTCCGCTTCGTTCAGCGCTGCCTTCACTCAACTGCCTTCTTCCGGAGCCTTGCATCTGGTCCGCTACGATTACAGCACCCATGCCTGGCTGATGGTTGCGCCCAATCTTGGGGCAGCGAACGGGTCGCTGACGGTTCCGATTCCGTCGGTGGGAGAGTTTGCTCTGATAACCGAGGACATAGGCAGCAGCATCACGATCCCCTCGGTTGGCCAGCCTCTCACGGGCACGACCATGGTGACGCTGCCCGCAGGTGCGCTTGCGTCAGGCTCCCTCAATCCTCCTTCGGTTTCTCCCAAGGGAGGTACTTCGGTGGCGACGCTGTCCGTTCAGTCTTCCGTCCCGTTGCCTTCCGGAACCGTGATTCAGGCCAACGTGCAGGAGACGTATGCGCTGACCACAGGGAAAAAGCTCTCCCAGGCGAAGCGAGCGGAAGACATTGTCCTCTACCAATTCTCAGCCCCAAGTGGCGCTGCGGGAGTCGCCACGTTCCCAGTGACGCCGTCCCAGACTTTCCAACCGCAACAATTCTCGTCCGGCAATGTTCATCTTGACATTTTGGCGGGCCGCGAATCGATTCGCGGTGTAGTCGGCGGAAGTGAAGCGGTCTCGGCCACGGGTGGCGATGCCACATTGACGGTTGCAGCGGGCTCGCTGCCAGCCGACACAGCTATTGCCGTGGCGCCGGAGGCTGTGGAGGGCTTCTTGCCGGCAACATCTTCGCTGCTCCCGCTGGCGGAATATTACGTAGACTTCTCGGGGCAGATTCTGAATTCACCCGCCCAGCTTTCCGTGGCGGCAGGAACTGCCCACGCGGGCGACACGGTATTCCTTGCGCAGATTCAGCGAGTCAACGGCGTGCCCTATCTCGTCGTTGTCAGCCTCGCTCAAGCCACTGGAACGACCCTGGTAACGCAAGGCGCAACCGGTCTCTCCGGCATTACGCAAGGCGGCGACTACATCTTCTACAAGTTGACTGCTCCCGCAGGTTACGTCGCCGGAACAGTCACAGCCTCCGCCGGTCCAGTTGCGGCCATGGTCCAGACGGACGGCCTGCCCTTCGTCTCTTTTGCCAACTCCTCCGGGTCGTACGTAATCCCGGCTCTGGCGGGCCAAGTTCAGCTGACGGCCAGCGTTCCAAATACCGCATTGGCCGGCACCGCGACAGCTCAAGTCACCTCCGGGCAAACCGCCACCGCCAACCTCACGGTAGTTGGCCAAGTGGAATCCGCCATCGTAACTCCGCCCAACGGGGCGGTTGGCGTCCCGTTGACGGCGGAGATCGACATCACGGCCGCCGACATGATCGATCCCAATAGCGTGACCATCACGAGCGTCACGCTCACGCAGAACGGCCAGGCTGGCTCGCCAATTCCCATTCGCTTCGTTTTCTCGACCGACGGGATGCGTCTCTCAGTGTTCCCCATAACGGCGCTCCAGCCTTCCACCACTTACACGCTGGCCGCCTCCGCCATAGCAAATATTCTGGGAGGCCTGATCCAAGTTCCGACCGTCACCTTCACGACGCAAGCTGTCACTCAGCCAAACTTCAACACCAACGCCCTGGTCTTTGCCATGCCCGACCAGAACGGCAACGTCCAGGTCTCCGCTCCCGCCAATTCCTTCCCGCCGGGAACAACCATTCTGATTGTGGATGAGACCAACGGCGTGGTGATTTCGCTAACGGTCGCCAACGACGGGTCGGTCACCGGCCAATTCCCAGCCAGCATTGATGATGTGCTCGCCGTCACTATCACGGCGCCCGACAAGACGACGGTCAGCTTCGTTATCAGCCAATACGTAGCGCCCGATGGCACGACAGCAATTGGCGCTGGCGGCGGCACCGTGACTGGTCCAGGCAACACTGCGATTCTGATTCCGCAAGGCGCTCTCCCTAAGGGCACCACATTCAAGCTCACCCTGCTCGATCAAACCGCGTTCCCGGTCTTGCCGACATGGCCAGGTCTCAACTTCGGCAGTGGCCTGCGGATCACGGACCCGGCGATGCCCACATTCAAGAAGGAAGCGAAGTTAGCCTTCCCGGTTCCAGCCAACGCTCCCAAGAATGCCTTCTATTACGTCTATCGCCGCCTCACGGACCAGAACGGCAAAGCCTATTTCGAAACCATCGATCACGCCTTCCTTCAGGACACGGGCGCTACGGCCGAGATTGTCACCGCGTCGCCACCTTTCTGCGGATACCACAATAGCTTCGGGAACTTCAATGCGGCTGCGGGGGCCAGCCCGCGTGTCCCCGTGCCTGCGCCGTTCCAGGATTACATCCTGATGTGGGACACCTCTCAGCCGGATCCCAATATTCCTGGAGTTGCTTCGTCTGGGTTGCTTGTGGGACTTGCGGAACAGATTGTCCCGGCGGTGCCTGGCGTTTCTCCCCAAACCACCCAACCGGCTCAGGGGACGGTCAACATTTCTCTCGATTCCAACCCAGATCAATTCGCTATCTACGATGGCGTCTGTGCCACGTTCACGCTGTTTGACCCACAATTCGGCGGCGGACTGCGCAACCTCACGGCAACCCAAGGGACCACCACCCTCAAAGTCTCAGCACAGGAAGTCAACGGAGTCCAGGGTAACGACTCTGCCTATGGCATCACCGCTAGCCTTGAAAGGCAGTATAGAAATATCGGCCGTGTCAATTTCCTGTTCCCACCTCCGATACCGCCTCCCGCTCCACCGCAGTTGAGCGTTCGCGTGTTTACGTTGGATGGAAATGGCCATCGTGTCCCGGCCCCCGGCATTCTTCAAACCGGTACCAATATCGTGATCGCTTTCCAGTCCAAATTGGCCGTCGAGTCTGCCTCAATTGGGACGATCGAACTGGCCGTTCAGAAATCGGATTCCGCTGAGGAAGTTTCGGACGGCAAGCCCGAACAGTACTTGCAGAGCTCGCGCGTAACGGGTATCTACGGGCTGGGTACGGCGGGGACCTATGCCATTACAGCTACAGCGGTCGACCCGATCAGCGCGACGCAAGTCACGGCAAGCCAGAGTGTCCTTGTAGTCGCGGCTGGTGGCAGCGACACGAGCACCATCACCTGTACCGCGGCGCCTCCACCCGCCGCACCTACCGCCGGCTGTACGCTGCCTCAAGTCATCAACGAATATCCAGTTCCGAACGCAACTGGTGTATCCACCAACGCATTTCCACAAGTCACGTTCAACGAGCCTGTCACCAACATTCCCGGCAATGTTGTTCTCGCGGACCACGCTGGCGCAGTCGTGTCTGTGCGGCTCGTCGGCGTCAGGCCGCCTGACCCAAATAACCCCGGTCTGCCGCCCTCTGTGGCCGATCCAGTTCAGCCTGCGGACACGATCACGTCTCTAACCATCCAACCCCTCAATGGTTTGAATTACAGCGAAACCTATACGTTGACGGTGAACGCGAGCGGCGCCGGGTGCACGGACGGCAGTGGCAACCCTATTCCGCAACAGTCCGGCTCGGCCCTCATCGTCGATAAAAACAACCCTCCGACCGGTCCACTCTGCTTGCAGCCGTTCCCCAAGCCGGGGGCCTTGCCTTACAAGTTCACTACACTCGGGCCGCAACCGCTGGGTGGTGCCGGCAGCCAATACCCGGTATTTACGCGCCCAGTCATCATTGGAGAGCGCGCTTACGCTGGCGAGTACGTCAACACAGCGATCAATGCCCTTGGGGACTTCGATATCACCGACCCCACGAACCCCGTAGACCTCGGCGCGAAATCCTTCTTTCAGGGTAGAGTGATTGATGTGGCAGGTCAGGACCACTCTCCAGCTACGGGAAATGGCTTGGTGGCCGTTGCTACAGGCACCGTTGGCAGTAATCTTACCCCGGCCAACGTCTGGCTCTACGACGTTGCTTCCCCTGACCAGCCTGCTCGCGTTGGAGCCGTGAGTGTTACTTCCAGCGTGAACGACGGCATTCCCCTGCGCCTTTTCATGAAGGACCAGTTCCTCTACGCCAGCACTTACCGTCACGGCTTGCAAGTGATCGATCTCGGTCAGGCACTGACGGAATACAGCCAGATTTACAACTTCAACCCAACCCAGTTCGCGCAGGCGGTTACCATCGAGGGCAACGGCTTTGCCATGGACACGATCGTGAACACCATCTCGCTGCCAACTTTCTCCAGCGGCACGGCGACGATGTTCGATCTGAAGGCGGACGATTTCTCCAGTACTAGTGGCTCGCAGACTCTTCTGGTAGCGACAGGGCAGCTTCCGCTCGTCGTCGCCGATCCCACACTCAGCGGGTCGCCGGCGGTACTCTATCCACAATTGTCAGGCGGAATATTCGCTACCGATCCCGTGCAACCGCTCCTCTTGACCAGCCCAGACGGCAAGACCAATTCTTTGTTGTGCTATGGTGGCCGGGTGGCGCTAGGTACGATTCCGGTTACGGATGCATCGGGGTTTACGGCCAGCAAGCACATTGGCGTGGTTACGGGCCTAGGCGGCAGTGGCCCGGCGGGGAGCACAACGAGCTGTCCGGCGAACGGGAGCGGTCTGGCACTAGCGCCGGCGCTGATGGTTGTCGATTTCAGTCAGACGTATGCGCAGGGAAGTCCATTTACTCCCACGCCCACGGGCTTTGTGCAGCTGCCCACGTCGGCGACGGATGTCATTCTGCAGGGCACAATCGCGCTGGTGTCAACAGGGACGAATATCTTGCTGATCAACTTGGAGAACCCCACTCATCCCTTGTTAGCAGGCCAGATCACGGGCAACTTCGGGAACGGGATCGCGCTCACGGATACCGGAATCATCATCACATCCTCGCCGACGCCTTCTTCGGGAAGTGTAGAAACCGCAGAGATTGCCTCACCGTGCGCTTCGGCACGGAAAACACTCAAGAATAACCCTCCTAACACGGGTGACATCCACGTCACTCCCAGCGGCAAGCTCACTTGGAGCATGTCGGCGGGCGTGTCCAACGTTACCTCGCCAAGCGGCGCGAGTCTTAGCCGTGACGGCCTAGTCTTAACAAACGTGAACTTGGGCCGGCGCACCCTGGCGAAGATGATGTCTCTACCATACCTTTTGCTGGGAAGGAGCGATGCGGACAAAAACAATCCTGCCCGTTGTGAGCTATCCGCAAATGGCGGCGGTGCTTGTACTGGTCTGGGGTCCGGCTTCCCAGGGCGAAGCCAGCTTACGAGGTTTGAGAAAACAACCTCTTCCGATGGAACCTACGAAACTGTACTAGCGACTTACCTGATTGATCAGCTAGACGGCGATGCCGAAAAAGACACAACGCGGCCCGATAGTTGTGTACTTTTAACGCAGAGTTACAAGTTCACGCAGGAAGGGCTCACACCGTTTGAACCCAACGGGAAACTGGCAACCGGCCGGTTCTTGCCGACGGTTCATTACAACTACTTCACAAGCACTGGCGGTCCTCAGTTAACATCATTGACCACTGCACAGCGGTTGCAATTTGATGCGAGGTCTGTTCCCTCGGAGCCCAAAGCGCCGGCAAACGCGACGCTGCTGACTTGTGATCACGATAGCCCGTTTTCATCGAGCCCATCATGCGCTTTCACATCCACACCTAATTCCATACTGCCCGATTTCGTTGGGATTTTTGGGGGTGGATCCAACAACCCATTGGGCGGGGATGAATTTCAGACCATCATTCAAGGAGGAAAACAGATACTGGCCTCCCCCGGCAGTCTCCAGCCAACGATCATCGATAATTTTCATCAGAGTCCACAGCCTGCTGCTACGTCCGACAGAAACCAAGCCATCGATCTTCCAACGATTGGGCTTCCCGGTTGCCCAGGCTGCGTTCACGTCCATTGGCGGTGGAGCGACGTTCTTGAAGCAGATTCCATTCCTGGCTTTCTCCAAAGCCTTCTCGGAGCACCGGTAGACCCAAGGTTCAACAACAATGGCGGAAACATCAACATCCCAGCGGGTTCAACCCAGGACGTAGCCATCGCGATTGAGACTTCAGGCACAGAGCATCCGCAAGCTCCGGTGCAAGTGAAGGATTTGGCGAAGGGGAAATCAGTCCTCCCCTCTGACCTTGCCCAGTCCCCAACGTTCTGGTATGTCGCAACCGGTCATCAGGCGTCCGACACTTTCTTCCAGCACGGTGGAGCGTTCTCGTCAACTTACGTTAACAAGATATTTTTCCCGTCGTCGGGGCCACTTAGTCTTAACATCGAGCATTCACATGACACAGATTATGTCATACAGGTCCAATATCAACTTCCGTCCATCGGTGCGCCAGTTCCTTCACCTATTACTCAGGTGCAGGGCACTTTGACCGGTACAGACGATATTTCAATCAGTGGTGGGACTTTGACAACTCTCACACCTTTAGGATTTGCCAGTCCGTTTGTGGTGACTATCCAGCTCACTGATAAAGTTACGGCAGCGAGTACATCGGCGGTATTTGGATACGTTCGGGCCGACACTAAGGCGAGGGAGCCGTAGAGCCTTGAATGAAAATGTTACTTTACTTCCTTCACTGTCGTTAGCGAAGCAGCTGTTGGCAATACCATAAGGACGAGGGCGTGCTTTTAATCATCGTGCTCTATTGTATCGTTCTATTTCTGCCGGTCGGCTGTTTCCTAGTGGCGTCCGTTGCCGAGTTCCGGGCGTACAGGAAAGGAACAGGTCTCCTGTTGCGCATGGTTGAGATGTCAATCGGGATAATCTGCGCTGTCGCGATACCATCAAAGCTTTGGGGCACCACGTTCGTTTCTCGCGTTGCTTTGAGCTGGACAATGGTGGGAATTGCACTTCTGCTGTGCATCCTAGCGCTAATTAGCAAATATGCATCGCGGGTAGCATTGTCATTTGTACTTGCTGGAAACACTATCCTGGCCTGTTTGTGGTACCTTAACGGTGCCTATCATCATTGAACGTCTGGCTCTATGACGTTTCAATTTCGTTCCGTTGGGCGCGCCCACCGCTCCAGGGGTATCATTCATCGTAGCCGATCCAAATTCTCAGGCAATTGTTTCCAAGAGCACGCCGCAGTCCGCCGCAGGTAGTCTCCAAAGAGGTGTCGCTCTGGCGCTGGGTCCCATTCAAACTTCCACCGCAGCCAAGAATATCGCCGCGGTCGCGGGATACGGAACCGCAGTGAGTTGCGGTGGGTGCGCGGTGCTAGCCGTGATCGACATGACGGACCCGACAAAACCGCAGCCTCTAGGCTTCGCAGGGCTCAGCGATGTGCCAACCGATGTAGTGTTGAAAGGTAATACTGCCATCGTTGGCTATAGCACCAACACGTCGGAACTGTTCGACCTGACGAATCCCGTGAGCCCAGTCTCCCTCGGCATGATCCAAGGTGTAGGAGGGAGGCTATTCGTATACAACTCGATGTTGTTCTCCACGGGTGCCGTGCCTGGGGTTCCTGCTAGCCCTCTCGGCGGTGTCCATATCGCACAGCTCGATACCCCACCCGTAGCCGTTAAGTCTGTTAGCTTTACCGGCACCAACTGTCCGCAGGTCACTCCTCCGGGAGAGTCCGGTCCGGGCGCTGGCTGTATTAACATATTCAACGACACAGTAGGGGCCGCGAACCTCATCAAGAACCCGGTCTGGCTGGCCTCCAACGTCGATTCAGCCAATTTGCCCGTGGCCTACGTGCAGGGGCAAACAATCAGCCTTACAGCCACTCTGGCGTCTAGCCAGGTGCCGACGATTCCGATCAACAACGTAACCATCACAGGCCAGGTGGCGGGACTAGGCAACTGTACTGCTACGGGCCAAACCATCCCGGTTCAGCCTACTTTCACGGTGTCTTGCACGATGGATGCGGCTCTGCCTGCGAATAAAACTAAGTTCTATAATCCTCTTGTCATCAATTGGAGCTATACCATAGGCACCGCGACCACTTTCATCGGCATTACCAAGAATCAGGTTTATGTAACGCTGGCGCAACCGCTGCAAGACAAGGTTTACCGAACAACCTTGAATTTAGCTATCGCGAAAGACAAAGCCACGGATCGGCCGTCCGCATTTCAGAACACTTGGAGCCAGTTCTCTATCGACGGTACGGGACCAGCCAACCTACAAACCTGGTATGGCCAACCGCTATTCTATTATAGAAACGACAGCCATCCTGTCGGCTTCGCTTCGGTGGCGTGCCCGCTAAGCCCCCTCGATGAAGGCATACTGCTTGAGGCAGCGAATAGTAGCGGTCAGTGTACGACATTCGCAGTGTTATTCATGGAGGCATTGCGGGTCAATGGCATCGACTCACATGAAATTCGTATAAAAGGAGCTGATGGAACTGGTTTTCTGGTGAAGGATTGGAGTTTTTCACGTTCACCATTCTTTTCAACGGAGCCTCTTTTTAAGTGGAAGCTTGTTGCCAATCAGCAGGCGACTGACAATCGCGACCTTATGATTCCGGCACAAGTGAACGGCGTTTATGGTGATTTGACCAGTCTAGGAACGGTCCCAGGGCAGAATAGTGTGCCGCCATCGGAAAAGGCGTTTAGTTCGCATTTTATCGTGATGGTTCTTCCCCCAGCTTCCGGTCAGCTTCCGGCGGTTGACCCCTCCGCGGATCAATATTTCGACCCGTCTTATGGGTTGACCTACAAAAATGCGGATAATTTTGAGGTCAAAGCGGTAGACGGCTATTGGGCCCAATTCCCTTCAGACGCTAGCAACGTATTCCGCGTCAGGAAGCCGATAGCGAATTCACCTAACATCAGTTTTTGCGACTTAAATGGACCCGGAGGCCCAAGCGTGTGCTTTCCATGAGATTGCTAATAACAATAGTGTTTGTCATCATGACATGTCACGGATCTCTAAGCGGTCAGGTGCGTGTTACAAAGGGATCGAGTCAGAAGCAATCTCGACTCGTCACTAAGGAGGGCCTGAGTGCTCAGATTGAGCAGCGCTCTTTCCAGGCGTCAATCGCGATCCCTGGCAGCACGAAGCCACATCAAATTGATGTGGTCATGCTCTATGACCCTGGAAGCGGGCTCTTTTGGTGGCACTATCTACTTGTAGAGCCGGGGCAGACAGGCGAAGCCGACCGTTTTGTGGCGAATTCTACTTTCAATATTCTGGGCCCGAGACTTGTGTGTTTTACGTTTCGAGCTGGATCTCTGTGGGTCGGAGAATCAACCGCGCATTATTCTAGTTTGCCAGAGGGGCAATCGAAAGTCATGGACACCATTAGGAATAGAAGTGGAGAGATATCCTCAGGCACGTTGAGTGTGTTTCACAAAGTAGACCTAGGAAGAACTCTGCCCTTTACATTTTACGAGTTGAACGGTAATTCGAACCCGCTCATACAGCCCAAGTTGCGAGCCGTGTCCCGACTTAACGGGGAATGGCGACTTATCCTCGATGGTCCAAACGGAGACTCCGCGATTGTGCAGCTCAACGATAAATACGAGGAAACGGGATCGAAGGTTGTCTCACGCGAACAAGCACGATGACCATGAGTGGCCGTTGGTCGACGCCTTCGATCTCGGTGCGGCGTTTGCTCCCACCAAACCACAGCCTCTAGGCTTCGCAGGGCTCAGTGACGTGCCGACTGCCGTGGTGTTGAACGGTAACACCGCAGTCGCTGGACTAGTTCCTCTACGCCAGCACCTTCCGCCAAGGCTTACAGGTAATCGATCTCGGCCAGGCAACCGCCGAATATAGCCAGGTCTACGGTTCCAATCCGACGGAGTTTGGGAAGGCCGTAACCATCGAAGGCAACGGTTTCGCCATGGATACGATCGCGAACACGATCTCGCTTCCAACCCCGCAGACCGGCACCGCAACCATGTTTGATTTGAAGGCCGACGATTTCGCGACCACTAGCGGCGGTTCACAAACTCTTCTGGTCGCTGCCGGCCAGCTTCCGTTCGTGGTAGCCGATCCTCAACTGAGCGGGTCGTCGGCGGTTCTATATCCGCAGTCCTCGGCAGGAATCTTCAATACCAACCCAGTTCAGCCGCTGCTCCTTACCAGCCCGGATGGCACGACCAACTCGCTGCTGTGCTACGGTTCCCGTGTGGCGGTGGGAACGATTCCAGTCACGGATGCGTCGGGAAATACGGTGAGCAAGCATATCGCCGTGGTCACGGGCCTCGGCGGCAACGGCCCGTCAGCCAGTACAACCAGCTGTCCAGCCCCGGCAGGGGGCGCCGTGCTCATGGTCGTCGATCTCAGCCAGGCGTACTCGCAGGGAAGTCCCTTTGCGCCGAAGCCGGTGGGCTTCTTGCAGTTGCCGACCTCAGCGACGGACGTAATTTTGAACGGCACGGTCGCTTTAGTGGCGACAGGTACAAATGTGTTGCTAATTAACTTGCAAAATCCCGCCCAACCCACGCTGGCGGGACAGATCAACGGCACTTTCGGTAATGGAATTGCACTCAGTGCCGACGGATTCTTGGTAGGGTCCGTCAACAATGGCTCAGGGAAAGCTGTGCAAACTGCAACCTTCGAGCCCGTTGTTGCCACGCAGTGCCCGTCTCCGCTTCTTGCTTCACTCGTCTCAGGGACCCCAACACAAAATCCCGTTTACAAAACGGTGCAATCCGTCACATGCACGATTCGGGTAGTACCGTCTTCTACGCCAGCTGCTTCGGCAACAATTAGCTGGAAGCAAGTGGACCAAACGGTTCTTCTCGGCATGAGTAATGTTCCTCTTGCGGGTGGAATTGGATCCGTGCTGCTGCCCGCGGGTATCAAGGTTGCGGGTAGCGCCGCCTTGGCGCAGTCTACTTCGGTCAATACAGAAAACAATCAGCCGATCAAAGGCTTAGCGCAAACCGTCACCCTAGGCACGGTCAATCTCGTCATGGACTTCAATAACGATTCGGTGGTTGATGATGCAACCGATCTGCCATTGAAAAGTTCTAAGTCCGTTGCGTTCTGGGCCTCCGACGCGGCTGGGAAGTTTTTGCAGATTTCCGATTTGGCTGATCGAGAAAACCTGTTGGACTACGTCACCGTTCGACTGGAAGTTGCCGCCCCCACTGCTCAATACCAAATTGGGCTACGCGTTGTCGGAACCGGCGCTGGCGTTGGTAGGTGGTTCATAGCCGACAAAGTTGGAACTGGACTGGACTACTTGCAGATATCCGGCACTTCGAAACAACAGCAGAGCGTCGTCTCGTCCGGCTGTAGTACCTCCACGAATCAGCCAAACATGCTCGGTGGCGAATGCACGCCCATCACCGATATGGTTTCCTTTCCGCAAATGACAGTGGGAACCCATGAGTATCTGTTCCGCTGCGATTTGTGCTCGAGTGGGAATAGAACGCTGCAGATCGTCACAAAGATTCGCTCGGGAACGTTGCGGTACTGGATCAAGCGAATTTGGACGTTCGACTCATTTCGGAATGGATGAGCGCGTTTACCGCCAGATCTCAAACTTCTATACCCCAGGCTCAATTGCAGCTCGTACCAGGGTGGACAGACATAAAGCCCGAAGCTACCAGTCTCAACGTAATCGTGCATGGATACGCCGTTGATCAACCAAATGCTACTGGCTCGTTCTTCCCGGCTTATTTCAAGCGCATGTACTGGGCAGGAGTGCCAGTACTGCCTGCTCAAAAGGGCAGTCCCCAGACCGTCGGGATTGATTGGCAAGGAAACGGTTCTGCAGTGAACTGGCCCACAGATGAATTTAGTGCTCTGGAGACAGGTGTGCCGCTTGCGAAGTTCTTTGGGCAACAGGCAGCCCTCGGCCGGACCATGAAGGTGATAGCTCATAGTTTGGGAAATATGGTGGTCAATAGCGCTATTAGCCGGTTAATAGTGTCAGGAACTGGTACTCAGGCACTTGGGGCGATTACCAGCTTTGTTATGAATGAGCCAGCGGTGCCAACCGAGGCGTTTGATGCCGTCCTAGACCCCACCGATTTGAGCACTCTTCTGGTCGCCCACGCCACCGATCTCGACGGCTTTCCTTTTGATCAGGAATGGCAGACAGAATGGCAGAATATGCAGACACCCCTTTTCTCTGCCAACTTGACCCAATGGAATGACACACTGCACTCACCCACTTACATTACGCGACCTTTACCTCAATATCCTCTGCGGTGGCGGCAGGAGAGACCGGCCAATGGAGCGCCAGATAAAGACTCAGGTACAATCCCTCAACGTGGGCCATGGGTTGGGCTCTTTGCATCGAATCCCAAGCATGTGAATATGACGAACACCTTTAGCAGCAACGATACGGTCCTTTCCGTAATTTGGTTTGCAGGGGAACTCGCTGAAAAGCCGGATATCCTTGTTGGGCCGGATAACATGGTCTCTCAGTATTGGGCCGCGTTGACGAATACCGATGGAAACCAAGAGAAGCTGTGGGGTGACCCGGCCTGCACCGTCGCGAGCGCTTGCCTGCATGCGAATATCGTTCGTCAGTGGGCGGAATTGGCCTACTGGTTCCCCTCGCTTTCTGACGCTGCCGGTACACACGCGATCAATCCAGTCACAAGCATCGACTTTACGCCTTATGATCCGTCTCTAGCAAAACCCGCGACCACACATTCTTATCTCAAGATATCGCCGTACTCTGATGTGTATCCGGCTTGGCAGCTCGTTAAGGCGGCTTTGAAGTGAGCACTACGCCTGGTAAAAAGTTGTTGTGGGCCACTTGGATTCTTACAGCAGTGTCTGCGTCGTGTCCAGCAATTGAGTTTCTCGTAGGTCCTTGGCTCAGGGTGGCGCAGCCTTCAATGGTCGTTAGGATTTTGTTTGGTGTATACAGTTTGTTTTGGTTTTTCCTTTGGGTTACAGGAAAAATTGTGGCGGTTGTATTGGGGGTCCTTGTGCTTGTCGTTTTTCTGAAGCCGACTATACCGGCATGGACGAGGCTTGTGACTGCTGCTGCGGGAGTTACGGCAGGCTGCCTCCTTTTATATTGGACTGGCGTAGTCAATCGCCAGTGGTAAGCGCCCTGATTGAAGTCCAAAAATTATGACCACTCTATTTAAGGGAATTGGTCGTTCGGTGTTTGTAGCCCTAACGCTCGCCAGCGGTGGAATACTGGCACAGACCGGCACCACCTGGCGTAATTCGTTTCCAGAACCAGATGCCACTCTTCGGGAATCGCTGTTGCTGGCGCTTTTCCCAGGCGCCCAATTTATCTGGTCACCTGAGTTAAAAGTAAAAGTCGCTGGTAGTGAACCTCGGGTGGTTCAGTTTTCCGGCTTCAATTACCTTCTAGGAGATGATGGAAACTTTAACGGCGTGACCGGCCTTGACCTAGGAAAGGCAAAAGAGGACTATATATCCAGGTCACGCAATTTCCGCCAGAGTGACAGCAAGAGTTTTCCCGCGAGCTTGATTGTGTTTAGTGCCGCCCAGAGCGGCCATATTCTTTCTTTCAAAAAGTTTACGCTGGACCCGCTAGATATGCTCGCTTCAGTTAAGTCCGTAGAACTGACGAAATGGCCCATGCTGCGATTGGGGTACGAGTCACATTTTCCCACTGCCGATTCATTTACCACGATCGAGTGGGACGCCCTTTTCGACGCCAAGGGAGGACACTTTGTAAGCCGCAGGCCACGCGGGATTCAACGGAAGCTGAAAAATGGTGAAGAACAGATTCATATGTTCACCATGAGCCGCTTAAGTCCCAGTCAGATCCAAATCACCGACGTTCTGAGCAAGCAAACTGTGCCATACCCGTGCTCGGATCCTTGCGTCATCGACGGCCCAACTCTGCTCAGCCAGTGGCCGCAATAGGGATCACCTGAACCCAACGCAGTCACGCAGGCTGTCACCGTGGCCGGCCATGGAAACGATCGTGAACACGATCTCGCTTCCAACCCCGCAGACCGGCACAGGAACAATCTTTGATCTGAGGGCCGAGGACTACG
>Ga0137403_10000987_pt1 | contig 36219 bp, 34 predicted proteins | sample CZOMad2_1_16fung_FD_122057 | JGI IMG/M metagenome (GOLD analysis project Ga0137403, IMG submission 122057) | Vadose zone soil fungal communities from Angelo Coast Range Reserve, California, USA - CZOMad2_1_16fungal (Hybrid Assembly) | ecosystem: Environmental > Terrestrial > Soil > Vadose zone... | reverse complement strand
CTCGACGTCATGATGAACAACGCGGGGCTGGCCGAGCCGGCGCCGCTCGACGAGATCTCGCTCGAGAGCTGGAACCGCGTGATCGCCGTCACCCTGACCAGCGCGTTCCTCGGCATGAAGCACTGCCTGCCGATCATGCGCGCCCAGGGCAAGGGCGTCATCGTCAACACCGCGTCGATCTCCGGTATGGCCGCCGACTACGGGCTCTCGTCCTACAACGCGGCGAAGGCGGGCGTGATCAACCTCACGCGCTCGGCGGCGATCGAGAACGCGCGGCACAACATCCGGGTCAACTGCGTGTGCCCGGGCTTCATCGACACGCGCGCCACCCAGATCCTCGGAAGAGACCGCGCCGATGAGCTGCGGCGGGTGTACGCCGAGGCGCATCCGATCGGCCGCGTCGGCGAGGCCGACGAGATCGCGAGCACGGTGCTGTTCCTGGCCTCCGACGAGGCGTCCTTCATCACGGGCGCCGCCATCGTCGCCGACGGCGGCCTCACCGCCCACACGGGGCTGCCTCACTTCAAGCGACCGACGCCCTAGCCTCGCGCTCTAGTCGGCCAGCGCCTTCTTGAGGACCGAGAGCTTGCGGGCCTGCTCCGCCTCGTCACGATCGGCGGTCTTCGTTTCCTTCAGCTCGATCGTCACCTTGGCGATCTTGCCGGTGAACTTGAACGGCACCTTGTAGGTTTCGGTGACCGGCGTGCCCTCGTCGGCGCCGACGTCGGCGCCTTCGTCCGCCGAGAACGCACAGCACTGGGTGCGCTCGATCCGACCCGTTCCGACTTTCTTGCCGTTGACGAAGAGCGTGCCCACACCGCCCTTCCCGATGCCGCCGCCGTCATAGGTGAACTCGAAGCGAATGGTCGCCTTCCCGGCTGGCAACGCCTGCGTGGCAACCACCGTGTACCGCTGCAGGCCCAGCCAGTTGTACGTGTACGCCGGCTTGCCGTCCTTCACGTAGAGGCTCCAGCCCCCGAACCGGCCGGCCTGGGCGACGATCGCGCCGTTGGCCCCCTGCTTCGGGATTTCCACCTCCGCGGTGATCGTGTGCGACCGATTCTTCACGTTGATGAAGACGTTCTCGGACATCCCGATCATGCCCTGGTAAACCGTCAGGGAGGTGCGGCCGGCCATCAGATCGGGCCGGCCGACGAGGCCGGCGTTCAAGCGTTCCAGAGTTCGGTCATCGAGAGGCAACACGGAGTATTTGACCGCCTCTTTGAGAAAGAGGGCCTGCAGCTCCTTGAGCTTCTCGGGATTCTTCGCGGCCAGGTCGTTCGCCAGGCTGAAGTCCGTCCGGGTGTCGTAGAGCTCCCACGTGTCGTTCTCGAGCGTCGTCCGCGGCTTGAACTCCCAGGCCGCCCGGTGGACGGTGCCGGCCAGCCAGCCGTCGTGGTAGATGGCGCGATTGCCGAAGATCTCGAAGTACTGGGTCGTGTGCCGGGTTGGAGCCTTGGCGTCCGCGAAGGTGTAGGCCATGCTCAGGCCCTCGATGGGCGTCTGAGGCGTTCCGTTCACGCTCTTCGGCTCCGGCAGGCTGGCAGCTTCCAGGATCGTGGGGGCGACGTCGATGACGTGGTGCCACTGCGAGCGCACCTCGCCTTTGGCCCTGATGCCCTTGGGCCAGTGGATCACCATCCCGTTTCGAGTGCCGCCGTAGCTCGAGGCCACCTGCTTCGTCCAGGTAAATGGCGTATCGCCCGCGACCGCCCAGCCGGCGGCGTAATGAGGATACGTCGTCGGGCCGCCGAGCTCGTCGTAGTGCTTCAGGATGTCCTCGACGGTCTCGTGCACGCCATTGAAATAGGTCATCTCGTTGTAGAGCCCGACCATGCCCCCTTCAGCGCTCGCCCCGTTGTCGCCGACGATGTAGAAGATCAGCGTGTTGTCGAGCTGACCGCTCTCTTCAAGGGCTTTGATCAGCCGGCCGATCTCCGTATCGGCGTACTCGCCGAAGCCGGCGAACACCTCCATCTGGCGCGCGAAGAGCTTCTTCTCATCCGGGGTCAGAGCGGCCCAGTCCTTGATGGCCTCGGGTTTAGGCGCGAGCTTCGTCTCCGCGGGCACGACGCCCAGCCGCTTCTGCCGCGCCAGCGTCTCCTCGCGAAGCTTGTCCCAGCCCTGGTCGAACTTGCCCTTGTATTTCGCGATCCACGACTTCGGCACGTGGTGCGGCGCGTGGGTCGCGCCAGGAGCGAAATACATGAAGAACGGCTTGTCCGGGGTGAGCGATTTCTGAGACCCCACCCAGGCGATGGCCTGGTCGGTCATGTCGGTCATGAAGTGGTAGTTCGGGTCCTTCGACGGCTCGACCTGGTTCATCCCATCGTAGATCAATGGTGCCCACTGGTTGGTCTCGCCGCCCATGAAGCCGTAGAACTTGTCGAAGCCCGCGCGGGTCGGCCATCGGTCAGTCGGCCCGGAGGGGCTGACCTCCCAGGGCGCCGTCTCGTGATTCTTGCCGAAGGCAGCCGTGCTGTAGCCGTTCAGCCGCAGCATCTCCGCCACGTACGCCACGCTGTTGGGGCGCTGGGCGGTCTGCCCGGGAAAGGAGGTGGCGGTCTCCGCGATCGAGCCGAAGTTGTTCACATGATGATTGCGCCCGGAGAGGAGCGCCGAGCGTGTCGGCGAGCAGAGCGCCGTCGTGTGGAACTCGTTGTAGCGCAGTCCGCCGTTGGCCAGGCGGTCCACCGTCGGCATGTTGATGGGCCCACCGAACGCGCTCGACTGGCCGAACCCCATGTCGTCGATCAGCACGATGAGGACGTTAGGCGCATTGGCCGGCGCCTTGACCTCGAAGCGCGGCGGCGGCGTGGCATTCCGAACGTCGAACGTGGTGCTATGCGGGTACGCAGGCTCCGGGATCGGCAACACCGTTCGGTCGGTCGGCAGCACCACCCGCTCGGGCGCGACCGCCTGAGCGACGACGGGCGGCGCCGTCAGCGGGGCCAGCATTAGGATCAGGCTCAAAGCCAAACTGATCGATGGAAGCGCCATTCATGATTCTCCCTTCGTACCAACCCCCTTTCTCGCACGGCGCTCTGGACGGGTCGACCTAGACCTTGGTCGCGGATTCTCAGGGATTACGACTCACGCGCCGTCAGCGACTTCCCGGCACGACACCGCCGGGCAACGACTCGACGTGCGCGCAGATGTCGCGCGGACGCGTCAGCCACACGCGGTCCGGGCGCCCGAGGATGTGCTGGAGCGCCTGCCGGAGCCGGCGGATCCGGTAGGGCCGCCCGGTGACGAACGGGTGGAGCGAGATCGGGCACACGAGGGGCTGGCGCGCCGACTGCTCGAGCATCTCGTCGAACTGGTCGACGATCAGATCGGCGAACTCGTCCGCGGTGTAGTGATACCAGACGATCCCGCGCGTATCGTTCACCTCGATCGGGTACGGCATGGCGAGGATCCGACCCTTGCGCGTGCGGATCCAGATGGGCTGGTCGTCCATCGTCCAGTCCATCGCGTACCGGTAGCCCGCCTCCTGCAGGAGATCCATCGTGACGGCGCTGTTCGAGAGCCAGGGGCTCATCCAGCCCGCGGGCCGGGCGCCCTCGTGACGCGTGATCGTCGCCGTCACGCCCTCGATCAGCGCACGCTCCTGGTCCTCGCCGAGGTGCCCCTGCTCGTCGGAGTTGGTCACGCCGTGTCCGAGGATCTCGTCGCCGCGCGCCCGCAGCCTTTCGGGAATGTCCGGCGCCATCTCGTAGACCGCGGTGTTCATCTGAGCTTCGGCCGGAATGCCGAGCTCGTCGAGCAGCTCGAACAGTCGCCAGATACCCACGCGGTTGCCGTAGTCCCGCCAGCTGTAGACGCTGTGGCTCTGCGCCTGGTCGGGCGGGGCGATCGCCGCCCCCTTGCCCACCCCGAATCCGAAGGCCTCGATGTTGAGCGCGACGTAGACGGCCAGGCGGCGTCCGCCGGGCCAGGTGTAGTCGGGTCGCTTCGTGATGTTCGAGTACTCGTAGCGTCCGTGCGTCGGCAGCATCGCGTTCGTCCCTCCCGGTTCCAGATGGTCGTGCGCGCCGCAGATCGTCGCGGGGCTGGGGCCCTCGCCGATCGAGGCGCGCGTCAGACGGTTGCGCGCTATCGTACGGCCGGATCACTGTACACTGTGGCGCGCGAAGAGACGGAGGCCAACATGATCGACCCGGCGTTCACGCTCGAGAAGAAGACTGCCATCGTGGTCGGCGCCGCGAACGGGATCGGGCGCGCCACTGCCCTCGCCTTCGCGGCGGCCGGCGCTCGTGTCGCGTGCGCGGACATCGAGGAGCCGGGCGCCAAGACCACCGCGGCCCAGATCGAGGCGGGCGGCGGCCAGGCGCTCCCGGTCCATCTCGACGTCACCGACGGCGCGAGCTGCAGGAACGCCGTCGCCGCCGCGGTCCAGCGCTTCGGCGGTCTCGACGTCCTCATGTACGGCGCCGCCGACAGCGACCGCGCCGCCACGGTGCTGGAGCTGGACGAAGCCGCCTGGGATCGCGTGATCCGCATCAACCTGACCGGCGCGTTCCTGATGGTCAAGGCGGCGATCCCCGCGATGATCACGCGCGGCGGCGGCAGCATCATCCTGATCGCCTCGCAGCTCGGCCGGGTCGCCTCGCCTGGGCGGGCGCCCTACTGCGCGACGAAGGGCGCCTTGATCCAGCTCGCGAAGGTGCTCGCCGCCGACCACGCCGCGCAGAACATCCGCGCCAACACGATCTCGCCGGGCGCCATCGAGACCCGGCGGATGCTCCGGCGCTGGAAGGACATGGACGACGCGCGAAAGAACATGGGGCCCAAGCACCTGCTGGGCCGGCTCGGGCTGCCCGAGGAGATCGCCCGCGCCGCCCTCTATCTGGCCAGCGACGCCTCGGCGTTCATGACCGGCAGCGATCTGCTCATCGACGGCGGCTACACCGCGATCTAGACAGGGAGGCCCAGCGATGATCGTCGACATCCACGCCCACTACTTCGGCAAGGAGTACATCGACCGGCTCATGAGCATCGGCGGCCGCAGCGTGCCGGAGGCGGCCCGGGCGCTGACCGCGGGGCAGCTCCGGCGCGACGACCCCTCGGGGATCGCGGCGCGCCTGCAGCAGATGGACGAGGCCGAGGTGCAGATGCAGGTGCTCTCCCCGGCCGCGAGCCCGCCGTACGCCGAGAAGGAGTCCGACGCGGTCGCGGCGGCGCGGCTCATCAACGACACGTACGCCGAGCTCGCCCAGAAATACCCCGGGCGGTTCAACGCGGTCGTCTCGCTGCCGCTGCCGCACATCGACGCCTCGCTGCGCGAGATGGAGCGCGGGCTGGACCAGCTCGGCATGCTCGGCGTGTCGATGACCTGCTCCTGCTTCGATCGCTCGACGGCCGAAGCGGAGTTCGAGCCGCTCTACCAGGAGATGAACCGGCGCCGGACCGTGCTGAACTACCATCCGATCCAGAACGGCATCTGCTCGCCGATGATCAACGACTACAAGTTCACGGTGTCGGTCGGCGCCTCGCTCGAGGACGCCGCCATCGTCCTGCACCTGATCGCCCGGCGCGTGCCGGAGCGCTTCCCGAACATCAAGTACGTCGTCCCGCATCTGGGCGGCATCATCCCCATGCTGCTCGAGCGGCTCGACAACCAGGCGCCCCGTCAGCACCCCAACCTGCCGGAGCGCCCGAGCGTGACGGCCCGCCGCTTCTTCTACGACATCGTCGGCCACGGCTCGCAGGCCGGCCTGCTCTGCGCCTGGAAGGCGTTCGGCGCCGACCACCTCGTGGCCGGGAGCGACTATCCGGTCCTGCTCGCGTTCGAGAGGTATCGCCAGAACTTCTTCTACCTGAGCGAGTCGATGCTGCCGGCCGCAGACGTGGACAAGATCCTTCACCACAACGCTCAGATCGTCCTGGGCTTGAAGCACTGACGGCTCCCGGCATGTCGCGCCATGGAAAACGCCTGGGCTTGCTAGCACAGATGCGTGAGGAGGCTCACGTGAGACTGGTCCGCAACATCGCGACTGCGGTGCTCGTTCTGGTCATCCTGGCCGGTGGCGCGGCGCCGGCCGCGGCGGCTCCCGAAGGTCAGGTGACCTGGGGGATTCACATCTCGCTCGCGCCGACGTGGTTCGATCCCGCGGAGACCACGGGGATCGTCACGCCGTTCATGGTCATGTACGCGCTGCATGACGCGATGGTGAAGCCCCTGCCCGGCAATCCCCTGGCGCCCAGTCTGGCCGAGTCGTGGACCGTCTCGGCCGACGGGCTCGCGCACGAGTTCCTGATCCGCAAGGACGTCCGATTCCACAACGGCGATCCGGTCACTGCGGAGGACGTCAAGTTCTCGTTCGAGCGCTATCGGGGCGCCGCGAGCAAGGCGTTCAAGGATCGGGTGGCGGCCGTCGAGACTCCCGCGCCGAACCGCGTTCGCTTCCGCCTCAAGGCCCCGTGGCCCGACTTCCTCACCTTCTACTCGAGCGCGACCGGCGCCGGCTGGATCGTGCCCAAGAAGTACGTCGAGAAGGTCGGCGACGAAGGGTTCAAGAAGGCGCCGATCGGCGCGGGTCCCTACCGCTTCGTCTCGTTCACGCCGGGCGTGGAGCTCGTGCTGGAGGCGGTCGACCGGTACTGGCGGAAGACGCCCCAGGTGAAGCGGCTGGTCTTCAGAACCATTCCGGATCCGGCCACCAGGTTCGCCGCGCTCACGCGCGGCGAGGTCGACGTGAGCTACTGGATGACGGCCTCGCTCGGCGAGGAGCTCAGGCGCACGCCGGGGCTCACGCTCAAGCCCTCGCTCGCCAACAACTCGTACTGGGTCTATTTCGTCGACCAGTGGGATCCGAAATCGCCGTGGCACGACCGCCGCGTCCGGCTCGCGGCGAACTCCGCGATCGACCGTCAGGCGATCAATCAGGCCGAGACGCTCGGATTCTCGCGCATGACCTACAGCATGATCCCGTCGCACTTCGAGTTCTTCTGGCAGCCGCCCGTGATCCCGTACGATCGGGCCCGGGCCAAGCAGCTCCTCACCGAGGCCGGCTTCCCCAACGGCTTCGACGCGGGCGACTTCACCTGCGACGCCGTGCACACCGGGATCGCCGAGCCGGTGGCCAACGACCTGCAGGCCGCCGGCATCCGGGTGAGGCTCCGGGCGCTCGAGCGGGCGGCGTACAACAAGGGACAGGTCGAGAAGACGTTCAAGAACCTCGTGCTCAGCGCGAGCGCCGCGTTCGGCAACGCGCCGACCCGGCTCGAGGCGTTCGTGGCCGGGGGCGGCGCCTACGTGTACGGCAGCTATCCCGACATCGACGGGCTCTTCCGCGAGCAGGCCGCCGAGCTCGATAAGAAGCGGCGCGAGGTGATGCTGCATCGCATCCAGCAGCTCGTGTACGAGAAGGCGATGTTCGCGCCCATCTACCAGTTCGCGGCCATGGGCGGCTACGGGCCTCGGCTGGAGGAATCGGGCCTGGGGCTCATCACCGGATTCCCGTTCTCCGGCCCCTACGAGGACGTGAAGCTCAAGGCGAACTAGCGGCGACGCTAGGACGCGCTGCGCGGAAGGCCGGCGGCCACCTTCCGCGCCGTCGCGGCGCCGCGCTCGGCGAACTGGCGGCAGAGGCCGCTGTACCGGGCCGGGTCGAGCAGGGCGTCGACCTGGGCCGGGCTGAGGCGCGCGCTCACGTGCGCGTCCGCGGCCAGCATCTCGCGGAAGGGGCGCGACTGCGTCACCGAGCCCTGCGCCGCGTCGTACACCGCGTCGTGCGCTCGCTGGCGGCCGATCTGCTTGCCCAGCTCGAGCATCAGCGCCTCGGCCATGATCAGGCCGCCGGAGAGGTCGAGGTTCTCGCGCATGCGCGCCGGGAACACCTGAAGCCCGCGGAACAGGACGATCATGCGCTCGAGCATGTCGCCGGTGAGCTCGCAGCCCTGGGTGAGGGCGCGGCCCATCATGATGCTGGTGGTGCGGTCGGCCTCGTGCTCGGTGTGCATGGCGTCCAGGGCGAGCGGCACCAGCGCGCGGATCTGCGCCGCGGCGGCGATGATGTCCTGGGACAGCTTCGGATTGCGCTTCTGCGGCATGGTGCTGCTGCCCACCGTCCCCGGCGGGACCGGCTCCTCGACCTCGCCGAACTCCTGCTTCATCAGGGTGTAGATCTCGCGCCCGATCTTGCCGGCGGTGGCCGCGAGCAGACCCAGCAGCGTGACGTACTCGGCCTGGTGGTCGCCGATGGTGCGCGCCGGCATGCTCATCGGCCGCATCCCCAGGCGGGCCGCCATCTTCTCCTGCGTGGCGAGCCCGGGCTCGCCGAGCGACGCGAGCGTGCCGGCGCCGCCGCCGAGCATCGCCACGAACACCCGCCCTTCCGCGGCGCGCAGCCGCTCGACGTGACGGCAGAGCTCGTCGATCCACACCGCCACCTTGAAGCCGAACGTCGCGGGGACCGCGTGCTGGCCGTGCGTGCGGCCGGGCAGCAGATCGTCCTTGGTCCGCTCCGCCAGGTCCGCGAGCGTGGTGAGGATCGCCCCGAGCTGGCGCAGGAAGATCTGGTGGGCCCGGCGCACCTGGAGGAGCAAGCCGGTCTGCGTGATGTTCTGGGTCGTGGCGCCCCAGTGCACGTAGCCGCCGGCGTCGCCCTCGCAGGCGCTGTCGAGCGCCCAGACCAGCGGGACGATCGGATGGCCGGTCTTCGCGAGCCCCGCGCGCACTGCCTCGAGATCCAGGTATTTCAGGTGCGCCTTCTTGACGATCTCCCGCGCCGCGGGCTCCGGGATGATGCCGAGCTCGGCCTGCGCCTGGGCCAGCGCCGCCTCGACGTCGAGCCACGACTGAAAGCGCGCGGCCTCGGTGAAGAGCACCCGCACGCCCGGGTCGTCGATCCGCAGGGAGGTCGGCTCCTCAAGCATGGGCGTCGTGCCGCGCCAGCCGCGCCACGTCGAAGCGATAGACGCGCGCGGTGTTGGCGCCGGCGATCTTCACTCCCTCGTCGTCGGGCACGCCGGCGAGGATCTCCTCCAGGATCTTGCGCGACCGCGGGAACGTGGACTCGCTGTGCGGGTAGTCGGAGCCCCACATCATGTTGTCCACGCCGATGACGTCCCGCAGGCGGATGCCGATCGCGTCCTCCTGGAAGCTCAGCACGACGTTGCGATGGAAGAAGTCGCTCGGGCGCATGCCGTCCTTGAACCGGTAGACCGCCTCACCGTGGCGCTCGCGATAGGTGTAGTCCATCGCGGCGAGGATGTTGGGAGCCCACGACAGCTCGAACTCCACGATGGCGAGCCTCAGGGCAGGATGGCGCTCGAAGACTCCCGAAAAGATCATGTCGCAGAGCGAGAGCGCCGGATAGAACGCCTTGGTCGACCGGCTGCTCGCGTCGCGCAGCGTCTTCTCCCCCGCCCCGCGGATCTTGCCCTGCCGTCGCGTGGCGGTGTGCAGGCTGAGCGGCATGCCGAGCGACGCCGCCGCGGCCCAGAACGGCTCGTACTCGGGCTGGTCGTAGCGCCGGTGCTCGAGCGGATATTCCGTGATCATCGCGCCGGCGAGGCCGAGCCGGGCGGCCCGATCGAGCTCGCGGGTGCCGTCCCCGACATCGTCCAGGTTGATCATGGCGATGCCCTTGAGTCGGCTCGGATCGCGGCGACAGAACTCCGCGAGCCAGTCGTTGTAGGCGCGGAAGATCGCCGACATCAACGGCGTGTCGGCCACCCTGAAGTAGAAGAGCCCCTGCGACGGGTACAGCACCTCACCGGCCACCCCGTCGAGCCGCATGTCCGCGAGGTGCTGCTCGGGATCGTACCCTCCCCGGGGCACGTCCTCGAACCGGCCCTCGCCGGAAATGGTCTCGGGCGACTCGAAGCGAGCGCCGGCGTTGGAGATGAGGCCGATGCCGGAGATGACCTGGTCCGCCTCGACCACGAGCTGGTCGGCGCCGTCGATGCGCTGCATGCGGGGCGCGCGATCGCGAAAGGCCGCGTCGATGCGGGTCGTCCACAGATCGGGCGGCTCGAACACGTGCGAATCGGACGACAGGATCAGGGCCGGGACCATCGGGACTGACCTCCTGGATTAGAAGCGCGCCTCGGCCGGCGGGGCCCCAGCCCCGCGACGGCCTGCAGCGCACACTGCGGCCAAGATGTTCTAGAATCTCGCCAATGTCCACCCCCTACCCGCGTGACCTCATCGGCTATGGCGGCAACCCGCCGCATCCGCACTGGCCGGGCGACGCCCGGATCGCCGTGAACTTCGTCATCAACTACGAGGAAGGCTCCGAGTACAACGTCCACGACGACGGCTTTTCCGAGGCAACCTTGACCGAGGCCGGCGGCGCCGACTCCGGCGTCCAGGGCCGCGATCTGGCGGCCGAGGGACTGTTCGAGTACGGCAGCCGCGTCGGCATCTGGCGCGTGCTGCGCATCTTCAAGGAGCGCGGGCTGCCCCTGACCGTGTTCGGCTGCGCGCTCGCCCTCGAGCGCAACCCGGCGGTCGCCGCCGCCATTCGCGAGTCGGGGTTCGACGTCTGCTCGCACGGCTGGCGGTGGATCAAGCACTGGGAGCTCACCGAGGAGCAGGAGCGCGCGCACATCCGGATGGCCGTCGAGTCGCTGACGAAGACCATCGGCGAGCGGCCGCTCGGCTGGTACTGCCGCTCCGGGCCCAGCGTGAACACCCGGCGGTTGCTCGTCGAGGAGGGCGGCTTCCTCTACGATTCGGACGCCTATAACGACGAATTGCCGTACTGGGTCCGGATGAACGGGCGCGCGCACCTGGTGGTGCCGTACAGCCTCACGCCGAACGATTCGAAGTTCGGACGCGGCGGCTTCTTCACGGCCGACGACTATTTCACGTTCGTGAAGGACGGCTTCGACGTGCTCTACCGCGAGGGCCGGACGCAGCCCCGGATGATGTCGCTCGGGCTCCACCTGCGCCTCACCGGGCATCCGTCGCGGGCGGCGGGCCTCGAGCGCGTGCTCGACTACATGGCGACGCATCAGGGTGTGTGGTTCACCCGCCGCATCGACATCGCCCGGCACTGGGTCGCCACGCACCCGGCGCCCGCGCGCTGAGATCCGCGCGACGGCGCTCGCCGCCGGCGCGCGCCAGAGGGAGACCGACATGGGGAAGCTCGACGGAAAAGTCGCGCTGATCAGCGGTGGCGCGAAGGGTCAGGGCGCCGCGGAGGCGCGGACGTTCGCGCGCGAGGGCGCGAAGGTGGTCTTCGGCGACATCCTGGACGCCGAGGGTAAGAAGGTGGAGACGGCCATCCGCGCCGAGGGCGGCGAGGCCGCGTACGCTCACCTCGACGTCACGAGCGAGGTGGACTGGCAGAACGCCGTGCAGCTCGCGACCGGGCGCTACGGCCGGCTCGACATCCTGGTCAACAACGCCGGGATCGTCATCCCGCGGGTGGCGATCGAAGACCGGACGGCCGCCGAGTGGGACCGCGTGATGGCGGTGAACGCCAAGGGCGTGTTCCTGGGCACCAAGTACGCCATCCCCGCGATGCGCCAGGCCGGCGGCGGCTCCATCGTCAACATCTCCTCGGTGGCCGGCATCGGCCAGTCGCTCCACCAGGAGCCGGCGTATGCGGCCAGCAAGGGCGCCATCCGGATCTTCACGAAGGTGACGGCCAGCCAGCACGCCAAGGACCGGATCCGCTGCAACTCCGTGCATCCCGGCCCGGTCGACACGGACATGATCCACAGCGCCATGCCGGACCCCGCCGTGCTCCAGAAGCGAATCGAGCGCGTCCCGCTCGGGCGCCTGGGAACCGTGGACGAGGTCGTGACGCTCGTGCTCTATCTCGCCTCCGACGACTCGTCGTACGTGAGCGGGAGCGAGATGGTCATCGACGGCGGGGCGCTGGCGCAATGATCAAGGTGGTGGTGCTGCTGCGCCGCTCGCCGAGCTGGAGCCGCGAGCGCTTTCATCGCTGGTGGATCGACGAGCACGTGCCCTATGCGAAGGGGCTGCCCGATCTTCGGAAGTACCGCGTGTGCCTGGTCACCGGCTCGACCTCGCACGAGGGCCGCGAGCCCTGGGACGGAATCGCCGAGCTGTGGTTCGACGACCGCGCAGCGCTCGACCGGGCCTGGTCGTCCGAGGTCGGCAAGATTGCGCTGGCGCACTCGCGCGAGAGCCACAGCGACCGCCTGGTGCTCATCACCGAGGAGCACGCATTCATCGGATGAACCCGTGAGGGAGAGAGGGCGCGCCTGGGACCAGGTGGGCTATCGCTCGATCTTCTCGGCACAGGCGGCCGACGCGCGGCCGGCCTGGGTCGACTAGGACTGAAACGCCGGGAGCACCTCGCGCCCGACCATCTCCAGGGCGGCCCGGGCCTCGCCCGGATCGCTCGTGCCGGCGGAGACGATCAGCGTCTCGACGCCGACGTCCGCGTAGGCTCTGGCGTTCTTGACGATCTCGGACGGCGCCGTGCCGAGCGCGTAGCGACCCGCACGCGCGGTCGCGAGCGTCATCGCGATCGAGACCGGGATCTTCGAGCCGTCGCGGCCGCACGCGCGCGCCTCGTCGCGGAGCGCCGCGATCCCCTGGCCGAGCGCCTCCGGGGACAGACCGAGCGGTTGCCAGCCGTCACCCAGCCGCGCCGCGCGCCGGATGGCCGCGCGGCTGACGCCGCCGATCACCAGGGGAATGGACGGGGTCTGCAAGGGCCTCGGCGAGAACTTCATCCCCTCGAAGCGGTAGTACTTGCCCGCGAAACGCGGCTCCTCCGCGGACCACAGGGCTCGCATCACCGCGATCGCCTCGTCGGTGAAGGCGCCTCGCTCGGCGAACGGCGTGCCCATCGCCCGCATTTCCTTCTCGATCAAGCCCACGCCCACGCCCATGACGAGGCGCCCGCCGCACAGGACATCGAGCGTCGCCGCCGCCTTCGCGAGCCTGATGGGATTGTGGTACGGCAGCACGAGCACCGAGGTTCCCAGGCGCACCCGCCGGGTTCTCGCCGCCACGAAGCTCAGGAAGGTCATCGGCTCGTAGTACGGACGGCCGCCGATCCGATCGAACACGTGACCCACGTTGAAGACGTGATCGTGGACCCAGACGGAGTCGAAGCCGAGCTCGTCGGCGCGGCTCGCGAGGTCGACGAGGGCGTGGACGTTCTCGATTCCCTGGTTGTTGAGCAGCGAGACCCCGATCCGCACGGGCTCGCCTCAGGCCGATCCGCCCGCCGGAATCTCGGCGCCCCACGGTTCCATGGCCGGTCGCAGCGGGGTGAACTCGCGCACCCGACCGGCCGCGCCGGTGAGGATAGCGTCGATCCTCGCCCGCTCGTCCGGCGTGAGATCCAGCTCGGTGCCCGCGTCGTTCGCGTCCACCTCCGCGGGCGTGCGCGCCCCGACCAGCGCCGTGCTGATCGCCGGGTGACCGAGCACCCAGGCGAGCGCGATCTGGCTCAGCGGAACCCCGCGCGGGAGGGCGATCTCCTGGTGGAGCCGCTCCACCACGCCGATGTTGGTCTTGAAGTTGTCGCCGCGGAAGATCGGCTGGCCAAAGGCCACGCCGTTGCCGCGCCAGTCGCGGGCCGGATCGCCGAAGCTCGTCGCGGCCGTGAAGGCGCCGGTGAGCAGGCCGTGACCGAGCGAGCCGTAGCCCATGACGCCGATGCCGTGGGTGAGGCAGGTCGGAAACGTCTCCCCCTCCTGGCGCCGGTCGAACATGTGGTAGCCCACCTGCGAGACGTCGATGCGCCGTGTGCGGATGCACTCGGCCATCATCGCGCCGGTGAAGTTCGACACACCGACGAAGCGGACGCGCCCGGAGGTGACTACCTCCTCGAGCCCGCGCATGGTCTCCTCGAACGGCGTGGAGGCGTCCGGCCAGTGAACGAGAAGGACGTCGACCCAGTCGGTGCGCAGACGCTTCAGGCTCGCGTCGAGCTCGCGCAGGATGTTGGCCCGGCTCGAGTCGCGCAGCGGCCCGAGCTGGCCGGGCGGCGGCGGCTTCACGCCGCACTTGGTTACCAGGATGACGTCGCGGCGGCGCTTCTCGAGGGCGCGGGCCACGACTTCCTCGGAGTGTCCACCCCCATAGGCCGGCGCGGTGTCCACGCAGTTCACGCCCCGGTCGAGGGCGCGATGGATCGCCTTGACGGCCTCGTCGTCCTCGATCGCGCCGTAGCGGTCGCCGGCCATCGGCCAGCAGCCGAAGCCCAGCACCGATACCTTCAGCCCGGTCCGCCCGAACGCGCGGTAGCGCATCGGGCTACGCCGTCGCGGCCTTGAGATCGTCCAGCTGACGCCGTGCGCCGGCGATCATCGAGGCCAGGTCCGACGTGAGCATGATCATGTCGAAGCCGCGCTTCACCGCGCCGGCGGCGAAGGCCGCGCTCGCGCAGTGCATGACCGCCTTGATGCTGTGCTTGTGCGCCGCGTCGCGGATCTTGTCGCACGTGGCGATGTGCACCGGATCCGGGTTGTCGCCGCGCGGCGCCATGCCGAGCGCGAACGACAGGTCGGCCGGGCCGATGTAGACCGCGTCGAGCCCCGGCGTCGCGCAGATCCTGTCCAGGTTGGCGAGCCCTTCCTTCGTTTCGATCATGGCCATCACCACGATCTCGTTGTTGGCGTTGGCCACGTAGTCGGCGCCGCCGTAATGCACGGCGCGCACCGGCCCGGACGAGCGCATCCCCAGCGGCGGGTAGCGGCAAGCGGCCACCGCCTTCGCGGCGTCCTCGGCCGTGTTCACCAGCGGCACGATGATGCCGTACGCGCCGAAGTCGAGCGCCTTCATGATGGTCGCCGGGTCGTTCCACGGCACCCGCACCACCGGCACCGTGTCGGTCTGCGAGATCGCCTGCAGCATCGGCCAGACGTCGTTCATGTCGGTCAGCCCGTGCTGCATGTCGATGCAGAGGGCGTCGAAGCCCTGGCGCGCCATCACCTCGGCGGTGAAGCCGTGGGACACCGAGAGCCAGCCCAGCGTGACGAATTTCCCATCGCGCCACATCTGCTTGATCCTGTTCGGTCGCACTGTCGCACCTCGCTTTGAAATGTGGCCGGTCGCCCGGCGCGCGGGCGAAGCGTAGCACAAATGACGATCCCGGGCGCCGCGCGAGCGGCCGGGGCCCCGCGCGCCGCCGACCCGCGCACCGGCTCAGCTCAGCGCGTTCTTGATCGCGGCGTTGATCGCGCGTACGCCGGCCGCGGGGCCGTCGGGGTGGCTCCAGACGCCGCCGATGATGGCGAGCAGGTGGGCGCCCGCCCGAACGAGCGGGGCGAGGTTGGCCTCGGTGATGCCGCCGATGGCGCACGAGGGCACCTTCGACCGCTGCGCCCAGCGGCGCAGCACCTCGGGATCGGCCAGATTGGTGACCTGCTTGGAGGTAGACGGAAAGAACGCGCCGAAGGCGACGTAGCTCGCGCCGTCCTGGACGGCGCGATCGGCCAGGTCGTGGGAGGACTTGCAGGTGACGCCGAGCGTGCGGCCGCTGCCCATCAGGCGACGCGCCTCCCTCGCCGGCATGTCCTCCTGCCCGACGTGGGCGCCGTCGCACCCGGCGGCCGCGACGAGATCGGCGCGATCGTTCAGCAGGAGCTCGACGCGGCGCGACTGGCAGACGGGCCGGAGCGCGTCGATCGCGCGCTCCCACACGTCGTCGGGGGCGTTCTTCAGCCGGAGCTGGACCGCGGCGACATCGCCGGCGTCGAGCGCCCCGGCGAGCGAGTCGGCGAAGGGGTGAAGGTCGAAGGTCTCGGGCGTGATGATGTAGAGCCGGCAGCCCTCGGCGATCACGTCCTCGAGCGCGCCTTCGTGGCCTCGTACTCGGCTTGCAGCTTTTCGTTCAGCGGATACGCCTCGGCCAGCGCGTGGCCGGCCTCGACCTTGCCGCGCGAGAAGGCGTCCTTGCGCTCGGCCTCGAGGCCCGCCTCGGCGACCTCGGCGGCGATGGCCTGGGGAATCGCCATCACCCCCTCGGGATCGGCCACCAGGATGTCGCCGGGCATCACGAGCACACCGGCGCACGCGATGGGCACGTTCAGGTCGGCCATGACGTGGAGCTCGCCGAAGCTCACGGGCGTGAGCCCGCGCGAGTAGACCGGCAACCCCACCGCCTGCATCGCCGCCAGGTCGCCGATGGCGCCGTCGGTGACGAGTCCGGCGGCGCCGCGGTACTTGAGACGCGTGGCGAGAATGTCGCCGGTCACGCGGGCTCCGACGTCGCCGCGTGCGTCGATGACGAGCACGTCGCCCGGCCTGATCGTCTCGAAGGCCCGGCGGTGCAGCGAGGCGCCGCCGGCCTGCGTTGCGGCCACGTCCTGGCGGGTGGGCAGGGCGCGCGCCGTGAAGGCGCGGCCCACCAGACTCTGCAGCGGGGTCCGCGGCGCGACGCCGGACAGAAACGCGTTCCCGAAGCCGCGGCGTCTCAGGATCTGGCTGATGGTCGGGATGCTGACGGTCTTCAGCTTCGCCAGCACGTCATCGGAAACCGCGACCCGCTCGATCCCGAGACGGCTGTGGCAGGCGCAGGCTTCCGTGACGCCCGGATCGGCCAACCGCGCGCTACCGCTTCAGGTCGAGCTCGACGTCGCGATCGTTGCGTCCGCGCGCGAAGATCTCGAGCGCGTCCGGAAGCTCGAAGTAGATCTCGAGCGTGTTGCCGTCCGGATCGTTGAAGTAGATGCTCTTCTGGCTGACGTGATCGATCGTGCGCGAGATCGGAACGCCGTGCTCCTCGAGCGTGGCGAACGCATCCTTCAACGCCGCCTCGCTCTCCACGCGGAACGCGATGTGCCCGAGGCCCCGTACGCCCGGCGTCTGCCGCTCGGCCGCTTCGGCGTCCTTGACCTGGAAGAGGTCGATCGCGTGGCTCTGCCCCGGGAGCGCCATGAAGGTGCCGCCGTGCTCCGGGTCCTCCTCCAGCACCTGGAACCCGAGGACATTCGAGTAGAACTTCTTGGAGCGCTCCAGGTCGAGTACCCGAAGCAGGACGTGGCCGATTTCCTTGAGCTGCATCATGGTGTCCTCCCGGTTCCTGGTTTCGCCCGTCGCCGCGGGGTCCGCAGCCGCCGCTAGTGTATCCTCACCGCCCCCCGCTCCGAAAGCGGCCCCTGAGCGATCAGGGTTTGGCCCGGCGGGCCGCTCCCGGCGCGTAGATTTCCGGATTCACCACGTTGAGGGGCCGCTGCCCGGTGAGGACGCGCGCCACCTCCTCGCCGCAGCGCCGTGGCACCTGGGCCACCGCGGCCGAGGAGAAGTAGGCCGCGTGGGGCGTGGCGATCACGTTGTCCATCTTCAGGAGCGGATTGTCGGCGGCGAGCGGCTCCGTCTCCCACACGTCCAGCGCCGCGCCCGCCAGGCGCTTGTCCTGCAGCGCGCGGGCGAGCGCCTCTTCGTCGACCACGGGACCGCGCGAGGTGTTGATGAGGATGGCCGTCGGCTTCGTACGGCGGAAGAAGGCCTCGCCGATCAGATGGCGCGTCTCACCGTTCAGGAGCGTGTGGACGGAGACGTAGTCGGCGCGCTCGGCCAGCGCTTCGAGGGTGACGCGCTCGACGCCGAGCTCCTTGAAGCGGCGGTCGTCGACGTAGGGATCACAGGCGATCACCTTCGTCTCGAACGCGGCCACGCGCCGCGCGAAGGCGCTGCCGATGTTGCCGAGGCCGACGATGCCGACGGTCTCGCCGTGGATCGCCCCGGTCCGGGGCCCCATCGCGCCCACGCCCCAGGTGCCCCCATGGACCTGGCGATCGAGCGCGATGATCTTGCGGTTCCACGCCAGCAGGAGCCCGAGCGCGTGGTTGGCCACCTCGCGAATCCAGAGGTCCGGGATGTTCACGACGATCACGCCCAGCTCGGTGGCCGCCGGCACGTCGATGACGTCGTAGCCCACGCCCGTCCGCACCACGGTCTTCACCCCCTCGAGCGCGCTCAACACCGCGCGGGTGATCGGCGAGTAGACGACCACGAGCGCGTCGGCATCGCGCGTCTTCGCGATCAGCTCGTCCTCGGTGGCGATGAACGACAGCGTGGTCATGCGCGCCGGCACGCCCGCCAGCGCGGCCTGGCAGTCGGAATAGTCCTGCTGGGCGCGGCCCTGGATCACGTACACGTGGGGTTGAGCGGCCATGATGTCTCCCGTTCTATTCCTTCAGGTGGGGATCGAGCCAGTCCCGGAGCGCGTTGCCCATCAGGTTGATCACGAGGGTGGTGAGGAAGATCGCCAGACCGGGAAACGTGGCGATCCACCAGGAGTTGAGCATGTAGAGACGCCCCTCGCCGAGCATGTTGCCCCACGCGGGCGTGGGCGGCTGCACGCCGAGGCCCAGGAACGACAGGAACGACTCCAGGATGATCACCTGGGCCACCTGCAAGGTCGCGATCACCACGATGGTCGACACGAGATTGGGCAGGATCTGGCGGAACACGAGGCGCGGGTGGCTCATGCCGAGCGCGCGGCCGGCCAGCACGAACTCACGCTCGCGGAGGGCCAGCGTCTCCGCGCGGATGACCCGAGCGTAGATCGGCCAGCCGGCCACGCCGAGCACGAAGATCATGTTGATCAGGCTCGGCCCGAGCACGGCGATGACCGCCAGCGCGAGGAGCACGAACGGGAAGGTCAGCATCACGTTGATGACGGTCATGATCGTCCAGTCGGTGTTGCCGCCGAAGTAGCCCGCGCCCAGCCCGAGCAGCACGCCGATCGTGGCGGAGATGACCACGGCGGCGACACCCACCAGCAGCGAGACGCGGCCCCCGTAGATCATGCGCGCCAGCAGGTCGCGCCCGACCTGGTCGGTGCCGAGCACGTGCTCGACGGTACCGTGCTCCATCCACGCCGGCGGCGACAGCCGATGCCGGATGTCCACCGCCAGCGGATCGTACGGCGAGATCAACGGAGCGAACGCGGTGGTGACGATGATGAGCAGGAGAACGCCGGCGGCGCCCACGCCCCAGCGCAGCCGAGCCAGGCGGCGCCACGTGACCTGGCGCGCCGCGTCCGGGCCGGGGCGGGCCGCGACGACCTCGGCGACCTCGATCCGCGTCGGCGCGCTCATCGCGTCGTCAAGCGGCGCGGATCCGCGGGTCGATGAACCCGACGACCAGGTCGACGAGCAGGTTCACCCCGACGATGAGCAGCGCCAGGAGGACCACGGCGCACTGGACTACCGGGAAGTCCTGGTTCCGGATCGACTCGACCGTGAGGGTGGCCACGCCCGGCCACGCGAAGACCGTCTCGGTGATGATGGCGCCGCCCAGCAGCTGGCCGAACTGCAGGCCCAGCACGGTGATCACGGGGATGCAGGCGTTGCGGAACGCGTGCTTCACGACCACCCGCCCCTCGGCCAGCCCCTTGGCGCGCGCGGTCTTGATGAACTCCATGTTCATGACCTCGATCACGCCGGAGCGCACGAGGCGCATGGTGATGGGCGCCAGCGCCGCGCCGAGGCAGAACGCGGGCATCAGGAAGTTCTGCCAGGTGCCGTACCCGGACGCGGGCAAGAGCCGGAGCCGCACCGAGAACACGATGATCAGCATGATGCCGAGCCAGAAGATGGGCGCGGCCTGGCCGGCCACCGCCACGACCGTGCAGAGGCTATCCACCCACGTGTGGCGGCGGAGCGCGGCAATCGTGCCGAGCGGCAGCGCGATCACCAGCGCGACGACGAGGCCGGCCAGGGTGAGATAGATCGTGGGCGGCATCCGCTCGATGACGAGCCGGAACGCCGGCGTGTCGGCGTACCACGACTTGCCGAAGTCGCCCAGCACCGCGCGCGAGACGAACTTCCAGTACTGCACGTACATCGGCCGGTCGAGGCCCAGCAGGTGCCGGTAGCGCTCGAACTCCTCCTTGCCGGCGTTCTGCGGCAGGAGCAGCAGCACGGGGTCGCCCAGCACGTGCAGGATCGCGAATGCGAGGAGCGAGATGCCGAACACCACGACGACGAGCTGGACGAGCTGGCGAGCGATGTAGCGTCGCATGGGGTGGCGCCCCGGACCCGGGAGGAGCCCGGGCCCGGGTTTGCCGGTGCGCCTACTTCTTCCGCGGCGTCACGACCCACATCCGGTCGACCTCGTCGCGCGGCGCCTCGTAGTCGACCCGGTTGCTGACCCCCCACACGCCGCGCAGCCCCCACTTGAAGAGATAGGCCGCGTCGTCGTGAGCGAGCTTCTGGGCCTTCGCGTAGATGTCCGCCCGCCGCTTGGTGTCGAGCGTGGATCGGCCCTGGATGACCAGGTCGTCGAACTCCTTGTTGCAGTAGTAGCTGTACGGCTGGTTGCACGTCATCACGTCGTAGAAAATGGCGTCGGCATCGAAGATCGAGTAGTAGCCCCACGACCACTCGAACATCGGATCGGCCTTGCTGTCGCGGACCATGTTGGTGAGCGGGCCGGTCTCGCCGATCATGCGCGCCTTGGTCCGGATGCCGACCTTGACGAGATCGGCCACGATGGCGTCCGAGGTCTGGATGACGCCCGGCTCCACGATGGGCTGGCCGCGCAGGAAGCCGACCTCGAACCCGTTCGGATATCCGGCGTCTGCGAGGAGCTTCCTGGCCTGTGCCACGTCCTGCTTGAAGGGCTTCAGGCCGGGATCGAAGCCGAAAGCCATCGGGTTGACCGTGGTCGCCACGCGGTCGCCGAGCCCGTTCAGCACGTGCTTGATGATCGAGTCGATGTCGACCGCCAGGTTCGCCGCCAGCCGCACGCGGCGGTCCTGGAACGGATTGGCGCCAGCGCGTCCGGACTGGTCGAGCTGGATCATCGCGGTCCGCAAGATCGGCGAGGTGGTGGTCCGGGCCACCCCCGACTTGTTGATGACGTCCATCTGATCGGGCGGCACCGCCTTGATGATGTCCACGCCGCCGGAGATCAGCTCGGCGATCTGCGTGGCCTGCTCCGGGATGATGCGAACGCGCACATACTTGTAGGCCGGCTTGGGCCCCCAGTAGTCCTCGTTGCGCGCGAGCAGGTGCTCCTGCTTCTTCTGCCACCGCACGAGCTTGTAGGGCCCGGTGCCGACCGGGTTGTCCTGCATCCACTCGTGGCCCTTCTCCTTGATGACCTTCTCCGACTCCATCACCTGCGCGGTGAGGCGCTCGACGAAGAGCGGATAGGGGCCGTCGGTCTTGAAGCGCGCGGTGAGGTCGTCCACCACCTCCACGCTCTTGATCTTGGCGTGATTGCCGCGGGCGGTGAGCTTGTTCTCCGGGTTCAGCACCCGATCGAAGGTCGCCTTGACGTCGCGCGCGGTGAACGGCGAGCCGTCGTGGAACTTGACGCCCTTGCGGAGCTTCACTTCCCAGGTGGTGTCGTCGAGGTTCTTCCACGAGACGGCGAGGCTCGGCCCCACCTTGCCGGTCTTGAGGTCGCGCGCGGCCAGATGATCGAAGACGTTGTAGCCGAGGATGATGCTCTCGCGGAGGACGGAATTGGGCGGGTCCCAGTTCTGCACGTCGCTCTGCAGGGCGTAGATGACGGTCTCGTCCCTGGTCTGCGCGCCGAGATCCGCCGGCGCGAGCAGGGCGAAGGCCAGCAGGACCATCGAGGCCAGCGTGATGCCGCGTTTCATAGCACCCTCCTCTGAAGAGTGGCGCTCATCCTATCCGCGGGTCGGCATCGCGTCAAACCCGGCGGCAACCTGCCAAAGGGGGCGGCTATCCGAGGAAGAGCTCGCAGGTCTCGAGCCAGGCCTGGGTGGTGAGCGCCAGCGATTCCACGTCGACGCGCTCGTCGTTGCCGTGGAACCGGCCGGCCATCGCCTCGGCCGTCAGGGCGCGCGAGAAGAGGCCAAACCCGTAGGCCACCGCGCCGTGGTCGCGGAAGTACGGCGCGTCGGTGAACCCGACGATCATGCGCGGCAAGAGCCGCGCGCCCGGATAGTGGGCGTCGACCACGCGCCCCAGCACGTCCCAGAGCGGTGTCCCCGTCGGCGACGTCGATGCCGGCTTGGAGAAGAGCTTTTCGATCGTGACCTCCTCGGCCAGATCCCCGAGCGCCTTGTCGAGATGCCGCCGCACTTCGTCCTCGCTGTCGCCGGGGACGGTCCGGATGTCCACCTCGACGTCGACCACGTCCGGGATGACGTTGGTCTTCACGCCGCCGTGGCACATGTTGGGCGAGAAGGTGGTGTGCGTCGACGACCACGCGAACTTCGCCATGCCGGCCGGAAGCCGGGCGATCGCCTCGTCGACGTGCGCGGGATCGGTCAGGGCGGCCCTGAGCGCCGGATCGAGAGCGAGCGAGCCGACGAAGCCGGCCCACAGCTCGCTCACGTAGGGCGCCGGCCGGTAGTCCGCCAGGCGCGTGACGACGTGCGCCGCCTTGACGAGCGCATTGTCGGCGCCGTACGGCATCGAGCCGTGGCCGGGCGTGCCCGTCACCGAGAGCCGCCGCCAGGCCACCCCCTTCTCGCCCACGTGCACGGTCACGCTCAGCTCGCCGCCGCGCGCGCTGACGGTGCCGCCGTTCTCGGTCAGGAGATAGTCGGCCCGGAGCGCGTCCCAGTGCTTCTTGCACACGTGCCCGGCGCCGAGCGCGCCGCCGGCCTCCTCGTCGGCGCACGCGAGGTACACGAGCGTGCCGCGCGGCCGCCAGCCCTTCCGGGCGAGCGTCTTGAGGGCGACGGCCTGCGTGGCGGTGAGGTTCAGCATGTCGATGGCGCCGCGTCCCCAGACCTCGCCGTTCACCAGCTCGCCCCCGAACGGGTCGCGCGTCCAGTGCGCGGCGGTCACCGGCACCACGTCGGTGTGGCCCATGAGGCAGAGCGTGGGCGCCGCCGGATCGGTGCCCTCGATGCGGGCGACCAGGCTCGTCCGGCCCGGCGCGCCCGCGGGCTCGAACACCTGGACGTCGAGGCCGCTGCCACCGAGGTACGCGCGCAGCACGTCGCTGGTGCGCACCTCCTGCCCGGAGCCGACCGAGCCGTCGTTGACGCACCGGTTGCGAATGAGCTGCTGGAGAAGCTCGACGCTCTCGCCGGTCTGCGCGTCGGTCATCGGGCGTGGCGCGTCAGGAAGTCGGTGACCCGGCGAATCGACTCGGCCAGGTGCGTGGGGGCGCGCCAGTCCTTCTGGATGTCGAGATTCGGCGCCAGCCGGGCGATCTCCGCGCTCGTCATGACGTTTCTCCCTTCAGGATTTCTCCAGCAAGGCGGTGAGCGCGCGGTACGCGCGCTTCGCGCGCTCGGCGGCCGGCAGCTCGGCGGTGGCGCGGCACGGCGCCTCGATCGCGAGCGGCACGGTGGGCGGCAGCGCCCCCACCAGCTCCGCCAGCGGTAGGACCCCCTCGCCGGGCAGAAGCCTTCCCGTGCGCGCCTCGCGAATGAGCGCGGGTGTGTCGGTCGGGCCGGGCATGTCGGGGCCTGCGTCGCAGATCTGCACGTAGCGCAGCAGCGATGGATCGACCTGCTTGACGTGGGCCGGAATTCCGCCCGAGCGGCTCCAGTGCAGCGCGTCGATCAGCACCGACGCGTTCGACCGCTTCGACCGGGCCACCACGTCGGCCGCGTGGGCGAGCGTGCGCACGCCCGTGTAGATTGCGAATTCCAGGCAGACTTGAAGATCGTACCCGGCGGCCCGATCGCAGAGCTCGCCGAGCCGTTCGAGGGTTCGCGATTCTTCCGGCTCGGCGCTCATGACGAGCACGTTCCTCGCGCCCAGACGCGCCGAGACCTCGAGGAAGCCGTCGGGAATCCCCTTCGGGTGCTCGGGCTCGAAGCGCAGGAACTCCGTGTCGAGCACCGAGACGCCGGTATCGGCGAGCCGGCGCAAGGTCTCTCGCAGAACGGGCCCGTCGCTCAGGATGTCGTACGGCGGAACACCCACGCTCGGCGGGGCCGTCAGCCGGATGCCGATGCTCCTGAAGCCCGCGTCCGCCGCCACGGTCACCAGCTCGGGGGGCGTCGCGTCCAGCACGCTCAGGTGGGCGAGGGAGATCGGCCGGCCGGTCGTGGGCACGGGGCAGATAGTACCGCAGCCCGCGAGGACGGGTCGGCGGTCTGCTACCATGCCGGCAACGCTCGACGCCGTGCGCGCTGCAGGCCGTCGCGGGGCTGGGGCCCCGCCGGCCGAGGCGCGACTCTAATCCAGGAGGATCACCATGACCTACCGCTTCGCAGTCGCCGCCGCGCTGGCGCTCACGGTTCTCGGCACGACGGCCCACCTCTCGGCCCAGGGTCTGATCTCGACGCAGAAACTGTCGGCCGCGCTCGCCAACGAGCTGGTCGGCGAGTCGGTCGCCGCATGCGCGGCGAAGGGCTACACGGTGACCGCGGTGGTCGTCGATCTCGACGGGGTCCGGCAGGCGCTGCTGCGCGGCAACGGCGCGCCCATCCACACGCTCGACAACGCCTTCTACAAAGCGTACTCCGCCGCCTCCCTCACGCTCGCGCGCAAGGAGGACAGCACGAAGGCTGTCGCCGACCGGATGAGCAAGAATCCGCCGAGCACGGTGCCGCAGACGCCGCTGCCGAACGTGACTTACGCGGTGGGCGGCGTGACCATCAAGGCCGGCGAGGCGGCCATCGGCGCCATCGGCGTGAGCGGCGCGCCGGGCGGTCAGTTCGACGAAGAGTGCGCGCGCGCCGCCCTCGCCAAGATCAAGGAGCGGATGAAGTAGCGCTCAGGCGCCGGCGCCCCAGGCGATCGTGTTGCGCAGGAGCGTCAGGAACGCGTCGCTCTCCCACGAGCCGCGGAACGTGAGGGGCGTCGTGTCGGTCGGATCGACGGTGCGCCCCGCGCGAATCGCCGGGTTGTGGCAGTGGCCGAGCGCGAAGTAGGCGACGCCGCCCTGGCCGACCTGGCGCGTGTAGCCGAGAACGCGGGTCTTCCCGTCGGGCTGCAGCGACGTGTCGGCCGGGTAGAGCGTGCCGATCGTGGGCGACACGGCGCCCGGGCCGTAGTCGGCCGTCAGCACGATCCGCGCCGAGGCCGGGTCCTGGAGCTCGATGAAGTACGGCTCGTCCTCGACGACGAACGACGCGCCGAGCCCGCGGGTGAGCGGCGAGTCGCCGCCCTTCACATCGACGCGGATCTTGCAGATCGGCGGATGCGTCAGGAAGTAGCTGCCGAGGAGCGCATGATGCTCGGTCTTCACCGTGCGGCGCTGCCGCGCGCCCTCGACCCGCTCGGCGCGGCCGCCGCTGGTACCGTGCAGGCCGAGCCAGCGGCCGCCCGCCTCCAACCAGCGCTGCATGGCCCGGCACTGGGCGGCATCGGGATACGGCCCGGCGACGTACGTGATGAGCAGGCGGCTCGACGGCAGCCACTTCTCGACGTCGGCGAAGTCGTTGGCGACCGAGGCCGCCACACCCTGCTCGGCGAGGAGCCCGAGCAGTTTCAGACGGGCGTAATCGTGATCGTGCCCGGCGAGCGATCCGGGTGGAAAGCCGCCGGCGATGAGGTGCGCGCGCGTTGACTTCGTCTCTGTCATGGGATCACCTCGCGGCTAGAATCATGCCATGAACACGCGAGCTACGCCCGAGCGCATCGACACCGCCCGCGCCGCCCTGATCGTCTACGACGCGTGCCGCCGAGCCCTGACCCCCGCCGATCCCGGGCGGCGCGCCGCGATGCGGCCGGTCCTCGACGCGTGGGCGACGCTGATCGGAGCGTGCCGCAAGCACGGCATGCCCGTCATCTACACGACCCCGGTCAGCCGGGCGGACGGCGCCGACGTCGTGCTCCTGCCCACCGACCTGAGCGTCGCGACGGGCGTGCCGTCGCTCACCAACTGCGTCGAGGGCACGCCGGACGCAGGGTTCCCGGACGAGATCGCGCCGCGGCCCGAGGACTACGTGTACCTCAAGCGTCGCCCCAGCGCGTTCTACGGCACCGGCGTGGCCGAGCTCCTGCGCACGCTGCGCCGCACGGCGCTGGTGATCGGCGGCGGCGCCACCAATCGCGGCGTCGAGACCAGCGTGCGCGAGGCATTCAGCATGGACCTCGACACGGTCGTCGTTCGCGAGTGCTGCTGGGGCGGCGACGCGAAGGCCCACGCCTACAGCCTCGACACGTCGATGAAGATGTACGCGCGCGTCCGCAGTCTCGAGCAGGCTCTGGCCATGCTCGCGTGAGAGCCGCATAATCGGGCAGCCGTCCGGAGGAGAGAGGCCCATGACGCTATCGTCGGCGCAGGTGGAAGGCTACGCGCGGGACGGCTTCGTGTCGCCCGTCCCGGCGCTCACGCGCGAGCAAGCGGCCCACTACCGGGAAAAGCTGGCGGCGTTCGAGCGGGCGGTCGGCGGGCCGCTCACCTCCGATGCGACGGACGCGCGCTACCGGTCGCGCACGCACGTCCTCCTGGCCTGGGTGCACGGGCTCGTTCGACATCCGGCCATCCTCGACGCCGTCGAGCAGCTCATCGGCCCGGACATTCTGGTCTACACCTCGACGTGGTTCATCAAGGAGCCCGAGAGTCCGGCCATCGCCGCCTGGCATCAGGACGCGACGTATTTCGGGCTCAGACCCTACGAGCACGTGACGGCGTGGCTCGCGCTCACCGACGCGACGGCCGAGAACGGCTGCATGGAGTTCCTGCCGGGCAGCTATCGTCGCGGGCAGCTTCCGCACCGCGCGGGTGTCGTCGCCGCCAGCGTGAACCGGGCCGGTCAGGCCGTCACCATCGACGTGGACGACGCCCCGGCGGTGCACGCTCCCCTGCGCGCCGGTGAGTTCTCGCTACACCACACGCTCTGTCTGCACCGCTCTCAGCCGAATCGGTCGGCCGGTCGTCGTATCGGCCTGGCCGTCAGCTACGTGCCGACGCGCGTGCAGCACCTGGGCGTCAAGCACAAGACGCCGGCCATGCTCGTCCGCGGCGTCGACACGTTCGGCCACTTCGCGCTCGAGCCTCCTCCCCTGGCCGATCTCGACGACGCCGCTCGCGCCGCCTACGACCGCTCCTACGACGGCTACCGGGCCGCGTACGCCGAGCAGGTCGCGCTCGAGGGCCGGTGATGGCCGCCGACGGACCGACCCGGGGCGCGCTCACCGGCGTTCGCGTGATCGAGCTGGCCGACGAGCAGGCGGAGTACTGCGGGCTGACGCTGGCGGGCCTGGGCGCCGACGTCATCAAGGTGGAGCCCCCCGGCGGCAGCTCCACGCGCCGCATCGGGCCTTTCTATCAGGATCGCGAGGACCCGGAGCGCTCGCTGTTCTTCTGGCAGTACAACCGCGGCAAGCGCTCGATCGTGCTCGATCTGCGCCAGCGCGACGACCGCGAGCGTTTCCGGGCACTCGTCGCCACGGCGGACATCCTGCTGGAATCCACGCCCGGCGGCGAGCTACAGGCACTGGGGCTCGGCGCCGACGCGCTGATGAAGGAGTTTCCCACCCTGATCGTCGCGCGGACGTCGCCCTTCGGTGACGACGGCCCGTGGGCCGGCTTCAAGGGCTCGGACCTGGTGCACCTGGCCCTCGGCGGCGTCATGATGAACTGCGGCTACGATCCCGCGCCCGGTGGCGTGTACGATCTGCCGCCGATCGCGCCGCAGATGTGGCACGCCTTCCATGTGGCCGGCGAGCAGCTCTCGGTGGCGATCATCGCCGCGCTGCTCTACCGATGGCGCACGGGAAAGGGCCAGTCCCTTTCGTGCGCGGTCCACGAGGCGGTCGCGAAATCCACCGAGGTCGACCTGATGACCTGGGTGATGCGCCGCTCGCTGGTGCAGCGCCAGACCTGCCGCCACGCGCGCGAGGGCGTCACGCCGCATCCGTCCATCGTGCACACGAAGGACGGGCGCTGGGTCATGGCGAATCTCGGGACGCGCCCGGGCGACACCGCGCAGCTCGCCGGCTTGATGGAGAAGTACGGCATGGAGGCCGGTCTCGATCCCGAGAAGGCCACCGTGCCGACGAGCGGACGGTTCGTTCCGGGCACGGGCCCGAGCACGCAGAAGCGCGATCACGCCATGGAGGCCGTGCAGCGGTTCGTGCGCGCGTTCACCTACGAGAACATCCCGTGGCGCGAAGCCCAGGAGGCCGGCATGCTCTGGGCGCCTCTCCGCAAGCCGCACGAGAACGCGATGGATCCGCACTGGCTCGCGCGCCAGAGCTGCGCTGACGTCGAGCACCCGGAGCTCGGCCGCTCGTTCCGCTACGCCACGAGCAAGTGGCTGGCGACGCGCACGGCGTGGTCGGTCGGCCGCCGCGCGCCGCTCCTGAACGAGGACGCGAAGACGGTCGTCCGGCCGCGCGAGCGAGATGTTCCCCTGATCTCCGCCGAAGCGCGGCCGCCGGTGAACGAGGGACTGTCGCCTCACGGCAAGCCGTTCCCGCTCGGCAAGATCCGCATCCTGGACTTCACGTGGTTCCTGGCCTCGGCCGGGGGCACCAGGTTCCTCGCCGCCTTCGGCGCCGAGAGCATCAAGGTGGAGCTGAAGAGCCACCCGGACACGCGCATGGCCGCGATGGCGCCGGTCGGAGGCCGCGCCGCTCGCGATGCCGCGACGGGACCACTGCGCGGCGTGACCGATCCGGACATGGGCGGACAGTTCAACAACAAGAATCCGGGCAAGCGCGGGATCTCGCTGAACGTCAGACATCCGAAAGGCCTGGAGATCGCGCGGCGCCTGGTGGCGATGTCCGACATCGTCGCGGAAGGCTTCTCGCCGGGTGTCCTCGACAACTGGGGGCTCGGCTACGATGCGCTGCGCGCCATCAAGCCCGACATCATCTACGTCCAGCAGTCGGGCATGGGTGCCCAGGGTACGTACGGCCGCTTCCGCACGGTGGGGCCGATCGCGAATTCGTTTTCGGGCCTGTCGGAGATGTCGGGGCTCCCCGAGCCGGCGATGCCGGCCGGCTGGGGCTATTCGTATCTCGACTGGATGGGCGCCTACAGCTTCGCGCTGGCGATGCTCACGGCCCTCCTTCATCGAGAGCGCACGGGCGAAGGCCAGTGGGTCGACGCCTCGCAATCGGAAGTGGGCCTGATGATCAGCGGCACGGCGATCCTCGACTGGTCCGCGAACGGGCGCATCTGGTCGCGCTACGGCAACCGGTCGCCCTACAAGAAGGCGGCGCCTCACAACGCCTATCCCTGCGCCGGGGAGGACCGGTGGCTCGCCATCGCCTGCTTCACGGAGGCGGAGTGGCGAGCGGCGGCCGAGGTCGCCGGGCACCCGGAATGGGTGAACGACACCCGGTTCACGGATCTCACCGCGAGGCTCACGAACCAGGACGCGCTGGATGCGTTCGTGGCGAGCTGGACGAAATCGCAGGACGCCTATCAGGCGATGCTGGCCCTCCAGCGCGCCGGCGTGCCGGCCGGCGTGTGCCAGACCGCGGGGGATCGCTGCGATCACGATCCGCAGCTGGCAGCGCTCAAGTGGCTGACCGAGGTGACGGGCACGAAGATCGGCCGGTGGCCGCTCGCCGAGGTGCCCGTGAAGATGACCGAGAGCCCCGCCTACATCGGCGGCCGCCTCGATCGCGGCGCGCCGTGTTACGGCGAGGACAACGCGTACGTGTACGGCGAGCTCCTCGGGATGTCGTCGCAGGAGATCAAGACGCTGGCCGACGAGGGCGTGATCTGAAGACACTGCGGTTCGCGATCGCGATTCCACTTCTTCTCCTGTCGGCCTGCGCGACGACCCAGGGGAAGGTATCCGACGGCAACTACTACGCCCCCCTCGGGAACTTCGTGCTGCCAATCGATCGTGGAAACATCCGGGTTCAGGATAGGAACGACGAGCGAAGCGGACTGGTCTCCGTGCTCGACGACATGGGAAACAATTCCGGCGTCACCTACGTCTTGCTCCCGGCAAACGCCGAGGCTGTTCGCAGTGATCCGGCGAGGCTGGATGCCGCATACCGCGGCTTCGTTCACGAATATGCCCTCCCGGCCCTCTTCCGCCCGGTTTCTCCACAATCCAAGATCGTGCACGAAGAGTTTCTCGGCACGGGTCCCGATCGCGCATTCTTCGCGGTCGCGACAATCCCGGAGGCTTCGTCGATCATGGACCTCAAGACGGGACGGAGGCGAGATTCGGTCAGGTCGCTCCTGGCCTTCGACAAGAACAAGTATATGTACATGCTGCACTCCGAGATGAACACGGTCTTCGATCCGGTCAACGCCGCCGCCTTGACCAGCAAAGACCTGGACGCGGCCCGCAAGAAGATGCAGCGCATGCGCGAGTCGGTTCGCTTTCAGTAAGCCCGCCGCCGAAGGCTCGGGTCGCGTGGAACGTCGTCGACTCCAGCAGTCCCAGCTCCTCGAGCACTCGCCTGTGCTCTTCGGCGGTTCTCCTGCCGAACGGGTCGGACCACTTCGGGTTGAACAGCCACAAGGCGAGGACCATCAAGGCGACCATGACGATGGCGATTCTGAACCCGACAAGCCTTCTGACTGCCGAGGAGCACGACCATCAGGAGCATGCCGGCGACGACGAAGAGACCGGCGCCGATGAGACGCATCGCGGCCCGCCCGAGACCGGGCAGCCCTCAGTAGGGCTCGCGGACGAAGATGAACGTGGTGCCCTGTACGATGGGCGCGCTGGCGCCGACGAACGAGACGTTGACGTCCTTCACCTGGCGCTCGCCGGCGCGGCCCGACGCCTGCAGCGCGCCCTCGATGATATGCCAGAGGCCGTGGATGCGCCCGGTGCCCAGGCTCCCGCCGAAGGTGTTCAGCGGCAGCTCGCCGTCCAGCTCCATGCGGCCGTCCTGGATGAAGTCCAGCGCCTCGCCCTCCTGGCAGAAGCCGTAGGACTCGAGGCCGTAGATGACCGACGCGGAGAAGCCGTCGTAGATCTGCGCGACGTCGACGTCCTTCGGTGAGAAGCCCGAGCGCTCCCAGGTGAGGCTTGAGGAGCTGCGCCCGCCCTCCATGTAGCTCGACAGACTCCCGATGCGCCCGGCCACCTCGAACGCGAGCCGCTGACCGTAGCCCGCGATGTACGCGGGGCGCGGCTTGAGATCGCGCGCGCGGTCGGCGGTGGTGAGCACGATCGCCACCGCGCCCTGCACCGGAATATCGCAGTCGTAGAGACAGAACGGATAGGCGACCATCCGCGAGCCCAGATAGTCCTCGCGCGTGAGCGGCTGGCCGTAGAAGTAGGCGTGCGGGTTCATCTGCGTGTGGCGGCGCTGGGTGATGGCGAGCGTGGCCATCTTCTCGCGGCTCTGGTTGTGCCGCTCGAGCCAGCGCGTGTACGCCACGGCCATGCCCTGACCGGGGCCGCCGAAGCCGTACGGCGCCGTGAACTGCGTCGCGCCCGCAGCGTGCGTGCCCGGCAGGTTCTGATAGGTCCCCTTCGGATTGTGCATCGCCCGCCAGACCACGGCGTACTTGCACACACCGGCGAGCAGGGCGTTCGCCGCCTGCTGGACCGCGCCGCCGATGTTGACGGTCTCCACCTGCACGTGCCAGGCAAGATGCGGGAGCTTGAGCATCGCCATCATGCAGTTGACGGAGACGATCGTGATGCCGTCCACCATGGCGTGACCGGTCGCCGGCAGCTCCGGGTACGTCGCCAGCCCGTCGATGTCCGAGATCGACAGCCCGGAATCCGCCACGGCGCCCTTCACCGCCTCGAGCGCGTGGGTGGCCAGCGGAATCTCCGCCGAGCGCGTGACCTTCGAGAATCCGACGCCGCTGACCGCGACCTTGCACCGGTGCTCCCACATGCCGATCGCTCCTCCAGGATTACGCGCCGCGCGCGAGACGAAACTGCGGCAGCGTGATGTCGTCGTTGAGCGGCTCGAAGATCACTTCCACGCGCCGCCCGACCTTCGCCTCCGTGTAGGGCGCCTCCAGCAGATTGCCGGCCAGCAGGGCCCCGGGCGCGTCGTCGAGCTCCACGATGATGCTCGCATAGGGGATCGCCGCGGCGAATCGCTTGTCGCCGGCGTGGTACATGATCGTATACGCGTAGATGGCGCCCTTGCCGCTGATGGGCTCGAACTTGAGATCGATGCCCATGCAGCGCACGCAGGTCGCGTAGGGCGGATGCTGGAAGTGCTTGCACGCCTGGCAGCGCTGCAGCGCGAGCACCTTCTGCCTGGCCGCGTCCCAGAAGGGCCGCGACAGCTCGTTCGGAACGGGAATCGGCCGGGTCACCTTGCTCCAGTCGCTCATGCGCGCCAGCATCTTGGCCTCGGGCGGTCATGTCAAGACCTCTGGGACGCGACCCGAATCTGCTACGATCGCGCCGGGAGGGCGCCCATGGCAAAGCTCAACATCAACGGCCAGGTCCGTGACGTACAGGTGGAAGCCGACACTCCGCTCCTCTGGGTCATCCGCGAGCAGGTCGGGCTGACGGGCACCAAGTACGGCTGCGGGGTCGCGCAATGCGGCGCCTGCTCGGTGCACCTCAACGGCCAGGTCGTGCGCTCCTGCATCCTGCCGGTCGGAAGCGTGAAGGCCGCGGACAAGATCGTCACGATCGAAGGCCTGTCGGCCAATCGCTCGCACCCCGTGCAGAAGGCCTGGGCGGCGCTCGATGTGCCGCAGTGCGGCTACTGCCAGTCCGGGCAGATCATGGCGGCGGCGGCGCTCCTGGCGAGGAAGCCGCGACCGACCGACCGGGACATCGACGATGCCATGACCAACATCTGCCGGTGCGGGACCTATCAACGCATCCGCGCGGCGGTGCACCAGGCCGCTGGAAAGCAGGCATGACATGAAAGACACCAAGACCAGTGCGGCTGGTCCGAGTCTCTCGCGTCGGTCGTTCATCGTCGGCACGACTGCCGCGGCCGGGGGTCTGGCCCTCGGCGTCCGCGTTCCGTTCGGATCTGGATCGGCGCAGGCACAGGGCTCCACCGGCGCCGAAGTCGGCGCGTGGGTCGTGGTCAAGCCGGATGACACCTGCGTGATTCGCATCGCGCGCTCGGAAATGGGCCAGGGAACACTGACCGGTCTGGCCCAGCTCGTCGCCGAGGAGCTCGAGTGCGACTGGACCAAAGTCTCGACCGAGTCGATCACGCCCGGGCAGAACCTCGCGCGCAAGCGCGTCTGGGGTGAGATGTCGACCGGCGGCAGCCGGGGCATCCGCACTTCGCAAGACTATGTCCGGCGCGGCGGCGCCGCCGCGCGCATCATGCTGCTGCAGGCGGCGGCCGAGGAATGGAAGGTGCCGGTCGCGGAGGTCGGCGTCGCCGGCGGCGTCATCACGCACGCCGGCTCCGGGCGCAAGACGACCTACGGCAAGGTCGCCGAGGCCGCCTCCCGGCTGACGCCGCCGGACCCCAAGAGCATCGCCCTCAAGGACCCGAAGGACTGGAAGATCGCCGGCAAGCCGATGAAGCGGCTGGACACAGCCGACAAGCTCGACGGCAGCAAGGTGTATGCGATCGACCTCAAGCTGCCGGGCATGTTGCATGCGGCAATCAAGGCGTCGCCCGTGTTCGGCGGCAAGCTCGCGAGCTACGACGAGGCGAAGATCGCAGGCCGGCCCGGCGTCCGCGGCGTCGTGAAGGTCAACGACTCGACCGTCGCGGTGGTCGCCGATACGTGGTGGCGGGCCAAGTCCGCGCTCGAGGCGCTGCCGATCGTCTGGAACGAGGGACCGGACGCCGCTCAGTCGAGCGCGACGATCGCCGGCCACCTCGAGGCCGGGCTGGCGGCGAAGGACGCGTATGCCTTTCGCAAGGAAGGCGAAGCCATCGGTGCGATCCAGGGCGCGGCGAAGAAGATCGAAGCGGTGTACACCACGCCGTTTCTCGCCCACGCGACGATGGAGCCGATGAACTGCACGGTGAAGCTCTCGGCCGATCGCGCCGAGTGCTGGGTGCCGACGCAGAACTCGGAGGCGTCGCTGGCCGCCCTGTCCGAGCAGTCCGGGATCCCGCTGGCCAAATGCGAGGTCTACCGGCACGACCTCGGCGGCGGCTTCGGCCGGCGTGGCGGTAACCAGGATTACGTCCGCCAGGCGGTCAACATCGCCAAGCACTTCCCCGATGTCCCCGTGAAGATGGTCTGGTCGCGCGAGGAGGACATGGGGCACGACTTCTACCGGCCGATCTCCCAGTGCAAGCTGGCCGCGGGCCTCGACGACAAGGGCGCGCTCGTCGGACTGCACGTGCGCATCTCCGGTCAATCGATCAACGCCTTCGTGAACCCGGCGATGGTCGCGAACGGCGAGGACGCCCGCCAGCTTCAGGGCTACACCGACAAGCCCGGGGACGCGCAGCTCGGCTACACCGTTCCCAATCTGTTGATCGAGTACGCGATGCGCAACACGCACGTGCCGGTCGGGCCGTGGCGCGGCGTCAACACGAACCAGAACGCCGTCTACATGGAATGCTTCCTGGAAGAAGTCGCCCGCGCGGCCGGCGCCGACTCGCTGGCGTTCCGCCGCGCCCTCATGAGCAAGCACCCGAAGCATCTCGCCGTGCTGGACGCCGCGGCGGCGAAGGGCGACTGGGGCAAGCCCCTACCCGCCGGCGTGCATCGCGGCATCGCGCAGTTCATGGGGTACGGCAGCTACTCGGCCGCCGTCGCCGAGGTCTCGGTGAGCGGCGAAGGCAAGGTCAAGGTGCACCGCATGGTGCTGGCGCTCGATTGCGGCCACGCGGTCAATCCCGACCAGATCGCCGCCCAGGTCGAGGGCTCGGTGGCCTACGGCCTGAGCGCGGCGTTCTACGGCGAGTGCACGGTGCAGAACGGGCGCATGGCGGAGCTGAACTTCGACCGCTACCAGCTCTTGCGGCTGGCCGAGATGCCGAAGGTCGAGACGGTGATCGTGCCAACCCACGACTTCTGGGGCGGCGTCGGCGAGCCGACGATTTCCGTGGTGACGCCGGCGGTCCTCAACGCGGTGCTCGCCGCGACCGGCAAGCCGGTACGCAGCCTGCCGCTGAAGAACGTCAAGCTGGTGTAGCCCGCGGCAGGTCGTCAGTCGCCGAGGAGATAGTCGGCGAAGTAGTCGTCGGTGGTCACTCGCCGGCTCGTCAGCCCGAGGCGAAAGGCCTCGGCGGTGAACGCGTCGATCTGCGCCCGGTTGCGCGCCAGCCCGTAGGGGTGAAAGTCCTCGCCCATCACGGCCGTCGTCTCCTCCAGCTCGGCCTCGAGCCACGGTGTGGCGTAGGGAAATCCCTTCTGCGCGGCCGTGAAGCAGTCGTTGCCGGCGCTGAACGCCTCGGTGAGGCTCCGCGCGATCCAGCGATTCGCCTCCCAGGTCTCGCGCCGCAAGACGATCAGATGCTGGGGCGGAAACGCGCCGGTCTTCAGAAAGTATTCCTGCTCGATGTACCGGAACTCCGGGAACAGGCGGACGATCGGGCCGGTCTTCGGATGATAGGCCGCGGGGCGCGGCGGGCTGTAGATGGCCTCGAGCTCGCCGGTGATCAGCATGTCCGACAGTGAGCGGCCGGGAGCCGCCGCGTTCACGCCGGCGGGCAGCGTCTGGCTCGTCGGCGCCGACCACGGCGTGTCGATGTCGCCGATCCACCACTGGATCGTCGCCGGGTCGATGCCCACGAAGCGCAGGAAGTGGCGATACCAGATGGACCCGCTCGCGGTGTAGCTGTACATGCCGATGCGCTTGCCGGTCAGGTCCGCCGCCTTCTGGATCGGGCCGCCCCGGCGCACGTACAGATCGCGCGCCGTGAAGTTGCGCAGCGGGAACACCGGCAGACCGACGTAGCGGCGGTCGCCCTTGTCGATGCGGTAGAGATACTGCGCCATCGACCACTCGCCGCCGTGCACGGCCGGGTCCTGAACGGCCCGACGGAGCATCTCGGCGCGCGCCGGCCACGAGCCTCGGCTGCCCAGGATCATCGTGAGCGCGATACCCTCGGGCTTCACCTCCCCGGTCGCCAGCGGCATGACGCGCGCGTAGTCGGCGCAGGTCAGCGAGATCGTAAGGTCGGCCATCGTCAGCTCTTTCGCGCCTCGAAGATCGCCCGCGGGTTGCGCACGAGCATCTGCTCGATGTGATCTTCCTTGACGCCCGCCTTGCGGAGCGCCGGCAGGATGTCGTCGGAGATGTGCGTGTAGTGCCACTGTGGGCGGGTCCGCTTCTTGGCCTCCTCCGAGAGCATGTCGGTCCAGCAGTTGGCGTCGTGCGAGAGGACCATCCTGGCGGCGTAGCCCTCGGCGCAGAGCCGGGCGAGCACCTCGACCCGCTTCGCGGTGGACAGGAAATTCTCCAGGCCGAAGCGGTCCATCCCGATCGTACTGCCGCGCTCCATCAGCCCGCGCAGGTAGCCGAGGTCCTCGCTGTCGCCGCTGTGGCCGATGATGACCCGGCTCAGGTCCACGCCCTCTTGCGCGAAGATCGCCTGCTGCAGCTCGCCGGTGCGGCCGGCCGCCCAGGTGTGCGTGGAGATCGGCAC
>Ga0137403_10000986_pt1 | contig 36249 bp, 31 predicted proteins | sample CZOMad2_1_16fung_FD_122057 | JGI IMG/M metagenome (GOLD analysis project Ga0137403, IMG submission 122057) | Vadose zone soil fungal communities from Angelo Coast Range Reserve, California, USA - CZOMad2_1_16fungal (Hybrid Assembly) | ecosystem: Environmental > Terrestrial > Soil > Vadose zone... | reverse complement strand
TCCGACGCGAACAGGAACATCTTGTCGGAGCCGATCATGTCGATGATGTCGGCGACGCCGGCCGCATCGGGCGGCGCGTCGAACGGCTGCGTGGTGAGGCGGATGTGGTCGCGCATGATCGCCGCCGGCTCGCGATCGATCCACGGCACTTCGACGCGCACGCCGCGCCAGGTCTTGTTGGCGCGCCACATGAAGGCCGGCAGCCAGCTGATGCCGGATTCCATCAGCACCACCTTGAGGCCGGGGAATTTGAGGAACACGCCCTCGTAAATCAGGCTGAGCAGCTGGGCCTGAAACGCCTGCGCCTCGGCGAGATAATATTCGTAGCGATAGGACGGCCAGCCGATCGAACTCGGCGCGCCGCGATACTGACTGCCGGCATGAACAGCGATCGGCAATTTGTATTTTTCGGCCACCTGATACACCGACCAATAGTGCCGCCGCCCCAAAAGGCTCTCGCCTTGCGCCAGCACCAGCACGGAGACGAACCTGTGATCGGCGGCAAGGCGTTCGATTTCCTCGACCGCCAAATCCGGCGCCTGCATCGGCACCACGATCGAAGCCCGCAGCCGCGGATCTCGCGCGAGCCATTCGGCCGCGATCCAGTCGTTGATCGCCTTGCAGAAGGCGGCGGCCATATAGGGATCGAACACCGCCTGCGCACCGTAGAGCACATTGCAGATCGCGTGGCTGGCGCCGAGCTGATCGAATGCTCCGCGCTGCACCATCGCCAAATCGCTGCCGGGCTTGCCATTGGCCGGCCGCCAATCGGCCCGGCCGGACAGCGGCATGTTGGGTGGATAGCTGTTGAGATCGAGGCCATCGATGGCCCGGCTCACCACCTGCTCTTTCCAGTGATCGTCGAGATAGGGCAACAAGGTGGTGCGGGTCCCACCCACGGCAGGGTGGATGTCGCAATCGATCCGGGTCGCCACCATGGTCGTTCCCTGGTTATCGTTCTTGGCGGCCTCGCATGCCGCGCCTTGCCATCAAATGTGACGCCGATGGCTCCCTGGAGCAAGGGCTAAGCGGCGGAGCAGACCGGCTAATTTGCGAGATCATCGAGAGTATGCCGTCAAATCGCCAAAACGCTCATCGAGGCTTGATCCAGGCCGGCACGCCAATAGCTCCGTAGTCGGCGACCAGTTCACGCGTGGCTTGCAATGAAAAAACGCATCGTCCTTTGCTGCCTGGTGACGGCGATCACGGCGGCATCTGCCCGTGCCACCGAGTCCGGATCGCCGGAGATCGCGGCTTACCTGGTAAGAACGGGACTTGCCGGCGACGATACAAGCGCTCCGCCTGCCGAGGCGGCAGCGGATCCATCGAAAACATGCGAAGGCGTTTCGTTTTCCCGGAGCATCAAATATGGCGAGAGCGACCTGAACGTGCTCGACGTCGCATCCGGCGATACCGGGGAAACGTCGGCGCGTCCGGTGCTGGTGTTCGTGGCGGGCGAAAGTTTCGCCGGCGAAAGCGGAACGGCTGAAGACATCGGCACGATCCATGATCAGGCAATGTGTTTTGCCGTGCGCAACGGAATGGTCGGCGTGAAAGTGAACTATCGGCTGGCGCCCGCAGACCCCTGGCCCGCCGGCGCCAAGGATGTCGCGGCCGCAACCTCATGGGTCCACCAGAATATCGACCTGTTCGGCGGAAGCCGCGCCCAGGTCGTGGCCGTCGGCTACTCAATCGGCGCCTTTCACGTGGCCAGTCTTCTGGCTCACCCGGAATTTCAAACGAGCGATTTCGACTTCGCCGGCGCGGTGCTTGTATCCGGCATCTACCATTCAAGCGCAGACGCGGACGAGACCGAAAAGTCCTATTTCGGCGCCGACGCCAGCAAATATGACGAGCGGTCGGCTTTTCCCGGCATCCTGAACATCGCCACGCCGATTCTTTTGGCCTGGTCCGCGCTCGACCCACCGCGTCTGATCGCGCAAGGCGAAGGACTCAAGGAGCGGTTGTGCAACTCCCCCACCCAATGCCCGCGCACAACGGTTTTGAGGAGCCGCAACAGTCTGGCTTCCGTGTTTGCGACGGATGCCCAAAGCGGAAGCCTTGTCCAGCCGATGCTGGAGTTGGTCCGGGAAATCGAGGCCAGGGGCCTTCCTTGAGAGGCCGGTGAGATTTTCGCTGCCGAAGCGAGAATTGCAGGCTAGGCTGGACCTTTGCGCAAATGGCCTGCTCGGAGGTGCCATGACTATCCTGATCCGCGGTGGAACGGTCGTAAATCACGATCACTCCAGCCGCGCGGACCTGCTGGTCGACGGCGAGACAATTGTCGCAATCGGCGCCGCGATCGATGCTCCCGCCGGCGCGAAAATCATCGACGCCGGCGGCTGTTATGTGATGCCGGGCGGCATCGATCCGCATACCCATCTCGAACTGGGGTTCATGGGCAGCGTCTCGGCGGATGATTTCGAATGGGGCACCAAGGCGGCGCTCACCGGCGGCACCACCATGGTGGTCGATTTCTGCATTCCCGATCCCGGGCAATCGATGCTGGCGGCGTATCAGGACTGGCGACGCAAGTCCGAAAAGGCGGCCTCCGACTATGGCTTCCACATGGCGGTGACGTCGTGGTCGAAGCAGGTGTTCGACGAGATGGAGATCGTCGTCAAAACCTACGGCATCAACACCTTCAAGCACTTCATGGCCTACAAGGGCGCGCTGATGGTGAATGACGACGAGCTTTACAACTCCTTTGCACGCTGTGCCCATCTCGGCGCGCTGCCGCTGGTGCATGCCGAGAACGGCGACGTGGTGGCGCGCATGCAGGAAGCCCTGCTCGAACGCGGCATCACTGGCCCGGAGGGCCACGCCTATTCGCGCCCGCCCCTGGTCGAAGGCGAGGCGACCAACCGCGCCATCATGATCGCCGATATGACGGGCGCGCCGCTCTATGTCGTGCATACGAGCTGCCGTGAATCGCATGAGGCGATCGCGCGGGCGCGCGCCAGCGGCAAGCGGGTCTATGGCGAGCCGTTGATCCAGCATCTGCTGCTTGACGCAGCCGAATATGAAAACAGGAGTTGGGACCATGCCGCGCGCCGCGTGATGTCGCCGCCGTTCCGCGACAAGAGCCATCAGGACAGTCTCTGGGCCGGACTGCAGTCCGGCTCGCTACAGGTGGTCGCGACCGATCACTGTGCATTCACCACGGAGCAGAAGCGGCTTGGCGCCGAAGACTTTCGCAAAATCCCGAACGGAACCGGCGGCCTTGAAGACCGCATGCCTTTGCTCTGGACCGCCGGCGTCAACACCGGCCGGCTGACCAAGGAAGAATTCGTCGCGGTGACCTCCGCCAATATCGCCCGCATCCTCAATATCTATCCGCGAAAGGGTCGGCTCGCCGCCGGCTCCGATGCGGACATCGTGGTGTGGGATCCGGCCGCCCACAAAACCATCTCCGCCAAGAGCCAGGTGAGCCGGATCGACTACAATGTGTTCGAGGGCTTTGCCTGCCTGGGGGCGCCCGTTGCCACGGTCTCGCGCGGCAAGATCGCTTTCGCGAATGGCGAGCTTCGCGCCGAAAAGGGGGATGGACGCTATGTGGAGCGGCCGGCCTTCTCGCCGGTCCATGTCGCCAATTCGACCTGGAAGCAGGCGACCGCCCCGCAAGCGGTGCGGCGAGCGGCTGTAACGCCGTGAACAAAGAGAGGGGAAGTCAAATGGTGGACCTCATCGTTCCTCAGAAAAGCGGCCACGGACTTCGTATCGGCGCAACAGAGTATTGCAGCGGCGGAGTCGCCTAAAATTCGACTTTCGCGAGATCTTCGGTGTCGTCCGATTTTCGACTTTGCAACACTATCTGGCAATAAGCGACATGCGCGATCTTTACCGATCCGTTTCTGCAACGATTGACCATGCACTTTTCCATACCGGTAGGCGGCTGCAATTGCGGTGGGTTTCGCAACCGCGTCACGAAAGAACCGCTCACGTCGTACATCTGTCACTGCCATTTGTGTCAGAAGCGCACCCCGGGCGGCTGTTTGGCAATGGTAGCTCTTCCTAAGGTGAATTGCTGTGGGAAGAGCGGCTGGCTGAAACAAACTAATTTGAAGTGAAGGCTAGCTACGCTTCGTCCACACCGTCGATGCTCATGGCGCCCGCGCCGTAGGTCATCACGTAAAGGAAGCCGCCTGCCATCACTAAGTTCTTATAGAAATGGATCATGTTGTTGAAGTCTCCGGCCGCCAGGTGGACGCCAAAGCCGGTGCCCAGGCAAAAAACGACGAGCGCTGCAGCCGCCCACCGAATCTTGAAACCTAAAAGGATGCCCAATCCAGCGAGAAGATGGAAAACGATAGAAATCCAAACCGCCACATCGGGAATTGGCACGTGGACGTTCGCAAAATACTTTGCCGTCCCGGTCGGATCGCTCAGCTGGAGGATGCCGTCCCAGATGAAAAGGCTAGACATCAACAAGCGCGCAAGCAAAGGCAAATAGGCTTTCATGGCGTGCATGGCTCGTCGCTCCTAACTTCTTGTCCGGAAAGGGCATCGTATCGGCTCAAATTCGCACGGGGTAAAGGTGCTGTCCAATGTGTACTTGGATCAACAACGGGAGCCGACCCGAAGCCTTTTGCACTTTCGCTTTGCTATCAGATTGCGAGAAAAAAACTTCTCGATCTCAAAAATCGCCGAGCATCGTGGCCACATCGCGCCCATGCTGACATTCAACACCATATGTTGACAGTCAGCAGACGATTTTTCGTTCAGAATCTGGCTTTCCATACTGGTGCCGCGAGTCCGCTTTACTCCCGCGAACCGGCATCGTCGTTGGACTATCCCCTTCATCGACGTGGTCGCGGGTTGCCCGATTTCAGCTATTTCCGGTCCAGCCCTAACATCCGACGTGCTCGCGATAACGTTGGTTAGCCGCACGCGCTGGGTTGGGCGATCCGATCGAGCCGCCATTGCACATTGAAGGTTCAATGCCTATTGATGCGCGTCGCGTGTCGGCAGCGCGGTTGGAAACGATGCTACAGCGGAGGTTGAATAGATGGATTATGACAAGAGCTTGAGCATCACCGAGATGCGCAAGCGTAAATTCGCGCATCAGATCGAGATGTGTGTCTCGACTGATCGGAATGCGATCGCCGACAGCTACTTCGACAACTATTCGGATAATCTAAGTTATGAAGACGCCTTCGAAGACCTCTTTAATGCAAAATATGTTGTCGATTTGATCAAGGCAATTTGGGGTTTAGAGACACGCTATAAGTTGCTTGACTGCGGTAGCGCGAATGGCCTGACCCTTAAGCAATTTGACAAACTCAGCATCGAAGCTTGGGGCATCGAAAATAATGCGCACATACATTCGAAAACCCCAGAAGGGTGGCGCGGACGAAACCTGCTTGGCGACGTGCTCAAAATGCCTTTCGAGGACGGATCGTTCGAGTTTGTTTATGTCACTTGCCTTCCTTACCTTCCTGAAGAAAAGATTGATCAAGCTCTCAAAGAGTTGTTTCGGGTGTGTCGTGTAGGAATGGTGTTCCAAGGTGTAACTACCGACATGACAGAGGAAGTAATCGAAGACTACATGTTGTTTAGGGGTTTACAGACCTTTTGGACATTTTCAGAGTGGTCCGACGCCATCGTGCGCAACGGCTTCAAGCTCGCCGTTTCCAATTCGGCTTTGCTCGATGAGATTTGGCGGATTGAACAGGAGACTGACAAGGATGATTGGAACTGGTATCCGAACAAGGAAAGCATGCGACATAGCTTTTTCAGCAAACGGTAGATCCGCTGAAAAGCGAAGCGATAGGTAAATACGCTAGCTTTGATCAGGACCGGCTTTCGGCTTGTGATCGAACTTCGCTATTTTTCTGTCACGCTGCCAAAGCTCAATGTTCCGCGCGCAAACTCGGGAGCAGTTTCGGAACGAACTGGAACGGACGAAAGCGCACCGATCCCAAGGATTAGGGCAGCTAGCAACGATGACCGTTCGCTTGACGAACAGACTTTTAAGCATCAAGTTGGGAATTGAGTTTTGCGAGGCTGTCGCCTGCATCCCGCACCGTGCGAGACTGGCGGCGGAGACTGGCGGATACCATCCCCAAATAGTAACGCAGATGTTCGTCGCTCTCTTTGATGTGGTTTCGAATTTCGCGGCGTTCAAAATCCGTAACCGATCGGTCGGCAACCCGCCGCCAAGCCATCCTTTGCCATTCCTTTAACTCAACTATCTTACGGCTCAAAATATCAGGCTCGGTCATGCTGTCGGCCCGCTCTGAAAAGCAAGTTCTAGCTGATTCGAGATTGACTTTGACCCAGTGCCCTGCACAAACGGGCGCACCTTCCCGGCTGCGGCGGTCTTTTTTCAGTCGCGCCTGCCTCCGTCGGCACGGCCCGTGGGATTTCCGAGGTACACTTCCGGGATAACCTGGGCAGATTTAACGCGAGATTGCCTGCGTGCAGTTGTGGCCGGGGTGTTAGGGCGCTTGGGGGTCACTTTGGTTTATCCGCTGGTTGGGGCCAGTTTTTTGCATTGGTTGAAATCCAGCGGTTTGCTTCTTCCTCGGTTGCAAAATCTCCGACATAGCTAGCCAGGCCATGTCCGTAAGTTATAATAACGGTCCAGCGCCCGTTCTTCATCATCGTGGAATGAAATTTATTCTTCTCGGACACCTGTCGACCTGGATATCCCACCGAAGCACGGCCTCGCCCCACTTTTTGGGGGAGTGTGGGATGGGGCGCCGACCGTGCGGGCCGCGCGATTCGCTGGGAAACGCGACCCGGTGAACAATGAGGCTTGCGCAGGGGATGTTACAGAACATCCATCAAGGCGCTCAGAGCGCGGACCTGAGTCCGCGTCCGTTTTCTGTTACCGCCTGAGCCGTCGTGCGTGAGCGGCGATCCGTTGAAGGTTGCGCTTTCTGACCGATCGGTCTTACCGCACGGCTCGCCAGCGCTCTTCCTCAGGCGCCGGTCTGCTTCGACCCTAGGGGCTAGATTTGAACTTTCAGTGCGCCGCGATGATCCACGTTAAGGGCATTGTGCCCTGGAGCTGTAGCGGGTCTCACATGAGTACTGTTCAGCGGCGCCTTTCAGGCGCCAGCGACACGATAGCTGCCCTCAATGCTCAGATACGCGAATTGGACCAGGCTCGCGATCTGGTCAGGAAAGCACGATCATTGGCCCGAAGAGCGCGGCGGATGTCCCGCAGAAAAGGCGCGCGTTTAGATAACAGACGCCTCAGTTGGCGACCTCTTTTAGTGGATGCGAAAAAGCCGCGGCTGCGTTGAGATCAGTGACGGCTTTTCTAACTCACACGGTGACCACCAGACGGTCACCTCGATGCGCCGACCACGCCATTTATAAGTTCGGTACACCGGAAATCCATCCGGCGTGCCGATTGAGTTGTCGTCATGTCTGACGCACCAGGAGTTCTCAAGGCATTGCAATCACTTTACGATGATCTTTCCCGCCATCTGCGGATGCAATCCGCAGATATAATTGAAGGTTCCGGCACTGGCGAAGGTGTAGGTGAACGAGTCGTCCGTATCGAGTGGCTTTGACCGAAAGGCCTTGTTCTTGTCGACCACATTGTGCGGGATGTCGTCGTGATTGACCCACTTCACCGTCGTTCCCACGGCGACTGTCAGTTCCGGAGCCGTGAAGGTGAAGTTGTCGATCGTAACGACATTTTCCTCCTGCGCTGCGACAGCGCCGTACGCCAGCAGCGTGCCGACGGCAGGGCCCAAAAGCAGCGCAACGACCACGGCGCGACCGTGAGTAAATTGCGCCACAGCAAAGCGGAGTTCTCTTATGAAAGTCAGCATGTAAAGGATCCTCGATTTAGCCAGCGAGCGTCTTGTCGACGATGGCGAGCGGATGATTGCCCTGCATGAGTGACGGTGGACAATCCAAGCTTGGAGCGGTTGGCGCACTATTGTGTCGTATGGGAGAGACTCGGCCATCGCGGGCTTTATTCCCACGGGAACAATTATCGATCGCCAGTAATTCTGATATTTGCGGATAGCCCCGAAGATCAACTTTTAGTCAACCTCTTCGAGACGTTCACGAAATCTACGAAGGTTCCAGGCGATCAGCTTCGCCGCAAGCTCAGACTATCTTCGATTCACTAGAACATTGTCCGCGGATTGCGAAGCAAACGCAAAAGACATTTCTTCATCGGGTCAAGTAGCGCGTCTGTACACAGTTAGGTGACGACGGAATAACGCGGTCGTCGCGCAGGTCTCCATGTTGCGAACTTCGCACGAGAACCTGGAGCGAACCGACATGACTGAATCTACTGAAGGGGCCTCCCTCGAAGCGACCGCTGAAAGTGAACGCTTTGATCAGATAAGCATTACCCTGCATTGGCTCACGGCGCTCCTCATTATCGTCTTGTTTGCTAGTGCTTGGTCGCGCGAAGCTGTCAACCATGACACACGCCTCGCTTCGGCATTGATGACCGCCCACCGAACAACGGGCGTTGTGACATGGTTGATAGGGTGGGTGCGTCTCGTCTGGCGGTACAATTTCGCCTATCTACCGCCGTTTCCGGAGAGCATGCCGAAGCTGCAACAATGGATCGCAAAGGCCAATGAATACGGTCTTTATGCCCTACTCCTGGCGCAGCCGATTTCGGGTCTCGGCAATGTCTTGTTTCGCGGTCGTTCATTTACTTTGTTCTTTTGGGAGATGCCGGCTCTTTTCGCTGCCAATCCGGCCATCCGCAGCGTGTTCGTGGAGGCTCACGAGTTCGGCGGCAAGGCGCTCCTCACCCTCATTGGTCTGCATGCCGGGGCCGCGCTTTTCCATCGCCTAGTTTTACGCGACGGTATACTGCGACGGATGTTACCGTGGACCTCAGCAAGCGCACCAGCACGGAAAAATCGCTTAAAGTTAATTGCGCAGGGCGTGAAAATTAAATCACTGCTCAGCCTGATCGCTCACTTCAAAGTGACGGCTCCCGTATCTGCGCTAGACCGCGGGAGTCACTCTCATTAACGATGCGCCGGTGCAACGGTCGCGTTTTGTTGTCATCTCGTGTGGATTCAAATGATCACCCTATTCGACCTTCTTAGCGCTATCGCAAGTGCAGCAGAGCAGGCTCTTCGGTACTTGGTGAACCACCATTGGTTTTTCGGGCTTATGTTATTTGTCTATGTGTTCCGCCTTCACGACAGAAGCGTTCATGCCAGATTCAGCGCGCTGAATAAGTGGGTTGACGAGATCAGGAGGCGTCTTGCCTGCGATATCTGACCACTTGGGGCGGGTTTTCTTTTTTGCAATCGACCGATTGACTGAATTGGCCCAGTGACCGGTTCAATCTGATTAGAGGAAGCAAGATGCCTTTGGAGCCGCTGCTTTGCTTCACGTCCAACAGAATTGGGCGCGAGCCCGCGCTCGGACTTGCGAACCGCATCGAGGAAGGTGTGGTTAGCGTTCTGCATAAGATGCCCACAGACCGCGACCTCGTTGGCGGTGCGGATAATGATCGACAGCCTCGGCTCACAGCCAGTTGACCGCGAACGCCCTTCGATTGCCGAATAATCCCGCTGCAAAAAGTGTCTGATCCTTGGGAACGAGATCGTCCCAATGGAGGAAGCATGATGCGGAAAACGTTTAGCGCCTTGTTCGTACTTGCTTCGTACTTGCGGCAGTCGGCCTGATTCAGCCGACTGTGGCGTCCGCTCGCGGCGGCGGCGGTGGTGGTGGTGGTCATGGAGGCGGTTTTGGCGGAGGCGGCTTCCACGGTGGTGGCTTTCATGGAGGCTTCGCTGGTGGCGGGTTTCGCGGAGGAGGATTTCGCGGTGGAGGATTTCGCGGACGTGGGTTTGGACGATTTGGCTTTGGGTCCTATTACGGCGGATACTACGGCGGATACTATCCTTACGCGTACAGCGATTACTACGAGGACGGCGGCTGCTACCTGGTCCGTCGCCGCGTGACGACTCCTTACGGCTGGAGGGTTCGTCCCGTCCAAATCTGCGGATGATCATAAAGTTGAAAGACCCGCCGGTTCGCCGGCGGGTTCTTGCTGCACCACACCGAATAGCCACGACTACGCCTTGGGTCGCGCTCCAATCTCTGCGGATTACATGTGCCAGCTCACGCGGTTTACACCCCTTTCACATTTTTGAATGTGCGGAAATGAGCCCAGCGTTCTGATGAGAACGGCCTGGCAGCGGCTGATGTGAACCTCCGATCTAGAGCCGCGCTTCGGGTGCAAGGCAGGCGGCAAGAAAGGCACCGACGTCCGGCCGGACTTCAATTGGAAAACGATAAACGCTGCAAATTTGCAGACTGCTCAAGACGAGGCCGCAAACCTGCTCAACGTATCGACGCGGACAGTTGCGTCCGCAAAACAAAATTTTACGGGTAAGACTGAAATCGTCGTTTGAGGATCAATGAACTCCTCAACATATCGCGATTTCGCGTGTTCGAAGGAATGTCAAGGCTAAAGGATCGGTCAGTCAGGTAGCCAGCGTTCGCAAGTAACGCTGAGACCGGAGACCGACAATGAGCAAATTTGCACTTTTGGGCGCTGCTGCTGTCTTGTCGACAATGTCCATATCAGCGCTGCACGCACAGGCCGTCACGCGTGAGTTGGGCGCTTGCCCGAGTCCAACTGTAGCCTCCAGCGAAACCCGAGCGCCTGCGCCGTCAGCCGATTGGTTGCCGCCAGGGTGCGAAAAATCGACCTTGCCATGGTCGGCGCCCGTCGGTCATCGGCAGCCGCAATTGATCGATGTGACACAGACCAAGTCTTTGTCCGAGCAGGAACTGGATGAGGAAAACGCGAAGCTCAGTCGAGTGGTCAAAAGCATTTGCCGCGGCTGTTGACCGCCCCATGCATCCATTCAACCGAGATCAGCGGTGACCGATGAGCGGCGACGACGCTTCCGCTATCCGATATCTAGCGGCTTCCCTGCGGGCTTGATCGGCGCAATCTGGGGGAAGCGTGGACAAAAGATCGCCTGGCCGAAATGCGCTCCTCCGGCGTGCGCGGTGGCTCGCTTGAATGCCCGTAAGCGCCGCGCCGAAATGGCACGCTGCGCCGTTGCCTTGCGCCTCAAGTCACGTCACGCCGAGTTCACCAGGGGGAGAAAATGAAGGTCTGGCATCTTAGCCTCTCCCGATACGGTTGGAATAGAAATGCGCCACGACCGATAGCGAGAGCGCGATCACCATGATGACGCCGACGGCGGAAAGGAGAGCGAAAAAATCACCCGACCACGGTGACGGGGCCATCGATTTTTTCGAACAGAGGATGGATCATCTGCGGGCCGCCTCTCTGGCACCCCGGAAGAGTGGCCGGGAGCGGGGTGCGGACTTCGCGCCATCGGACAGGAAAATGGCGCAACTCCGGCTTGGCAGATTCGACGGTGGGTCTCGTAGTCCTTCCCGGCAATCGCCGCCAGTATGTCGCGCAACATTACGTTAAGGTCTACCGCAGGCGCGATGCAGGAAATCGGTCCCAGCGTGCCCCGCTGTGGATCATGCTGGCAACGAAAAAGGCCCCGCCACCATGTGCTGCGGTGACGGGGCTTGGGGGGTGCGCTATCCGGGGGGCGGATGGCGCAAACTCACTTTGCCACGTTTTTCACCGATTGGTGGTCACGGTTGATCATATGATCGTGGCCCCCGCCTGATCCGTGAACGATGAGGCGGCCGAGCCTTGGGATCGTACGGCAACGCGCGCCGGGATCCGCCTGATCATGACCGCCGTCGGGGTTTCATCGAGGAAGGCGTACGGGCTGACCGTACACGCCGTGTCCACGATCATATGATCGACCGTGACCACCGACTCGGCGAGGAATCTGCGAAGATTTGCCTTGCGCCGTCCTGCCCCCCGCGGGATCGCGCTACCCCGGAAGGCCCCGCACCGCATTTTTCTCGGTGACGGGGCCCGCCCAGGCCCCGTTGCCACCTGCCTGCCTTCGCAGTGGTGGTGGGGGCCCCATCGCAAGAACGTTGTTTTAGCGCGAGCTCTCTATGGACGAAAGAAGAGGTTTTCTTTTACGTGTCGATGAGCGGAACATTGATAGGTATCAGCGCCTGCTCAAAACAAAGCTGAGCGATGCCGAAGTACACTATTTCACAAAACGTCTATCCGAAGAGCGTTTTACTGTAGCGATGCTGAAGTTCAAAGTGCACCCCGATCGTCCCTAAACTCTTTTTGCCGCGATTATCTGAGGGAGGAATACAATATGCCGTTTCGAACCGTCGTCTTGATTGCCGCCTCAGTTATCCTTGGCATCGCGTGTACCGCGACTGTCTCGACCGAAGTCTTTGCCCGCGTCCCAGCAGGGGCAACTCACCGCCATCACTACCATCGCACTGTCCATCATAGCGGTCACGTACGACACCCCCTAACTCCGGCGAAGCCGCCCGCGATCTCTGGAGTCTCTCCGTACTGCTGGCCGTACGACTACAGTTACGACCCCGCCCACTATTGCGGAGCGAGCTACATTGTCAGCTGGTGAACCCGGCCGGCACCGGGCGGGCGGTCTTCATCTTGGCCTTGGTGCCCGAGCTTGGTGGTGTAGGTGCGAGAAGTCGAGACGGCGTCCGCGGTCATCACCCTATCCATACTTGCGCCGGAGCAAGTATCGGCGCGAAGTTGATCGACTAACTTGTGGCCGACGGCACACCGCTTGGAGATCTCGTAGACCGTGTCTGCCACTCGGCATCCTGGCCGCCCGGCGCTTGTCCTCATTGATACGTTGGATGCCGTGAACCAAATTCAACTGGGCAGCACTCTATCGCCCTAGCGTGGTCACCCGATCGCCGAGTTTGGTGAGCGGATTGTCAATCGCACGATGCTCGCTCATCGTCTGTCCCTGGGCCATGCGCTGCCGGATCATCGCGACGACAGACGTGACGTCTTCGAACGCGCGATCGTGGGCGTCATCCCCGGGCTTCGCGAGATGGGTCAGGTCATAGACGGTGATCCTGTCGTCGGCGAGTTCGGTCCGGTACGGTTCCTGCTGCGGATTGACGTCGCCGAGCCTGGGGACATCCCCCCAGATCGTCCTCGACAGAGCGAGAGCATCATCGTCCTGGGATACGAACAGGGACATCCGTGGGCGTGCGACTCCCATTCTCTGGAGTTGGGTCCGGAACACATCAACATCCACGTCGGGCGCCACCAGCATCACCTCCTTGAGCTTGTCGTTCTTCGTGCCCGCAAGTCGGTTGCGTATCGCTCGCCCGCGCAGCGCCTCCAGCGTGACCCAGTTCCCCATCGAGTGGGCAAGCACCGTAACCTCGCCAACGGACGCGTAGCTGGTCAGCATATTCAGCAGGCTTTCAAGCGCGTCTCGGGAGTAGTTCGCGCTTTCGCGATCGTAAGTGTAGGCGCGCAGCCGCAGTTCACCCCGCGAAGGCCAGGTAAATAGCACCGGAATGACTGGGGCCTTGGAATCGTGAACGATCTGGGCAAGACGATATACCGCGTCGTCGAAGCGGTTGTTGAAGCCATGGACGAATACCAAAACCTTGCTGCGACCGCTCTGTTTTGCCGCGGCGGTAATAGAGGCTGCGAAGCGCGGCTTGTCGATGTAGTCGGCCGACACCGTCATGAAATCCGTTACCGGATTTCCGGGCAGCGATACTGGCCACTGGACCTCTCCGACTTTCCGCGCTGTGTCGGGCGGGATCGAGACGGTGATCGCGGCGTAGGATGTCTTCCCAGCGCGTTCGCCGCTGAACATCTCGCCGGGATCGCTGGTCGAGCGCTCGCGATTGGTGACGGCGTAAATTGGAACAAGCGAGGTTCCGGCAATTCCGGCGGTTGGAATGAGGACGCCTTGCGCGGGGCGTCCGACGCAGGCTGCTAGCATGAACGCCATAGCGACGAGAACAAACACCGTGAGATTGCGCGTCACAATCAATTCACCGGATTCCTACAGCTACATAACTTTTCACAAAAGGATCGCGGAATCTTTGACAAATCTACTGCCTATTGGATAATTCCACTGCAATCGGAATGAGGAAATCAATTCAGGATTGGAGGCGGGCGAGTTTGATGTTGTCTTGGACGCGTCGCAAAAGGGACGGGGAGAGATCCCAGTTCCCGTTCCCATTTCGTTGGATAGGCGGACAGCCGCGTGCCGCGGGCGACGCGTTCAACAGCGCGACCCCGAGTTCGCGCTCGATCAGCAGGATATGTCGGTTGACGGCTGAGGCGGCGATATTCAGCTATTTCGCCGCGCGCTGGATGGGGCCGGAGCGCGCCACCTGATCGACATAACGCAGGGTCGACGGAAGCGAACCCCGCATAAGCCTCTCCATACTAATTTTGAGCATGGAGACTTGCTCAATATGCGCTAGACGGCAATGGTGGATTCTCCGAACATAGCGGCTGCCGGTCGGCGCGGTCGGCAGCAAGGTGATGGACGAGGACCGATCATGGCTGCGACCCGTTCTCACCGAGTGCGTCTCGACAAAATCACCCATCGATTCACCGATTTTACTGCCGTCACGGACATTAGCCTCGACGTCGCCGGCGGCGAGCTGGTCGCGCTGCTGGGGCCTTCGGGCTGCGGAAAATCGACCTTACTTCGGATCATTTCCGGTTTCATCCGCCAGACTGAAGGCCGTGTCTTGTTCGACGACAGTGCGGTCGATCATCTGGCGCCGAGCGGACGCGGTGTCGGTATCGTCTTTCAGAACTACGCGCTGTTTCCGCACATGACGATCGCCGAAAATGTCGCCTATGGGCTTCAGGCCCAGAAGTGGCCGCGCGACAAGATCATGCCGCGCGTAGCCGAGATGCTCGATCTTGTCCATATGAAAGAGTTCGCCGAACGCAAGCCGCGCCAACTGTCCGGCGGCCAGCAGCAGCGCATCGCGCTGGCGCGCTGCCTCGCGATCGATCCCAAGGTATTGTTGCTCGACGAGCCATTCGGCGCCCTCGACAAAAACCTGCGACTGGACATGCAGATCGAGGTGAAACGGCTGCAGCGCGAATATGGCATTACCACCATACTCGTGACCCACGACCAGGAAGAAGCGCTGTCGATGGCGGACCGCATCGCCGTGATGTCCCGCGGTCGCATCGAACAGGTGTCGTCGCCCACCGAGATTTACGACCAGCCGCTGACGCTGTTCGTCAATGAATTCGTCGGGACCACCAATGTTGTGCAGGGCGAGTTCGTCGGCAATGGGTCGGTGCGATTAGCCGGCGGATCCGCGGTGTCGGTTTCGAGCGACGCGAAATTTCAACCTGGTGTCAGGGTCATTGTTTCGATCCGGCCCGAACAACTTAGGATACAGTCGTCGCCGGTCGAAGCCTCGATCGGCGGAACCATCAAGGCCGTGATGCCGCTCGGGCCGCATGTTGTTTACGACGTCGCACTCCCCGATGGGGTTTCTCTCAAGGTCAATGAGCCGCGCGAGATGGCCTCGGAACTTCGCACCGTCGGCATGGCGGTCAATATCAAACCGATTTCGCCGGCCTCGTGCCGGGTCTTTCCGATCAATTGAGCAATCCGCAGTGAGGTCCTCCATGACATCGAGCATTGAACGCCACAGCTTCAACCGCCGTACGCTGATCAAGGCGGCCAGCGCATCCACGTTTGCCCTGGCCGCTCCTCGCCTCTCCTGGGGGCAATCGAAAACGCTGGTTGCCGCCACTTTCCCGGGAACGTGGAGTGAGGCCGACCGCCAGATCATCCTTCCGGCTTTCAAGGCGCAGACGGGCGCGTCGGTGACGCAGTCGATCGTTCTCGGAACCGACCAGATCTCGCGACTGGTGGCCGCCAAGGGCAACAAGCCACCGTTTGATGTCGCTTTCTTCGACGCACCGCAGGTGATCGACGCCGTTCGTGACGGGCTTATTGCGGAATACCCGGCCGCGCAGTCGCCAAACTTCAAGGACCTTCTGCCGGCTGCCCAAAACAAGTGGGGCCCAAAGATCACGATGCAGGTGATCGGCATCGGCTATAACCCCGACAAGATCAAAACCCCGCCGACGTCATGGGAAGACCTCTGGGACGCGAAGTACAAGGGCCGGGTCGGATTGACCGCCCTGAACAGTCAACTGGGAATCGCCTTCATCGCGGAATTGAACCGGATCAGGGGTGGGACCGACGATAATTTCGACCCTGCCTTCAAGGCGCTACGCGAACTTCTTCCCAATGTCGGCGCCATCGGCGCCAATCTCGGTGCGTTCGCCACGCTTTGGCAGCAGGGAGAAATCGATATCGCACCTTATAATTTCAATTTCGTGCAGACCCTGAAGGCTAAGGGTGTTCCGGTTGAATTCGCTATACCCTCGACCGGCCCGGTAGGCTGGTCCACAAGCTTGCATGTTGTCGCCGGCGCGACGGAGCCGGAACTTGCCCTGCAGTACATCGACCTGCATCTTTCCGCGGCCATCCAGGAACAGATGCTGAAGCCGCCCTTCGACGTCATCCCGACCAATGCGAAGGTCAAGTTGGAGGGCGCGATCACCAAGTCATTGGCCAAGACCCAGGACGATCTGGCGAAGGTCCGCACTTTTGACTGGGCGAAACTCAATCCGCAGCGCGGCGCGCTGATCGACCGGTTCAACCGAGAGATCAAGGTCTGACGACTCAGCCATGACCGCGTCGGGATCAAGACTGATTCTTCCTCTCGCGGCGCTGTTTTTCGCCTGCTTCGTTGCGCCATTGCTGGTGCTGCTGGCGTTGTCGCTTCACAGCGACGTTGCGATGAAGGCGTGGACGATCGGAAATTATGCCAAGTTCTTCACCGACCCGTTCAATTATTCCATCCTTGTCGACACGCTTCTGCTCGGCGTCAAGGCCACTCTGGTCTGTCTGATTTTCGGCTATCCGATCGCCTGGCTTTGCGCCCGTGCGAGCGCGCGATGGCAGAGCGTGTTGCTATTCCTTGTCATCCTGCCGATCCTCACCAGTGTAGTGGTGCGGACCTTTGCATGGATCGTCATTCTCGGCCGGCAAGGGGTTCTCAACCAGATCGCCATGGGGCTTGGCCTGGTCCATGAACCGCTGCGATTGCTTAATACCGAAATGGGCGTGGTCATGGTTCTTGCCCAGGTGCAGATGCCACTGATGGTGCTTCCGATCCTGACGGTGTTGTCCAAAATGGATCCCAACCTCGCCGATGCCTCGCGGGTATTGGGCGCCGGAGAATGGCGCACCTTTTGGAAAGTAACGCTGCCATTGTCATTGCCGGGGATCATCGCCGGCTGCATTCTCACCTATTCCGCCAATATTACGGCGTTCGTCACCCAGTCCCTGATCGGCGGCGCGCGGCTGATCTATATGCCGCTGCATATCTATCAGCAGGCGGTAGGCGCTAATAACTGGCCGTTCGCGGCCGCCATCTCGATCATTTTCATGATGGCGGTGATCGCGGTTGTTGCGGTGCTCAGTGTGTTTGCCCGAGCGAGTGAAACGTATGGCCGAGCGTAATTCAATTCAGTGGGATGCTGTTTCCATCAAGCTCGTCTTCGGCCTGCTGTCGGCGGTCGCGCTGGTGTTTCTCATCGCGCCGACGGTCATCGTGCTGATCACGTCTTTTACCGCCTCCCAGTCGCTTAAATTTCCGCCGCAGAGCCTTTCGCTGCGCTGGTACACGGCGCTGTGGGACGCCGATCAGATGCAGCGCGCGGCATGGCACAGCCTCGTCATTGCATCCTGGACCACCGTGATATCAGTCGTGCTGGGGACCGCCGCATCGCTCGCCATCGCTCGCAGCAGATCGCCCCTGCTTCGCGCCGCGGATCTCGTGTTCATGTCGCCCTTGTTGCTGCCTGCTTTGGCGTTCGGGTTCGCCGCCTTGATTTTCGTCAACAAGCTGGGGTTCACGCCCAGCATTTCGTTTATCGTGCTCGGGCATGTGATCGTGTGTGTTCCCTTTGTCCTGCGTACGACGCTGGCGGCGCTGTCACAGCTTGATCCGGCGCTGCTGGAGGCCTCGGAGAGCCTGGGCGGCAGCGCCTGGATGACATTTCGGCGGGTGACGTTGCCGTTGATCTCCTCGGGCGTGGGAGCGGGCGCCTTTCTCGCCTTCATGGCGTCCTTCGACAATGTGCCGGTGTCGCTGTTTCTGGCAGACGAGCGAAGCGAGGTTCTCCCGATTCATCTCTGGCAACAGATAGAAACCAACCTCGACGTCCGCACCGCCGCGGCCTCCGGGCTGATCGTGATGTTCACGCTCGTCCTAATGCTCATCGCGGAGAAATTCGCCGGGCTGACGCGACAGATGCGCTAGGACTCCGTGATGCCCGGCATCTCCATCCATGTCGTCGATGTCTCCCGCGGAATTGTCGCCGAGGGGATGCGCGCCGAGCTTTGGTCCGGGATCGAGAACGCGCCTTTCACACGTGTTCTGAAGGGCCAGATCGACGAGCGGGGACTGCTCGCCCACCCCGATCTCGCCAGGACCTTCGCTGCCGGACGCTACCGCGCCGTGTTTGACGTCGGCGGCTACTATCGCAGCTCGGGCATCGCCATTGGGGCAAATCCGTTTCTCGAATTGGTCAATTTCGATTTCGGCATCGCCGTCCCCGAGCAGCACGTGCATCTGCCCTTCAAATGCACGCCGTGGGGATATTCCTGTTTTCGGGGCGGCGCATGACCAAGCCTGCGGACCGATCTCGCCCGACCGCGACAGGGGATACATCGCCGAAAAGCTCAACGTCGCTTGCCGCGCTGAACGAGGCGCCGAAGTGTGAATTCATGAAGGTGCTGGGCGATGTCGTCGAGCATTCGCCCTGGGTCGTCACCATGGCCGGCGAAGTCGTCGACACTTACGAGGGATCGGGCGACCTTAATACTTGCTCCCGGTACGGTGCCGTGGCCGGGGGGTTGAAGGGCTACTAGGCACCGATGCCGGTCACCCGAGCATGAAATTCGTCACACCGAACCAATTCGCTGATACCGACGCCGCCGCCCGCAAGCTGGTCGATATCTTCGGCCGCTCAGGTTCCTTCTTGAAACAAAAGTTGAGGGGATAATTCCAAAAATTGACTTGATCTTTCTTTTGCGTCGATTCCGGCGAAATTGAATGGGTAAGAAGGCATGACCGATCAACAGTTGGTTGTTCAAGCCGTCAACGAAGCGCAACGCATACTGGAGGAAACCTCGAACCACGACCCCAGAACAACGAGCGCATTCTCGCCGAATTGGTGGAAGTTCTCGAACGGCCCGATTTGGTTGTCGCCGTAAGTAGATTGCAGCAACGAGTAATCGGATAATGAAACAGATTAGGTCAGTTGCGTTGGTAGCTTGCGTTATCGCCGCGTTCTCGCCAGTCGCGGTGCCCCATGCACAGGCAAAACAACAATGCAATATCGCGATGCCATCAAATCTGCATTCGGGCTGGTGGTCCTATCGTATCATTGATGGGCGAAAATGCTGGTACGAAGGCAAGCCCGGGCTCTCGAAATCGTTGCTGGAATGGTCGACGGAGACTTCCTCACGACGGCCCTCCAACGAAGAATTTGCAAAGGCGGCCCCTACGGAAAATTCCAGCAATCCGATGGATGCACAAGCGTCGGCACCGACTGACTTGATCACCTTCGATGTGCTTTGGCGCGCTAGGGTGGAACAGCGTTAGAAAAAGCAGAGCACGGGAGTGGTGTGTGATGCCTACGACGGGAACGAGCATGGATCACAACGATCCAACTAGGCGCGCTGTCAACGAAACTCGCGACGAAAAGCGGACATTCTGTTCAAAATGTGCAGCCGAACCGCGCCTATTCCTCTCCCTTTTAGATTCGCGGAAGGGCGGGCAATACCGGGTATTCAGCTGCCAATGCGGGGAGATAATGTGGGACGAATAATTCCGCCTCAGTTATTCCGTTGGGATCAACGGCTCCTGGGGGCTCAACTGGAGTTGCGGCATGTCCAGACGTGAGGTTCAAGCCGAAGACAATTTACTTTCGGCATTCGCGTTGACGATTGGTGGCGCGTTGGGTGTCAGCCTTCCGATGGCGCTGGTGATCATTTGGATTTGCTCCTAACTTCTCCATAGGAGCTATGGTGTCCGTGCGGGTGGATGTACCCCGGCGGACGCGGGCCTCGGAGCAATCCGGGGCCTTACTTCTTGGCAGGAACGATCCCCCGGTTTCGTGCTTCTGGTTGTCGACGCCCCCTCAACGGATTGTGCAAACATGGATTGGACTGACTATCTCCGCGACCAAGCGACCATGTACCGGTAATTAATCGAGCAGACCGACGGTCCTAGCGTCCAGAACGACATGGTTGAGTTGGCGTCTGTCTGTGAGGAGGTCGCCAATAATTGGGGGTTGGCAGCTGCGGGAATCTACGGGTACTTCCGGACGCTTGAAGAGGCAGAAGAGATGGAAGCGGAACGGGCGCTCTGCATCACATTGGATGCCTTCGCCGGGAAATGTCATGAGGCCCCTAGCAACGCCGTGTACCTTTTCAATGAAATGAAGGCAGCCTGCGCAACCATCAACGAGCGATGGCCAGCTATCAAGCCTCCGAAAAAGGCCATCCTGTAGGGCGAAATTCAAATTAGGACACTACCGACCGATGCGGAGTGGTCGCTGATCGTACGCCGGCTTCCGCGTCTTGTTAACGCTATTTCCCGAGGCCGTCGTTGGCTCGACGAAATTGTCTCGGGCTCCGCCACTAACGTCGAGCAGATCGCCGCACGCCAAAAATGCAGCGTGCGACAGGTCAATATGACCATCTCGCTCGCGTTCCTCGCACCGGACCTCGTCAAAGCAGCAGTCGAAGGTCGTTTGCCCCGCGGCATCGGTGTCGAGCGACTCCGCGACACTCCCGCGGAATGGAGTCGACAGTTCGAAGCGCTCGGATTGAATCCTCAATAGGTTCGGGCGCCGCTCCCGGCTGGTCAGCCGCCGGGAACGGAATTTTTGGATGCGGAGACCGGGGGCCAGAAATCCACCCCAGAGACCGTTAATCTCGCCAGAGACTGGGTATGTTGGAAAATGGCCGGCAGGAATCCCGCAGAAACGGCCTGTTTCCGATTGAGGACGGTTTCCACGGTTCGGGAAGACTGGATGGTGGGCACGACAGGGATCGAACCTGTGACCCCTACCATGTCAAGGTAGTGCTCTCCCGCTGAGCTACGTGCCCTATCGCAATCGGGTGGGGTCCGTATATCGGCTCCAAGGCAGGCCGGCAAGGTTACCTGGCCACGATATTGGAGCTATTCAGGCCGCCAGCATCTTGTTCACTTCGCTGACCAATTCGCGAAGATGGACCGGCTTCGACAGCACTTTTGCATTTTTTGGCGCCTCGGAGTCCGAGTTGAGCGCCACCGCCGCAAACCCGGTGATGAACATGATCTTGATGTCGGGATCGAGTTCCGAGGCACGGCGCGCGAGCTCGATGCCGTCCATCTCGGGCATGACGATATCGGTGAGCAGCATCTCAAACGGCTCCTCCCGCAGCCTTTGATAAGCCGACATGCCGTTATCATGGGGGGAGACCTGAAAACCGGCGTTTTCCAGCGCCTTGACCAGGAAACGGCGCATGTCGTTGTCGTCTTCGGCGAGGAGTATCTTATGCATGGTGGTTGGTCATCGAATCCCGATTGGAGGATCAATCCCCTCACTAAGCCCGACAGAGGGTAAATTTCGGGTGAAGGGAACAGAGCGCAGCCTGCGGTTCGCGGAGCTATTTCTGGACCGGAATGCAACGCGAATCAATGAAGCCGGGCGGTTTTCTGCCCGCAAGAGGCGTTCTATCCGGATGGAGGTTTTTTTCACTTGGCAGAAAGATCATGATTGCCGACAATGAGTTCTTATAAAAACCGCGGTTTTCTGGCAGGAATGAGGTTCTCCAGAACGGCGGATTCGAGGGACGGCGCCCGACAATGACCTTGTTTGACGGAGAACTGTCGCCCTTCACGATCGTGGAGCCGCCCGTCTGGCGGGCGCCGATCATCTTCAACTCTCCACATTCCGGATCGATCTATCCGGACGAATTCCTGAGCGCATCGCGGATCGATCTTCCGGGGCTGCGCCGCTCCGAAGATTCGTTCATGGACGAGTTGATAGGGGGCTTGAGCGGTCGCGGCTTTCCGACGGTCACGGTCAACTTTCCCCGTTCCTATGTCGATGTGAACCGGGAGCCCTACGAACTCGACCCGCGCATGTTCGCGGGGCGCCTGCCGAGCTTCGCCAACACGCGATCGATGCGGGTGGCCGGGGGGCTCGGCACCATCCCGCGCGTGGTCGGAGACGGGCAGGAAATCTATCGCGAGCGCCTTTCGGTCGACGACGCGCTGGCAAGGATCGAGGCGCTCTACAAGCCCTATCACCGCGCACTGCGGCGGCTGATCAACAAGGCGCATCAGGCGTTCGGAACGGTGGTCGTGGTGGATTGCCATTCGATGCCCTCGATCGGCGTATCGCGGGATGAGCCGCGGCGGCCGGACGTGGTGATTGGCGACCGCTACGGAACCAGTTGCGCGCCCATGCTTGCCGACATGATCGAGGAAACCATGGGCCGGCTCGGCTATTCGGTCGGGCGCAACAAACCCTATGCCGGCGGTTTCATCACCGAGCATTACGGCAATCCGGCATCGGGACTGCACAGCGTCCAGCTCGAACTCAACCGCGCGATCTACATGGACGAGCGGCGCCGCGAACGCAGCGCGAGATTTTCACAAGTGGCGAAGGATTTCGTCATCCTGGCCGAAGCGCTGGCCGCCGTTCCGCTCGACGATCTCGGGCCGTTCCAGGCGGCGGCGGAATAGGATCAACTATCGTCATTCCGGGGCGCGAGTGGAACGAGCGAACCCGGAATGACGAGATTCCGGGTCTGCGCTTCGCGCATCCCGGAACGACAACTAAGAAATAGATGACAGTTTCAAGAAAAAGGGCCGCTTGAGTAAACAAGCGGCCCAAGTCTAGGGAGGAAACGCCCAAGGAGGGCAGCGATAACGCCAAAGCGCTACCGCACCGCAGCAATATGCGGCCGCGCTGCACAAAGTGCAAGGGCTTTTGAAGCATTTCCGGTGCATAATTCGACGCAGTTCGGAACCGCGTCTAAAAAGTCACATTTTTTAATTTTATCTATTAATTTCAATTACTTAGATGGAGGATCAGCGCCCTAGGCCCGCTCTTGAGGCCGCGTTTCTCAAATTCGTGATCGGACGTGTCGTCAGAAAATACATTCTTCGGTGCGGGTGATGCGCGAACGAAAGATTCGCAAGCCAAGGTCTCGGCGAGGCACGCGTGAGCCGTGCGCGATTTGCAGGATTGCGCTACGCAGGAGCCGCGACATTCTGCGACCTCCTTCCACAGGGAACCGCCGTGACGGTGATTGATTTTACAGCCTTCATTGGCCGACTTGCGACCGCCTCCGGTGAAACCATTCTGCCGTTCTTCAGGACGTCGCTGAGCATCGACAACAAGAGTTCTGCCCACGATTTCGATCCGGTGACGGAAGCCGACCGCGCGGCCGAAGCCGTGATGCGCCGCCTGATCAAGGCCAACTTTCCCCAGCACGGCATCGTCGGTGAGGAATTCGGCAGCGAGCGTGAAGACGCCGAATATGTCTGGGTGCTCGACCCGATCGACGGTACCAAATCCTTCATCTCGGGCTTCCCGATCTGGGGCACGCTGATCGCGCTGCTGCACCAGGGGACGCCGGTGTTCGGCATGATGCACCAGCCCTTCATCGGCGAGCGCTTTTCCGGCGACAGCGGCTCGGCGCATTACTCCGGGTCGGCCGGCGAGCGGAGACTTGCGGTGCGGCGCTGCGCCTCGCTGCGGGATGCGACCATGTTCACGACCAGCCCGCTGTTGATGAACCCCGCCGACCGCACAGCCTTCGGCCGCGTCGAACAGGCGGTGCGGCTGACGCGTTACGGCGGCGACTGCTATTCCTATTGCATGCTCGCCGCCGGGCACCTCGATCTCGTGATCGAAACCGAACTGAAGCCCTACGACATTGCGGCGCTGATTCCGATCATCACCGGCGCCGGCGGCATCGTCAGCACATGGGACGGCAAGCCCGCGCAAAGCGGCGGCCGCATCGTCGCGGCGGGCGATCCACGCGTGCATGACGCGGCGATCAAGCTGCTCAACGGATAGACTGCATGAGAGTGCTTGGTGCGCTGGCAACCGGATTGTCGCTGCTGCTGCCGGCATCGGTCGCGGCGCAGGAGTTTCCTGACAGGGCGATCCGGCTGATCGTGCCGTTTCCGGCCGGCGGCCCGAACGACCTGATCGCGCGCGTGATCGGTCAACGTATGTCGGAGCTGACAAAGCAGCCGGTGCTGATCGACAACCGCGGCGGACAAGGCGGCGTGCTCGGAACCGACACGGTGGCGAAGGCGAAACCCGATGGCTACACCATCGCGATTGCGAGCGCCGGGGCGCTCGCAATCAGCCCCAGTATGGAAAAGGTCGCCTACGATCCGTTGAAGGATCTGCAAGCCATCACCCTGGTGGCGAAGGTGCCGGAAATGCTGGTGGTAGGGAGCAACGTTCCGGCCCGGAACATGAGCGAACTCATCGCGCTGGCCAAGGCGCAGCCGGGGAAACTCAATTTCGCATCTTCCGGACCCGGAAGCCTGCCGCATCTGGCAGGCGAATTGCTCAAGCTGACGGCGAAGATCGACATCGTGCACGTGCCCTATCGGGGTGCTGCTCCTGCCGTCAATGATCTGTTGGGTCAGCAGGTGCAGATGGTGTTTCTCGACCTGCCGGTGATCTTGCCGCATATCAAGGCCGGCGCGTTGCGGGCGATCGCGATCGGCGCGCCGGAGCGTGCGCCAACGGCGATGGAAGTGCCGACCACGGCCGAGGTCGGGATGCCCGATCTGCTGGCGGAAAACTGGTACGGCATGGTCGCGCCCGCCGGCACGCCCGCTACCATCGTCAAGGCCCTGAACCGGATCGCGACCGAAGCGATGCGCGATCCCGCCGTCAAGGAAAAGCTCGCCAGCCAGGGCGCGATCCTGATCGGCGACACCCCTGAGCATTTTCACAGCTTCATCGGAAGTGAGATCGAGCGATGGGCCAAAGTGATCAAGGACGCTGGCGTAGCGACCGAGAAGTGAGGTACGCCGCGTGCACATCTGCGTTCCCTCCCCCCTTGAAGGCCGCGAGCGCCTTCGGCAGATGCTCCGAAAGCCCGGAGGTATTGGCGAGCAGATGCACGCTGGCCCGCAATTCGACATCATGCATGATCAAGCGGGCATGATCGCGCAGGTTTTCGCCCGCCGCGGTCAGGTCGATGCCGCGGCGGCGCCGCTTCACGAGCGTAACCCCAAGGGCGGCTTCCAGGCCCTTGATCCGGGCACTGGCGGATGCAAGAGCAAGGTGAGCGCGGAGCGCGCCATGCGTGATACTGCCTGAGTCCGCCACCGCGATAAACAGCTGCAGGTCAACCAGATCGAAACACATGGCGGATCGCCCAACCCCGTGCCTTCGTCATGGCCGAAGGCTTATTCAACGGGCTCCAGATTGTGCCGATCCGAACGATCGGTCAATGTGACGCCATGTTGGACCCTCTCCTGCTTTTTATCGCCGCGGCGTTTCTTCTGGCCGGCTTCGTCAAGGGTGTGATCGGGCTTGGCCTGCCGACAGTGTCGATGGGCCTGCTCGCGGTCGCGATGCCGCCGGTGCACGCGCTCGCGATCGTCATCATCCCTGCCATTCTTACCAATATCTGGCAGACCTTCGTCGGTCCTTACCTGCGCGACATCATGCGGCGGCTGTGGCCGCTGCTGCTTGGTACGGCGGCGGGCATCTGGTTGAACGCGGGATCGATGACCGGGCCCTATGCGCGCTACAGCACCATCGTTCTCGGGTTGCTGCTGGTGATTTATGCGATCATCGGACTGCGGAAGACCAGACTCGGTGTCACCCGTCGCAATGAAAAATGGGTCGGCGCCATCGTTGGCCTGATCACCGGCGTCATTTCCGCCGCAACCGGCGTGCAGGTCATCCCGTCGATGCCGTTCTTTCAAGCGATCGGCATGGAAAAGGACGAACTGGTGCAAGCGCTCGGGGTATTCTTCACTGTCGCAACCGTGGCACTGGCTTTCAATCTCTCAAGCGCCGGACTACTCCATGAATCGGTTGCATTACCCGGCATCGTCGCATTGGCGTGCTCATTCACCGGCATGGCGATTGGACAGGCGGTGCGCACGCGGATGCAGCCCGAGACCTTCCGCCGCTGGTTTTTGATCGCGATGATTTTTCTCGGGCTCTATCTCGCCGGCAGCGCGGTTTATAAAATTTTGCTGTCGTAACGATCGTCATGCCCGGACTTGATCCGGGCATCCATCACTTTATAAAAAATACTCTTGAGGTGGATTGCCGGGTCAAGCCCGGCAATGACAGCGTTAGTTCACCCAAACAGCGGCGTGCCCGGCACGAAGGCGTCGAACGCCGCCCAGAATTGCGCGCGGTAGCGGTCCTGCTCCTGCAGGATTTCATGTTTGGAGCCGGCGATGACCAGATGCGAGCCGGCCCGCAAATGATAGGCGAACTCCTCGATCGCCGACGTCGAGACGATGGTGTCGTTGGAGGCGGCGAGCATCAGGATCGGCTGACGAATCTCCAGCGGATAGTTCGAGGCGCGAAAACCGCGCATCGCGGAGAACGCGGTATCGGCCCAAGCCACCGTCGGCGATCCAAGCCCCAGCGTCGGATCTTCCTCGATGATCGCGGCGTTGCGCGCGTAACGCACGGGATCGCTCGTCAGGGGATTGTTGATGAACGACTCTGTGCCCGTCAACGCGTCGCCGCCGCCCGGCACGTAACTTCCCCCGAGCCCCGCCAGCCGCAGGACGCGCAATAGCGCGCGTGCGGGCAGCGACGTTCGGTGTCCGGGAAGATCGATCATCGGCGCCGACAGCACCATGCGGTCGAACCAGCGTTTTCCGGCATGCGCGACCCGCAACAGCACCGCACCCCCCATCGAGTGGGCGAGCGCAAAATATGGCGGCGGGCAATCCGGCAGCACCACCTGCTGCACGAAGGTTTCGACGTCCACCTCATAATCGGAAAAATCGCGCACATAGCCTTTGCGCGGATTGCGCAGGCGCCGCGACGAATGGCCCTGCCCGCGCCAGTCGATCATCGCCACCGCGAAGCCGCGATCGCGTAAATCGCGTACCGTCTCAAAGTACTTTTCGATCTGCTCGCTGCGGCCGGTGAAGACGCAAACTGTTCCCTTGCGGCCCGCCGGCGGCGCCCAGCGCGCGAACCGCAATTCCGCGCCATCCGGCGTCTTGATGGTGCCTGAGACGACGTTCTCCGGCACAGGATTGGCGGGGATCGAGACCAGCGTCATGGTGGACCGGCTAGGTGAGAGGTGCCGAAAATCAAGGGGCGGAAGCACCAAAAAACGGCGGCTTTCCCGTCTCTTGAACGCATCTCTAGCCCTCCCATATCACCTTCGTGCAGGCCGCTACCAGCGTTTCGGGGAAACCCGAACAAGGCTGCACACAGACGAAAGCCCGGCCCGATGGCGGGCGGGTTCATTCAAACAGTCGCTCAATGGAGGACTTCCCTAATGCGTACCTACGATCTCACCCCGTTTTATCGCTCCACCGTCGGCTTCGACCGGTTCTTTTCCCTGCTCGACCAGGCCACTGCTGACGGCAGCCCCGGCTACCCGCCTTACAATATCGAACGCACCGGCGAGAACACCTACCGCATCAGTGTTGCGGTCTCCGGCTTCTCGCAAGGCGAGCTTTCGATCGTCGCGAAGGAAAATACGCTGACGATCAAGGGCGAGAAATCCGCCAATGAGAACGGCAAGGAAAATTCCGAGGTGCTCTATCGCGGCATCGCGGCGCGCGCCTTCGAACGCATTTTCCAGCTGGCCGATTTCGTGATCGTGAAAAACGCCTCGCTCGAGCACGGCCTGCTCCACGTCGATCTCGTTCGCGAGATTCCCGAGGCCAAGAAGCCCCGCAGCATTCCGATCGCCACCAGTGCACAAGCCACGCCCGTGATCGAAGGCTCGGCCGAGAAGGCCGCCGCGTAACGCGCTTCATTGGCGCCATGCTACGAAAACGCCCCGGGAAGCCGGGGCGTTTTTGTTGGTTTGTCGTCCTCGCGAACGCGAGGACCCATAACCAGAGGCCTTTGTTGTTGGCCTGGGTGGGACTCCATCGTCCTCAAAATATCCGTCGCTGGTTATGGGCCCGGCTCAAGGCCGGGGCGACAGAGATCAACTACTCCAGCCCCTGCATCTTTGGCATCTCCTGCGTCGGCTGAATTGGCGGCGCCGCCGGCTTGGCCTCGACGACCGGGGGTGAGACTTGCGGCGTCGCGGACGTATCGGCCGGTTTCACCTGCACGGCGGCCGATTGCCGCATCGGCTCGGCAACGGGCTTATCCGCGAGCGGCTTGACCTCGCCTTCGCGCGGCGGGGCCGCCTTCGGCATCGGTACCGTCGGTGGCATGCGGCTTGCCACCCTCGGCACGGCAACCGGAGGCCGCGGCGGGTCACTCAAATTGCTAATCGGGGGCAGCCGTCCGGCCGGCGCGTAGGCTGGTCCGCCATCGTTATTGGGATACCCGCCGAGCCGGTACCCCGGCACGAAGCGTACGATCTGCCCGGTGCGGGCGTCGATCACCAATCGGCCATCGTCGCCTCGGCGGTCGATCATCGCGATCGTGTAATACAGGCCGTGCTGCCGCGGAATTCCAAGCGGCGAGAACCCGCTCTCGCGAACGACGGTATAGACTTCCCGCGGCGGCAACAGACGCGGCCCGTAAGCCGGCGCCAGCGAAACCTCCGGCGGCGCCGCCGCGTAGGGGCCGCCGATGTCAGACACGGCGGTGTATCGGGGTGCCACCCCCCCTTGCGCATGCGCGGTGGCGGCCGCGAGAACCAGCCCGGCCGACATGACCCACCCTGTGAACAACTTCATTGTCCGTCGCTCCTGTGGCGCCCCCGCGCCGAGAACATTGATGCTCTCTTCCTGATCGGAACTTCATGGTTGAATTCGGCGGTCCTTGGGCGGGATCGCGGCACGTTTGCTTCAAATCCGGGGCGGACCGACCATCGTGCTCATCGCGGCCCGCCGGGCCCGCGCGGCGAGCGACTTTCACGCGCTTGTGTGATAGAAAAAAATTTGGCATGGTCGGCGTTAGGACAGTAACACTGTCTCAATTTCAGGCGCAGACCCGGCACAGGGATTGCAGCGCAGGTAAGCGTCGAGACGCCAACGATTAAAGGCAAGGTCGTTCGTCGGGGACGCTGAACGCCCGGGCCTGAATTTTGGAAATTGCGGCTCGCAGAGGACGAGCGGTGGCCCGGTGGGTGCCGCAACGCCCAAGGTGCGCCGACGACGACGGTGAGGCCTTCGCCTTATTGAGAGGACTTACAGATGAGTGGGTCGGAGTTCGAGCGCGAAAACATCGTGACGGATGCGCTGTCGGCTGCCCCGGCCTCGAAACCGGCTGACTGTTCGCGCCATCCGCGGGAGCACACCTGGCGGCCGGCCGCCGAAGGCATGTACGATCCCAGCCTCGAGAAAGATTCCTGCGGCGTCGGCTTCATCGCCAACATCAAGGGCAAGAAGTCGCACCAGATCGTTTCCGACGCGATCAGCATTCTCTGCAATCTCGAACATCGCGGCGCGGTGGGCGCCGATCCGCGCGCAGGCGACGGCGCCGGCATCTTGGTGCAGATTCCGCACGCATTCTTCGCGCGCAAGGCGAAGGAGCTCGGCTTCGCGCTGCCAGCGCCCGGCAAATATGCGGTCGGCGCACTGTTCATGCCGAAGGAAAAGGCTTGGCGCAAAGTCATCCAGAGCATCATCGCCGACCAGATCAAGGCCGAACAACTGACGCTGCTCGGCTGGCGCGACGTGCCGACCGACAATTCGACGCTCGGCGAAACCGTCAAGCCGACCGAGCCCGCCAACATGCAGGTGTTCATCGGCCGCAGCGCCCATATCAAGAGCGAAGATGAATTCGAACGCCGGCTCTACATCCTGCGCAAGTCGATTTCGCAGGCGATCTATCAACGCCGTGACCGCGGCCTCGCCGGCTATTATCCGGTGTCGATGTCATGCCGCACCGTGATCTACAAGGGCATGTTCCTCGCCGACCAGCTCGCCAGCTACTATCAGGACCTGCACGAGCCCGATTTCGAGAGTGCGCTGGCGCTGGTGCACCAGCGCTTCTCAACCAACACCTTCCCGACCTGGTCGCTGGCGCACCCCTATCGCATGGTGGCACATAACGGCGAGATCAACACACTGCGCGGCAACGTCAACTGGATGGCGGCGCGGCAGGCCTCGGTGCATTCGGAGCTTTACGGCAAGGACATCAGCCGGCTGTGGCCGATCTCCTATGAAGGCCAAAGCGACACCGCCTGTTTCGACAACGCGCTCGAGTTCCTGGTACAGGGCGGCTACTCGCTGCCGCACGCCGTCATGATGATGATTCCGGAAGCCTGGTCCGGCAATCCGTTGATGGATGAGCAGCGCCGCGCCTTCTACGAGTATCACGCGGCGATCATGGAGCCGTGGGACGGCCCCGCCGCGATCGCCTTCACCGACGGCCGCCAGATCGGCGCTACCCTCGACCGCAATGGCTTGCGCCCGGCGCGCTATCTCGTCACCAGCGACGACCGCATCGTCATGGCCTCCGAAATGGGGGTGTTGAAGATTCCGGAGGACCAGATCATCACCAAGTGGCGGCTGCAGCCAGGCAAGATGCTGCTGGTCGACCTCGAACAGGGCCGGCTCATTCCGGACCACGAGATCAAGGCGCAACTGGCGGCCAACCATCCCTATCACGAGTGGCTCAACCGCACACAGATCGTGCTGGAGGAATTGCCGGCCGCGCCGACCAAAGGCATGCGCTCGAACCTGCCGCTGCTCGATCGGCAACAGGCGTTCGGCTACAGCCAGGAAGACATCACCATCCTGATGACGCCGATGGCGTCCACCGGCGAAGAAGCCAACGGCTCGATGGGCAACGACACGCCGATCTCGGCGCTGTCGGACAAGCCGAAGCCGCTGTTCACCTACTTCAAGCAGAATTTCGCGCAGGTCACCAATCCGCCGATCGATCCGATCCGCGAGGAACTGGTGATGAGTCTCGTCTCCATCATCGGCCCGCGGCCGAACCTGTTCGATCTGGCAGGGGTGGCTGGCACCAAGCGTCTCGAAGTGCGTCAACCGATCCTGACCGACGCTGATCTTGAAAAGATCCGGTCGATTTCGGAGATCGCGGACACCCATTTCAAGTCGCGCACACTCGATACCACTTTCCATGCCGGACTCGGTGCAGCGGGACTGGAGCAGGTGCTCGACGAATTGTGTGCGCGCGCGGAAGCCGCCGTCCGCGAAGGCATCAACATCGTCATCCTGTCCGACCGCATGGCGGGCTCGGACCGGATTCCGATCCCCTCGCTGCTCGCCTGCGCGGCCGTGCATCATCACCTGATCCGCACCGGGTTGCGCACTTCGGTCGGCCTCGTCGTCGAGTCCGGCGAGCCGCGCGAGGTGCATCACTTCGCCTGTTTGGCCGGCTACGGCGCCGAGGCGATCAATCCCTATCTGGCGTTCGAGACCATCATCGCGATGAAGGACCGGCTGCCGGCGGCGCTGGAGGATTATGAAATCGTCAAGCGCTACATCAAGTCGATCGGCAAGGGATTGCTGAAGGTGATGTCCAAGATGGGCATCTCGACCTATCAATCCTATTGCGGCGCGCAGATTTTCGACGCGGTCGGATTGAAGGCCGATTTCGTCTCGAAATATTTCGTCGGAACCCACACCCGCATCGAAGGCGTCGGCCTTGCCGAGATCGCCGAGGAAACCGCGCGCCGCCATGCCGATGCATTCGGCGACGCGCTCGTCTACAAGAGCGCGCTCGACGTCGGCGGCGAATACGCCTACCGCACCCGCGGCGAGGACCACGCCTGGACCGCCGAGTCGGTCTCGACGCTGCAGCACGCCGTGCGCGGCAATTCGCTGGAGCGTTACCGGAGTTTCGCGAAGATCCTCAATGAGCAGTCCGAGCGGTTGCTGACCTTGCGTGGCCTGTTCAAGATCAAGTCTGCGGAGGACGAGAAGCGCAAGCCAATCGCCCTCGACCAGGTCGAGCCGGCGAAGGAGATCGTCAAGCGCTTCGCGACCGGCGCGATGTCGTTTGGCTCGATCTCGCGGGAGGCGCACACCACGTTGGCGATCGCGATGAACCGGATCGGTGGCAAGTCCAACACCGGCGAGGGCGGCGAGGAGAGCGATCGCTTCAAGCCGATGCCGAACGGCGATTCCATGCGCTCGGCGATCAAGCAGGTCGCCTCGGGCCGCTTTGGCGTCACCACGGAATACCTGGTCAACGCCGACATGATGCAGATCAAGATGGCGCAAGGCGCCAAGCCCGGCGAAGGCGGACAACTGCCCGGCCACAAGGTCGATGCGACCATCGCCAAGGTGCGGCATTCGACGCCGGGCGTCGGCCTGATCTCGCCGCCGCCGCACCATGACATCTATTCGATCGAGGACCTGGCGCAGCTGATCTACGACCTGAAGAACGTCAATCCGGACGGCCAAGTGTCGGTCAAGCTCGTCTCCGAAATCGGCGTCGGTACGGTGGCCGCAGGCGTCGCGAAGGCCCGCGCCGATCATGTCACCATCGCAGGCTTCGAGGGCGGCACCGGCGCCTCCCCGCTGACCTCAATCAAGCACGCCGGTTCGCCCTGGGAGATTGGGCTTGCCGAAACCCACCAGACGCTGGTGCGCGAGCGGCTGCGCAGCCGCATCGTGGTGCAGGTGGACGGCGGCTTCCGCACCGGACGCGACGTGGTGATCGGCGCGCTGTTGGGCGCGGATGAATTCGGCTTCGCCACCGCGCCCCTGATCGCGGCCGGCTGCATCATGATGCGCAAATGCCATCTTAATACCTGCCCGGTCGGCGTCGCGACGCAGGACCCGGTGCTGCGCAAGCGCTTCACCGGCCAGCCCGAGCACGTCATCAACTATTTCTTCTTCGTCGCCGAGGAAGTCCGCGAGATCATGGCCGCGCTCGGCTACCGCACCTTCAACGAAATGATCGGCCAGACCCAGATGCTCGACCAGACCAGCCTGGTGGCGCACTGGAAGGCCAAGGGGCTCGACTTCTCGAAGCTGTTCGTGCGGCAGAAGGAGCTGAAGGGCCAGAAGATCTATCATTCGGAAGCGCAGAACCATCATCTGGAAGCCGTGCTCGATCGCAGACTGATCGCGCAGGCCGGCTCCGCGCTCGACCGCGGCGCGCCGGTGAAGATCGAGGCCGAGATCAACAACACCGACCGCTCGGCCGGCGCGATGTTGTCAGGCAACGTGGCCAAGATCTACGGCCATGCTGGCCTGCCGAACGACACCATCCATGTCAGCTTGAAGGGCACCGCGGGCCAGGCGTTCGGCGCGTGGCTCGCCAAGGGCGTCACCTTCGAGCTCGAAGGCGAAGGCAACGACTATGTCGGCAAGGGCCTGTCGGGCGGCATCCTCATCGTCAAGCCGCCGCGCAATTCCGGCATCGTGCCGGAGGAATCGATCATCGTCGGCAACACCGTGATGTACGGCGCGACCGAGGGCGAGTGCTATTTCCGCGGCATCGCCGGCGAACGCTTCGCGGTGCGCAATTCCGGCGCGGTCGCGGTCGTCGAGGGCGCGGGCGATCATTGCTGCGAATACATGACCGGCGGCATCGTCGTCGTGCTCGGCAAGACCGGCCGCAACTTCGCCGCCGGCATGTCGGGCGGCATCGCCTATGTGCTGGACGAGGCCGGCGATTTCGACAAGCTCTGCAATCTGGCGATGGTCGAGCTCGAACCGGTGCTGTCGGAAGAGATGGTCAACGAAAACGCCTATCACCACACCGGCGATCTCGAAGCGCATGGCCGGGTCGACGTGTTCAAGGACCTGCTCGACAGCGACGTCGAGCGGCTGCACGTTTTGATCACGCGCCACGCCAAGGCCACCGGCTCGAAGCGCGCCGCCGATATCCTGGCGAACTGGAAGGGCTATCTGCCGAAATTCCGCAAGGTGATGCCGGTCGAATACCGCCGCGCGCTGAAGGAAATGAAGGCCAACGCCGACGCCGAACCGAAAATCGCGATCGGGGCGTAAGGCGAATCTTAATCGTCATTGCGAGCGCAGCGAAGCAATCCAGGGCCAAGCCGGAATTCTGGATTGCTTCGTCGCTTCGCTCCTCGCAATGACGGGAATAATTGATGCTGGACCCTCATGGTGAGGAGGCGCGAAGCGCCGTCTCGAACCATGAGGCCACGGACGGGCCTTCATCCTTCGAGACGCCGCTCACGCGGCTCCTCAGGATGAGGAACGAAGAGTGACGTAGACGACGAAGACAGAAGGCTTAAGCGCAGGGGCGTCAGGTTTAATGGGCAAGATCACAGGTTTTCTGGAAATCGAACGGCACGAGCGCAAATACACGCCCGTCGCCGAGCGTTTGAAGCACTTCCACGAATTCGTCGTTCCGCTGTCGGAGAAAGACACCCGCGACCAAGCCGCGCGCTGCATGAATTGCGGCATTCCCTATTGCCATGGCACCGGCTCGGTGGCGCCTGGCACGCCGGGCTGTCCGGTCAACAACCAGATCCCCGACTTCAACGATCTGGTCTATCAGGGCAACTGGGAAGAAGCCTCGCGCAACCTGCACTCGACCAACAATTTCCCCGAATTCACCGGCCGCATCTGCCCCGCGCCGTGCGAGGCGTCCTGCACGCTCAACATCGACGACAATCCCGTCACCATCAAGACCATCGAATGCGCGATCGTCGATCGTGCCTGGGAGAATGGCTGGCTGAAGCCGGAGATCGCCCCGCACAAGACCGGCAAGAAGGTCGCGGTGATCGGCTCGGGCCCCGCGGGCTTGGCTTGCGCGCAGCAGCTCGCGCGCGCCGGCCATGACGTGCATGTGTTCGAGAAGTTCGCGAAGGCCGGCGGACTTCTGCGCTACGGCATTCCCGACTTCAAGATGGAGAAGACCGTCATCGACCGCCGCGTCTCACAGATGGCGGCCGAGGGCGTCACCTTCCGCTATGGCGTGCATGTCGGCGGCAGCTCGCAAGAAAACCGAGTCTCCGCGGTCGATCCGCGTGAACTGTTGAACGAGTTCGACGCGCTGGCCTTGACCGGCGGCGCGGAAGCCCCGCGCGATCTGCCGATTCCCGGCCGCGACATGGACGGCATCCATTTCGCGATGGATTTCCTGCCGCAGCAGAACCGCCGGGTCTCGAGCGAGCCGCTCAACGGCACAAGAGAGATTCTGGCCGGCGGCAAGCATGTCGTGGTGATCGGCGGCGGCGACACCGGATCGGACTGCATCGGGACCTCGTTCCGGCAGGGCGCGCTTTCGGTGACCCAGCTCGAGATCATGCCGGCGCCGCCCGAGCACGAGAACAAGGGCCTGACCTGGCCGAACTGGCCGCTCAAGATGCGGACCTCGTCGAGCCAGGCCGAAGGCGCCAAGCGCGAATTCGCGGTGCTGACGCAGAAGTTCTCCGGCGTCGACGGCAAGGTGCAGAAGCTGCATTGCGTTCAGGTCGACGACAAGTTCAAGCCGATCGCGGGAACCGAGTTCGACCTCGACGCACAGCTCGTGCTGCTGGCGATGGGCTTCGTGCATCCGGTGCACGAAGGCATGCTGAAGAGCCTCGGCGTCGATCTCGACCAGCGCGGCAACGTCCGCGCCAACATGGCCGACTACAAGACTTCGCTGCCCAACGTGTTTTCCGCCGGCGACATGCGCCGCGGGCAATCTCTCGTCGTCTGGGCGATCCGCGAAGGCCGCCTGTGCGCGCGGGCCATCGACCAGTATCTGATGGGGACCACGACGCTGCCGCGCTAACGGCAAGTTTGTCCAACGTCAGCTTCACTCAAGCCGTCATCACCCGCGAAGGCGGGTGATCCAGTATTCCAGAGACACCTGTGAGATCCGAGAAGCCGCGGCGTACTGGATGCCCCGCTTGAAGCGGGGCATGACGGATTGCGCCTGCAGCGCGAGCTCAGTCCAAATTCCGCAGCCCTAATGCTGCAATCTCACACCCAACAGCACCACCGTCGCTGCGTAGTTATTGCCGGGCTGGTCTGAGTCGAGCCAATCCCGCCGCAGCGTGCCCTTGAGCCAGATGTTGCGGTTCAGCTTGTAGATTACGTCGCCCGACAGCGTATAGATCTTGTCGCGGCGATTGTCGCCCTGGTAGTCGAGCGAGCCCCAGGTGAATTTGCCGATGGTGGTCAGCCAGCGGCGGAAGTCGTGATCGACTTCGACGGTGTAGGTATGCGTCAGCACGCCCGACGTGCCGGTCAGCGTGGTCTCGGCGATGGTGGTGTCGG
>Ga0137403_10000985_pt1 | contig 36288 bp, 52 predicted proteins | sample CZOMad2_1_16fung_FD_122057 | JGI IMG/M metagenome (GOLD analysis project Ga0137403, IMG submission 122057) | Vadose zone soil fungal communities from Angelo Coast Range Reserve, California, USA - CZOMad2_1_16fungal (Hybrid Assembly) | ecosystem: Environmental > Terrestrial > Soil > Vadose zone... | reverse complement strand
AAGCGACGATGGTCGTGACCGAAGGCGGCGATGGCGCCGTCGGTGGCCACCAGCAGCGGCAGCACGTCGAAGCGCTCAACGCCATCATCATGCACCAGCTTCGCGCCAGGCCCGACAATGTCCACAACCTTGGCGGCGACTTCCGGACTGGTCCAGGGCCGGCCGTCCACCAGAGGTTCGCCATCCGGACCCAGCGTCCCCTGATGGCCCAGGAACCGCGGATGGGAGCGTGAGGTGATCACCCGCTCCCGGGTATCCTCGACGTGTACGATGCGGTCGCCTTCGATGCCGAGCGGCCCAAGGCGTACCCGTTGCAGCTTCTCGCCGGCCATGGTCTTGACCGGATATCTCCAGATCTCCGTGACCTGCATCGCCACCTCCGTTGCCGATGGACTACGAGGCGCCTAATTACGATTAAACTGGCCTGTCACACAGGCTGCGCACCACCAGGGACGCCACCTTCTCAACATACCCCTAACCCACTCCGAAGGGACGTCCTACCTGTGAAAGATCGAAGAGGTCCGTCTCATGAGGGCATACATCCTGGTCTCCGTCCTCGCAGAAGTTTGATGTCGCATTGGAAAAAAAGATGCAGGGTATCTGTAACGCATTCCTGCACATGCGATTTGCTACCTTACGCGAAGTACAATTTTTGCTCACAAGAGGTTGAACGGTGGAACGGGGGATGCGTCAGCCGCGCGCGGCTATTTGCGCGCCAGCTGCACCAGTCCGTGATTGTGCCCGATCACTCCTCGCCAGAGAAACTCTGGTATGCGCCACACGAGCCTTCTCAGGATGCGCTGGTTAGGTGCCATTTCACCGCTCTCTCGCGCCCAGGAAGAACAGAATTTTTGTTCGCATCAGGTAGTTTCCGCGAGACCCAGGTCGATTTCGCTTGTCGCAGAAGTTGCACTACCCCTGACAGCTCTGACTGCGCGCACAGCCTATTGAAGGAAGGCGGCAGCGGAAGGCCAGCGCATACCCCACCCCCACAAACATGCCCAGGACGATCCCTAAGCCGCCGTTGCCCAAAGTTGTTGCCAATGTGATACTGCTCGCCAACCCGGCTAACAGCCCAATCGCTCCGCGTCTTAGATATTTGGCCATAGGGTTCTTTCCTTCGCTAAAAAGCACTATCTCCCTCGAGCAGCGTATACACCCTCTTGGGCGTGGAGCCGCCAGATAAAGCGACCGTGCTCACCCCTTGTGCCTGCGCCGCTTCGCATGCTCGGCGCACGAACTCTGCAGCCGCTGCGCCGCTGAGCTCTTCGGCGTCTGCCACGATATGGATTTGCGGTTTCCCTGATCGCATGGTATTTCCTCTTATGCTCGCCTCCGCCGTGTGTCATCTGCCGGGTGGAGGAGTCACACCCTAAGAGCCCCTTACGTGATCGACCTTGCCGCCAGGGCGGCACCGACGATGCCAGCGTCGTTGAGCAGCTGGGCTGGCACAACCGGCGTGCGCCTATTCAGGAGGGGCAGGAACTGCTCATGCTTCTTGCTCACACCGCCACCGATGATGAAGAGATCGGGCGAGAATAGAGCTTCCAGCCGCCCTAGATACTCGTCAACCCTGGCTGCCCACTTCTTCCAACTCAGATCGTTCTGCTGACGGATACGATCGGAGGCTCGTCGCTCGGCGTCCTTGCCGCGAACTTCGAGGTGGCCAAGTTCCGTGTTGGGCACCAGACGACCATCCAAAAAGAGGGCGCTGCCGATGCCCGTGCCGAATGTCACCATTAGGACGACGCCCCCCTGACCTTTGCCAGCGCCGAAGGCCATCTCGGCGATGCCGGCGGCGTCGGCATCGTTGAGCAGATATGTGTGACGTTTCGTTTTCTTCTTGAACAGCTGCTGAGCATCTGCGCCGATCCACGAGTGATCGATGTTGGCGGCGCTGTACGCCACACCGTCTTTGATCACGGCAGGAAGGGCGCAGCCGATGGGCCCTTTCCACGCGAAGTGGCGGATCACCTCAGCCACCGTATCAGCCACGGCGTCAGGCGTCGCAGGTTGTGGGGTTGGGAGGCGATAGCGCTCGGCTGTCAGCGATCCTCTGGCGATGTCCACCGATGCGCCTTTGATGCCCGAACCCCCGATGTCGACTCCGAGAATTTCCATGGCGCTCTTCCCTCCATGACCAGAGACTTCAACGCCACTTCCAAAGGGCCGCTACGCCGTCGCCCCGGCGTAGATCTGCATGATAGCATCGAGCAACCAGAGTGCATCGGACTTCTTGCGTTGGAAAGAATTGCGCCCAATGTTCGAGCCGAAGCCGCCGTCGCGGATGGCGCGGATTTCGCTCAACACCATCTCATCGGCTTCGGCCGGTCCGCCGGCGAAGATGACGATCCGCCGCCCATTGAAGGCCCACTGTACCACATGGCGCACGCGGTCGGCCAGCGTCTCGAGGGGGATCCGCTCCTGGGCATACACCTGGCGCGCCGCCTCTTGCTCGATGTGGGCGCTGGGCAGCTTGACCTTGATGATGTGCGCTCCCAGTTGCGCCGCGATGTGCGCCGCATAGCCGCCCACATCGATCGCGGTCTCCCCCTCCTGGCTCAAGCCCGAGCCACGCGGGTACGACCAGATGACCACCCCGAGGCCGACTCGCTTGGCTTCTTCGGCGTAAGCGCGGATGTGCTGATACATCTCGAGCCGATGCTGCGACCCAGGGTAGATGGTGAAACCGATGCCGACGCAGCCCAGGCGCAGCGCATTGCTGACGCCGCCGGTTAGCGCCTGGTGGGGGTCTTTCTCTTCCAGCAGCACATCGTGGTCATTGACCTTCAAAATGAGCGGGATCGCACCGGCAAATTCCCACGCCCCCGCCTCCAGAAACCCTAAGGGGGCGGCATAGGCGTTACAGCCCGACTCGATGGCCAGCTCGAAGTGATAGCGCGGGTCGTATACAGGCGGATTGGGGGCGAAGCTGCGTGCTGGCCCGTGCTCAAAACCCTGATCCACCGGCAGGATGACCATGTGCCCCGTGCCCGCCAGCTGGCCGTGGTTGAGCAGCCGGGCGAGGTTGGTCAGCGTACCTGGGTTATCGCTACCGTACCAACTCAAGATCTCTCGAAGGCGCTCTGTCATGTGTGAGCCTCCTCATGCGGGACGACCGTTGGCCTAGAATGGCTCATACAGCGCCACATCTTGAGCGCTGCCGATGACCAGCGGCAGGCGTTGGTGCATGGTTTCAGCCTTGATCTCGAGCATCCGCACCGTGCCCGAGCTGACGCGGCCACCCGCCTGCTCGACGACGAAGGCCAGGGGGGCGCACTCGTAGAGCAAGCGCAGCTTCCCCTGCTGGTGTTCAGCATCGGCGGGGTAGAAGTAGAGTTCCCCCTCCAGCAGGCTGCGGTGCACATCGGCGACCAGTGCCCCGGTATAGTGCAGCGAGTAGGGACGGTGTGTGAGCGGATCGTGCTGGGTCAGGTAGTCGATGAAGCGTTGGATATGCGGATGCCATTCGTGATAGTGGCCGAGGTTGGCACTGTCATAGTGCCCCTGCCGCGGACCGCGGATATCTGGATGTGTGAGCACGAACTCGCCGCGCTCGTCATCCCAGGTGAAGCCGTTGACCCCAGCGCCGCAGGTATAGACGAAGACCGTGCCCGGACCATACATCACGTAACCCGAGGCCACCTGCTCCGAGCCACTGCCTAGCACGTCTGCCGCCGTTCCGGACTGACCGGCCGCACCACATCGGCGGATGCCGAAGATGGTGCGGCCGGGGCCGTTGATGTCGGTGTTGGATGAACCATCCAGTGGATCCAGGCACACGACATACCTGGCGGCGCTCCCGCTTGATACGGGCATCGCCTCGGGCAGCTCTTCCGACACGACGGCCGCCCCTAACCCAGTCTCCGCCAGGGCTTCCATCAGCGTCGTATTCCCAAGGATATCCAGCTTTTTCTGGGCATCGCCGGTGGGATTGCTGCCACCCACCAACCCCAGTTGGCCCACCAGCGCGGCTCGGCGAATCTCGCGCGCTAGCGTTCGTGCGGCACGGGACAGTGCCGCGAGCAACTCCGGCAGCTCCTCGACCACATGGGCGTTCTGTTGCTGCTGCTCCAGACTATGCTGATGCAGCGTGATCCCTGTCGTGCTCATCGCAAGGCCTCCCTAACGAATGAATTCCTGAGGCGATGGGGACATCAAGCGAATGTAGCGCAGCGCGCCGCCCCAAGCAGGGCGGTCTTGTCGTTGAGACTCACGCGTACGGGCATAGCTTCCAGCAGCGGTCGCAAGCGCCCTTTCGCCGTGAACGCCTTTATGAAGGTGGTCTCCTTCAGCTTGGCGATGATTTTGGGCGCAATGCCGCCGCCCACAAAGACGCCCCCGGTCCCCATAACCTTCAAAGCCAGGTTACCTGCCTCTGCGCCATTAATGGAGACGAACAGGTCGAGCGCTTGCCCACAGAGCGGGCACGTACCCGTCAGCGCGGCCCGCGTGATGGCGGCCGAAGGGTCCCCGGCGCGCGTCTCCTCGCCCAGCCATAATGGCTCCTCACCGCTCCCGATATCGCGCAGGAACCGGTAGATGTTGTACAGCCCCGGCCCTGACACGACGCGCTCGTAGCTGACGTGCTCGAATTGCGCCAGCAGGTAGCGCAGTAGATCTGCTTCCAGGGCATGGCGTGGCGCGAAGTCGGCATGACCCCCTTCAGAGACAAAGGGCCGGTGCTGCTTACCGTCCCAGTAAAGGCCGGCCTCGCCCAGCCCCGTGCCCGCCGCGATCACAGCGGCGTTGCCCTCGGCGTCCGGCGCGCCTGCGTTGAGGACGACGAAGTCCTCCGGGTCTAACGCCGCGATGCCATAGGCATTGGCTTCGAGATCGTTGAGCAGCGCCACGGTCTCGATGCCTAACTCGCTCGCCAATTGCCGCGCATCCACCACCCATGGTAGGTTCACCGCCTCACAGCGCCCATGCTTGACGGGTCCAGCAACCCCGAAGCAGGCACTGTCGATAGGCAGAGTATGGGCCGACACGAAACGGCGGACGATGTCGTCGAGGCTAGAGTGCTCACGGCTCGCGAATGTACCTTCCGCGCCCGGCATCAATCCGCGACCCTGCGCCTCAATGAAGGCTAGGTTGGTCTTGGTGCCGCCGATATCGCCCGCTAAAATCATGCATCGATCCTCCTCCACTGCCATCCCTCGCGCTCCAGCAGGTCGTCTGCCTCCTTCGGTCCCCAGCTGCCGGTGCCGTAATTGGAGAAACTCCGCGCCGGCAACGCTATCCACACATCGAGGATCGGTCCCGCTACGTTCCAGCCCGCCTCCACCATGTCGGAGCGCTGGAACAGCGTGGCATCGCCGCACATGCAGTCGTACAGCAGCCGCTCGTAGCCAGTGCTTGGCGTGCTGCCGAAATAGTCCGTGTACCGAAAGTCCATATTCACCGGTCCCAGACTGACGATTGGTCCCGGCACTTTCGCCCCGAAGCTTAGCGAAATACCCTCGTCGGGCTGGATGTGGATGACCAGCCGATTCGGCGTCAGCTGCTCGACCGAGGTGTTGCGGAAGAGGATCAGAGGGGCGCGCATGAACTGGACGGCGATCTCGGTGACGCGCTTGGGCAGACGTTTGCCAGTGCGCAGATAAAACGGCACATCGGCCCAGCGCCAGTTGTCGATGATCAGTTTCATGGCCACGAAGGTTTCGGTGGCCGAATCAGGCTTAACATTGGAGATTATCCTGCGCCAAGTTGTAAAGCGCCAGAATCAGCTTGCGCTTGGTCAAGTCACCAGACGCGCCGAAAATCACCATGACGCACGGATCACCTGGCCGGCCCATCGGTTTAGCGGTCACGGTCTCCTCCTCGACAGAATCCATCGATCTGTGCCCTTGGATCAAGCCTGCGGTGTCCTGAGACATATCGTTGGCTGCACGGTGGCTGGTTGTCGCTCCCTCTTTGTCCCCCATGGCTAGCCTCCTGTCGGCCGTTCAACATGACCCCCCAAACTTATTCCGCATCGCCGACAACACCTTCTCAGCGTAGGTATGCTCTTGTCGTGGTGGAGGTAACCGTCCTCGGCGGTGCCGTCCACCTGCGCGCGCCCGGGGGTGCATGGGATCTCCCCACGCCCGGGCGCCAGGGTCTCGAAAATGGGGTCGAGATGGCGGACCACCTCTGGCTCACCGCCGATCATTAGGCAGTAGCCCCGTTCCACTCCCTAGATGCCGCCGCTGGTGCCCACATCGACGTAGCGGAAGCCGTCATGCTCCGCCACATGCTGCAGCTTCGAATCCTGGTCGGTGATGGCAATGAAGCGCTTGCTTGCTTCTTCGGCGCCGACGGTTTGTTGCACGCGCTCGAAGAAATACTGCTTGAAGATGTTCGGCTCCAAGGTACTACCCGACTTGCTCGACACGATGAAGAGGGTTTTGGACAGCTCCACCTTGCCCTCGAACGCCTGGACCTGAGCCGGGTCGGTCGAGTCCAGGACGTGCAACTCGGGATAGCCGGGGATGCGGCCGAAGGTCATCTTCATCACCTCCGGGCACGGGCTGGAGCCCCCCATACCCAGGAGCAGCGCGTGCGAGAAGCCGGCGTTCTTTACTTCCTCGGCGATCTTCCGCAGACGGTCGATGTGGGCTAGTTGGTCGTCGGTGATCCCCAGCCAACCGAGCCAACTCCCCTCGTCGGCTCCCGTCCATAGCGAGGCATCGCGCGCCCACAGCCGGCGCACCTTGCCATTGACGCGCCAATCCTCCAGGGTCGCTATGACCGCAGCAGCGAGCGGCTCGGGCAGCTGGTATGTGTGCCGGTCGAGCGTCGCGCCAAGCAAGGCTTCGCGCTTTCTCTCCACCGGGCTCAGTAGCTTGTCGAAGGCGTCGGCGAACAGTTTCACTCCCTCGGCGAGCAAGTGGTCGGTGGCCTGCTGCATCGAGATGCCGACCTGCGCCAGGACCTCCATGGTGTCGTGCGCCTCTTCAAGGTTTTCCTCGAGGCTAGGGCGGGGGCGCCCGTGATCGCGGAAGGCGTCGAACGTCGCCGTCGGCACCGTGTTCACGGTGTCGGGTCCGATGAGCTCCTCGACGTAGAGCACGTCGCGCCAATTCGGGTTCTTGGTGCTCGTGCGGGCCCACAACAGGCGCTGCATTTGCGCCCCCTTTGTCGCCAACGCCTGCCAGCGGGCACTGCGGTGCAGTTCCTTGTAACGCTGATAGGTCAGCCGGGCATTGGCGATGGCATCGATGGCCGTGTCGATACGACTGATAAAGAAGCTGGCGACGCTGGCCACTGTGCTGACATCGCCCCCCTTCGCCCCGCACTTCTCGAGGCCCGTCATGTAGGCATCGGCGACGCGCTCGTAGGTCTCTGGCGGGAAGAGCAGGGTGACGTTGACATTGATCCCCTCGCCGATCAGTTGTGCGATGGCGGGGATACCCTCGGGAGTGGCCGGCACTTGGATCATGACATTCGGCCGCCCGACCGCCTTCCAGAGTCGTCGTGCTTCCTCGATCGTGCCCTGTGTGTCAGTGGCGAGATACGGCGAGACTTCTAAACTGACGTAGCCGTCACGTCGGTTCGTCTTTTCATAGACGGGTCGCATGACGCCCGCGGCAGCCTGGATGTCGCCGATTGCCAGCATCTTGGCATCCATGTCACGCCCCCGTTCAAGAGCCTTGAGGACGTCGTCGTAGTCCGTGCTACCGGCGATGGCTTTCTCGAAGATGGCGGGGTTCGACGTGACCCCCCGCAGTCCATCCTGCTCCACAAATCGTTGGAGCTCACCCGACGTGATCAGCCCACGGCGGATGTTGCCGTACCAGATGCTCTGGCCATACGTGAGGATGTCGACTAATGGATTTGGCATCTCATTTACCTCGTAAGAATTTGGCCTCGATGGCCTTGACCTTATTCAAGCGACGCACGTGGCGCTCCTCACCCGTGAATGTCGCACAGACAAATGCCCGCACGATCTCGCGGGTGAGCTCAGGTCCGACGATGCGTGCGCCGACACATAGCACATTCATGTCGTCGTGCTCGACCCCTTGATGGCCGGAGTAGGTGTCGTGACAGACGCCGGCACGGATCCCCGGGAACTCATTCGCTGCCACCGCCACACCGACGCCGCTGCCGCAGATCACGACGGCGCGCGCCGCCTTGCCGCCTCTGACCGCTTCGCACGCCAGCCCGGCGAAGTCGGGGTAATCATCCGGCTGGTTCGGATCGGACGTCCCCAGGTCAACGACCTCATGTCCCGCCGCCCGCAAGTCGTCCACCACGTTTTATTTGAGCGGATAGCCCGCATGGTCGGCGGCCACTGCGATGCGCATCTCACTCCCCTCGGTTTCCGCATCCCGCCCTCACCCATGCTTTCCTGGAAGTGCTTGCGGACCTCCTCCGGCACCAGGAATTTGGCATCCTCCGGCCAGCGGTAGTCGGACTTCGTCAGCCTGATCTCTTCCTCGCCCAGCGGCTCTCCATGGGCAGCGCTGGTGTCCTGATTGTGGGGCGCACCGTAGGCGATATGGCTATCGACGATGATCAACGTCGGGCGGTCAGACGTGTTCTTGAAGGTGCGCAGGGCGCGCTCCAGCATCTCCAGGTCGTTGGCGTCGCCGACGCGCGTGAGGTTCCAGCCGCAGCCGATGAAGCGGGTGGCGACGTCCTCGCTGAAGGCTCAGTCGGTGTGGCCCTCGATGGTGATCTTGTTGTTGTCGTAGAGCCAGCATAGGTTGGACAGCTTGAGATGGCCGGCCAGCGAGGCGGCCTCACCGGACACCCCCTCCATCATACAGCCATCTCCGCACAAGGCGTAGACCTCGTAGTTGAACATCTCGAAGCCGGGACGGTTGAAATACTGCGCCATCCAGCGGCCGCCTTTGGGCATGCCGACGCTGGTTGCCACGCCCTGGCCCAGGGGGCCGGTGGTTGTCTCGACGCCGGATGTCCAGCGGTATTCCGGGTGGCCGGGGCATTTGCTGTCCAGCTGACGATAGCGCTTGATGTCGTCAAGCGTCACCGACAGCTCGCCCAGGCGCTCGTATTTGGCGTTCAGCGCTTTGACCCCGCTGCCATCGATTCCCCTCCTATGGTGGCCAACGCCCAGTCGATAATCGGCAACAGGTCACCTCTTCCCGCCACAAGCGGGCTGCGTGGCCGCTGCAGAATATGAGGATTACCGACGTGGCCTAAGCTCAGGCCATGCGCCGGGTCAGGTTACATGAGGTAAGCCAGGACACGCGCCGCTGCACCTTCTGGATGCGGCTGGGTTTGTTGACGACGGGCCAGGATGGCATCGAAGCCGAGGCTTCTGCCGGCATGCAAGACCACGAAGGTGGTCTGGAGCATAATCAGAAAGAAATACGCCCACGGCCATTCATAGGGTGCGCGATACAATCCGAGCCAGAGGTTCATGGCCATGAGCGCCCCCAGCACCCCACCGAGGCGCGTGAAAACACCGAGCAGCAGCGACACGGCGATGATGACCTCCGCCATGTACACCTGTGGCGCGAAGAAATAGAAGTGAGGTTGGATGACTTTTTCGACGAGCCAGCTTTGGATGCCGAAGGCCGAGTGCTGCACCATTTCTCCGACCCAGTAATGGAGCCCACCCGACACGCCATCGGGGCTATCCGTATATGTTGGCGGGAGCTTCCATAGCGTTTGCTGCCACCATAATCCGCCGATCAAGAGGCGGGCGACCCACATCCACACATGGCGGCCCGTGCGGTGAGCTGGATCCTGGAGGAGATTGACCACTGCGATGCCGAGGCTGCCCAATAGCAACATCCAGAAAACGTAGATCGGCCATTCATTCCGCGTCAAAAACGCCAGCGTGTCAGCGAACGGATTCATAGGACACCTCCTGAACATGCGTGCGATAAAGCGGTTTCTTGTCAATGATCGCAACAACACACGTGTTGCGCTCCCCGGCCTGACCGTTCAGGCCACCTCACACAACCCATCACAAGACCTTCGCTGCTGTGCGCGCCGCCGATGTGAAGCCGTAGACGTCCTCGGTGTAGACGCGGATTTCGAGGTGGCGTTCGGCTAACTTTTTTGGGCATAGGTGCCGAGTTTTTCCCCCGGTTCCAGCGAGATCGCCGGTCCCGGATGCACCAGTACCAGCTGCCAAAGCCGCCGCCAGAATGAGAATCTGCCTTCGTCCGTCGATGCTCATCGAAGACCTCCCCTGTCTGCGGTATGTCGCAGCGCCTTGTGCCGGTAACCGCATGGATGAAGGGATGCTCAAGCAGATGGATCCCTGAGGGGCTCAGCCTGGAAAACGTCTCTATGGCAGTTTTCACTCATCTTAGACGTTGCGGCGGGAAAAAGGATGCAAGGAGTAAATGTTGGGAAGGAACACATGCGGAAGGATCGGGGGTTGTGTTGCAAAGACTGGTTGGAGGGTGAGGAGAGGCTGGCGAGCTCTCGCTATCCGGCCAACCCGAATAGCTGGTTGATGGCATGGTTCTGGGCGACGACATCCCGCTTGGCAAGCCCCTCGATCTGGCCTTTGCGGAGCATGTGCATGGCTTCATAACCTTGGATGGTCCGCTGTGCCGTAGCAAACGCCCCAAACCCCAACCCCAGATTCACGTGGCGTTTCATAAACCGATGATCCTGTTCGATGACATTATTCAAATACTTGCATGGCCTGAGGAGACAGGTCTCGGGGAGCATTCCCTCCTGCTGAAGCGCCTCGAATGCCGAGGGCTAGGCCGCGTTTTCGTCCACGGTGATCACCCGGGGGGTGAGCGTATGCGAGGCCTGGAGCACCTGGCGGAAGAAGCGCTCAGCCGCGTCAGCATCACGCGTGGGACTCAGCATAAAATCAAGTGTCTGACCCTGGGAATCTACGGATCGGTAGAGATAGTGCCACTGCTTCTTAATCTTAATATAGGTCTCATCAACGCCGTAGGAATCGTTGGTGCTGTTCAGGTGCGGTCGACACCGTTTATCAAGTTCTGGAGCATAGTGCTGGACCCAGCGAAACACCGTCGTATGGTTGATCCACACGCCACGTTCCGGCAGCAGTTCTTCCACGTCACGATCGCTCAAGGCATACCGCAGATACCACCGCACGGCGCAGAGGATGAGGTCGGCTTCAAAGTGGCGCCATTTGAATAGAGCAGGATCATGCATGGCCGGTCTCCAAGGATCTGGGGTCGAGACTGTCTGACTCGTTGTAGCAAATCACCAGCCATTCTTGGAACAGAACCCGCTAACTCGCTTACAGCAAGGAGATCCAATAATTGCGGACCACAGGTCTGTGGTCGCCTGGCTTGTTGCCAGGCCAGACTGATTATATTTTAATAGAAACATGTTCTATTAATTTTAATAGATAATTTCATAGTGATCTTGATATACGTTTTGATGGCAGTTATAGATAAGAAAAGTCTGAGTAAATTATGAATAGATAAGATTGTGTTTTTCTCTTGACAGATTTATCTCACGATATATGCTAGGGTCAGATTGGCTATGTGTGCGCAAATTATAGGTAAGTGGTCAGGCTGTACAATGCGGGGGGACCAGAAATTGTCATCCAAGTTTCTCCAGGCGAGTTTTCAGGAAGCCCCCTGGGGGATGTTCTCCGTCGGGGTCTTTTATGGCCAGGAAACCGGAGTCGAGGGGCTGGACCGGTGGGAGAGGTAGGCGGTACCGGCCGGGAGACAGCCTCGCTGCATGGCCACCGGCGGTCACGCCCGCGAGAGGGAGTTGCCATCTGACCTCATCCCCCCGAGCGCGCCACCCGCCGCAACGTCGCACCCTGGTACGACGCAGCCACGGCCTGACACGCCTGTCAACGTGAGCGACGCACAGCGCCCCCCACAACGTCACCCGAACGTTACCACAAGTTAACCGAACGGTGACGACGGACGCTCATCTCAGGTCAAGAGGAGCGTCATACGAGCGTGGCGGCCCCGGCGCTCCTTTCATCGAGGGGTGGCCCCACGTACAACGCACGGAGCCGTCCCCTCAGCTTGAGGGCAAGCTGTCTTCACTAGCGCATACCGCTGCACGCAAGATGTCAAGGGGCCGCCCACCGAACGGCCTTTTTTATTGGCTGGGGTTCCAGGCGTTCTCAGGGGTGATTTGCGGTCAGGACGATAGCGACGAGATCACCGTTGCTTGCCAAGCACGATGACATCTGAAAAAGCAGAACGTTTTGATCTATGGGACTTCACACGCTGATAGGCATGTCACCGTTCTGGACAGCAAGACCGGCCGTATCGCACCGCTGTATACGCCATTGGAACCATTTGATAACAAAGCAGTTATGGCTAACGACGGATTTCATACCTCTCACCCGTCCACGCTTTTCAGGATACTAAGCTCCTGGGGCTTTTAGGCGATGCCATGTATACCGACTATTTTGGTTTCCGAGAAAAGCCGTTTGGTGTAACCCCTGACCCACGCTTTTTCTACACGAATCCTTGTTATCAGGAAGCTTATGCGGGCCTCCTCTACGGGATTCACGAGCGCAGGGGCTTTATCGTCTTGACTGGGGAAGTCGGGACCGGCAAGACGACCCTTCTCCGACGGCTCATGCAGCATATGGAGTCAAACGTGCGGTTTGTGTTCTTCTATCACACGACGCTCAGCTTTGAGGAGCTGTTAGATTTCATGTGCGAGGAGTTGGGACTACCAATTCAAGAAGCCGGTAGGCATCACAAAATCCACGCCTTGAATCAATTGCTCATGGACCAGTTAGCAAGGGCAGGCACCGTCGCTCTGTTGATTGATGAGGCACATAATCTGGGACAGGAAGTACTGGAGCATCTTCGGCTATTGTCCAATTTCGAGACAACCGCTGAAAAGTTGCTCCAGATCGTCCTTGTCGGGCAACCCGAACTCGAATCCAAACTTTCTCGGCCGGAATTGCGACAATTAAAACAGCGTATTGCCGTTCAATGTCGACTCGAACGGCTTGATGATGCAGAGGTCGGCCCCTTTATCAACTATCGCCTTAATGTCGTAGGCTATAAACGCCATCAACTCTTTACACCCGACGCCGTCCAAGAAATTGCCTACTACAGTAAAGGATTTCCCCGGCTCATCAATATCCTCTGTGACAACGCGTTGCTGATCGCCTATGCAACCTCCCAAAAGCGCGTGACTGGAGCGATCATCGAAGAAGCGGCAACCGATCTACGGTTCGAATTGCGGCGCGGAGGACCACTCGCCACTGGCGAATCTCGGCATTTGTCCAGTGAGGTGGGATTGAAAGAGGCGCGGGATACTGTCCCTCGGGGGCGAGCAGATCATCAGAAGAAGGCCTATCGCACTAGCCGTAGGAAGTCACGGATTACCGCTGCTGTGCTTTGCCTCGGCATGGCGGGAGTGGGCTTTTACCTGGGGCAGGTCAATAACAACCTTGTAGAAGGCGTTAACGAGAAGCTAGGAACCTGGCATAAGACCCTACAAGGCACGCTCGGCGGGAGGATCGAAAACCCTGAACGTCGCGAATCCTCTCTTCGCGGGGATCAGATATCATCAGTTGATGAACGGATGACCGCGTCAACCGAAAAAGCTGGGCCGGCTTCCGCTGCCGATCTCTCAGGCGTGGAAGCGCGTAAGGAGCGCCAAGACAGCCATGTGCCATCCGAACACACGATGACAAGCAGCGGGGATAGGATCTCCACGACAGCCAAGGGAGGGAATGATGAGGTCAGTTCGATCGGCAGTGTATCTGAGGTCGCGAGTAGGCGCGAGCAACCAATGGTGGTGCCACCTGGATCGACAATCGCTGAGATCGCCGCTAATATCTATGGAGCCCAAAGAGACCTTGGCCTTGACCTTATCAAAGAATACAATAGCCAGATCGAGAATCTCAACCGCATACGGGCCGGGCAGCCCCTTTGGCTCCCTCCGTTATCGCAAGAGACGCTAGTCCGTCAACAACCAGATGGGTCATATAGGTTCATATTGGCATCATTTCGGACCTCGCAGCAGGCAGAGCAGTTAGCTCAGCTCGCACGCCTCAAGAGCTATGATGTTGCGGTAAGAGCGCGACCCGTGAGTAAGAACCTCGTGCTGCATCGAGTCGAGATTAACGGCCTAGCCAACCGTGAGGCCGTCGATCGGGCGTGGGAGATCGCCTTCACCAATCACTGGATCGCATTTGCTGACCATAGGTCAGGAAAACGATTTTAAGAGCATCCCGCCGAGCGAGACTGCACCACGTAGCCAGTGTCGACCCCTTGATACCGCGATCATCCTCTCCCCGGCGACAAACGAGCGTATGCAATGGCCCAAAATATGATTTCCATCAACAATCATCGTTTCCAACCCAGAGATCCTGTCTGGATTTCAAGGGTCGCCCCCTCGCCTGAGAGAAGTCGTTGCCCTGATAGGCGTTCTCACGAGGATATTCAGCCAGGGCTCATGCAGCGGCTCAAATGGGATCGGAGGTTTCATGAGTAGAAGATACCAAGCTTTACAAAAATCAGCGGGACTAACAGCTTTCGACCCTGATTCATCAACCAACGGGATGCTGGACACAGGGTCGGGACTTCCAGAAATTCCCGCAAGCCCTCGGCAAGATATCACCCAAGCGGTCGCGGACCTCTTACAGAACAAACTGCTCACCCACCGCTTCGGAGTCCAAAGGGAGTGGGAGGTCCGGACGACGATTATCGCCAACCGTCAAGCCTGGCGCTATCGCTCTCGTGTGTTTGTGCTTGGGAAAGAGGTACGCAAGGACTTTCCATCGATCGATGGCGATCGGACTCGTCAAATGCAACTAGCCAAGGCGATGAGCGCAGACATGCTTGCGGCATTTGCCAGAGAAGCGGTGGGGGTACACTTCGTCAGATGTACGAGCGTCGTGGACCATATCCGGATGGCATCGATCGCATCACAACCTCGGCGGTGGCATGCGCGGATAAAAACGATGGGGTTGGTCCTCTGTGGGGTCGTCGCACTCGTGACAGCTTATTGGTGGTGGAAGGGCTCCGAGCGCCTCAGACCCGAACAACCCCATTCGAACCCACCTGAGCGGATTACCCCTACACCGCAGCTCCCCGGTCATTGGACTTGGTGACGATGGGATGGTCAACTTACCGCTTGCTGATGCGCTTATCGGAGAGGAAGGTGGAGGATCCCCGTCGGTATCACCGCCTACGCTGCCGCCCGCTCCCACCACGAGCCGAGCCATCGCCTCTCGACGGTTCGCAGTTGGCGCATGTCAAATGACTGCTGCCACTCCTGCGGGCCTTTGAAGGCGAGTGGGACATGCATCGCGCCATTGTGGCGGTGGCGATTGAGCCAGTCGTCCAAGCGTTCGAGACCGAAGCGCTCCCATCGATTCCTATAGGCGGATTCCAGGATAATCAACTGGGATCGCGTCACGCGTACAGCCTCGTCGAGCACCGCTTCCGGCTCGACATAGTGATGCAGAGCCAAAGAAATGAGGGTGGTAGCGAACGTAGCGTCGCGAAATGGCAACCTGGCGCCACGGGTTTCCCCCCGCTTGTATCCTCCCACAAGGGGGGAGGAAAGAGGGCGGAGAGGTGTTGCGGAGTTATGCATTACGATTCACTCTTCAAGGCTTCGAGGAGCGCTCGGGCCTCCCTGGTATCCCTCATCGCCCAATCCGCCGGGTTACTTGGCGCCTTCTCGTCCAAGACGTTCCGCAGCTCACGCTGGGCCTCTGTGATGCGGCCGAGCTTGATGAGGGTCTTGGCCAATCCGACACGCATGGCGGTAAATTGGGGATCCTACTCTAACCCTCTGCGGAACATTTCCTCGGCTTTCTTCAAGTCACCGCCCAAGAGCCCCGGCACCTCATAAAACACGTGCCCCGCCAGGGCATAAACCGGCGTGAACTTCGGGTCAAGTTGCAGGATGGTCTCGATCTCTTGCTGCACCGACGGAAGCAGGAACAGCGACCGCACCACCCCCTTGGTTTGCCCCCAGCGCGCAGTGTTCAGAGCATACCAAAAGCGCCCCCCGACGTGCTTCGGTTCCAGCTCGATGACGCGCTTGGCCACCTGTCGTCCGCGGTCATAGGCTGCTAACTTCTGGTCGTCGGTCGTCGCCCGGATGTCGCCCCATGTGAGGCGAGAGTACTCGACCGCTGCCTTGAATCACCTCGACGCCGAGGCTGGTAAAACGCTCAACCGAATCATGCGGGGCAATACATAATTGAACAGACCGGACATAGTCCATCATGGACTTGAGATCCTGGGGAGGGAGAGGTGGAAGCGCCGTGAGACCATAATCAGCCGCTGTGCGAATCATGTATGCCACCTTGGCGGCCTTCAGCAGCGCCTTTGATGGGACGCAGCCGTAGTTGAGGCAGTCCCCGCCCATCTGCCCTTTCTCCAACAGGGCCACTCTAGCCCCCAAGATGGCAGCAATAGCCGCGACTGTCAGTCCCCCGGATCCACCACCAATGACGATGAGATTGTACCGTTCCATAGCGATCGTCTCCCAAACCCTGAGCTGGATGCCCTTTCATCCTCGGGTAGAACACAGCGGCACTTGGGACATCCGAGCTTGGCCGATCATCCGGTGTGCCTCTTTCGCGAACAGGGTCGGGCGTGGCAGGCCCAGACGGTCGAGCAACTCCCGGGCGACACGGTCATCAAAATGGAGATCCTGCAGAAAACATTCGCGATAGGCTGCGACCATGCGTTCGACCCGACGCTTCAGCGACGACGGGTTTTCCAGGGCGGTGCGGCGCGCATCTATGACCGTGAGCCGTGGCAATCCAATGGGGATCACTCCTACGGCCTTCCTCACCCGAGCTCTAGCGGAGAGGCCATTTTGTTGGCGTGCTATGGCTACCACCGAGCGGCCTCACCCCGGCCCGACAAAGCCCTCGATGCCGAGCACTCCTGCCAGTACAGGCTCTGTCGTAGCCACCAGTCGGGATACCTCGAGGAGCTTTGTAAAGCCCTGCCAGCATTGCTCGTAGCTCACACTGAACCGGTCGGTCTTCGAGGGCTGGTAGACGTTGACGCGCAGATTGGCGCCGAAAGAGGCAGCCACTCGGGCGAGCTCGGGCAGCTTGTCGTAGTTGATGCGCATCATCACCGAAGTAATGGTGACGGGAACATTCAGGCCGGCGCAGCGCTCCAATGCCTTGACCACCGCCTACCAGTTGCCCTGGCCTCTGAAGGCGTCATGCCCCTGCTCGATCGGGAAGTCCAGGGAGAATTCGACACTGCGAAAGCGCTGGAGCTTGGCATTAGTGAGCACTTCCGTGCTGAGACCGTTGGAGGTGATGGTGGTGATGACGCCCCGACTCGCCAGATAGTCTAAGATGGCGTGATAGTCGGGGTGAAGACCGTTCTCACCCACCCCCAGGTTCATCGACTTCATCGGGACGCTGTCGCACACCCGCTGAATATCGCCAAAGGTCAGTCGGTCGATCAGCATGTCAGGGCGATAGCAATGGGGGCAATGCAGGTTGCATTCGTTGGTCAAACCGACGCCGATGGAGAAGGCCATGCATCTATCCTCCTCTGGAGCTAACGGGGAAGGCGCGAAATATGTTGCCGATTCCCATTGACCGCTGCGATGCCGAGGCTGCCCAATAGCAATAACCAGAAGACGTAGGTCGGCCATTCATTCCGCGTCAGAAACGCCAGCGTGTCAGCGAACGGATTTATGGGACACCTCATGAATATGCGTGCGATAAAGAGGTTTTGCCTCAATGATCGCAACAACATACATGTTACGCTCCCCGGTCCGTTAGTTCAGGTCACTTTCCACAACTCGTCACCACACGGTCGGCGCTGTGCGCGCCGCCGAATCGAAGACCTATCCTGTCTGCGGTGCGTCGTAGCGCCCTGTGCCGTCGACCACATCAATGACGAAATGCTCCAGCAGACGGCTCCACGAGCACTCCGCCTGGAAAACGTCTTTACGTTAGCCTTCACTCACGTTTGACGTTGCCGCGGGAAAAAGGATGCAAGGAATAACAGGAGGGGAAAGAAACATCCTGTGGAAGAGGCGAAAGACCCCTACATCAGGGGGTTAGACACCGGCAGGTGGATCAATGGTCGGGCGGGAATCGCTTGATCTTCGCCCGCAGGAACTGGCGTACGCGGCTTTGCATCTCAGCTGGGATGTCCTCATAGTGTAAGGACCGTAGTGCTTGGGTGGTCCGCTTATAAGTAGTGATGAAGACGGTACAGTCCGGGCAATCACGCAGATGTGCCTCGAGTGCCGTAGCGATCTCAGGAGCTAGCTCTCCGGCTAAATAATCCCGAATCATGGCCGTCACCCGCTGACAAGTCCTCACATCTTGTTGCGCGCGTATGCGCCGAGATGGATTGTGTTGTGCCATCCTGCTGAGGCTCCTTACGTCGGTGAATATCCGAGCGCCACCGCTAACTTTCCCCGTAAGAACAGACGGCTCCGATGCAGTCGGGACTTCACCGCCCCGACGCTCAGCCCAAGGGCCACGCCGATTTCACGATCTGAGTGACCCTCCAGGTCGCTCAGCACGACTACCGTCCTATCCATTGGCGGCAGCTGGTCGAGGGCTTGCAGGAGCAGCCGGTGGATCTCTTCATCGGCCAGGCGTTTCTCGATGTCTTTCGACCAATCGACCACCGGCCGCTGGAGATGAGGGCCATCCTCTCCATAGCGCGGCAGGAAGTCGTCCAGAGAGACCGCTTCACTTCGCTTGCGTTGGCGCAACTTCGTCAGGGCGGCATTCATAGTGATGCGGTACAACCATGTCGAAAACGCCGAGTGCCCTCGAAACATCTGCGTCTTCTCGTAAACTGTCAAGAACACCTCCTGCACCACCTCTTCCGCCTCCACCTGATTCCCTAAGAGCCGAATCGCCTGTCCATAGACCGTGCTAAGATAGCGATGGAACAGGGCTTCGAAGGCCTCATGATCGCTAACCTTCACTCGTTCGATGAGCAACCACTCCTCAGCGCCGGCGCGTTGAGCCTGCACCTTCGAAGCCTGGCCCTTATCGCGCTGCCTCACTTGCATCGCCCTCACTCCCTCTTGCTGCCTCCGCAGGCGTCGATGGCTGAGCTGACAGGTATCCGGTACGTATGCCGGGCGCATAGCTACCAGGACCTCAGAGCGGAAGCTTGGTTGTCCTGCGCCGACCGGGGAAGTAATACCGTTGGAGCGGAGCCTTGGGCTGCCCTGATTCTCCGTTCTCGCCTAGATCTGTTGCGGGGGGGTCAACGGCGCGGAGGCGAAGTTCACACCAAAGCGGCGGCACCAGATCGTCACCGATTGATACTGACTGAGGTCGATGTTGGTGGGGACTTCGTAATTTTGATCACCTCGATTCGCCTTCATGGCGCCGAGGTCGATAAACCCAGCCCGGGTCACGGTTTCATTATCCGTTGCATCCTTGGCGGCGACCAGATAGATGCGTACATCCGGCCCGTTGGACGTCTCAAACGTCGTGAAGCGCACGAGGCGTTTGCCATCGCTCAGTTGATGGATAGTCGCCACCCCACTCGTCTCATGCGAGACGCTGTGGAAGCGACCTGTCGCCAGCACCGTCGCTTGGGCGTCTTTTGCCATGCTGGCCGAAGTGGTACTTACCGGCAATGTCTCGTTCACCGTCTTATTGACAAAGATCAGCTCGGGGCGGAAGAGATACCACGCGGTAGCCACTGCCACGACGACGATTGACCCGATAATGAGCTTGGGCTTTTGCATCTGTCTGCCTCCCCTTCGAACCTCCTGCCATGTCTTGGAAAAGCGCTCACACCGTGTGGCGCCTCCAGTGATCTCGCCCATTGCACGGTATAACAACCTCAGCCCAAAAAGGTTCCCGCGATCCTTCCAGGGAGTCCCAGCTACAGAACTCACAGGGAATAGGTGCCAGGATCGGGGGAGAAACAGTTGGTGATGCGCCATTTGCCCCCCTCTCCCACCGATTTCTGAGGTCGGTTTTCGTCCCCTCTCCCTCCGGGAGAGGGTTAGGGAGAGGGGAGCGGCAAGGCTGATCAGGAGCCCGATCCGTGACTGGCGCCAATCCAATCATCTGGGCGTGCGAGGGATGAAGTGCATGGTGGAGCTTCGTCGATGGCAGGCTCCGCTGTGGGGAGACAGGTTAGGAAGCCTTTTGTGTCGGATGTATGACGCGGAAGTGCGCTCGACAGGCCAGTTCACCCAAGCAGGCGGAGGCCGGGTGATGCTAATGATGATTAGCAGAATACAGCCCAACCTTAATGCTTCTAGAGGCTCAGCGAAGAGGACAATGCCCAGGATCGCGGTCCCGACGGTGCCTAAGCCGGTCTATACAGCGTATGCTGTCCCGGATTGGCAACGTCCTCAGCGCGTGCGCCAGCTGGACGAAGCTCAATGCCATGCAGGCCACCGTAGCCACGGTCGGCAACAGACGCGTGAAGCCATGGGTATACTTCAAGCCAATCGCCCAACCAACCTCGAAGAGCCCTGCCACCAGTAAGGTCAGTCACGCCATGTTGAGTGCCCCTCAGCCTCCCTAACTTATCACGTATGCATTGCCCCACGACGTGGTCATTATAGCTGAAACACCAGAAGCTCAGACCTGGCGAAGCGGGGACGTCGACATGAAGCCGACCGGCGCAGCGAACCACCTCAAAATTTCCGCTAAGCGAGTGGGGAGGTAAGCTGACTTGACCCGATGGTCACCATTTCGAATAGGCTGTCCAAGGGCGCGGCGATATAGTTTATAAATCGGCTGCGGTGGGCTGTCGTGTTCTCACAAGGATCGCGACAGGATGGCGAGGTCTGCCTCATTTTGCTGCACCTTGATGATCAGGGAGGGGAGAAGACCATAATGATTTTCAAAGGAGCACATGTCGCTGCCGCGATGATCCTCACGTCTGTGCGCTGGCCTGTCGCCCATCCCTTGAGTGACTGCTCGATCGGTGTATATGGCTCCACGGCTACGGGATGTCCGATGTGGGAATGCTGATTGTCACCACAGGCGCTCATGGATCCTGACCAGCCGTCCCGTGGTTGGTCTCGCCCGTCTTATTGTCGTCGAAAGCCGACAGTCGGAGCGGGAAATGCCGACACTCAGGCCGCCGGCGATCGCCTTCCCACGTCCTTTATTGATCATCAGTGATAGACCAGCTCCGCTGGCACGCCCATTGCTGAAGCCTCCGTCAGACATACCCCCCGTTGGAGGGACAGCATATGGTTCGTTGCATAACCATCACGGGGTGTCTCACGCTGTTGCTAGTTAGTGCACTTGCCGAGGCGCGTGTCTGGTATCAACCTCAGGGAGAGGTGGGCTGGGCGTCCTGGTATGGCGCCCGCCATCATGGGCGCAAGACGGCGAGCGGCGAGCGTTTTTCGATGCACGCATTGACCGCAGCCCATCGCTCGTTGCCGTTGGGGACGCCGGTGCTGGTCACACACCTGAACACTGGTCAACAGGTGCACGTCATCATTAATGATCGCGGGCCCTTCGTCGACCAGCCACGCCGCATCATCGATCTCTCGCGAGCGGCTGCGGAGCGTATCGGGTTACTGCGGCATGGCGTGGGACAAGTGCGCCTCGAAGTCCTGGAGGTGCCAGGCACGCGGCAGGACCGCCCCGCCACGAGAGTCGCCAGTTCCAGCCTGGTCCAGCCTCAACCAACCGGGGTGGAGAGCGCCCCGAACGCATCGCAGCAGACGCCAGCCGAGCGGAGGAAGGCCGAGCGCTCAGCCGCCGATCCAGTCGGCGAGCGTGTCACCCCGCCGCCCACGCCCAGTCAGACTGGGCCGGTAGCCCCCTCATCCTTTTCCTGGCCCGACTGCAGGGTGGTCGTGGCCCAGTACCTGGCTGGCGACTGATCCCCCCACCTGCGACTGGGACAGGGCCTCAGAGATGCATGCGCGGCTGTCCGGGAAGCCCTGGCAGGAGGAGCCCCAGGGATACCACGTCAGCCCCGGGTGCCACCATCCAGCACCATAGACCCGAGGGTCTCACCCACCTCGTCACGTCAGGTGCGACAGGGGGTACATGGCCCCGGGCTTCACCTTTAGCGCATGGAGGAGGACGCCGTACCAGCGCCCGCCCAGGCTCTCGGCATCACCATAGCGAAGGCCGTGCAGCCATGAGCCCGCCCAGCGTAGCCATTTGGCCGCCCTGTTATGCTGTGTCTACATACCTGTGTGTCGTCTTCCGTCTCCAATCGCGCCACTACTTTCCCCGAGACCGCCCAACTCCCTTGATTTACCAGCCTATAAATTTCGTGCATTGCGTCACCCGGCCGCAACTTGGGATAGATTGCGACAAGGTCGGGATAACTTGCCACTGGCGAACGGGAAATTTCCATGTCGTCTGAGCGGCGAACTTATGTCAGCCAAAGGAACACCATAATGGCGATTGAGCAGAAAAACACGACAAGATCACCCGAGTCTCAACCATCGAGGCTTATATGGTCGCGGCCCAGCCCTCATTACACTCATGACAACGCTTTTCCGCAAAAGAAGTTCCCAAAGAGAGGCATCAGAATGAGACGTTGTCTCTAGGCCGGAGAGGCTTTATCGCCACTCCAACCACACGCTTGCGGGCGCAAAATGTGGTATGCTGATGTGCCGATGACGGGTATCAGGCGGTTGGTCGCCAAGAGGACAGATGACTCCGAACGCGAGCAAGTCTACCACCGTGAAGAATCACCCAGCCCATGTCTTTGCCGGCAGACACGGGACATGGGGTGACATACTTGGAACTCAAATCCGACTACGTTTGTTATAGACAGATGAAAAACGATCCCAGTGGCAGCCGCGATCGCTGCTCTGCCTGAGGCACGCGGATCGTCGCAGCTCAGGAGATCGCTGACATGGTGGACTGCACTGTAGAAATGGTTCGTTCACGGCTTCATCGTGGTAGGCGAATGCTTCACAAAGCTCTCTGCAGGATGGTGGAAGATCAGGGCGTTATCGCGGGTCTTCGCCCTGATGAGGAGTAGTATGGCACAGATCGATCGGTATACCTGTGAGGAGACCATCCGACGGCTCGACGACTACCTCGACCGCGAATTAATTGCCCACGAAATGCAGTTGGTGACAGAGCATCTCAAGGTGTGTGCTCTCTGTGCCTCCGAATACGCCTTTGAAGCCAGTGCCATCGAGCGGCTTCGCGACAAGTTACAACGTATCCCTGCCCCAGCCGACCTGATGACCAAGGTCTCCCGAGCACTCGAGCGGGCGCAAGGCGAGAAGCCAGCTCGGTGAAGCGGCCTTCATGACGGGCGCATACGCGGTATTGATGGGGGTCCGCGGGCTATGGATGTGGCGGAGCATACAGGGTTCTGAGGTTGTAGATCTCTTCGGGTGTAGCCAACGCTCTGGAAGAAAGCGTCGGGGAGGTGAGCAACGCAGGCACGCAAGGCGCGCACGTCGAGTGACGACGGAGCGAGATGGTTGACAGCACTGAGGCCGAGGGCCTCATGTAGGGTCCGACAATCCGCAATGAACGTCTCGGCGAAGTAGGCGCCGGACAGATTCGTGCGCGTCAAGAATACGCCTAATTGGGCTTGGCATTATTTCTCCAATTCTTCCGGGAAGCCTCGAGGATAATCAGTGGCATTCTACCGGAGTGCGATCTCTATCCCCAGCTTTTCCATGCTCTCTTTGGTCACCTTCTTATCAAGTGCCTGGACCTTCTTGTCCAGAGCTTGCACTTCTTCTTTTGTGGCTGTGGCCTTGAGGCCCTTGTTGATCATGCGCGCCAGGTCTTCAATTGTGGGGTGGTTTTCCATATGTATCCAAGCATAGTCGAGTGCCAAGGGGTGTCAATGGTAGGTGGCGAGGGCGTCTTCGAGGCGTTTGATCGGTGCGTAGATACACCACCTCGGAACGTACCTCCGTGATGTCCTCTTTGCTGGCCATGGTCTCATGAAGGAACGCAGCCAGACCCTCGGAGGCCATTTATTTGATGCGTCCCCAGAGTGCCACTGCGGCCACCACCAATGTCCACACGGGAAAGGCTGCCACGCCCGGGATCGCTTCGGCCACGAAGCCGGGCAGTAAGGCCCACTGCCAGCCGAGGACCATGAAGAGCAAGAGCGCTGTCACGAGATCCACAGCCCACTGCACCGGCGGAACCAACTCCGTCCAGGAGGAGACGACATCCGATGTCGCGGCAATCAGAAAGGCCAGGGCCAATCGCGTCTTGGTCAGACTAGCCTTTCTTCCCTCCTGGGGTCGTGGTTCAACCGAGGGCTTGGGAGGCGGTGTGGTGCTCATCGGATGGGTGTTCGAGAGATGCTCAGGCATGTCATGGCCCTCCTGGATGCTGTGCCTGATGTCGCATTGCAGAAATAACTGCCTGTCTCTTTGCCCTGGGGATGTCCTCTGGCGTTAGGCGGTCTCCCGCTAGGCGGGCTGATCGCCGGGCTCAGGCACTTTCTCCCAGCTGCTATCCAAGTCGCTCAGCGCGCCATCGATCATCTGCACCGCCAGGTCGGCGGCCCATTGCAGGGTATTCGCAGGGTGGCCGTCGCGGAGGAGGTCATCACTCTCCTCATCGGCGGCCCATTTGCGCATCAACGACACCACCGCGCGGCACTGCAGAAGTCGGAGGCGAAGCTGCTCATACACATCGGGCGTCATGGGGAAAACTCCTTGACGGCAGCGCCATGCTGCCGCAGAATGCCCGCTGTCCATCCAGCGGGCTTGTTCTCGCTGATGGCCAGAGCGGGGCACGCGTCAGGGCTTGGCGGCTCACGGGTGCCTCGCCCGCTCACTGTATAGCTTATCAAGCGGTATGGGGCTCCCGCCAGACCATCCTGGGGACAAGGCCATCTCCCCCACACCATCGGCCTGATCAGCACCACGCCAGGCAGCTGGCGATGCTGAGCCTCGTTCGTGGTTGAGAACGGGCGTCCCCGGGTGATCCGCGCGTGGTGGATGGAGCACCTCAACATGCTGAAGTTTTGACGTGGCGCGCATGATGGAGTTCCATGATGGACCTGCGGCTGTGGGGGAAAATGACCTCAAGCGAGAAGCACCCCACACTCGGGTGAGGTGGGGGATAGCGTGAGAAGATGCCATGAGAGAGTGCCGCTCTGCGATCCAAATAGGCGCTCGCCTTCGAGCAGCTGCCAGGGGATGGTGCTGGTTCTGACGTCCACGTCCGGGTGTTTCGGGTGGCCGGTCCAGGCGATGCCGTTCAGGTGGCCATGCCCAGCGACGGCATGAGAGTTGCTTCATTAGGGAAGCAGCTCTGTCGGTCGCCGGTAGCCCGGCTCAAGGGGGCGAACCGGCATGCGCTGACGGAGTGTTGCGTCTTCAGGTGTGAAGCACCGTATGGTCAATGGACAGGAGGAATCACCGATGTCACTTACGCTCAGAACCACGATGGGCTTAGCTCTGGCCGGGCTGTTGTGCATGGCGCCGCTAGGCATGGCTGCCGGGACAGCGACCGAGAAGAGTCCCGGTCCATCCAGCGCCCAGGTGCAGCCACCCAGCACGAACGTGCCGAGTGTGCCGGCCGGGGACCGCATCACGGCCACGGTTGAGGGCGTCGATCAGAGCAAGGGTACGCTGAAACTCCGTGCAGCGGATGGCGACCGCCTGGAGTTCAAAGCCCCGAAGGGGATGCTCGTGAGTCTGCATGAGGGGGATCGGGTGCAGATCGCGGTTCAGAAGGCTCCGGGCACGCCAGAGCGTAGCCCGACCAGCGGGACCGAGCGGCTGCGGCCTGAGCAGCCGAAGTAACCCCACCGTCATGTGGCCTGGGGAGGCGGCTCCCACGTAGGGCCGCTTCCTGGGACGCTTCCCACCCACGCACGCCCGCGCATGGTCCTGATCAAGACGGCAAGGCCAGCCGGGATGATTCGCCAGCCTCCCACGGCGGATCCATGGTCGCCTTGAAGCATTCCTCTGCGAAGTCCCCATCGCTTTCAGCTGATCATAGATGGATGGCCCGCCCCTGAGAGCCGAGCCGCGGCCGCTGGATCAGCGCCTCATCGCACGCCATCCAGGTCTTCCACGGGCGCACCACCGCTCACCGCGCAGCGGTCGCGTACAGGACCGCTGTCCCCGGAGACGATGCTCCTCAGTGGACGCCATGCCCTCGTATGGGGAGGCGCCAGCCGGCGGACGCATGGCAGTCGTCTCGCCATCAGGTGACGGGATCGATGCAGAGAGCGGGCTCTCTTGAGCGTCTGTCGGGGCAGGGTAAAAATTACCAGAAAGATGACAAGAACACGTCCCTTGTAAAGCTTACATGCCATCCAAACGAGAGGCGTTGCCCAGCGATGCCAAGATCCCGCGGGTGGTCAATACGGTCGTGTGGGCGGGTGTGGACAGGCATGGATGTGCGCGTGTAGGGATGCAGCATGCATGCAGAGTGATTGGCAGGTGCAGAAGATACAGCAGTAGGGGAAGAGAAACGGGCTTGGGCAACAAAAGCCGTCATTCGACGGCTTTGATCGCAGGACTTTCTCCTAGACAGCGAGGCCGTCTTCAAGTTTCTTCATCCGGGTCTCCAAACTCTCGATTTTTCGCTTCTGTTCTTCCATGAGCAGAGTTTCTATCCGATCAAGTCGCGTGGTGACTCTCTCCTCTAACGCTTTGACGTCCTCCTTGGTGGCCGTGGTCTTGAACCCTTCGTTGATCATCTCGGCCAGCGTTTCGATTGTCATGTTCTTTTGTGCCATATGTCTTCGAGCATAGATGCACCTCGCGCGGTGTCAATGGTGTATGGGGATGGGGGATTAAAGAAGGAAGAAACAACTCGCCGGCGTATGGACCTGCCATTTCTGGGCAAGGTGAAAAAATCGAAAGCTTTGTCACATCTAACCGACCCTTCTTCGAGAGCAGCCTTTACCACGTTGCTGATCTATAAAATCTGCCTCGTCATATCGCGTACATAGTCAAAGAAATAAACGCTTAGTATCATATGGTCGAAGGGCGACAAGGTTCTCAAAAAAGCATATTTCTCTACGTTATCATAAAAATAATATCCATTAATCCGTACATCACCGACAAACTCCGGTGTTATGTCCTGCTTGTTTATCTTTAGATGGAAGCCCCTGGTTTTGGATACATACCTGGCAATCTGCCTTGATGTTATTAGAAAGGATTTATAGTTCTCATTTGTCAGATGCAGATGACAGAGGTTAGATATAGCAAACAGATTTATGATGGGATCGTCTTTCCAGAAAAAACGACGGAAGAGCGTCAGAAACGAGCGTAGGTCCTCTTCATCATAGCGGGAGGTGTGTACGTAACATCATACTGATCCTGCGTGCTAGGGATGAGATTCATGTCAATCTTCATCTGATACGCCACCTGCATATTTCGCAGAAATCGAGTTTGTCGTAACTCTTCGGCTCTGTCTCGGAAATAATTTCGGCCGTTGAATCACGTTCATGTCACCTCCAGCTGATCGTTACTGAGGGGAAGATTTGCGTGGTGCTTGGCTGGCTCGCGCACGCCCATCCATCCAGCGCGATCACCTCAGCTTTCCGAACGGCATGCAATTGCCGCTGAAATTCTTAGGGGGATTGTTGCCTTCATTGGACCACGCCCTGTCGTCCGGGGGACTCATGCTCCTCCTCCGGCAAGCCGCGCACCCAGGTCTCGCACCAATGCTATTAGGCGCTCAAGGTCCTCCGCGCTCGTCCGCGGGTTGATGATGCAGGCTCGTAGTACGAAGGTCCCATCCAATGTGGTGCTGGAGAGGAAGGCCTGACCGCTGCGCTGGAGTGCCTCGAGGAGCGCTTTGTTCAGGGCCTCCAAGCGCTCTTCATCTGCATGCAACTGCGGCGGGGCGTAGCGGAAACAGACAACACTCAGGCCCGAGGCCAGACGCTGAAGGTCCTCATTGGTATCCACCAGGCTTGCCAGGTACTCTGCCAGGGCGATGTCCCGCTCAATGGCCTCGGCATACCCAGCAAGACCATGATGCCTGAGGCTCATCCAGACCTTGAGCGCCCGGAAGCCTCGGGTCTGTTGAAAGCCATACTCGCTATACCAGGGCAGCCCGAAGATCTCGCTGGTCTGGCCGTCGTTCCGCAGATAGGGGGGCACTAAGCTGAAGGTGTCCCGCATGGCCTGGCCGTCTCTGATCAGCACCAGACCGGCCTCGACCGGGACATAGAGCCACTTATGGGGGTCCAGGGCCACGCTGTCGGCCAAGGCGATAGGCTCGATCTCCTGTCTGTACTGTTTGCTCAGGATGGCTGGGGCTCCATAGGCGCCGTCCACGTGCAGCCACAGGCCGTATTGATCGCAGAGGGAGCGCAGGGCCGCGAGTGGGTCAATGGCGCCGCTATTGACGGTCCCGGCGCTGGCGGCCACAGCGATGGGCATATGACCGGCCTCCAAGTCCTGCTGGATGGCGGCTTCGAGGGCTGGGACCTGCATGCGGCGCTGCGCACCCACCGGGACCTGGCGGAGGTTATCGCTGCCGAGGCCCAGGAGTTCGACGGCTTTACGGATGCAACTATGGCCTTCTGTGCTGGTATAGACGAGCGGACGGCGACCCACGCCTTGCAGCCCGGAGGCCCGCACATCCATCCCCAGCTTGGCTTTCAGCTGCACGTGCCGCGCCACCGCCAGTCCCGTCAGCGTGGCCATCGAGCCCCCGCTGACCAGCAAGCCCATGCTGGAGGTGGGGAAGCCCAGCAGATTTCTGAGCCAGTTGAGCACCTGCCGCTCAACGTATGTCGCTGCGTGGTTGCCCCCGGCCACACTCGGATTCATGGCCGCGGCGAGCGCTTCGGCGAATATCCCCAGGATTGACGGAGGAGAGTTGACCCACCCATAAAACCGCGGATGCCCGTTCCCGAAGGGATATGGCTCCACATCCCTGGCGAATGCGGCGAGGATCTCCTCAGGTGCCTGGCCGGCGAGGGGCACGGAGGCATCGAGGAAGCGTTCCGCGAGCTCTGGCGGGAATGGCCTGAACACCGGGCGCTCGGGGAGGGAGGTCAGGTGATGGGCGATCAGCTCCACCACCAAGTGGCCAACGCGGCGGATGTCGTCTAAGGACCACTCCCAGCGTCGCCTGGCCTCCGGGGCGAACTCCAGGCCTGTGGCTTCACGCATGACCTGCCTCCTTGATTGTCTGGTGGTGCTGACGCGTCATGGCGGGCTGGCCTTTGACGTTCATCGCCAGGTAGTACACGCACGGTTCGTCACTCTGGTTGGCAAAGCCGTGCCAGCAGTCCCCATCGTAATAAATACTGTCACCGGCATGCAGGGTGTAGGGAGTGCCGTTAATGGTCAGGCGCAGCGTGCCCCGCTCCACAGCGGTCCACTCCAGCGAACCCGGGCCATGGGAGGAGAACACCCCCGCGTCCACCCCCGGATTGATGGTGGTGCGCATGAATTCGAACTCCACCCCGGGCAGCACCGGCGAGAGGATGCGCCGCTCCCAGCCGGCGGGATCGACGACAACATCCTGCTCTTCGCGGCGTAACACGATCACCGAGCTCGACCGTTCCTCACCCAGGAGCCGGGCAATGCTGGTGCCCAAGCCAGTGGCAATCCAATCCAGCACCAGCACACTCGGCACCTTCTCGCCGCGCTCCACATCGCTCAACATGCTGCGGCTGACTCCGGCTCTTGCCGCGAGCATCTCCAGGGAGAGCTTGCGTCGTAGCCGCTCTAGGCGGATGCGCTCGCCGAGCGCGACCATATCCATCCCGGTTGAAAAGCGTGCTGTCATATCGCTCACTAGAGAATATCCTTTATAGAGGAATATATCTTCTATTGAGGATATTCACAAGACACAATAGCAATCGTGCCGGGAGCGCGAAATGTATGAGGCCTTCCGACGGCAGAAGTTCGCTGCCCCACACCTTCAACATCATCGACAGTCCACCACAGCCGCAGCTCGCGGCAAGAGGGCCGTAACGCTTTCGCATGACCGGGATTCCCTGGGAATCCCGGATGCAATGCCCAATGTATGCGCTTCCTCTTGGTCAGTCCTCGTGGGGCCTAGACACAATGACTTCCGGGACGATCAGGTGACCTCCGACTCAATCGCGGATTCGCTGACTGTAAGCCAGAGCCACCGTATGCCAGAGCATACACCCGAACTCGAAGGTCAGCCATGACCCAGTCTAGCAGGCCTGATGTCGGCTTGGATGTCCATCAGGAGTCCATCGCGGTCGCCTACGTCGCCCAAGACCACGGCGCGGAGGTCGTCTCCCTGGGGACTATCGGCACCCGCTAGTGCGACCTCGACACACTGATTCGCCAGCGGCACTCGAAGGCCAAACCCCTCGTGTTGGTCTACGAAGCCGGGCCGTGCGGCTATTGGCGGTACCGGTATCTGACGCAGACGGGGCATGACGGTTGGGTGGTCGCGCCCTCGTGAATCCCGAACAAAGCTGGGGACCGCGTCACAACCGACCGCCGCGATGCCCGCCAACTGGCCCGGCTGATGCGTGCGGGCGACCTCACCCCCGTCGACGTCCCTCAGGTCGATGACGAAGCCATGTGAGAGCTGCGTCGCGCCCGTGACGAGAGTCTCCGTGACCGCAAAGCCGCGCAGTATCGCCTCAACGCCTTTCGCCTGCGCCAGGACATTCGCTCTACGGGCCAGGCCCATGGGCGCCCCGCGCCTCTCCGATGGCTCGCAGAAGTCGTCTGTCCGACGCCCGCGCCGCCGATCGTCTTCCAAGCGTATGTGCGGGCGGTCACCGAGCCCACCGCACGCCTCCAGCGTCTGGAACAGGCACTCCAGGCGCGGGTCAACACCTGGCGCCTAGCCCCCGTGGTCGAGGCCCTCCAGGCGTTGCGGGGTGTCCAGTTCACCGTGGCGGTCACGACCGTCGCCGAACTGGGCGACCTCACGCACTTGACCACTCGAAAACCGCTGAGGAGTGATCTGGGCCTGACGCCCGCGGAATATTCCAGGGGCCCACGGCGCGCCCAGGGGGGCATCCCCAAGACCGGTCATCGCCATGCCCGCCGGGCCCTGGTTGAAGGGGCCTGGGCGTACCGCGATCCGACGAAGGTCAGTCGCCATCTCCAACGGCAACTAGAACAGCTGCCCAACCCCATCCAGGACCTCCGTTGGAAGGCGCAGGTCCGCCTGTGCCAACGCGATCGACCACTCCTGGCTCGCGGCACGCACGCCAATCAAGACGTGGTGGCTCTGGCGTGAGAAGTGGTGGCCTTTCTGTGGGCCATGGCCCGGGACATTGCCCTCTCGGCGTAGACGCCGCATGACGCGTGTTCTTTCACGGAGAGGGAACATAGGTTGAAAACGTTTGTCGGATGAGACGCAGCCCCGGGGTGGTACAACCCTCGTTGGCGTGAAGCTGCTGCCAGAAACCCGCATGCCTAGACTGAGGCCGGTACCCGACGGACCCACGTCAGGTGGTACCCAATCTACGGAGATCCGCGTGATCAACCGTCGTCATGACTGGCTCCGCCTCTGCCGCTGGGCAACATCACCAAAAGGACTTCAATATGCATAACACGTCATGAAAATTTTTCCGCTCGGTCTTGACATCGGAAGTCATATCAACGCCGGGCATCAGCCGCGCGCTTCTGCGCGTCGGCTCCATGCCCTGGTTAGGTGGTGGTTATGGGACGCCGTCGCGCAGTAATGCCCGAAAGCCTGCTTGCTGGAAATGCTCGTCTGTCGTCAGGGCCTCGGTCAGACGGCGATCCCGCATGACGAGGAAAGAGACACAGTCTGTGAGCCCCCACTCTTTATCAGGGCGCTCACGGTACAGTTGCAAGGCACGCGCATAGAGTGGCTCCGATACAGGCAGAATGTCCACCTTGGGGTCAGTTTCCAGAGAGTCAAGCAACTGCACCGCAGCCTGACGATATCGCTGTTTGGAGAGGGCATTTCCGATTTCCAACAGAACTGCGCGGGTGGTCACTAACCGGGTCTCCAAAGCCTCCAACTGATCTGCGAGGTCGACAGCACGGGCATGAAACTGGTCATTGGGTGAGGACAAGGCAATGGCATACGCGGTGTCAAGAAACACCTCAGCCTCCATGTGCCGGGTCTCCGCCGTACAGATACTCATCTATGTTCGCTGACCAGTCGGGAGGACCATCGAGGTTGAGAGCTCGTGCCGTGCGGAGAAAAGACGCGGTGTGGCCCTCGGCCGGTAGCATGGTCTCAATGGTCATGCGCACGCGCGTGTTGGGGGCAAGCGCGACGGGTTCCGTCGGATGGAATACTGTGCCGTCAAATAACGCGTCAATCGTCTTGACCATCTCCTTCCTCCACTTTTTCATCCCTTCTCAGTTTTTGAATGGGCATAGCAAAAATGCCGTTGTTGACTCACTTATCCTTCGGCACGAAGTGCTTGTACTCCTTGGATCCGTTATCCCAGCGGCAATACTTTAGATTGCCGAAGCCTGACTTGTGCAACCGATTCAGGAGATCCTGCACGGCGATCTTGTCAGTGAAGTCGAGTTTACTGGCTTCGCGATAGAAGATCGTCCATGTAACAACCGCATCAGTCCACAGCACGGTGTCGTCAGAGAACACGAACATGTACTCGGGCGGGATGAATGGCACATGAGCGGAGTTGACGCCCGCAGTCAACTCGGCGGTTAGTTTCTGCTTGTTTGCGCCACATGCAGAGAGAATTAGGATGATGGGGCCGTGGTAGTATCGCAGACGGGCGTACATCTGCTGTACTGTCTTCGCCAGGTTGTCCCATGTGATCATGTCTGGGCCAACTCCGATTCCCGAGTTATTGCCATGGACACTGACGTGAATAAAGAGCCGCGTCTTGTCGTCCTTGTCTCCCTTGATAGAGCTGATGTAGCTGAATGTCTGCTTTAGCTCTTGAGCGTTCCGCAAAAGGAACGTCCATGCGTCATACCCAGCGAGTTTACAGACTTGCTCTGGCGCCAATCGTTCACCCCGGTTCTCTAATAGATACTTTCAATATTTATTACGATGCATAGTGCCAAGGTCTGTACTGTAAGCGAGAGTTATGCAACCCACAACACGTTTCCATCATGGTATCACGAATGCCATCCTTTAAGAGGCGGATTTTGTCTTTCACAATTCTGTCGCGTTTCACCCCGCCAATGGCGTGTTCAATCCGGATTCGGATGGCGGAAATACGACGATTGGTGGCTTTCTCAGGCGGGGTGAGTTCCCCGCCACGCGGTGTCTTTTGAGGTTGGATAATCGTGACGTCGGCCAGGACGAATCCCTGGAAGCCCATCTCTTGATAGAGATAACTGCCGGGGGGCACGCGATAGCCCTCCAGCTCAGCCAGGCTTGTATCGTTGGCCTTCCCGTCATCGGTAGCACTCAAGACGCAAATCTGACAGGTTTCCTCAATCACCAGGAGGTTTGTGATCGTATGGCATTTCTTTTGGCCGCTGTAGTATTCCTGTTGGTCTTCTGGAGCGGCTGGGCGGTGGATCGGTCGCTCAGTACCATCATGCCAACAAGGGGGGACGTGGGCCCCCCCTTGGTCTGTTTGCTGGTCAGGAGCGTCGCTAACTCAGCAGCCGTGCGGGCTGGCAGCAGCTCCTGCTGCCCTAAAGCTTGGTTCAGCACGGTATGGAGGAGATGCATCCACTTATGGGCAGTCGATTGACTCATCCCAAAGAGCTGTCCTGGCATTTCTTGAATGGGGTTCTGTGTCACATAGGTCAAGATGAAGAGCAACTTATCCGCCATCGTGGGTAAGGGCGAGGTCTCATACGTACTGGAGCGGCGGCTCGTGCGCGGCTGTCCATCACGGGTGTGGTCTTCCATGTAAGCCAGCCAGGCGTGTTCGAAAGGCGGCAGGAGGGCGGTGAATTCTTGTGCAGTTAATCCAGTCATCGCCCGTAATCTCCCGGCCCGTGGCGTCACCGCTTCATAGCTGGGCATAGGCACCTCCGTCACTGGGGGATAGGTCGGTGGGCCATGATACCCTACAAACCTTGATAAAGTCTAGTAAATCGAGAGGATTCGGGCTCTCAAGAATGAACACTCGCCCAGTTGCCATGGTTCTCCCTCATTTGAGCCATCTAACGACCCCACTCAGCTGCGGGGCCGACCTTGCGGCCCCGTCAGCTGCCGCGGATGGTTAGGCGTGAACTACCTACTTCGCCTTCCAGAACCGCTCGACCAGTTCGGCGGTCCGCTCACGGTCGAGGAAGTCAACAGACCCGATCAGCCCTTTCGGCATCTTTTCGACGATTTTCTCGCGGGCATTCTCTGTGAACCGACCGCTGATCGCAATGATGAAGGTGGAGATATATCGCGGGTCTTTTGAGCCAAGCTCGTAGTACGGCATTGAAAAGGCGTCAGCGATCTGCCCGAGAAGTTCGTCAATGGCCGCATTCACCCCACCGCTGACGTTACCAGCTTTCGCCTGCAAGCCGTAGTGGCGAAAGTGGCCGAATGGAGTCAGTTCAGAGAAGGTGAAGTCTTTGCCGTACTCTCTCTTGCCATGAGTGTACCGCACAAAAACAAAGCCCATACGACGAAGAAGCGGATGGAGGAGCTGACGGCAAAAAGCATCCTCTTTTGTGGCGTACTCGTCCTTCCATGGTAACCCTGAAAGCGTAACCTCAGCAGCGTGGATCAAGACCTGTAAATCTGCCGTAGCAGCAAGCACACTCGCGTGCAGAGGGTCGCCAATGGCGACAATACGCGAAAGAGCTATGCCTTTCCAATCATCCTCCAGCTCGATCTGTGATACCATCCAGTTGTCGTGATGCACGACTTGATCGCGGATCGCTGCCAGAAAGGTGGCCAGCCCATACTGCCCCTCCCAATATTTGTTTGGAGTGTGGCAGCGGAACGCCAACTCAACGCCGTCTGTTCCTCCGGTCAAATGGAGTTCGTGGAACAAGTAGGTACCGAAGCCGTCCTCGCTGTGAATCTCAAGCGACAGGCCAACAGGAAACGGCTGGGCTGCTTCGGTCGCCAAATCTGCTAGGGCACACTCTGCCAAAACATAGTCATCCCCAGCATCCAAGATCTCCACCTCCTTGCCGGAGATCAGGACCGAAACGTCGCCTGCGTCGCGCTGAACTTCGATCATGGCAACCTTCCTGCCGCCTAACGCCCTTCTCAAACTAGTCATCGCTCATCTGCCCACACACGACGCAGCGAGCACCGTTCCACGCGACGGAACTACAAGTAGGGCACCTGAAGCTGTTGTGAACATGCGGGCCGACCGGGCCACCGCCAACTCCATAGGGTCCCTTGATCAGCCTGATGCCGTCCTTTTCGCTGATGATTTGTATGAGCGGTGTGAGATTCATCGGTTCCGTCGCGGCTTCTGGTACTCTCATCGGCGCATGGAACACTGCGAATTCCCGAATCGCCTCCATGATCGTGTCACCTAGGTCGTCCATCGCGGCGGCGCGTTTGATGGTGTTCCACGCTCTTGACGCGGACTGCGCATTGACGCGACTGGCCGCCAATGCAGCTGCTTGCGGCGCCTTTTCCTCGGCGATCTGTAGCTCGAGTTGGATTCGAGGCGTCGCATTAAACGCACGGCTCCTCTTACGGTTGTTGCACCGGCCGCAAGCGGGTAGCCAGTTGGAGAACGACTGCAAGTCGAAATCTCCAGGAAGCCCGTAGTCCGTAAGGATCGTCGCCAGTCTCTCGGAATCGCCGAGCAACGTCTCCGGAATGATGTGATCGACCTCTATAGTGAACAGGTCGATGGGCTCACCGCACATGTAGCACTTCTCGCCGTGTACAGTGTAGACGGCGTACCGCTCTGCGTCGCTGAACTGCCGCTTAGCCATGCTGGTGAACCGACTCAGGATAGTGGATGATCGCCAAACCATTGATTAACTTTACATTTTTCCCTGATAATGGCTCTTGGCCAGTTTTGGTGATGAGTGAAGGGGGCCATGGTGCCGGTCGTTGTGTGCCAGCATACTGTGCCCACGGCCCTTACACCTACTAAATCCGTCCACACGAGATTGATACATGTCGCTGCGCCGAAAGACGGGCCTGAAGGGGGTCCTGGCAACTTGCGTGTGCCAATGTCATGTGGTTCGATTTAGTGGAGTACTCAACAGCCCAGCCAACACACTACAGCCACGCGGATGGTGTAGCCACAATACATGGTATCCGTACTGCCGCCACCTTACGCAACTCGCAGAAAGCGTCGCTGGAGCAGCTCAAGGCTCGCACGGCCAAACATCTGGCGCTTGAGCGTCTTTAAACGATTGATGTGGCCCTCCACCGTGCCGTTACTCCAGGGCAGGATGACACCCGCCTTGACGGCGTCGTAGTCATCGCGCAGCCCTTTCGCAAACCGCTGCAGGGGGACCAGGGGATTCTCCGACGCCCGTGCCAGCCAAGGGTCCAGCGCTGCTGGCTGCCGCTGGCGCACGAGCTGGGCAAAATCTTGGGCGAGCGCGATGGCGTCGGCGAGCGTGGCATCCTGGGCTGTGAGCTGCGCCAGGAGGTGCTCCTCCTCGGGCGTGCGCTGCTCTGGCCGT
>Ga0137403_10000984_pt1 | contig 36311 bp, 33 predicted proteins | sample CZOMad2_1_16fung_FD_122057 | JGI IMG/M metagenome (GOLD analysis project Ga0137403, IMG submission 122057) | Vadose zone soil fungal communities from Angelo Coast Range Reserve, California, USA - CZOMad2_1_16fungal (Hybrid Assembly) | ecosystem: Environmental > Terrestrial > Soil > Vadose zone... | reverse complement strand
GAGCGGGCGCGCCAGCGGGCGGGGACGTTGAGCGGCGGCGAGGCCCAGATGCTGGCCATCGCCCGCGCACTCATGTCCCGGCCACGCTTCCTCATGCTCGACGAGCCGAGCCTGGGAATCATGCCCCGCCTCGTCGACCAGGTGATGGACTCGCTCCGCCGGCTACACGAGAGCGAAGGGCTCACGATGTTCCTCGTTGAGCAGAACGTGCCCGCCGCTCTCGATCTGGCCGACCGCGGCTACGTGCTGCAGACGGGCCGCGTCGTGCTGCATGGCAAGAGCGCGGAGTTGCGAGGGAGCGATCTGGTGCGGAAGGCCTATTTGGGGATGTGAGGCAGTCCTTGCACGGATTGTCAATTTCGCTCGCGGCATGCCCAAACAGCCCACCATCGAACGGTCGTCATCTCCGCCGAATCAGCGTCGTACGCCTACGGCCGGAGGCTTGCTACGCGGTAGGTGCTCGTTCGCCATCCCCGGGCATACGCAGGGGGTGAATGTTCGAGCTGATTCAGCGTATTCCAGAACCCCTGGCGGCAGCAGTTGGACCTGCTCATCGCGCCGCTGGCGTGGTTCCCGCCCAAGAGCAGGACAAGAGGAAGTGGGCGCGTCAGAATATACCTTGAGATGCGGGATCCTTGACCGACATCGACAGCACACTATAGGGGGACGACGCCGCCTATTTCCCGATCTGCAACGACCTCAACCTCGTGGTCTTGAGCCCGAAGGTCCAAGGCTTCGTCAAGGGTCGTGGCCGAGTCTGCCGGGGTGAGTCAGGCTGGTGGCCTCCTGTTGGGTTTCGTCGATGAGCTCGAGATTGACGACGATCGGGTCGTGACCGTTGCGCACGATGACCCACTTCGAGGCCTCGTCGGCCGGATTGATCTCCTGGTGCGGAACGAAGGGAGACACATAGATGAAGTTCCCGGCCCCGGCGTCCGCCTCATATTCCAGGCGGTCACCCCAACGCATCCTGACATGGCCACTGACCACATAGATGACGGTCTCTTGCTCGCCGTGATGGTGGGTTCCGGTCGCCGCATGCGCAGTTACGTCTGTTATCCCCGCCCATATCCCCTTCGAGCCGACGGTGTCCCTCGATACGGCCGCCACTCGGTGCATCCCGGACGTCTGTGGCGTATTCGGGTCGAAATGCTCCGCGTTGACGACACGCACGGCGTGGATCCACGCTGTCGGCCCCTCTTCCGGATGTCCAGTCGGGTTCGCGCTCATCGGTCCTCCTCTTTCGAGGGACCCCGGACCGGGCTGGCGCGGACAGAGCGCGTCGGGTGGAATGTTTTCGCAAGAATCAGCAAGCCCACGCTTGATCTGTAGACGTTCGGCCGCCGAGGTAGTCGGCGCGCACCTCGCGATCGTCGTGCCCCGTTCCTTCGACGCGGTTCCGGCCCAGCTCTAGCACGAACCCGCGATGGAAGATGGCGAGCGCCTGCTTGGCGTTCTGCTCGACCATGAGCAGTCATTCGGCCTCCTTCAATTGACGAGAGCCGCCTATTCTTGTCCCCAATCACAACAACGACAACGGGGCAGGATGGAAATGTGCCCGCATATGCGTGGGCCTGTTCAGGCGCGTAACTGAGACCTTGGGTGACGCCTACGCACGTGGCGACGGCGCTCTCTAGCATCTTCGTGAGGCGCGCCAACGGTCGGAGGGCCCTGGAAGGGTTACAACCGTCCGCGCGGCTGCCAGAGCGCCGTCCCTGGCTCCCCGCCGAACCAGAGGAGGCCGAGGTCGCCGGCGGCGAGAAGCGCGCGGCGAGATCGGATTCTTCGAGTACTGCCGAGTCGGGATCCCGCTGACGCTTCTGCTCGGCTGGTTGATCTCGGCCACAGACGTTCGCCGTGCCGTGCGCAGCGGTCAACGGCTCGAGGATCTCGTCGACCCGGCGGTCTCGGCCTATATCTACCGTGCTGGCCTCAACCGAGCTAATCCCGGGGCGCACCATCGCAGCGAGACGCGGTCGAAGACTCCGGCCGCACAGCGAATCACGGCCAGGCGGTGCGTGTCACCGGTTGAACGTCCCCTGCGGCCGGCCGCTAGGCGCTTGGCCAGCAGGCCCGCGAAGAGCGCGCGGCCCGTTCAGCACCTCCATGACGAGCCAGACCGCCGCGAAGAGGAAGGCCAGTGAGCCTGGCACCCACATGATCACGCCCGCGGTCGATTGATCCTCGAGCGCGGACATGGTTCCAGCGCGCGCCATCGTCGCGTACGTCGAGTAGATCACGCGGTCGGAAAGGGTCAGCATCGCCGCGAGCACCGTGTTCTGCAGGTCGGCCAGGAGAAGATACGGAATCATCGTCCACCGTGGCCACCGAGACCGACTGGGCCACGCGAGGATCACTGGCCGCCAGAAGAGCATCGCCGTCACGAAGAAGCAGGCGTGCTCGACGTGGTGCCACGGGTCTGACCGCAGCGCGAGATCGTAGAGCCGGGGGGTGTGCCAGGCCCAGAAGGCGAAGGCGAACGCGACCCAACCGAAGGCCGGATGCGCGATAGCACCGGCAAGTCTCCGCGCGGTGGGAGCAACGAGCCCAGCCACCGAGCGCCGGATCCGTCGCGGGAGTCCGCGCAGCATCGGCGCGACCGGCGCTCCTAGCCAGAGAAGCGGCGGCGCCACCATCATCAGCAGCAGGTGCTGCGTCATGTGCGCCGCGAGGAGCTGCCCGGCGAGCGCGTCCAGCGGTGAGGCGATGGCGAGCGCGATCGCACCGAGGCCGCCGAGAAACACCGCCAGGCGGCCCGTGTCGAACCGCTGGGGCATCTGGCGCGAGAGATCTCGCCAGCCCCGCACGTAGATCGCTCCGGCGGCGAGAACCGCGCCGAGCACCGGCGCCACGTGCCCGCCCGCCTCCACTCCGTGCGCCATCAGTTCTGGTGCGGTATTGGCCGCGGCGAGACCGGAGCTCGAGCTGGCGGCTGGTTCGCGGGACGGAGCGTCTCCAGGAACCCGACGACCGCGTTCACCTCGGCCGGCGACAGATTCTTGCCGTAGGCCGGCATGTTTCCCCCGCCCTGGAGCACCTGCCGGATCAGCTGATCATGTGTGAGCCGCGTGGCCACGCCGTCGAGGGCGGGGCCGCGGGCACCACCTTCACCGCCGAGGCGGTGGCAGTTCCGGCATTGCTTGTTCTGGACGACGAGGGCGCCCTGGAGCTCGAGCGGCGAACGTCCTTGCACGTAGACCACTGGCGTGGCCAGCGCCGTCCCGGCGTCCATGACGGGAGACCATGGAGATGTCACTCCCAGGGACGCCAGCGTCGTCACGACCAGGACGATCAGGAGCACGCTCACCACGGAGACCGGGCGGCGGCGCCAGCTCTTCTCGCCAGTGCCGGAGAGCAACGGCAGCGCCAGCAGCAGCACGATCGCGAGCGGCATCCCCACTAACAGGATCACCGTCTCGGTCCACGGCGGCAGCAGCGCCAGCAGCGCAAAGAGGGAGAGGAAGTAAAAATCCGGCCTCGGGGACGCATCGGTGATCGTCGGGTCTGGCGCGCCGTGGGGTCCGTTGGGGCCAAAGATCGCGGCGCACGCCAGCACGGCGAGGACGACTACGGCCATCCCCACCATGTCCTTGCGCGCGGCGACGGGGAAGAACGGTACGCCGTCCCGCTCCACCTCATCCTCGTAACGCTTCCGGTATGTCTCCCGATCGACCACGCGCCCCGGCATCGGCCACTCGTTGACCCCGAGTCTCAGGACTAGCCAGAGATGCAGACCGGTGAGCGCGATGAGCATCCCCGGGACCACGAAGACGTGGAGGGCGAAGAACCGCGACAGCGTCCGGCCGGCGATGATCGGCCCTCCCAGGAGCACGTGGACCAAGGTCGACCCGACGACCGGCGCGCGCGCGGCGATCGATGCGCCGATCCCGAGCCCCCAGTAGGCGTCCTGGTCCCATCGGAGGATCTGTCCGGTGAACGCCATGCCGAGCGTGCACAGGAAGAGGAGGACGCCGGCGATCCACGTCAGCTCGCGTGGGTATTTGTAGGCGCCCCAGAGGAAGACCTGGAGCATGTGCAGCGTCATCACGAGCACCATGGCGTTCGAGCCCCAGAAGTGAACGGCGCGGAGATACCACCCGAATGCCGCCTGATCGTTCAGATACTGAAGGCTCTGGTAGGCCTGGTCGGCTGAGGGGACGTACACGAGGGCCAGACAGATCCCGGTAGCGATCTGCAGCGCAAAGAGGGCCAGCGTGGCGCTCCCGAACACGTACCACCAGCTCGCGGTTCTCCGCGGAACCGGATGGGTGACGGCGGGTGTGAGCGCCTCGGCGAGCCCCGTTCGGACCTCGAGCCACCCGACGATCGAGCGGAGCGTGCCCGTGAGCTTCGTCATCAGACCGGTCCCGCCAAGGTCGGGAGCTGGCCGCCGCGCACCCAGAGCTGACCCTCTCGGATTTCGTATTCGTACTCGAAGAGCCCCCGGGGCGGCGGCCCGGAGGCCCGCGAGCCGTCCTCGTAGTACGCGCCGCCGTGGCAGGGGCACATGAACAGCCGCGACTGCGGGAACCACCGGACGGGGCAGCCGAGGTGCGCGCAGTTGATCGCGAACACCTGGAACTGGTCTCCGCCGATACGCCGCACCCAGCACGCGATCTTCGCCGTGGGCCCGTCCCACGGCACGCGGAACGGGTTCTCGTACGTTGCCAGGCGCGTCTCCCCTTCGGGGAAGCTTCCCGCCGCGCCGAGCTTGATCCACGCTTGCCCGGCGCGCCCACGGACCGGTCCGAAGATGTAGCCGATGACCGGGATTGCCGCCAGCGTGGTCGCGGCCGCGCTCAGCGCAAGGCCGAGAGTGAACAAGAATCCCCGTCGCGACGTTGGGGACGGCAGCGAATCCTGGTCCGCACACATAGCGTCACCCGTTTCCTTTCGTCCTCCGGTTCGAGACGAGCCAGGCGACGACGTCCGAGATGTCCTCGGGCGCGAGCACTCGGCCCGCGATGTATCCACGCCAGTCGGGCATACCGAGGTCTGCTCGTCCCGCGATCACGGTCGTGCGCAGATGCTGATCGCTCACGAGCGCGAGATACGACGGGTCCACGACCGAGCGCGCCTTCGGCCCGCCCCGCCCGTCCTCGCCATGGCAGCCCGCGCAGGCCGCGGCAAAGACGGCGCGTCCTCGCTCGGGATCTCCAAGCTTCGCCGCGTACGGCGGGACGGTCACACCCTGCGTCGCGTCGGGACGCGCCCACGCTGCCAGGAGCCCCTGAGCCAGCGCATCGATCTGCTCGTCGGTCAGCGTTCCGCCCGCGCTCTTTGCGAAGGCGGGCTGCGCCGTGCCCGGCACGCCCTCGGCGATGACCTGGCGGAGCCGCGGCCCCGGGACGAGCGCGAGATAGACCGCATCATTGAGTGGGCGCGCCGCGCCAAGGCGGCCGTCGCGACCGTGGCAGCCCGCGCACTGTTGGCCGTAGAGCGCGTGAAAGTGTGCGACCTGCTCGGAGGCGGCCTCTTGCTGGTCCCGCGCCCTCGCTCTGCCGGGAAAGAGGTCGCAGCCGACTAGCCCCAGGAACAGCAGCGTCGCCACGACGACTGAGTACATGGGTGGCTTCTGGCGGCCCCCAGCGATGGCTGCCATGGTCATCGATCGCGCTCCTGCTCCGAACGCGCCTGTGATGCCTCGACACCCGCGCGCGCCACGAGCGGCCAGGTCTGCATCGTGGCGAGCGGGTGCGCCCGCGCCACGACGAGCCCCACGGCAAGGCCAAAGGCGATCTGGGAGACGATGAACCATGGCCAGTCGACACGCGCGCCGAACGTCGGATCGACGACGCCGAGCAGGGCCCAGACGAGGCCCGTCCACAAGAGCGGCGCGATGAAGCCGCCCCAGAGCATGTGGCGGCGCGGCAGCATCGGCAGGATGACGGCGTAGAGCAGGCCGACGAGCACCGAGATGAGTCCGTGAACAATCGTGCCGATCACGAGGGCCGACAGGTTGAACGCGCGAAGCTCGGCGAGGGGCGCGCGCGCAAGGGCTGGCATCGCCACAGCCGAGAGGAGATTGATCGGGTACCAGAGGCTTCGTTGAACGATCAGCCCATAGGCGAGGGCCAGGATCGCCATCGCGGTCCCGCCGACGACACCGCCTCTGATCCCGGCCGAATATGGTTGGATCTCGACGGGCACCCGGATTCGATGTCCGCCCTCGCCGATGCTGGAGCGCTCGACCGCCGTGCTCGATGGCACGATCGCCCTCGCACGCAGCTCCATCGGGCGCAGGGTGATCGGCTCCACCCGTTCCTCGGGAAGGACCTCACGCCACCAGCCGACGCCTCCGATCAGCGCCAGGGCGATGCCGACGAAACTCACGGCGGCGTGCGTGACGAGGCCGGCGAAGGCCAGCGCGATGCCCAGGGCGACGACCATCGGCGACGCCGTCGGCGCCGGAAGCTCGATCCTCTCAGGAGCCTGGACGTGTTCGTCATGCGAGGGTGTCATATCCGGTCGAACGCCAGCAGCCCGAGGAGGAGCGGCAGATAGAGGAGCGAGACGAGCAACACCCATCGGGCTGAGCGAGCCGAGGGTGCCAGCGCCTGCACCATTTCCACGGCGACGAATGCGAGCCCCAGCACCAGGGCCCCCGCGAGGTAGATCGGGCCGGTCCAGCCGATGACCGTCGGCAGCAGGCTCACGGTGAGAAGCCCTACGCACGCCAGGACGATCTGACGCTCTGTGCTCGCGCCATCCGGGTCGATCACCGGCAGCACGCGCACGCCTGCGCGGGCGTAGTCTTCGCGGTAGAGGCGGGCGATCGACAGCGTGTGCGGCAGTTGCCAGAGGAACAGCACGCCGAAGAGCACCCAGGCGCCGAGCGCGACGTCGCCCCGCGCAGCCGCCCATCCCGCCACGGGCGCGAGCGCGCCGGGCACCGCGCCGACCAGCGTGCAGAGCGGAGACCGCCGCTTGAGCGGCGTGTACGCGAACAGATAGAGGATCGCCGTAGCCGCGATGACCAGAGCAACGACAGCGCCGACCAGCGCCGCGAGGTACGCCGCACCGAGCATCGTGAGCGCGACGCCGAGCAGCAGCGCCTCCAGGGGCTGAAGACGGCCAGCGGGCAGCGGCCGGGCTCGGGTGCGTTCCATCCGCGCGTCGACGTCCCGCTCCCAGTACTGATTGAGGGCCAGCGTCCCGCTCGCGGCCAGCAGGGTGCCGATCAGCAGGTGAATCATGCGGAGGTAGTCGGCTGACCCGGTCAGCCCGACGTCGTAGCCCACGAGCGTCGTGACGAGCACCATGACGACCACCCGCGGCTTCGTCAGCGCCACGAGATCCGACACCACCTGGCGGCGGTCGCGAGCGACGAGGGTGACGACGACTTCGGCGCAGGCGTCGCTCATATGCTCTCCACCAGGCTCAGCGTCCGATCACGTAGACGACGGTGAGCACGACGACCCAGACCGCATCCACGAAGTGCCAGTACCAGGAGACGAGCTCCACGCGTTCGACGTGGGCGGGCTTGAGCGCCCGCGACCAGGCGAACACACTAATGAGCGCCAGCATGACGAGGCCAACGATCACGTGCGACGCGTGCAAGCCGACCAGCGCGTAGAACGTCGTCCCGAACAGATTCGTGCCGATCGTCAGCCCCTCTTGCGTGATCAGCCGTAGCCACTCGGCGGCCGTGCCGGTCAGGAACACAGCGGCCAAGAGAACCGTCGCGAGGAGCCAGGCGCCGCTGAGGCGGACAGCGCCGCGGCCGAGCGCGCGCACGGCCAGCGCCACGGTCACGCTGCTCGAGAGCAGGCAGACGGTACCGAGAACCGGGACGGACAGGACCTCTCCCGGCGACGGGCCGCCGAGGCTCTTCCCGAGATCATAGAGGTATGCGACGACGAAGACCGCGAACAGCGATGCCTCCGCGACGATCAGTCCGCCCATGCCCACTCGCCCACCGGAGATCATTCGTTACAAGCCTTGCAGTCGCTTGATGTACGACCGGACGTACGAAGGCGATCGGAACAACAGGACGGGGTCGTCGGTCGGCTCGATCCCGTCGCCCATGACGAGGGGGTCGAAGTTGATGTTCTCGCAGCCGGCGCCCTTTTGAGTCATCGCGGACGAGATCGTCAGGGTGCCGACCTTCACCTCTTTTCGGTTCTGCGGCCATGCGAGTGTCGGGTCGTTCTCGGGGTCGCCGGCTTCGCCGATGGTGACGAGCATGGTCCAGCGCACCGGCCCCTGCCTCGTCCGGTCGATCAGCGCCTGTTCGAGAAAGTCCCTCGGCATCGACTTCAGGTCCCGATCGGTCAGCGCCTTCTCTCCGTCCTCGGGAACGAACCGCCAGCGCACCAGCGTCACCTTGTGCGCTCGATCGATAAACTTGAACGTGTGGATGCCGTAGTAAGCGCTGGTGGCATAGCTCGCGGGCGGGTTGTGGTCGGCGAGGAACTTCGCCTGTCCCCGATTGTCGGGATGACTCGCCCCGAACGCCGCGAGCGCCTCCGGGTTCGGCTTGCCGGTCGCCGGGTCGGCTCGCAGCGCTCGCATCTTGTCGAGGAACGTCCGTGGCATCGTGGCGAAGAAGGTCGGCGTGTTGATCATGGTGATGTGCTGGAGGTCGCCCTTCGGCAGCCTGAACTCCAGCGCCATGCCCCGCGGGCTCCGCTCGGCGTCGGAGGCCTCGGGGTCCCCGCCGGCCAGTGAGAACCGTGCCACCACGGGCACCGGCGATCCCGAGAACAGGGCCGAGCGAGAGTACGCGGCCGCCTCGGCCATCCCGACGAACGTGCCGAGGGCACAGGTGCCCTTGGCGTGGTTGCGACGCTGGCCGGGGTGCACACCGTAGGCGGCCTCGAGCGCGGCCACGACCTCTTCGGCGGTGACCTCGCGCTGCTGCGCGCGGATCGGAGGTGCGCCAATCGCGACGGCGGTGATCAACGCAATCGTCAAGGCGACACGCCGTGTCATCTCGTTCTCCCTGCCTTTCTCATTCGTGCGGTCCGTCGGGATCGTCAGGGTGTTTGAGGTCCCAGAGCGGCCGGCGGCTGGCGACGACGGGCGCGGTCTCGAAGTTGTAGGGCGGCGGAGGCGATGCTGTCGCCCACTCGAGCGTCCACGCGTCCCATGGGTCGTCGCCGGCGCGCTCGCCGCGCCGCAACGAGATCGCGACGTTGATGAGGAAGATGAGGACCGCGGCGGCCTGAAATGGCACGCCGAGCGTGGCGACGAGGTTCCACAGATCCCAGCCGCGGTCGGCCGGATACGTGTAGATCCGCCGCGGCATGCCGAGCATCCCGGCCCAGTGCATGGGCAGAAACGTCAGGTTGAACCCGATCACGAAGAGCCAGAAGTGCCAGCGCCCCAGCCGCTCGCTCAGGAGACGCCCGGTCACCTTCGGAAACCAGTAATAGATCGCGCTGAAGATCGTGAAGATGAGGCTGCCAACCAGCACGAAGTGGAAGTGAGCCACCACGAAGTATGAGTCGGTGAGCTGCCAGTTGAAGGGCACCACCGAGAGGATGATCCCGGTGAGGCCGGCGCACAGGAACTGGAAGAGGAACGCGCAGGCGAAGAGCATCGGCGTGGCAAAGCGGATCCGGCCGCCGTACATCGTGGCCACCCAGTTGAAGATCTTGATCCCGGTGGGGATGGCGATCAGCATGGTGGACGCCGCGAACGCGGAATTCAGGGGGGCGCCCATGCCAACCGCGAACATGTGGTGGGCCCAAACGGTCATCGACAGGAAGCCGATGGCGAGCGACGCCGCCACGACCATCGGGTAGCCGAAGATCACTTTCCGCGAGAAGACGGGGATGATCTCGGAGACCATGGCGAAGCCCGGGACCATGAGGATGTAGACCTCGGGGTGGCCGAAGAACCAGAAGAAGTGCTGCCACATGACCGCGGAGCCCCCGGCCTGGGTGTCGAAGAAGTGGGCGCCGAGAAAGCGGTCCAGGAGCAGCATGATCTGGGCGGCCGACAGCGGCGGCAGTGCGAGCACCGTCATGCCAGACACCACAAGCATCATCCAGACATAGAGAGGCATGCGCCCGAGGCTCATCCCGCGGCAGCGCATCGTCAGGGTCGTGGCGATGAGGTTGATGGAGGTCGCGACCGTCCCGAAGCCCATCACGAGAATGGACAGGTTCCAGTAGTCGGTGCTGTTGCCCGGCGAGAAGGCCCGCGTGGTGAGCGGCGCGTAGGCGAACCAGCCGACGTCGGGAGCGGAGCCCGCGCCGTAGAGCCCGTCCCCGCCCAGAAAGCTGAAGTAGAGCAGAAGCCCCCCGAACAGGAAGGCCCAGAACCCGAAGGCGTTCAGCCGGGGGTAGGCGAGGTCGCGGGCGCCGATCATGAGTGGCACCAGGTAGTTGGCAAAGCCGAACACGATCGGGATGCCCACCAGGAAGATCATCGTGGTCCCGTGCACGGTGAAGAGCCGGTTGAAGACCTGCGGCGAGACGACGGTGTTGCCGGCCGTGGCGAGCTGCCAGCGGATCACGCCGGCCTCGAGCCCCGCGATCAGGAAGAACGCGAGGCCCGCAACGACGTACATGACCCCGAGACGCTTGTGGTCGACGGTGACGACCCACTCGTGGACCTTCGTGAGCAGGCTGCTGCCCGGGATGACCACGTCCGGCGCGGCAATCGGAGGAGCCACCACGCTCATGCTCCTCGTCCTCCTCAACGAAGCGTCGCCAGGTAGGCGACGAGCTTGTCCAGCTGATCATTGGAGAGCTTCATCGCCGGCATGAGCGCGCCGGGCTTCAGCGAGGCGGGATCGTTCACCCACGCGCGCAGATTCTCCGGTGTGTTGGGCGCCACTCCCGCCCCGAGCGTCGCGCGGCTCATCACGTGCGTGAGGTCGGGTCCGAACACGCCATTGGCCGGTGTGCCCCTGACCGTGTGGCAGCTGATGCACGCCACCGAGGTGAACAGGTCACGCCCGGCCCGGACCTCGGGGACGTCGGCAGCCACGGATTGCTCGGCCGCCACCCAGCGGGCGAAGTCGTCCTTCGAGTGCACGGTCACGGTGAGGAGCATGCCCGCGTGCTGCACGCCGCAGAACTCGGCGCACTGCCCGACATAGGTGCCGGGCGTCCGCGGCTCGACCCACGTCCGGTTCCGCTGGCCGGGGATGACATCCGTCTTGCCCGCCAGCTGGGGGATCCAGAAGCTGTGAATCACGTCAGCGGACTCCAGCGTGATGAACGTCGGTGTCGGCCTGGCGGCGTCGCTGACCGGGACGTGTAGCTCGTTGGCGGTCACGATCCCCAGCCCCGGGTAGCGGATCTCCCACCACCACTGGTTCCCCACGACGGTGATCTCGAGCGCCTCCGCCGGCACCGCATGCCGCTCGATGGCAAAGATGTAGCGGGCCGTGGTGAGGAACAGGACGATCACGATGAGGAACGGCACCACCGTCCACGCCAGCTCGATCTGCGTGCTGCCGTACACCTGGGGCGGCTCGGTGCCCTCGTCGCCCGGGCGGCGCCGGTAGCGAACGATCGCGTAGACCGTCAGGCCGGCGACGATGACGAAGATGACCGTGACGATGGCCAGCACGAGAAAGGACAACTCGCGGATGGCAAATGCCGGCGTCGACACCGGCGCGAACACGCTCGGTGTCGGAGCGATTGCCGCGGCCGCCAGCATGAGACTCATGCCGCGACAGACGCGTCGCGGTGGCCGGCGAGGCCAAGGTGCCGTTCTTCAGCCTGAGGGTGACCGAACAGCTGCGCGCCCTCCTCACCGAACAGGAGGCCGCAGACCGACACAACGGCTACCGCGCGACGCACGTCGTCGCTCCTGCGCGTCCGCCAACCCGCGGCCCCGATGACCGCGGGTCGCGTGTAGTCGGGGCCGAGAGCGCAGCCGGCGACCGCGAGCACGGTGAGCAGCACGAGCACCATCGCGTGGCGCCGCCGGTGCTTCAGCACCAGACACGCGGCCAGGATCGCGCCTGCCAGGAGCCCGGTCACGAAGCCGACCGATGTCGGGCCCTGGTTGGTGACGTTGGCGAGCGCGTAGCCTGCGCCCGTCCACGCCAGGGCCCAGGCGAGCGCGCTCGTGGTCGCGATGAGGATGTAGCGCCCGAGCACGATGCCCGTGGCCCCCGCGATGCCGGCCGCGAGAGGATTCACTCCTGGAACGAACCGACTGCTGAACAGAAAGCCCAACTGATGCGCCAGGAAGCGTCGCTCGGCGCCTTCGACGCGGGCGGCCGAGCGTCGTGAGAGCCGCCCCAGCAACGCCAGCGCCTGCGGCCCGCGCCAGCGGCCGAGGCCATACCACATGAGATCGGCGACGAGCGTCGCCGCGACGGTCACCACCACCGGCACGAGCAAACCGGTGCGGCTCTGAGCCGCCAGTGCGCCCGCTGCGAGCAACGAGGGCACGACGGGAATCGGCACACCCGCCTGGTTCACCAACACCCAGGCGAAAAGCAGCGCCACCACATGCGAAGTCATGACGTAAGGTCCTCCGGCGACTGGGCGGACGCTTTCGTTGCGGGCGCGCCGCTTGATCTCTTATCTATGAGATGACCGCCGAGGGCAGACCGTTACTCTGGACGGAGCCGATCCGGCCTCTGCGTGGTAAGAGTCCGCCTGTTACAAGCGGCGGTGGCCACCTCGCACAGCACCCAGAACGCGAAGCGGGTAGCAAGGGGCAGGCGAGCGCGCTCGGTGGTCGCGATGATGAGCGGTCCCCACGCATCCGCCGCCACGAGACTCACACCGCGACGGACGGCCCGAGGAGGGCGCGCAGCTGTTCGGCGTTGACCACTTCCTTGTCGATGAGCAGCTTGGCCAGCGCCTCCACCGCGCTGCGATGGCCGGTCAGCGTCTCCCGCACGCGCGCGTGGGCCGCGCTCAGGATCCCGGCGATCTCGACGTCGATCGCCTGGGCCGTGGCCTCGCTGTACTCCCGCGCGGTCGAGCCACCCGTCTGGAGGAACGTCTGGCGAGGCTCCTCGAAGGTCGCGAGGCCGAGCTCCTCGCTCATGCTGTACTGCGCGACCATGTGACGAGCCATGTCCGTCGCGCGTCGCAGGTCGTCCGCCGCGCCGGTCGAGACATCGCCGAAGATGATCTCCTCGGCGACGCGACCGCCGAGGAGAACGTCAAGACGGTCGAGCAGCTCGGTGCGCGTCATCAGATAGCGATCCTCGGTCGGCTCCTGCTCTGTGTAGCCGAGCGCGGCAACGCCACGCGGGATGATCGAGATCTTGTGCACGCGATCGGCGTGCGGCCGCAGCTCCGCCACAATGGCGTGGCCCGCCTCGTGGTGGGCCACGATCTCCTTCTCGCGAGGATTGATCAGCCGGGACCGGCGCTCGAGCCCGCCCACCACGCGGTCGATGGCCTCGTCGAAGTCGGCCATCTCGACGGCGTCCTTGTTGGCCCGGGCGGCGCCAAGGGCGGCCTCGTTGACGAGGTTGGCGAGGTCGGCGCCCACGAACCCCGGCGTGCGCGCCGCGATGGCCGTCAGGTCCACGCCGGGCGCCAGCGTGACCCCGCGCGTGTGAACGCGCAATATCATTTCCCGACCCTTGAGATCCGGACGGTCCACCACGACTTTGCGGTCGAAGCGGCCGGGCCTGAGCAACGCGGGATCGAGGATCTCCGGCCGATTGGTGGCGGCCATGATGATGACGCCCTTGCTCGAGTCGAAGCCGTCGAGCTCGGCCAGGAGCTGATTGAGGGTCTGCTCGCGCTCGTCGTGCCCGCCGAAGCCGGGCGCGATCCCACGCGCCTTGCCGAGCGCGTCCAGCTCATCGATGAACACGATGCTGGGCGCCTTGGCCTGCGCCTGCTCGAAGAGATCGCGCACGCGGGCGGCGCCGACGCCGACGAACATCTCGATGAAATCGGATCCGGTCAGGCTGAAGAACGGCACCTTCGCCTCGCCGGCCACCGCCTTGGCCAGGAGCGTCTTCCCCGTCCCCGGCGCGCCCACGAGGAGAACGCCCTTGGGGATCTTGCCGCCCAGCCGCTGATAACGCTGCGGGTTCTTGAGAAAGTCCACGATCTCCATCAGCTCCGCCCGCGCCTCATCGATGCCGGCGACGTCGTCGAACGTCACGCCGGTGGCGTGCTCGACGTAGACCTTGGCTCGGCTCCGGCCGATGGACATCAGACCGCCCTGCGCACCACCCATTCTTCGAATCAGGAAGCTCCAGAGCCCGAAGAAGATGATGGCAGGCACCACCCACGACGCCAGCAAGGTCAGCCAGTTGTTCTCCGCCGTGCCGGTGAACCGGACATTCGCCGCCTCGAGCTCGTGGACGAGCTCGGGGTCATCGACCCGTGTCGTGACGAACTGGTGGCTCCCCTTGCCGGCCTCCCTGAGCTCCGCGACCTTCTCCTTCGGCAGGAACGCCTCCAGCCCGTTCGCGGCCAGCGTGCCCTGGATCGCCTGCTTCGACAGCGTGAGGTCGCTGACCTTGCCGGCCTTCAGCAGCCTGATGAAATCGCTATAGGCAAGGCTCTCCGGGCGCGGCGCGAAGAGGTACGACTCGATCAGCAGGATCGCGACGATCGTCACGATGGTGTACCGGATCGAGAACCGACGTTGCTTCGGTTCCATACGGGACTTTTGATGCACGGCCACGACTGGCGGTGACAGGGCACGTGCGCGTCACGCGCCGAAGCTGAGGATCAGCCAGCCGAGCAGCACAGTGACGAGCGTGAGCGGCAGCCCCACGCCGAAATACTCGAGGAACCCGATCCGAATCCGTTGCTTCCGCGCGGCCTCCACCACGATCAGGTTGGCGACCGAGCCCACGATTGTCACATTGCCGGCCAGCGTCGACGCCATGGCGAGGAGCAACCAGGCGCGCGTGTGATCGGGCAGCGACGCGGCAACCGGCTTCAGAAGGAGCACGGCCGGCACGTTGGAGACGACATTGCTGAGGACGGCGGTGACGACCGTGAACACCGCCGTGTTCTGGAGATTGACTGCCTGCGCCCCGGCCAACAATGTCTGAGCGATCCCCGCGGCCCCGGCGCCGCCGATCACGACGAACATGCCGATGAACAGCACCAGCACTCCCCAATCGATCTCCCGGTAGACCTTGTCCGGCCTCACCCGGCCCGTGAGCAGCAAGTACGCCGCGCCGGCGATGGCCACGAGCGCGATCGTGACTCCGGCGAGGAAGGCGACCAGCATCACGACGATCACGGCGGCAGTCTTGAGCATGAGCGGATAGTGCACGGGAATCCGCTGGCAAGGGGGGGCGGCACGCAGGACGCGCGACAGCGTCCGGCGATAGGCGAGCCACACCGCCACGAACACACACGCGAGCCCGATGATCGCCACCGGCGCCTGCCGGGCCAGAAAGGCCCGGTAGCCGAGGCCCGAGAAACTCCCGATCAGCATGTTCTGCGGGTTGCCGGTGAGCGTGGCCACACTGCCCACGTTGGAGGCGGTGGCGAGAGCAGGTACGCGCGCGACGGCAGCTCGAGCTGCCTGGTCAGCTCGAGGACGTCGCCCGGCGGACCATCCAGGTGGTCACGAGGGCGAAGAAGCCGGACAGTCGTAAATATGCGCTGACGACCATCATCCCGAACAGCAGCACGAGGGTGTGGACATCGACCGCCGCCACGGCCTGGTCCCATCGGATCACGCCGCCGACGACCATGACGGCGGCGCCGATGATCGCCATACCAGTCCGGTCGACCCGAAGGCCCGGCACGCGGCCGAGCCCGAGCCCGAGATAGGTACCAACGAACGCGACGAGCGCCACCAGCCGAAGGAGCGGCGGCTCGCCCATCGCCCGACCCTCAGGAGATGCCGCCGCCTTCTGTCCCGCGGTGCGGCGGTCGCGGCGAGGCGATGGTGTCCGTCGCGAACGATTCGCCCTCGGCACCCGGGATCTCGACATCGAGGTTCGGCAGCGCCAGCGCGAGCGTCGCGGCCAGCAACGCGATCGTCACGATGAGCAGAGGATTCCGAACCGCCACGATGGTGAACTTCTGTGACTTGCGTTCCATGCGGTTCCGACGACGACGGTCCGTGTGCACGGTGCACGGGTCGGCGTTTTTCGGCAAGAACGCGAAATCTCACGTACGTGCACCGTTTCGGGCGGGCCGGCGCGTCTCAACTGTCAGGACGAATGACAAGAGGAGACTCGTGAACACCGTGAAAGAGGGCTCTTCCGAGCGCTGTTCTCGCAAGATCACGATAGCGTGCGGTAACCCGAGATGCCGGTCCATCGTCGCAACGCAGAGACGACCGCGACGGGCAGGGTGCATCCGCGCCTACCTATCGCCTGTCCAACGAGGAGGGTGACATGCGTACACGCCACATTCTCATTTTCGCCGCCGTGCTCCTGGCACTGTCTGGGTGCGCGGCCATTCGCCGGCACGAGGCGGCCAGCACCGAGCAGCTATTGGCCGCCGCCGGATTCCAGATCTTACCCGCCGACAATCCCGAGCGGGTCCATGACCTCGCTGTCATGCCGCCGCTCAAGATCGTCGCGCGCAGCCAGGACAACAGCGTCAGGTACACGTTCGCGGACCCGTACAAGTGCCGCTGCGTGTACGTCGGCGGATCCAAAGAGTACTCCGCCTATCAGCGCCTGGTGACCGAGCAGCAGATCGCGCAGGAGCGGCTCTGGGCCGAAGAGGACTCGATGAACTGGGGCCTGTGGGGCCCGTGGTACTGGCGATGAAAGCCCTCGGGTTCGGAGTTGCGCTGATGCTGGTCGCCACCGTGGCGTCGGCCCAGGACCAGCGGCCGCCGGCGCCCGACGCGTTTCGAGCGAGCTGGCAGCGCGAGACGGATCCCGTGGCCTCTCGGATCGAGGGGCGCGTCCGCAACGACTCGCCCTTCCGGGTCACCGACGTGCGCCTTGAAGTGTACGGCCTCGACGCCGACAGGCGGGCCGTGGGCCGGACGTTCGTGTGGGCGATTGGCGACATCGATCCCGGCGGCGAGACGTCGTTCGTGTTCGATGCCTTGCCGGACGCCGTCAGCTACCAGATCGCTGTCGTCTCGTACGACGTCGTGTCAGGGCCGGCTCGCGAGCCTCGCTGAAGGTGCCCTGCGCAAATTGATCCTCGAGGTGAGCCTCTCAGTGGTTCGCTGCCGGTGGCGACGCAGGCACAGCCGCATAGGTGGCGGCCAGCACGCACATCGCACTCAGCGTGAGTGGCAGCGCAAGTCCGTGCCGTAGGAGCAGAGTTCCGATCACGGCTCCTGCGAACATCACCACGACCGAGAGAAGCCGACGTCCGATCCGGGCATTCTCGCCGCCCGCGAGCGACGAATCTGCAGCGATGCCTGTGAGCGTGCGCGTCAGTATCGTGGTCGTCAGGTCGGGTACGGCGAGTCGCTGCACGGTCGCGTTGCGAAGCCCCATCGCCACGGCGGTCAGTGCGATCACCGCGTAGGTCCGAATCGTAGGAATTTCGACTACTCCGGCGACTCCCATGGAGGCGAGCGCGGCGGCGCAGAGCAGAGCCGCTTCGCCGAGACCTGCCGTCCGCAGCCACCGGTGGCGGCTCCCGCCGGCCATGGAGTGGCCGATGTAACCGCCGGCGACGGCTCCGACGAGAAACGCGACCAGAGACACCGCATGGCGAGTGATGGAGAGCCCGGGCGCCCCCGCGACCGCAAAGCCGAGCAACACGACGTTGCCCGTCATGTTGGCCGTGAAGACGCGGCCGAGGCCCAGGAAGCTCACCGCGTCGATCACGCCGGTCAAACCGGTGAGGGTGAAAAGCGCGAGCGCCAGACGGTCGCTGCTGGTCACCGATGTTTACCCGAAGCCGAAGCGACTCACCGCCTCCTAGGTCTGGATGAACGAGAGTAGTTCGGCGTTGACCCGGTCCTTGAGCGTCGTGCACATCCCGTGCGGCGCGCCCTTGTAGACTTTCAAGCTGGCGCCCTTGACGATCTCGGCCGACAGCAGGGCGGAGTCCGCGATCGGCACGATCTGGTCGTCGTCGCCGTGAAGAATGAGCGTCGGGACGTCGAATGTCTTGAGGTCCGCGGTGAGATCCGTCTCGGAAAACGCCTTGATGCAGAAGTACGACGCCGGGAGGCCGGCCATCATGCCCTGGCGCCAGAATGACTCGCGCACGCCCTCCGAGATCTTGGCGGCCGGCCGGTTGTAGCCGTAGAAGGGCATGCTGAGGTCTTTCCAGAACTGCGACCGATCGGCCTGAACGGCGGCGCGCAGCTGGTCGAACGCCTCGAGGGGGGTACCGCCTGGATTGGCGGCCGTCTTCAGCATCAGGGGTGGGATGGCGCCGATCAACACGGCCTTGGCGACGCGCCTCGTGCCGTGGCGGCCGATGTAGCGGGCGACTTCGCCGCCGCCTGTGGAGTGGCCGACATGGATGACGTGTTTCAGGTCCAGGGCTTCGACGAGCGTTGCGAGGTCGTCGGCGTACGTATCCAGGTCGTTGCCGTTCCACGGCTGGCTCGAGCGGCCATGGCCACGCCGGTCATGGGCGATGCAGCGGTAGCCACGCGCAGCCAGAAAGAACATCTGGTCTTCGAAGGCATCCGCGCTGAGCGGCCAGCCGTGGCTGAAGACGACGGGCTGTCCCGCTCCCCAGTCGTTGAAATAGATCTGTGTGCCGTCCTTGGTGGTGATCGTGCTCATGGTGAGAGCTCCTTTTCGGTTCTCAGGGTGCTTCGCGTGAGATCCTGTCGAATGACTCCACGGTGGCACGATAGGCGGCCGCCGGCGACGAGACGGGGACGAAGAAGTACCCTCGACTCGACCCGCAAGCGAACATTGGTGATCCTCCAGACAAGGCCGTTGCCTCGATGAGAGTCCGTGGCTGCCTCCAGCTCGAAGCGAAACGGCCTGCGGGCTTGAGCCGCAGGAGTGTCCGCCGCTGCGACGACCCGCCCGAAGAGTCCGGCGACGAGCAGGATCGCGAATACGATGCGCTTCATACCATCACCCGGATCCGACGTTCGCAAAGAGCACCACGACGGCCCGCGCCTCTGCCCGATAGGTGTAGCCGGGAACACGCGGGGCCGTCTGCCACTGCACGATGTCGTCCGGGGACGCACGGGACGTGTCGATCCAGCGGCGCCATGGGGCGCGGGCCTCGTCGCCCATCGACGGCAGCTCGAAGTCCAGCGGCTCGCCATACGCGTTCAGGATCGTGTGGATGAGCAATCGTTTGCTCCGGATCTCCGCGGTCAACGCCAGGCTGTGGGAAGAATCCCGCCAGTCCGGCTCGTGGAGTTTCACGCCGTGCCAGGCTCGATGCGCCTCCCGGAGAAGCTGGTCCAGGCTCAGGTGCTGGTGTTCGGGCTCGAGCTCTTGCAGCCGCCGTCGTCCGTTGAGCAGCGTCACGAACCGGTGCACATCCGCGTGCTTCGCGACCAGCGTCCAGTCGAACCAGCTCGTCTCGTTGTCCTGGCAGTAGGCGTTGTTGTTGCCCCGCTGCGTGCGTCGCACCTCGTCGCCCATCAGGATCATGGGCATGCCGATCGCCAGCAGCGTGACGGTCAGGAAGTTCTTCACCTGCCGGTTCCGAAGCTTCTCGATGACCGGGTCATCCGTCGGACCTTCGACGCCGCAATTCCAGCTCCGATTGTCGTCGGCCCCGTCGCGGTTGTCCTCGCCGTTCGCCTCGTTGTGCTTGCCGTCGTACGAAACGAGGTCGTTGAGAGTGAACCCGTCGTGAGAGGTCACGAAGTTCACGCTCTGCTCGGCCTCGCGCTCCTTGTGTGCGTAGATCTCGGGGCTGCCGATCAGGCGGTCGGCCACGTGCGTCACCGACCCCTGTTCGCCGCGGAAGAAGCTCCGGACATCGTCGCGGAATCGCCCGTTCCACTCCTGCCAGCTGTCCCCGGCGAAGCTGCCGACCTGGTACAGACCGGCGGCATCCCACGCCTCGGCGATGAGCTTCGTGCCCGCGAGCACCGGATCCGACTCGATGTCCCAGAGCACGGGGGGATTCGGCGTCGGCTGGCCCGAGGTGTCGCGCGAGAGAACCGAGGCGAGGTCGAAGCGGAAGCCGTCCACGTGCATTGCCTCGACCCAGTACCGCAGGCTATCCACGATCATCCGCCTGACGATCGGCTGGTTCGCGTTGAGCGTGTTCCCCGTGCCGGTATAGTTGGCGTAGCGCGACCGGTCGGGCTCGAGGATGTAGTACGTCGTGTTGTCCAATCCACGAAAGCTCAGCGTCGGCCCGCCGTGGTCGCCTTCGGCGGTGTGGTTGAAGACGACGTCGAGAATGACCTCGATGCCCGCTCGGTGCAGGGCCTTGACCATATCGCGGAACTCTCCGATCGGTCCCAGCGGATCCTGACGCGAGCTGTACGCCTGATGCGGGGCGAAGAACGAGACCGGCGAGTAGCCCCAGTAATTGACGAGTCCCGGCGGGCGGTCCTGGGCATCGAACTGGAACACCGGCAGCAGCTCGACGGCGGTGATCCCGAGATCGCGGAGATACGGAATCCTCTCGATGAGCCCCGCAAATGTGCCGCGCGTCTTCTCGGGCACTCCGGAGCTGGGATGTCGGGTGAACCCTCGCACGTGCATCTCGTACACGATGGTCCGTGCGGAGGGTCGCCTCAACGGCGCGTCGCCTTCCCAGTCGTATGCGCTGCAATCCACCACCACGCTCTTCATCGCCGTCGCGGCGTTGTCCCCTTCTTTCTGCGCCGCATCGCGACGGTAGCTGTCCGGAACCACCACGCCGCGGCCGTATGGATCGAGGAGGAGCTTGGTCGGATCGAATCGCAGGCCGGTCTCAGGATCGAACGGTCCGTTGACGCGATATCCGTACAGCTGCCCGGCACGCAGGCCGGGCACGAACACGTGCCAGTAGAAGTACGTGCGGTTGGCTCCGGGATCGAGACGGATCCCCCGGGAGAGCCGTGTGTCATCGGCACCCTCGAAGAGGAGGAGCTCGATCCCCGTGGCGTGTCTCGAGAACAGGCTGAAATTCACGCCCTCGCGAGAGGGCGTCGCTCCAAGCGGTGAACTGCACCCGGCGGCGATCACCGCCCGAGCTGTTCCCTGGCCGCCGCGACCACGCGGTCCGGCTGAAACCCGAACTTCGTTTGCAGCTCCTTGAGCGGCGCGGAAGCCCCGAACGTCTGCATGCCGATGACGCGGCCGGAGCTCCCGACGTAGCGCTCCCAGCCCAGCGTCGAGGCCTGCTCCACCGCGACGCGGGCCGTCACGCTGGGCGGCAGCACGCTGTCCCGGTACTCCTGCGTCTGGTGCTCGAAGATATCCCAGGACGGCATCGAGACCACTCGCGAACGGATACCGTCGGCGAGCAGCTCCTCATGGGCCTCCACGGCGAGACTCAGCTCGCTCCCGCAGGCGATGAGGATGACTTCGGGCTTACCGCCGGGCGCGTCGCCGAGGATGTAGGCGCCGCGCGCGAGGCCGCTCGCGGCGGCGTACTTGCTCCGGTCCAGGGTCGGCAGGGGCTGCCGCGACAGCGCCAGGACCGCGGGCTCGTGGCGAAGCTGCATGACATAGCGGTAGGCCTCGACGACCTCGTTGGCGTCGCCCGGCCGCAGGGTGATCAGCCCGGGGATGGCGCGCAGCGACGCGAGCTGCTCCACGGGCTGGTGGGTTGGCCCGTCCTCCCCGTCCCCCATGGCGTCGTGGGTGAAGACGAAGATCGTGGGCAGCTCCATCACGGCCGACAGCCGGATGGCGGGCCGTGCGTAGTCGCTGAAGATGAAGAACGTCGCGCCAAACGCCCGGAGCTTCGACAGCGCCAGCCCGTTCACGGTCGCGGCCATCGCGTGCTCGCGGATGCCGAAGTGCAGGTTCTTTCCGCCCGGGTTCTCGGCCTGGAAGTCTCCCGCACCGTCGTATGTCAGCGTGGTCCTGTTCGACGGTCCGAGGTCCGCCGAACCGCCGAGGAACCACGGGATGTTCTGCGCGAGCACATTGAGCACCGCGCCCGAAGCATCCCGCCCGGCCACGCCCTTCGGATCGGCCGAGAACACGGGAAGGTTGCGGTCCCAGTCGGCCGGCAGCTCGCGCCGCTGCATCAAATCGATTTCGTTGGCGAGCGCGGGGTATTCGGCTCGATAGGCGTGCTTGTGGGGCGAGCCATAGCCGATGTGGCTGTCCAGGATGATGATGGTGGGGCGGCCCTTCGTCTGCCCGAAGACCTCGAGGGCGTGCTCGATGCGATCCATGTCGTTGGCGTCGCCCACGCGCAGCACGTCCCATCCATAACTCAGGAACCGCGCGGCCACGTCCTCGGTGAACGCGAGGCGTGTGCTTCCTTCGATGGTGATGTGATTGTTGTCGTAGATCCAGCACAGGTTGTCGAGGCCCAGGTGGCCCGCCAGTGATGCCGCTTCCGACGCGACGCCCTCCATCTGCAGCGACGGGAAAATCTTCTTGTAGGCGAGATCGCCCGTGGCTCCGAAGAACACCAGGGCGTCGGAATGCCCGTTGGTCATCGCGAATCGCTCTCCATCATTCACCTCGGCGAACCGAAACGGAGCGCGGCCCACGTGTGCCGCGCGATCATGAGATCCTCGTTAGTCGGGATGACGCGGACCGTGCACGCGCTGGCCGGCACGCTGATGGTCGTGGCGTGGCCCGCGTTGTGCCGCGGGTCGAGTCGGACGCCCAGGTGCTGGAGCCCCCGGCAGATCTCCCAGCGGACGGGCGCGGCGCGCTCTCCGATCCCGCCCGTGAAGACCAGCGTGTCGAGACCATCGAGGACGGCCGCGAGCGCGCCGATGTGCTTGCGAATCGAATAACAGAAGGTCGCGACGGCGTCGGCTGCGCGTGGATCCGTCTCGCGTTGCGCGAGCAATGTCTTCATGTCCGGCGTGGTGCCGGAGATGCCGAGCAGACCCGACTCCGTGTCGACGAGCCGCTCGAGCCGCTGCCCATCGTAGCCCTTGTCCCGCATCAGGTAGAGGAGCACACCCGGGTCGAGATCGCCGGTGCGCGTGCCCATGACGACGCCGCCGATGGGCGTGAGGCCCATGGTCGTGTCCATCGGACCTCCATCGCGGACGGCGGCCAGGCTCGCGCCGTTGCCGAGGTGCGCAATGATCGTCCGCCCCCGGGCGGCGGGACCGAGCACGCCGACGACGTACTCGTACGAGAGCCCGTGAAAGCCGTAGCGCCGCAGCGCCCGGCTCCACAGCGCGCGCGGAAGCGGAAGGCGCTGCGCCAGCTCGGGCATGCTGCGGTGAAATGCGGTGTCGAAGCACGCGACCTGCGGCAGATCGGGGAAACGGCCCGCCACCGCGTCGATGACCGCGAGCTCGCTGGGAAGATGCAGAGGGGCGAACGGGACCAGCCGGCGCAGCGAGGTGAGCAGCGCCGAGTCGATCCGTTGTGGCGTCGCGTGGTCGGGCCCGCCATGGACGAGCCGGTGTCCGATCGCGGCCGGAGTCGTGAATCCATGCTTGTCGAGCGCGTCGAACGCCTGGCGCACCGCATCCCGATGATCGCGGAACTCCCCCCGCGCTTCCGTCAGCACGTCACTCTCCAGACCCCGCAGCCAGAAGCGACCGTCAGGAAACCCGAGTCGCTCGACGGCGCCGCTCGCGAGCCGCGCCTCGGCCTCGTCACTCATCTGATAGAGGGAGAATTTGAGCGATGACGAGCCGCCGTTGAGGCACAGGATCTCGCGCGTCGTCGGCGCCGGCCCGCTCACGCGTTCGTCCACGCCCAGTCGCGCACCTCGGGCATGTCTTCGAGATGCTCGCGGATATAGGTCTCGTGACGCGCCAGCATCGCCGTGCACCGATCGATGAGCGGCTGGGTGCGCCCGGCCATGCGGGGCGCGCGCCGGAGCGCCTCGATGCACAGCTGATACCGGCTGATGCCGTTCTTGACCACCATGTCGAACGGGGTCGTCGTCGTACCCTCTTCGTTGAACCCACGGACGTGGAAGCGGTCGACCTTGGGCCGCCCGTGCACGATCTCGTGGATGGCGCGCTGGTAGCCGTGGAACGCAAACACCACGTCGGTCTCGCGGGTGAAGAGCTCGACGAACGCACGCTCGTCCAGACCGTGCGGATGAGCGTCCGGCGTGAAGAGCGTCATGAGGTCGACGACGTTGACGACGCGCACCCTCATCTCGGGCGCGTGCCGCCTGAGCCACCACGCCGCCGCCATCACCTCCAGGGTCGGGATGTCGCCGGCGGCCGCCAGGATCACGTCGGGCTCGGCGCCGTCGTCGTTGCTCGCCCACCGCCAGATCGACGCCCCGCGCGCGCAGTGCTCCCGCGCCGCGTCGATGTCGAGCCACTGGGGTTGGGGCTGCTTGTCGATCACGATCAGGTTCACGTAGTTGCGGCTGCGGAAGCAGTGATCGGCCACCGAGAGCAGGCAGTTGGCGTCGGGCGGCAGATAAATGCGCGACACGGTGCCCTTCTTCGAGAGAACCACGTCGATGAGGCCGGGCCCCTGGTGGCTGAAGCCGTTGTGGTCGTTGCGCCAGGCCGTCGAGGTGAGCAGGATGTTGAGCGAGGCGATCGGCCGCCGCCACGGGAGCTTGGCCCCCTCCCCGAGCCACTTGGCGTGCTGGACGGTCATCGACGCCGAAACCATGGCGAACGCCTCGTACGTCGCAAACAGCCCGTGCCGTCCGGTCAATAGATAACCCTCGAGCCAGCCCTGGCAGTTGTGCTCGCTGAGGACCTCCATCACCCGACCGTCTGCCGACACGTGGTCGTCGGTGGCCAGGACGGTGTCCATCGAGCAGCGGTTCTCGACGGCGAAGACGTCCCCGAGGCGATTCGAGTTGGTCTCGTCGGGACAGAAGAGCCGGAAGTTGCGCCGCCGGGCGTTGCGCGTGAAGATGTCACGCATCATCCGGCCGAGCGGGCGCGTGGACTCGTGCTGCTCGGCGCCGGGGCGCGTCACGGAGATCGCGTAGTCGGTGAAATCGGGGAGGTCGAGCCCGACGAGGAGCCGTCCGCCGTTGGCGTGGGGATTGGCGCCCATCCGGCGCTCGCCTTTCGGCACGAGCGCGGCGAGCGCCGGAACGAGACGGCCGTCGTGGCCGAAGAGCTCCTCGGGACGGTAGCTCTTCATCCACGCTTCCAGGAGTCGCAAGTGCTCCGGGTTGTCCTTGACGTTTGGCAGCGGCACCTGGTGCGCGCGGAACGTGCCCTCGACGGGTTGGCCATCGACCACCTTCGGACCCGTCCATCCCTTCGGCGTGCGCAGGACGATCGCCGGCCAGCGCGGTCGGCCGGTACGCCCGCCGTCGCGCCGCGCCAGCGCCTGGAGCGCGCGGATCTGCGCGGAGCACGTCTCGAGCGTCGCCGCGAAGCGCGCATGCATGTCCATCGGCTCGTCGCCTTCGACGAAGTGCGGCTCGTAGCCGTGGCCTCTCAGGACGCTCGCGACCTCGTCGTCGCTGCTTCGGCCGAGCACCGTGGGACCGGCGATCTTGTAGCCGTTGACGTGCAGGATCGGCAGGACCGCGCCGTCCCGGACCGGGTTCAGGAAATGAATACCTTTCCAGGAGCCCTCGAGCGGCCCCGTCTCCGCCTCACCGTCACCGATCACCGCGACGACGAGCAAGTCGGGGTTGTCGAACGCCGCCCCGAAGGCGTGGACGAGCACGTAGCCGAGCTCGCCACCTTCGTGGATCGAGCCCGGCGTCGGCACGCTCACGTGGCTCGGCACGCCCCCCGGCGTCGAGAACTGTCGGAAGAGACGCCGCATGCCTTCGGCGTTCTGCGGGACGCTCGGGTAGATCTCCGAATACGTCCCTTCCAGGTACACGTTGGCCAGGATCGCTGGTCCACCGTGGCCAGGGCCCGCGACGTAGATCATGTCGGCATCGGTCTCACGAATCAGCCGGTTCAGGTGGACGTAGATGAAGCTGAGCCCGGGCGATGTGCCCCAGTGCCCGAGCAGACGCGGCTTGATGTGCTCGGCGGCAAGCGGCTCGCGCAGGAGGGGATTGTCTCGAAGGTAGATCTGGCCGACCGTCAGGTAGTTCGCGGCACGCCAGTACGCGTCGAGGTCGTGAAAGTCCATCATGCCCGTGTCGTGGTGGGATCGACCGCTCGCGACGCCGCGGCGAGGAGCGCGGTCAGCTCGTACGCGAGCAAGTCGCCGATGCGCTCGACCGTCAGGTCGGCAGCCGGATTGGTGGCGAGCGCCTGTGGATCGTGCGCGTAGTGGCCCTGCCGCGGGAAGACCGTGGTGACCCGGCGTTCCCATACTCGCTTCACGGTGGTGAGGATGCGCAGCTTGTCGTCCACCACGACATAGTGGTGGGCGGGATAACGCTGCTCGACGTCATCGAGCTCGCGCTCCTTGTGGATGTAGATCAGGACGTTCCCGCCCACCGCCTCCTGTAATCCCGAGCGCTCGATCTTCCGCGGTTGAAACACCGCGTCGCCATCGGAGAGGATGACCGTCGGTCCCCAGGCGCGGAACCGTTCCAGCACGTCGAGCGAGTTCGGGTAGAGACGGTTCGCGAACGGGTAATTCACCATGAACGATGAGATCGTCAGCACGTGCGGATCGCGGGGATGCTCCACCCGATACCGCTGCAGCGCGCCCAGGTAGTCCGCGTAGCCCAGCTCGGTCCGCAGCGCTTCGAAGATCGTCCAGTATCGCTCCTGCCGCTCGCGTCCGACCTCGCGCTCGAGGTGTCGCTTGAGATCGGCCGCGATGTGATCGTTGTCGACGAGCGTGTTGTCGACGTCGACGAGGAATACGACCGGATGGCGCGCCGTCACCGGCCGGCTTTCTCTTGATGGCCGCCGAACGCGTAGCGCATCGCGGAGAGCACCTTGTCGGCGAAATCAGACTCGCCGCGCGAGCTGAATCGCTCGAAGAGCGCCGTGGTGAGCACGGGCGCCGGGACCGCCTCGTCGATGGCGGCCTTGATCGTCCACCGCCCCTCACCCGAGTCGGAGACCCGGCCCGCGAACGCCGAAAGGGCCGGGTCGGTGAGCAGCGCGCTCGCCGTGAGATCGAGCAGCCACGAGGCGATCACGCTGCCGCGGCGCCAGACCTCGGCGATGTCCCGCACGTTGAAGTCGTACTGGTACTGCTCGGGATGGCGCAGCGGCGTCGTCTCCGCGTCGACCGCGTGCTCGGCTCTCCCGACGTTGGCGTGATGCAGAATGTTCAGCCCCTCGGCATAGGCGGCCATGACGCCGTACTCGATCCCATTGTGAACCATCTTCACGAAGTGGCCGGCGCCGTGTGGCCCGCAATGCAAATAGCCGTGCTCCGCCGTGCCGCCGATCTTCTCGCGTCCCGGGAGCCGCGACGCCGCGCCTCGACCGGGCGCGAGCGTGGCGAAGATCGGATCGAGGTGATCGACGACCCTGTTGTCGCCTCCGATCATCAGGCAATACCCTCGCTCGAGGCCCCACACGCCGCCGCTCGTCCCGCAATCGACGTAGTGGATCCCCCGGGGAGCGAACTCCCCCGCCCGTCGGATATCGTCGACGTAGTACGAGTTGCCACCGTCGACGAGGATGTCGTCCTTCTGGATCGCTTGCCCCAGATCACCCAGCGTCTGGTCGACCGCCGCGGCGGGCACCATCAGCCAGATCGTCCGCGGCCGCTTGAGGCGGGACACCAGGTCGTCGAGCGAGGAGGCGGCGACGGCGCCGGTCTCCTTCGCGAAGGCGTCCCGCGTCTTCGCCGTGGTCGTGTACACGACGACCTCGTGTCCGCCGTGCATCAAGCGGCGCGTCATGTTCCCGCCCATCCTGCCGAGACCGATCATGCCAAGCTGCATGGCTGTCACTCCGTCCTTCCCGGTGACGGCGCACGGGCCGTGTCGAGGGTGTCGACGAACTCCTTGTAGCGCCGCGCGACCTCAGCCACTGCCCCCTCTCGCGTCGTCCTCTGGGCCCGCCAGGCAACGAGCGGCTCCCAGAACACCGTCCGGCCCACGGCGAAGCCGATGAATCCCGGGACTCCGGCGGCCGCCCTCAGCCAGTCGCGCACCTGCTTGGCATCCTCGCCGCGGCCCAGGATGATGCAGCCCACCTCGTCGCGACCGCTCCGCGGCCTCGTCCTTGGACACGCCGGCCGCGAGGGCCGCCGTGAAGCCGTCGTAGATCACCCGCTTGGCCGCCGCGACCTCTCCCGCCTGCTCGGAGGTCAGCCTCCCCTCCCAACCGAACATCCGCGTCTGGAACGAGCCGCGGTGATCGAACGGCAACACATACAGAGGCCGGTCGAAGCCGAGGGGCAGGGCCTTCCAGGTCGGGTGCATGTCAGCTCGCCGTCGCGAGGGCGGTGCGCTTCCCGATGATCACCGCCATGAGCTCGTTCCACGACTTCACGAACGACTTCGCCCCTTCGTCCTGGAGCCGTGCCGCGAGGCCGTCGATGTCGATACCGGCCCCGGCGAAACGGGCCAGCACTTCCTCGCCGTCGCCGCCGTCCGCGGGCAGCAGCCCGCCGAGGTCGCCGTGATCGGCCAGGGCGTGCAAGGTGCCCTCGGGCATGGTGTTCACCGTGAACGGCGCGGCGAGCGCCTTGATGTAGAGGACGTTGGACGCTTTGGGATCCTTGGTGCCCGTGCTCGCCCAGAGGAGGCGTTGCGGGCGGGCGCCGGCGTTTTCGACGCGCTGCCAGCGCGGCGAGTCGAGCAGCGTGCGATACGACGCGTACGTCCGCTTGGCGATCGCAATGCCGAGCTGATCGCGCAGGGCGTCCGGCACCTTGTCCATGACGGCGGTGTCCCACCGGCTGACGAACACCGAGGCGACGGAGCCGACATTGGGATTGAGGCCGACGGCGATGCGCCGCTCGATACCGCGCAAGAACGCCTCGGCCGCCGCCAGGTACTGCTCGCGCGAGAACAAGAGCGTCACGTTGACCGGCACGCCGGCAAAGATCGCCGCCTCGATGGCGGGCAGGCCTTCCTTGGTCCCGGGGATCTTGATCAAGAGGTTGGGACGCTTCGCCCGGCCGAACAGCGCTTTGCCCGCCACCAGCGTGCTCGCCGTGTCGTAGGCCAGAAGAGGCGACACTTCCAGCGACACCCATCCGTCCACGCCGTCGGTCCGGTCGTGAATCGGTCGGAAGAGGTCGGCCGCCCGGCCGAGATCCTCCAGCGCCAGCTCGAAGAAGAGGGCCTCGGCCGATGTCCCGTTCCGGCTCTTCGTGCGGATCGCCGCGTCGTAGGCGGCGCTGTTCTTGATGGCGTGATCGAAGATCGTCGGGTTCGAGGTGAGCCCCGTCACCGACAGCTCGTCGATGTAGCGTCTCAGCGTCCCGCTGTCCAGCAGATCACGGGTGATGTTGTCGAGCCAGAGACTCTGGCCCAGGTCGTGGAGACGTTGGGTCGCTTTCATCGCGTCACCTCCCGAGGGATCGGTTCACCATCGCCTGCGCTTCGCGCACGATGGCGTCGAGGTGAGCCTGGTCCTTGAAGCTCTCCGCGTAAATCTTGTAGATGTTCTCGGTGCCGGACGGCCGCGCCGCGAACCAGCCACTGCGCGCAATGACCTTCAGCCCGCCGATCGGCGCGTCGTTGCCCGGGGCGCGGCTCAGCTTGGCCGTGATGGTTTCGCCGGCCAGCTGCGACTCCTCGATGGCCTCGGGCGAGAGCTTCTCCAGCCTCGCCTTCTGCTCGGGCGTCGCCCGCGCGTCGATGCGCGTGTAGTACGGCGTGCCGAGCTCCGCGGTCAGCGCGCGATAGTGCTCACCCGGGTCCCTTCCGGTGCGCGCGGTGATCTCGGCCGCCAGGAGAGCCATGATCGGGCCGTCCTTGTCGGTCGCCCACACGGTGCCGTCGTGGCGCAGGAAGCTCGCCCCGGCGCTCTCTTCGCCGCCGAAGCACAGCGAGCCATCGAACAGGCCCGGTACGAACCACTTGAACCCCACCGGCACCTCGCAGAGCGGGTAGCCGCACTTTTCCACGACCCGGTCGATCAGGCTGCTGCTCACGATCGTCTTGCCGACGGCGGCCCGCGCCGGCCAGCGGGGACGGTTCGTGAGCAGGTAGTTGATGGCGACGGCGAGGTACTGGTTGGGGTTCATCAGCCCCGTCGACGGCGTGACGATACCGTGCCGATCAGCGTCGGGGTCGGTGGCGAACACGACCCGAAAGTGATCCTTGAGGCCGACGAGCCGGGCCATGGCATACGGGCTCGACGGGTCCATGCGGATCTGGCCGTCGTGATCGACGGTCATGAAAGAGAATTGCGGGTCGATCACCGGGTTGACGATGGCGATGTCGAGTCGATAGACGGAATTGATCGGCTCCCAGTAGTCTCTCGTCGCGCCGCCGAGCGGATCCACGGCCAGCGAGAGGCCGGCCGTGCGGATCGCGTCCATGTCGATCACGTTTCTCAAGTCGTGGACGTATGGCAGGACGAAGTCTTCCCGATGGGTGCTCGCCGCGCTGATGGCGGTCGCGAGCGGAACGCGCTTGACGCCGGAGTTGCCGTGCCGCAGCAGCTCGTTCGCCCGGTCCTGCACCCATCCCGTCACGTGCGTGTCCGCCGGTCCGCCGTTCGGCGGGTCGTACTTGAAGCCACCGTCCTGCGGCGGGTTGTGCGACGGCGTGACGACGATGCCGTCCGCGAGATGCGTTTTGCGGCCACGGTTGTAGGCGAGGATGGCGCGCGAGATGACCGGCGTGGGTGTCACGCCATCGTCGCGCTGGATGACGGTATCCACGTCGTTGGCCGCCAGGACTTCGAGCGCCGTCCGCTCGGCCGGACGTGACAGCGCGTGCGTGTCCTTGCCCATGTAGAGCGGACCATCGGTGCCCTGGCTCCGCCGGTAGTCGCAGATGGCCTGGGTGATCGCCAGGATGTGCGCCTCGGTGAACGAGCCGCGCAGCGACGAGCCCCGGTGCCCGCTGGTGCCGAAGCTGACGCGCTCGTCCGGGTTGCCCACGTCGGGCCTGTGCTCGTAGTACTCCTGCTCGAGGCGGGCCAGGTCCACCAACATTTCCCTGGGAGCCGGTTTGCCCGCGAGTGGCGAAATCGCCATGTCTCGGTCCTTTCTCTCGGTCACCTGCCCGGGCGCGGCGGCTGCGTCGCGAACGCTTCACCGATGCCGTCGCAACTCCTTTATGATGCCGTCCGGGACCTCGGCGTTACGTGTCGTGCCAGTTGCACCGGGTCGTGCATCCGTCGGTAGCAATAACCTCGCCGTTCTTGCCCAATAGCCAGCTCTGGCCCGGCCTGCACGTCCCGACGCAAAACGTCCTGGGCGGGTCGCGACCAGACCTGTTCGTAGCTGGTCAACGCTACGGCTCCCCATGTACCCGCTCGAGGAAACACCGACCGGTGTATCACTCGTGTCCACGCGAGCATCTGAACGAGTGGCGGGAGGTGCTCCGGAGACGGGGCGCAGCGTCGCAAGAGACGTGCCCGTGGAACCCCGGCGCGTGGTCTGACCGTCGACGACACTCGAGGAGACCTGACGATGATTCGCCGGTGCTCGATCGTGACCGCTTCGCTGATACTGGTCGTGGGCGTGGCTGGGAATGTGTGGGCGGAGACGCCGGCCGGTCAGGTTCGGCTCCAGATCGAACGCGTCGTCAAGGTCCTCGCGGATCCTGGCTTGAAGGTCCCCGGGCGCGAGCAGGAGCGTCACGCCGCGATTCGCAGGATCGGAGAAGAGACCTTCGATCTCGCGGAGATGACCCGCCGGACCCTCGGGCCTCACTGGCAGGGACTCACGGACGCCGAGCGAGCCGAGTTCGTCACGCTCTTCGGCGATCTCCTGGATCGTGCTTACTTCTCTAGGATTGCGGCCTACAACGGCGAAAAGGTCATCGTGCTCGGGGATTCGATCGACGGCGACCTGGCGACGGTGCGGACGCGGATCGTCACGCCGCAGGGCGCCGAGATCCCGGTGGACTACCGGATGCTCCGTCGTGGGGACCGCTGGGTGGTCTACGACGTCTCGATCGAAGGCGTGAGCCTCGTGGCCAACTACCGGGCGCAGTTCAACAGGATCATCCAGACATCGTCCTACCAGGCGCTCGTCGACAAACTCAGGGCCAAGCGCGGATAGTCCTCGTCCCGCGCCCGGGCCCCACGCGGTACTCTCCACGGATGACATCGTGACCGCGATGCACCCAACTGCCGCGTCGTCTCGTTAGGCGAAGGACTGAGAGGACCTCTATGGTCTGGGGAATGACGCTCGCGACGTTCACCGCCGTGCACGTGGTCCTGAGTCTCGTGGCCATCGGCGCCGGATTCGTCGTCATGACCGGCCTCCTGGGTGGAAGAGACCGCGGCGGGTGGACCGCGCTCTTCCTCGTCACCACGGTGGCCACCAGTGTCACCGGGTTCGGGTTTCCGGTCGATCACCTGTTGCCATCGCACGTGGTCGGCATCGTCTCGCTCGTGGTTCTGGCGGTGGCGATCCTCGCGCGCTACGGTCTGCGCCTGCGGGGCGCATGGCGCCCGGTCTACGTCGTCGGCGCCGCGCTCGCCCTCTACCTGAACGTGTTCGTCGGCGTCGTCCAGGCGTTCCTCAAGGTGTCCGCGCTGCACGCACTCGCTCCCCAGCAGACGGAGCCGCCATTTCTGGTCGCGCAGCTCGTGGTGCTGGCGCTGTTCATCGTCCTCACCGTCCTCGCGGCAAAACGGTTCCGTCATGAATCGAGCACTCCCGTCTCAGCGCGCCTGTAGCCCGCCTCCGACGTTCGCGTAGAGCACCACCACGGAGCGCGCGTGGGCCCGATACGTGGAGCTGTGCACCGGCCGGGTCGCCGGCCACGGCACGATGTCGTTCGGGGAGTCGAGGGACGTGTCGATCCAGCGGCGCCATGGCCCTGGGTCCTCGGCACCGATCGACGGCAGCTCGAAGTCCAGCGGCTCACGGTAGGCGTTGAGGATCATGTGGACCAGCAACCGGGTATGGCGGACCTCCGCGGTGACCGCCAGGCTGTGCGACGACTCCTGCCAGTCGGGCTGGTGCAGTTTCACGCCGTGCCAGGCACGATGCGCCTCCCGGAGCAGCTGATCCAGGCTCACGTGCGGCTGTTCGGGCTCCATCTCTCGCAGCAGCCGTCGTCCGTTCAGCAGCGTCAGGAACCGGTGCACGTCCGCGTGCTTCGCGACGAGCGTCCAGTCGAACCAGCTCGTTTCGTTGTCCTGGCAGTAGGCATTGTTGTTGCCCCGCTGGGTGCGGCGCACCTCGTCGCCCATGAGGATCATGGGCATGCCGATCGACAGCAGGGTGACGGTCAGGAAGTTCTTCACCTGCCGGTTGCGAAGCGTCTCGACGATCGGGTCATCGGTCGGACCTTCGACACCACAGTTCCAGCTCCGGTTGTCGTCGGCGCCGTCGCGGTTGTCTTCGCCATTGGCCTCGTTGTGCTTGCCGTCGTAGGAGACGAGGTCGTTGAGGGTGAAGCCGTCGTGACAGGTCACGAAGTTGACGCTCTGCTCGGCCTCGCGCTCCTTGTGGGCATAGATGTCGGGGCTGCCGATCAGGCGGTCGGCCATGCGCGTGACCGTGCCCGGCTCGCCGCGGAAGAAGCTCCGGACATCGTCGCGGAACCGCCCGTTCCACTCTTGCCAGCTGTCGCCCACGAACGTGCCGACCTGGTACAGGCCGGCGGCATCCCAGGCCTCGGCGATGAGCTTCGTGCCCGCGAGCACCGGGTCCGACTCGATGTCCCACAGGACGGGCGCGTTCGGCATCGGGTCACCCGACGCGTCGCGCGAGAGCACCGAAGCAAGATCGAACCGAAAGCCATCCACGTGCATCGTCTCGACCCAGTAGCGAAGGCTGTCCACGATCATCCGCCTGACGATCGGCTGATTGGCGTTGAGCGTGTTGCCCGTGCCCGCGTAGTTGGCGTAACGGGAGCGGTCGCGCTCGAGGATGTAGTAGGTCACGTTGTCGAGCCCGCGAAAGCTCAGCGTCGGCCCGTCGTGGTCGCCTTCGGCGGTGTGGTTGAAGACGACGTCGAGAATGACCTCGATGCCCGCGCGATGCAGCGCCTTGACCATGTCGCGGAATTCGTCGATCGGCCCCAGCGGATCCTGTCGCGAGCTGTACGCCTGATGCGGCGCGAAGAACGAGACCGGCGAGTAGCCCCAGTAATTGACGAGTCCGGGCGGACAGTCCTGGGCGTCGAACTGGAACACCGGAAGGAGCTCGACGGCAGTGACGCCGAGGTCGCGGAGATACGGAACCTTCTCGATGAGCCCGGCAAACGTGCCGCGCGTTTTCTCGGGCACGCCGGAGCTCGGGTGGCGGGTGAACCCACGGACGTGCATCTCGTACACGATCGTGTGCGCCGAGGGCCGTCTCAGCGGCACGTCGCCCTCCCAGTCGTACGCACCGCAATTCACCACCACACTCTTCATCGCCGTCGCGCTGGTGTCGCTCGCTCTCTGCGCCGCCTCGCGGCGGTAGCCCGGCGGCACGGCCACACCGCGGCCGTATGGATCGAGAAGGACCTTGGTCGGATCGAATCGCATCCCGGCTCCCGGCTCGAACGGTCCCTCCACGCGATATCCGTACAGCTGTCCCGAACGCACGCCGGGCACGAACACGTGCCAGTAGAAGTAGGTGCGGTTGGCCGTGGGGTCGAGGCGGATCACCTGCGAGGGCCGTGGGTCATCGACCCCTTCGAAGAGAAGGAGCTCGACCCCGGTCGCGTGTCTCGAGAACAGACTGAAGTTGACGCCTTCGTCAGAACACGTCGCTCCCAGCGGCGAGCTGCTGCCGGCGCTGATCACCGCCCCAGCTGTTCCCGGGCCACCGCGACCACACGATCCGGCTGGAATCCGAACTTCCTCTGCAGCTCCTTGAGCGGCGCGGACGCGCCGAACGTCTGCATGCCGATGACACGGCCGCGGCTCCCGACGTAGCGTTCCCAGCCCAGCGTCGAGGCCTGCTCCACCGCGACTCGAGCCGTCACGCCGGGGGGCAGCACGCTGTCCCGGTACTCCTGAGTCTGATGCTCGAAGATCTCCCACGATGGCATCGACACCACGCGCGCACGGATACCGTCGGCCCGCAGCTTCTCATGCGCCTCCACGGCGAGACTGACCTCGCTTCCGGAGGCGATCAGGATGACCTCGGGCTCGCCGCCGGGCGCGTCGGCGAGGACGTAGGCGCCCCGCGCGAGGCCGCTCGCGGCGGCGTACTTGTTGCGATCCAGGGTGGGCAGCGGCTGCCGCGACAGCGCCAGGACCGCGGGCACGTGGCGGAGCTGCATGACATAGCGGTACGCCTCGACGACCTCGTTGGCGTCGGCCGGCCGCAGGGTGATCAGCCCGGGGATGGCGCGCAGCGAGGCGAGGTGCTCCACGGGCTGATGCGTTGGCCCATCCTCGCCGTCGCCCATGGCGTCGTGCGTGAAGACGAAGATCGTGGGAAGCTCCATCACCGCCGAGAGCCGGATGGCGGGGCGCGCGTAGTCGCTGAAGATGAAGAACGTCGCCCCGAACGCCCGGAGCTTCGACAGCGCGAGCCCGTTCACGGTGGCGGCCATCGCGTGCTCGCGGATGCCGAAGTGCAGGTTCTTTCCGCCGGGACTCCCGGCCTGGAAGTCCCCGGCCCCCTCGTAGGTCAGGGTGGTCCTGTTCGACGGTGCGAGATCCGCCGACCCGCCGAGGAACCAGGGGACGTTCTGAGCGAGCACGTTGAGCACCTTGCCCGACGCGTCCCGCCCGGCCACGCCCTTCGGATCGGCCGGGAAGACGGGAAGGTTCTTGTCCCAATCGACGGGCAGCTCGCGCCGCTGCATCAGATCGATCTCGTGGGCTAGCGCTGCGTATTGCGCGCGATAGGCCTCGAACAGATCCATCCACCGACCCCGCGCGGCGGCGCCACGCGCGCCCACCCCGGCCGTGAAATGCTCGTACACGCCGTCGGGGACGAGGAACTTCGCGTTCTCCGGCCATCCGTAAAAACGTTTGGTGAAACGGACCTCGTCCTCCCCCAGCGGCTCGCCATGGGCTTCGGCCGTGTCGTGCTTGTGCGGCGAGCCATAGCCGATGTGGCTGTCGAGGATGACGAGCGTGGGGCGGCCTTTCGTGCCCTGGAAGACCTCGAGGGCGCGCGCGATACGATCCACGTCGTTGGCGTCGTCCACGCGCTGCACGTTCCAGCCGTAACTCACGAACCGCCCGGCCACGTCCTCCGTGAACGCCAGGCGTGTGCTGCCTTCGATGGTGATGCGATTGTTGTCGTAGATCCAGCACAGGTTGTCGAGACCCAGGTGGCCGGCCAGTGACGCCGCTTCCGACGCGACTCCCTCCATCAGGCAGCCGTCTCCACACACGACATAAACGCGGTAATCGAAGATGTCGAAGCCCGGGCGGTTGTATCGAGCGGCGAGCCACTTCTGGCCGATGGCCATGCCCACGCTGGTGGCGACGCCCTGCCCGAGCGGGCCGCTGGTGGTCTCGACGCCCGACACCCAGTGATACTCGGGGTG
>Ga0137403_10000778_pt1 | contig 36313 bp, 25 predicted proteins | sample CZOMad2_1_16fung_FD_122057 | JGI IMG/M metagenome (GOLD analysis project Ga0137403, IMG submission 122057) | Vadose zone soil fungal communities from Angelo Coast Range Reserve, California, USA - CZOMad2_1_16fungal (Hybrid Assembly) | ecosystem: Environmental > Terrestrial > Soil > Vadose zone... | reverse complement strand
TGGTCGCAGCAACTCGAAACCAACAAGCAGAATTTCCTGGCTGATTTCGTCACGCGATCTGATTTCGTGACCCAATTCCCGCAAGGAAGCCCGGCTGCTACCTATGTTAACAAACTCTTTACTAACGCAGGTGTCACACCGACCACCGCTGAAACCAACGATGCAGTTTCTAAATACGGCAGTGGCGACACCGCCGGCCGCGCGGCTGCACTCCGCAGTGTGATTGAGAGCGGTTCGGTCTTCAATAAGATGTACAACGACGCCTTTGTGCTAATGCAGTACTTTGGCTACCTGCGTCGCAACCCGGACGACGCGCCCGATAACAACTTCTCGGGCTATGACTTCTGGTTGAACAAACTCAACTCGTTCAGTCTGCCGGGCGAGGATATGCGCGACGACAACCAGGCGTTCAATCGCGCTCGCCGTGCCGACATGGTCAAGGCGTTTATCGTGTCGGCCGAATACCGCGAGCGTTTCTTTGGATCGCCGAGCGGTAATCAATTCGCCCCGGACGACGGCCAGCTTACGCGCCTAAAGGATTTCTTTGGCGCAACTGTTCGCTATCTCGCCGCACATTCGCCCGTGTAGTCGCGAATCTCTTAGCCCCTCTCTCTACTCTTAAGCGGGAGGGGCTTGAGACGGGTAGCGCTTCAACGATCAATATTTGCGGATAATCAAGGCGCTGCTTATTCGAGTTGGATGGCAGGATCCCGTCGCTACGGCTCCGGGTTCTGTATCACTGGCCCGAGGGTCCCTATGTCCCGCAAGCTAAATCGACGAAAACCACAATCAAGCGACAACCCGCCCCTGGTTCGGGATGCCCACAATGGTCCGATTTCACACGATTAGACTGAAAGGATGCTGCTTTTCCCTCCCCGGCGAAGAAGCTCATGAACACTAAAGCCCGACCACGCACACACATCTATTGGGTAACCCAAAACGTTAGATTGCCAAACAACTGGTTGCTTTTTAGTTTCATAGCGGTCGCATTTATAGCCGCGATCATTTGGTCAAATTCTTCGATACGAAAGGTGAGGGCGGCCAGCCCCGCCTCCGGCACGCTCGCGCCGACCGGACCCGTCCTGCCCTTCACGGGCACGTGGAGCGGCACGGCCACGGGCGGTAGCTCCGCCAACGGCGAGAGCACCTGCGTCGAGGGAGTCAACTGCGACACCTTCCGTCTGACCGTCGCGGCGGGCGACTACACGGGCAAGCAAATTGCCCTGAAGATTCAGTGGACGGTTCCGGCGAACGATTATGACCTCTACATACACAAGTGCCCGACCACGGCCTCGACCATCACCCAATGCAACGCTACCGCGCCCGTCGCGCAGGGTCAGAATGGGGGCGCCCCGGGAACTTTCGAGGCCGGGGCGATTGATCCGGGCGGCATTCTCGCCGCGGCTACCGACTATACCGTCCATGCAGTTTACTTCACTGTCGCGCCCGATCAATACGCTGGCAGTGCGACCATTGAGAGCAAGACGACTGCGACGCGCTCCGCTACATATATTTCGGGCGGCATCAACTTCAGCCCGAACGTGACGGTCAAAGCGCCGGTCGCTTCACGCGACGGCGAGCCATCGAACCGCACGGACAAGGTTGGCAACTTCTACTCTGTCGGCATACGCGGTTTTCCCGCCGGAGTTGATCTCTGGTACAACGACCTGCGACCGATCGTCAACAGTTTGGCGAACCCAAACTATGATCCGTACCTTCGTAACTACATCTACCGCGGGCAGCCCGATGCTTTCAGCCCGTCGCAGCAAGCTGACCTCGGCGGAGATGGCGGCGGTGACGTTGACCTTGCCGTGTCAATGCCGGACCCGACCACGGGCACACTTCCGAACCCGCCGACGCTCGCCGCGTCGAGTCTTATCGCGGCCAACATCTCGACCGACAAGTCCGTCGATCAGGGACAGACTTTTACGCACAACAACCTCGGCAACGCGTCGGGCGGCGTGCCCGCCGACGACCGTCAGTGGGAAGAATTCTTCGGCAACAACACTGTCTACCTCTTCTACCGCACGTTAGAGCCGGCAGTTTCGCAGATTCAGCGCTCGACCGACGGCGGCCTGACCTTTGGCCCCGCGCAGACGGCGGGCGCGATCGGACAGGCAGGCTACATCGACGTGCACCAGGCCACCGGCACCGTCTACATCAGCGGCAGCACCGGCCAAATCTGCCACAGCACCTTGACGCTCCCGACCGGAGAGGCCGCCGTCTATCAGTGTGTCCAGGCGGCCACAGATCCGAACGGCGTCGCGCACCTCTTCTTCGTCGTCAAGGTCGCGGACGACGGCACGCCGAACGGCACGGTCTACGGTTGCTACTCGAACGATCACGACATCTTTATCGTCCACTCAACCGACAAGGGCGTGACGTGGAGTCTGCCCGTGCGCGTCTCGAACGGCGCGGAGACCAAGACCAGTGTCGCCCCGTGGATCGAAACCGGACCGACGCCCGGCTCGGTCGGCATCGTCTGGTACGGAACAACGGACGCAGCCAACGACGACAACGCCAACTGGAACGTCTTCTATGCCCAGTCATTCAACGCCACCGCCGACAACCCGAGTTTCCGTCAGACGAAGATCAGCGATCACTTTATCCACGGCAGCAACTTCAGCGAGGGCGGGCTGACCGGTACGGCCAACCGCAATCTGCTCGACTATTTCCAGGTCTCCTTCGACCCGACCGGCGCAGCGATGGTCGCCTACACAGACGACCATAATGACTTCGACGGCAATACCTATATCGCGCGCCAGATTTCAGGGCCGAAGATCACGGGTGATGGCAAGACCACCGTACCCGACCCTGGTCCAGCGCCGGCGGCGCAAACCGGGCCGCTCCCGTTATCCGCAAGCGTTGGCGGCCAGGTGGGCGCGCAGGTCACGGACTTCCGCGATGATGTGGCCGACGGCCTGCTCGTGCGCACGACAATCGACGACCCGCTCGACATTCTCTCGATCCGCTATTCGTGCGAGACCGGCACGGTGGGCGAGCCTGTAATCGTGGCGACGATGAAGGTGTCAAACCTGGCGGTCGTGCCGCCCGCGTCAAACTGGCGCATGAACTTCACGGCCAACGCGCCGTTCACGGGCCTCAGTCCGACAAATGACTACAGCTTCGCCTTGAGCGATCGCGGCGACCAGTTCTTTGTACAGGCCAACACCGACAACGCGGCCTCGCCTGCATTCACCTTCGGGACCGCGGTGAGAAACTCAGACGGCTCGATCACCTCCACGTCGCGCGGCAACGCCGACTGCGGCGCGTTCGACACAACGAACAACACGATCACGATCAAAGTTTCTGTTAGTAAACTCAACGCCTTCGCATCCAAAGGCGCCATCATCAATGGCAGTGTGCTGGCGGGGCTGCGCGGCTCGGCCTTCACCTCGCAGGCCAACGGCAAGCGCGACATCGCGCGCGGTGGCATAGAGTTCACCGTAGGCAGTTGCCCCGCCGGGGGCGCTGGCTGTGTCGCTCCGGCGGCAACGCCCACGCCGACTCCGACTCCGACTCCGTCAGGAACGCCGACTCCGACACCAACTCCGACGCCCACGCCGACAACGTCGACCTTCCAGTTCGATTCCTCGGCTTATGCGATTCAGGAGGCTACAACCTCTATCAGCGTGCGGGTCCTGCGGACGGGGCTGACGACGAGCACCGCAACCGTTGACATCGCCAGCCAGGACGGCACGGCGAAGCAGAAGGGCGACTACACATTCGTGGTCGGACACCTCGTCTTCGCGGCTGGCGAGACCCAGAAGACATTCCAGGTGCTCATCAGCGCTGACGGGTACACCGAGACGCCAGAGTCGGGGACTCTTCTGCTCCAGAACCCGTCAAACGGGACGCTCGGCGCTCCGAACACGGCCGCGCTCCAGATCGTGGACGACGCCTCCACGCACGGCAGCAATACGATCGACAATTCACGCATCTTTGCCGGTCAGCACTATCACGACTTTCTTTACCGGCAGAGCGATCAGTCCGGTGAGGACTTCTGGACCAACAACATCGAGAGTTGCGGCGCGAACGCTCAATGCCGGGACATCAAACGCGTCGACACCTCGACCGCCTTCTTCCTTTCGATTGAGTTCAAAGAGACGGGCTTCATGGTGATTCGCGCGCACAAGGCCGGCTTCGGCAACGTGAAGACCACGCCGCGTTACTCTGTCTTCCTGCGCGATCAGCGCGAAATCGCCGAAGGAGTAATAGTCGGGCAGGGCAATTGGTCGCAGCAACTCGAAACCAACAAGCAGAATTTCCTGGCTGATTTCGTCACGCGATCTGATTTCGTGACCCAATTCCCGCAAGGAAGCCCGGCTGCTACCTATGTTAACAAACTCTTTACTAACGCAGGTGTCACACCGACCACCGCTGAAACCAACGATGCAGTTTCTAAATACGGCAGTGGCGACACCGCCGGCCGCGCGGCTGCACTGCGCAGTGTGATCGAGAGCGGCTCGGTCTTTAACAAGATGTACAACGACGCGTTCGTGCTGATGCAATACTACGGCTACCTGCGCCGCAACCCGGACGACTCGCCCGACAATAATTTCTCGGGCTATGACTTCTGGTTGAACAAACTCAACTCGTTCAGTTTGCCGGGCGAGGATATGCGCGACGACAACCAGGCGTTTAATCGCGCGCGGCGGGCTGAGATGGTCAAGGCCTTTATCGTGTCGAGCGAATATCGCGAGCGGTTCTTTGGAGCGCCGAGCGGAAATCAATTCGCGCCGCGGGACGACGGGCAGCTTACGCGACTCAAGGACTTCTTTGGCGCAACGGTTCGGTATCTCGCCGCACATTCGCCCGTGTAGTGGCTGACTCTCTCGCCCCCTCTCTTTAACGGGCGAGGGGGTCGTGTTGCTATGAGGTCAGTACCACCCGCGTGAGCGGGTGGCTCAACCATTCGACTGCGACGGCCCCACTAACTCCATTTGTATTACTTGAGTGTCCGACCCACCCGCTCACGCGGGTGGTACTGACTTCACATTCAACGAGGCTCCCTTCCCTTTTTCTTCTTTTCCTTTTACCGTGTCCCGTCATGCCAATAGTCGCCGTCATCCCGCATCCGAATGCCGCGGTCGAGCTGCGCGAGATCCCGAGCCCTGAGTTGGAGCCCGACTCAGCTCTGCTCGAGGTCGAACTTTCTGAAGTCTGCGGCACGGACGTGTATCTGCAACAGGGACGTCTGGAAGGTGTTCCGTATCCGCTGGTGCCCGGTCATGTTTCGGTGGGCCGCCTGAGCAAGATTCGCGGGAGGCTGCGCGATGTTGAGGGCCGCGAGTTTCGCGAAGGTGACGCGACGACCTTCCTCGACGTGCATCGCACCTGCAACGCCTGCTGGTACTGCCTGGTCGCTAAAGCCACGACGCGCTGTCCGCAACGAAAAGTTTATGGCATCACTTACGGCCTCGATGACGGACTATGCGGTGGCTGGGCTGAGCAGATTTATTTAAAGCCGGGCACGCGTTGCATCAGACTCAACGGTGATCCCGAGACTTTCATGGCCGGGGGTTGCGCTCTACCGACAGCACTGCATGCTGTGGAACGCGCGGAGATTGAGATTGGCGATACGGTGCTGGTGCTGGGCTCAGGGCCGGTTGGGATCAACGCGATCGTGCTGTCTCTGATGCGGGGCGCGCTGCGAGTGCTCTGCATCGGCGCGCCAACGCTTCGTTTGGAAGCAGCAGCGGCCGCCGGTGCAGGCGACGTGCTCAACTTTGAAGCACACAACGAACGCGAAAGATCGGAATGGATTCTAGAACGAACTGGCGGACGCGGCGCCGATGTAACCATCGAAGCGACCGGCGCGCCCGACGCCATCGTGCAAGCAATGCGTTTCACCCGCGACGCCGGCCGAGTAGTAATCGTCGGCCAGTACACGAACCATGGACCGACTTCAGCGGAAGCCGCGTTCAACCCGCATCTCGATCTGAATAAGAAGCATTTGGACGTGCGTGGTTGCTGGGGATCAGACTTCTCGCATTTCTATCGCAGCGTGCAACTCACCTCCGATCCGGTGCGCTCGGCGCCGTGGGCTGCGCTCAAAAGTAGACTCTCGCGTTACCCTCTCGCTCAGGCGAACGAGGCGCTGGCGGATGTGTCTAATGGCCGTGTGCTGAAAGCGTTAATTGAGACGCACAATGCTTAATAAAGAGTAGCGGGGAGTCATGAGGATGTTTGCGAGTCGCTACCAACTATGACGATGGAATACCAGACGATCCGGCCTCAATGTCCACCAAGGGAGGTCGATTCGAGTCAATATCCTTCGTCGCTGCGGTCTAGGAAGTACGGCCCTTTTCGGCCGTATAGGCTATTGGGGTCTCGAAGCGCGCCAACAAATGTCGTCCCCGGCCCTCGTCGCAGCCGAACTCTGCTATCGCCCTGGCTCGCACGATACCAGCAAGTTGCGAAATATAGTCTTCAGCCGTAGAGTCATCGAGTTCCTGAATAGAAGTGTCCTCTGCGGACTCTATGCTTCTAAGAGCCCGCACCGCGAGAACCTCCTCGTTGAACGACGGTTCACTCGCTAGTCCTTCAACTCGAAGACCGGTGTCTAAATCGACTAAGCTAGTCCTGTGCCTGATCAATCGAATGGCGTAGTAGACACTTGAGACCACTTCGTCAACCGTAGCTTGCTCCAAAAACTCGAACATCTTTCTCTCCCTACGGGATGCTGCTCACCCCACAAGACGCAGTCGCAAGATACATGCCCAACTCCCAATCCGGTCAAACACGACACCCTCAGAACGCCAGCGTAACCAATTCGATGCATGATTGCACGGTACCGTATGCATGTAAAGCCTATCTTTAAGGAACCGGGCCTAACTCACTGATCTTAAACAACCAAGCGGGGGAGAATCCCAAAAACAAACCCTATCTTGGTACGATCATGACTGATTCGGTGTTCAAAGTCGCGAAGGTAAGATCAAGGTTCAATTATGTCAAAGAGTCGCTTTGGGAGCACCTCAATTATGTATTCAGATGAAAGTGGGTGTGCCCGGTCGCGGACTGGCACCTCCTTCATAAGTGCCAGCACTTCAGCCCCAGCAGGTATCACATAGAGAAGTGGCCTAAAATCAATCGTCTCAGCTGTTTCAATCATGGAGTTAATGTCGCCCAATCCGTCCTCGCCAATCATTCCAGCGTCCCTCTTATGAACGGCACCTCTAAGAATTCCTGCTTTGTTTGCGATGATTTTGGAATTGTGTCGATCCCCGCGGCTCGTTGCCTCCCTCAAATCTCTGTAGATGTCCCCGGGTGTTGACGATGGAGGATTCACTCCTGAGCCGAAATGCGGAGAGCACCACACCCAGTGCTCATCGCGATAGTAGTTCTTCGAGACAACGTTGGCCAACCATGTATTTACTGAGTACAAGAGGATCGGAGTCGACATGATTGCTTCCAAAGGAACGGAACCGCAACTTCACAAAACTAGTTACTGTGCGGGTGCCGTTCAATGCGGGCAACTTAGAGTGAATCAAGGGGTCTCACGCTTTGCAGCAACCAAGCGCAAACCCAAGCTCGTGAGAGTCCAGCGCTCATGAGAGCGCGGGGAGAATACGCGGGGAATCCGCGAAAGTCAACTTTTTGAGGCCCCTCACCTTGAGCGCTATAGAATACGCACAAGTCCGTCTAAGATCTAGGCTTCTTTTTCCCCGTCCCCACATCCAGATCCTCTGGCGCCGGATAACCCTTGCCTTTCAACTCAGCGATTTCGATCACGATTTCTTTCTGATTCTTCCCAGCTCGGGGCGGGGTCTTGCTCGATTTCTTTTCAGATGGCGATGGTGAAGCATTCGCCACGTTTTTAGTGATTGGCGTCCCCCTTGGTGATGGCGTCGTCTGAACTGTGCTGGATCCCGACATCTGAGCCAAAGCATCCAGGATTTGGGCCCGCTCTTCTTCGGTCAGATCATCGAACCGAAGCCCGTTTGCATCGAGCACTACTCTCAGGTTCTCTTCCGTATTCGTTTCCTGATCGTAAACGTCTCGATAGATGTGCAGCTTGCCATCTTCTACCAGAATCGTTTCATAACGCAGTTCTACCGGAATCGCATTTGCCAGTTTCACTTGCCTGGTTTGGGTTTTGTCGCGCGCATAATTTGCGATGTCCGTGTCGGTCAAATGCGCGCCGCCCAGCTGTGCCAGAATCTTAGCAAAGCCCTGCACCTGCGGCGTCGTAAGCCCAACACAACCATGCGAGGCAAAGCCGCCCAGTTTTGCCGGCGACTTGCCTCCATGAATCAGCGAAGGCCCACCGATGGGAATCTTAATGGGACCGAGCGGGTTTAGCCTGCTGCCCGCTTCAACTTTTTCACCGACGCTGACGTCTTTCATCTTTGCTACCCAGGGTTCGTCAGGCGGCGTCCAGGTCGGGTTGAAAATAATTGTGCGCGCTTTGCGCAGACCGGTCGGCAGCGGAAACTGCGGATACCCGATTCCGATCTTGTAAGACTTGATCAACCGCCCTGCTTCAAAAACGTCCATCCGGTAGGCCGGCGCGTTCACCACTACTCGGGAATCGCTCGGCACGTTATTGTGGGCGTTAGCGTCGCTTGATACCGGCGCACTCGCGGGCTTGTCTGAACTCGCCGTCTTGTCTGCTCCGCCTTCGTTGTCACCGTTCCACTGCTCTGCTACCAGCGCCTCGAGTTGCCGTGCTTTTTCGTCGCCAATTATCGCCGTGATCTTTTCTCTTGCCGATGTGCGAGCCGCGGATGTCTCCCCGGAAGATGTACCGGCGCTTGCTTCGCTCAGTTTGGTCGTCGCTGAATGCGCTGCCTCCCTTAACTTCGCGATTTGATCGTCGGTAAGGTGCAGTCGCGTCTTCAGCGCGCCTGAAAAAGACTCGTTTGCAAAAAACGCGTCGAGCACCGGCAGAGTCAACGTCTTGGTGTCCGAAGTCTTTTCGCTCACCGGCGTGGGCAACACGGTTGCGGTGGCGGTGGGTACGGCCGCAATATTCGCGCTACTGCCGGATCGGTTCGTGGTTTCAGAAACGCACCCTGTCGCGAGGATGCAAGCTGTCATGAGAAGTACTAAGCCTAAATCACGGTTCATTCTTCTAATCTCCCGTCCTTTTCCCGCCCGGCTTTATTCGGCAAGGTGCGTGCCGTACCAGCCGGTCGTTCATTGCGCCTTTCTGTGAACCATAATTTCTGGAAACAAATTTCACACCCAGGCGCGAAGAATCAGCGGAAGGCGCAAAGAAGAAAGGTCTACTCTCTGGCTTTGATTTGGACGATAAGCGAACGGTTCGTGAGAGCTTCGTTCTGATTCGCCCTAATTCCGGTTTGGAGAGATTGGCTTACCTTCGCAGTAGTGGATAAGGATTGATGTTTGTGCCGTGCCAGAAATCTTTCGGATTCGAGATCTCCGCTATTGAGAAATGCAGATGGTAATTCCCCTGGCCGGCGTTTCCAGTATCGCCAACATAAGCGATCGTTTCCCCTTGTTTGGCGAAATGGCCTTCGGCCAGTCCCTCGGCATATCGGTCGAGATGTGCATAGTAGTAAACGTATTTCTGGTCAGTGCTTAGTTGATAGATGGTGATACCGCCGCGGTCGCTCTGAAATAGTTTCACAATCGGCCCATCGGCCGCGGCGAGGACCGCCGTTCCCTGGGGAGCTGGAATATCAATCGCGTCGTGGACGCGTCCTTCAGAGCGCGATTCGGTGAAGGTGTCGCGCAACTGTTCAGGTCTCACGCCCGCAACCGGAACAATTAGCGCCGGGAGAGATGTCGGGGAAGCTTGATTACCAGTCGTTGCATCTGGCGACGGCAGCGTCGGTGTCGATCGACCAGGATGGGTCAGTTCCGGTGATGATGTTATTGGCGGGCGGTTATCCTGAGGCTGAGTCTTAGACCATGTCGCTACGTTTTGCCGGCCGTCGCGGGAGATTCGGGTCAGCCGGGCGACCAGCGTTGCTATCGCAACCAGGCCGGTGAGGAAAACAAGAACAATTCGGGTGCGTGGATGTCTGGCCCACTTCATCGCCTCGGCTCCCGCTCACGATCATTGTTTCCTGCTTTGACTTTGATTAACCACTTCCTTGATCGCGTCAATCACCAGTTGCGGCTGTTCCCCCTGAATAAAGTGCCCGCTTTTTTCAACGATGATATGTTTGCCGTCCGGAACTTTCGCGATCCACTCCTCGTGCTTCTCACCCCAAACCTTTCTGGCTTCCGCCGGCACGGAATCGTCCTGCATCGCGGTCATCAGAGTCACCGGAATGCCTGGAGGAACTTTAGCGGCTCGCGCTTGCGCGTAAGACGTGCTGAGCGCCGCGACCTCGTCCCGCACAACCTGCGGTGCTTTGTTCATTTGCGCCTGATCGTCTTTCGGTTGGGAAACCTTATGCGTTTCTGCCCAAGCGTCGAACTCTTCCTGCGACGGATCAATCAGCACCAGGCCGGCTACATCCTTTGGATACTCGCCGGCGAACACGCGCACGAACACACCTCCCAGCGAATGTCCGACCAAAACGTAAGGTGGTTTGATTCCCGCCTTATCCAAAGCAGTGTGAAGCTCCAAAGCGATTTGTTTCGCTGAGCGCGGTTTTGGACCGACTTCGGATGGCCCGAGCCCGGCGCGATCGTAGGAAACAGTGCGGGCGAACTTTGCGACATCACTCTGTACCCAGGACCACGAGACCGCACCCGCGCCCGCTCCTGCTTCGAAAATGACGGCAGGTGTTCCCTCTCCACCGATGAGCATGCTGAGGCTATGACCTTGAACATCTATTTTTTGTAGCTTGAGCAGGCTCTTCGTCGCAGTTTGGCCGGTACGCTTGAATGTAAGAGGGAATGCCTGGCCTTGCTGATTGAATTGCCCTTCGATCCGCGAACCGTCTTTGGTCAGCTTGCCCTCATACACGGCTGCGAGCGACTTCATCTCGAAACGAAAATTACCATCAGTAACCGAGATAGAATCGACCGGCAGATCTTTCGCGTTCTGGTCCGGGCTGTCGAGAGTCGCGCTGAACGAGCCGTCCTTTTCACCGGCAACGTGGAGGACTAAGTTGAGCTTCACAGGGCCCACGTCGAGGGTGCCTTCCCAGGTTCCGACAACATCACGTGGCGACTGAGCAGCGGGCGGCGGGTTCTGTTGAGCAAAGGCCCTATAGAACTGACTTCCGCCAGACGCCCCGGCGGCGAGCGCCAGCAAAGAACACATGGCCGCTCGCCTAATATTCAAGATCGTAAACCCAAGCATTACCCGGTTCCTTCCATAACTATCCTCTAGTCAAATTATGTTGACCGAGATATTCTTGCGCGATGACTGCGTGAGCGTAAGCGAGGCAGGCGCGAACGTCGTCCGCCTCAAGACCGGGATAATCAGCGAGAATCGTCTCAGGCATTTCACCCTGAGCTAGCAGACTCAGAATCAACTCGACCGAAATTCGCATTCCCCGAATGATCGGCTTTCCGCCAAAAATATCTGGACTAGCGGTGATGCGTCTCAGGAGTGTCTCGTCATTCATGTTAATTCTCTTAACGCTTTTGCGGCGATTAAGCTGATTGAGAGCCTGATTCAACTTTCAAATCCGCTCAAATCCTAGCTTCCTTCCACTCACTGTCCCGCCGCAATTACGTTCCCGATGTTCTTCTCGCGCAGCATCCGGTTGAAGTTACCGAGGTCCGTGCCGACAACATCATCCAGCCGCTTTCGCAGACCAGACAACTGCGCTTCGAAGTTTCCCTGCACCTCCTTCTGCTGCGTGTTCGGCGGATAGTCACCACCGTTGACGCCGCCGGCCAGATAAGAAAGCTTGCCGATCAGCTTCGCCGGGAAACGGGTCGTGTCCTGACCCTGTCCGGTGTACTTGCGCTGAATCAGGTTGTCCTCGATGTCGGTCAGCTTCTTGTCGAGGTCATCGGCCGCGGCTCTGACGTCGGCGTTGCCGCGCACGATCCCTTTGAGACTTTCGAGTTGCGCGCGGATCAATTCGATTTGATTGACCATGTCAGCGCCCATTTCAAGATCTTTGCGCAACGCCATCAACATGGTGGTTTGTTTCTGAATGTCGTCATCGCTGCCGCCTGAGTTCGGATCCTTGCTCACCATGAGCGGCTGGCTGAATTCCTGGCCATCAACTGAGAGTTTGACGGTGTAAGTTCCCGGCGGCGCCAGAACATTCATTCGTCCGCCTTCCGGCAGCGGCCGCCAACCGTCGGCATTGAGACGGATCTCTGGCGCGTATATTGGACTGGTGCGCAGACGAACTTCTTTCGACTGCTCAGTGCGCAGGTCCCACCACACGCGGTTGATTCCAGCCGTCCGCGTGCCGCGAATTGTTCGCACTGTTTGTCCTGACGCATCCACGATCTTGATCGATGGATCGGCTTTCGGTGCTGCCTTCAGAAAATAATTGATCGACGCGCCATATGGTGGATTTTGCCCGGCGGTTGGATCGTCCGTTGACGCATAGGGCACTGTGATGCCTCGAAGACGATAAGTCGCATGCGGCGTAAACAGATGCGCGTTCGAGTTGAGAACCTCAGCGGTCATCTGCTGGATCGGTGTGATGTCGTCCATGATCCAAAAACCACGGCCATAAGTTGAGATTACGAGATCATTGAATTGTTCCTGCACAGTGATCCAGTAAACCGGCGCATGCGGCAAATTATTTTGTAGCGGCTGCCAGTTGACACCGTCGTCATAAGAAACGTAGAGACCATTTTCGGTGCCGACATAGAGCAATCCCTGGCGCACTGGATCCTCGCGCACGCAGTGCGCATAGCTGAGCATCGAGTGCGGAATGCCGTTGGTGATCTGTTTCCACGTCTTGCCGTAATCGGTTGTCTTGTAGATCCATGGATCGCGGTTGTTCACCTGATGACCATCCACGGTGAAGTAAGCCGTGCCCGCGTTGTAGCGTGAGGCTTCAATATTGCTAACCGTTCCCCATGGCAGCATGTTGGGAATGTTCCTGGTGACATTTGTCCATGTCTTGCCGCCATCGCGAGTGATTTGCAATAGCCCATCATTAGTTCCCGCCCAGATCACTCCGGCTTCTTTCGGCGACTCGGCGATTGCAAAGACCACGCCGGCATACTCGACGCCTATGTTGTCGCCGGTAAGCCCGCCGGAAAACCCCTGCCGGCTCTTGTCGTTCAAGGTTAGGTCGGGACTGATCACCTGCCAGCTATTGCCCCCGTCGGTCGTCTGATGGACGAACTGACTACCGACATAGACCTTGTTGTGATCGTGGGGCGAGATCGTCAACGGCATCGTCCAAACGAAACGATACTTGAGATCGGACGCTATCGCTCCACTGATTTGCTCGGGCCATACTTCGACGTTGCGCGCCTGGCCGGTCTTGATGTTGTAAACTTCGACAATACCGCCGACGCTGCCTGAACCCGATGCGCTCGACCAGATGATGTTGTTGTCGACGGGATCTGGAGTAGCCCAACCGCTTTCACCGCCGGCGACGTTGATCCAAGCGCTGCGCGGAATGCCCCCGCCGAAACCTCCGCCGCCGCCAGTGCCGGTGCGGCTCGGGCCGCGATATGAAGGGCCATCCTGCCGGTTACCGTAAACGTAGTAAGGAACTTGATTGTCCGTCGTCACATGATAAAGCTGTCCATTAGGAAGTTGGATTCTCTGCCACGTGCGGCCACGATTAACTGAAAGACTCACGCCGCTATCGTTCGCCACAGCCATACGATTCGGGTCCGTAGGATCGATCCAGATGTCGTGATTGTCGCCGCCCGGACTGGCGCCGAATCCACCTCCGCCTCCACCACCGCCGCCGCCGCCGCCGGGACCACGCGATATAGTCTCGCCACCGTCGACAGAACGGGAGTAAGGATTATTCAGGAAGTGAAGTTCGTTTTCGTTGTCAGGCGATACTTCGACCCGAAAATAATAATGAGTACGCCCGCCCATTCCGCGATCGTAACCGACCAGCCGCCAGTTCTCGCCGCCGTCATCGGATCGCCAGAGCTTCCCGCGATCGGTCTCTTGTCCTTTGTTGGGTACGCCGTCGCCCGTTTCGATTAGTGCATAAACTCGATTTGGGTTTGAACGCGCGATCGCCAGGCCCCACTTCCCCGTCATGCGCGTGGGTAATCCATGGCCGGTGATCTTTTTCCAGGTCGCGCCTTCATCGCGTGACATGTAAAGGCCGCTGCCGGGACCGCCGCTTTCACGACCCCAGGTGTGAATCTCCAGCGGCCACATGCCGGCAAAAAGTATTCGCGGATTGCTCGGATCCATCACCATGTCTGAGCAGCCGGAGTTTTCATCCGTAAACAGCACGCGCTCCCAATGCGCGCCGCCGTCGGTGGTGCGAAACACGCCGCGCTCCTGCTGCGGCCCATATGCGTGTCCGAGCGCACAGGCCATAACGATGTCCGGATTCTTTGGATCGATCGCGAGGTGTCCGATGCGCCCGGTCTTTTCGAGACCCATCATCTTCCACGTCTTGCCCGCATCAGTTGATTTGTAGATGCCCTGCCCCACGGAAATATGGCTGCGAATCCATGCTTCGCCGGTTCCCGCCCAGATGGTGTTGGGATCGGATGGCGCAATTTCCAGCGACCCAATCGATGAAACGGGCTGGCCGTCAAAGATCGCTTCCCAATGGATGCCGCCATCGGTTGTCTTGAAAATTCCGCCCGACGCAGAGCCGGCATAGTAGATGTACGGCTGGCCGGGAACTCCGACTATCGAAGTGGTGCGGTTACCAACCGGGCCGATGTAGCGATAACGCAGCGCATCGGTGTTTGGCTGCTGTGCGTCAACCAGTGCGACGCCTGGGCCAAAAGAAAGAACTACGAACGTCGCTAGTAAAAGGACTCGCGTGCTTCTTAACATTGGGGACCTCCTGGGCAAACTAAAAATGGCCGGGCTTAAAAGTTAACGATTGATCGGCGTCCGCGCGCAATCTCCGGTGGGAGTTGTTTTCGGTGGAGATGCTTCTATCGAGAATCAAGACCAAAGTCAATAGGATTCTGGAGGCGCTTTCTGTCAGGAGCCCGACCGTAAGGGAGGGCTACCTACGAATCTGGCCCTCCCTGACGGTCGGGCTTGCACCGCTTTTGGGGCAGCGCTAATCTAAGACTGCGAACCAAACTTCCGTTTAGAAGCGGGCCATCACCCGCTCGGTCCGACAGTAGCCCGACTCTAAACAATTCGGCGGGTCTATATGACAAACGATAAGAAGAGAGCCCTGATAGTCGTAGACGTGCAGAACGATTTCTGCCCTGGCGGATCTCTGGCGGTGGCGAACGGCGATGAAGTCATTCCGCCACTGAATGAGTTAATAAAAGAATTCCTGGATCGTGGCGAGCCGGTTTTCAAAACCCGTGACTGGCATCCCGCGACTGCGAAACACTTTCAGGCCTTCGGCGGCATCTGGCCGGTTCATTGTGTTCAGAACACGCCCGGAGCCCAATTTCACGCCGACCTGTCGGACGACGCGCGCGTTACCGTCATCTCAAAAGGAATTGATGAAAGCGCCGATGGATACTCGGCATTCGATGGCACGAACCTCGCCCAGGTGCTGCGCGAAGAAGACGTGAAAGAAGTTTGGGTTGGGGGACTCGCGACCGACTATTGCGTCAAGCACACGGTGCTTGACGCGCGCCGAGAAGGCTTTGAAGTGAAGGCGCTGGCCGATGCGATGCGCGCGGTTAATCTAAAACCAAATGACGGTGTGCAGGCAATCGAAGAGATGCGACGCGCAGGGGCTGAGGTGGTTGGCAATGAAAGCAAAGCTGCCGGTATTGCCTAAGGCCGTCCGGAGTCCGCAAGCGGACGCTTGCTAATAGCCCACCGATTCATCGGTGGGATCCCACGCTAACATGAAGACTTTGTCACAGTGACTCCAGCACTGAAGCGCTGGGCTATTATCAAGCGTCCACTTCGCGGATTCTATCGCGCGGGATGACTCACTGCTCTCACCGACACCGACGCTTGCATTCATCTCGCGTGTGCTTGGCAGCATCTTCGCAGGCATGCCTCTGGCGCTTGTAAGGGATAGCTTTGCAAATATCTTTTCGCAGATTGTAGCGATCTTTGCACCGGTCTTTACAGTCGTTCCGGCCACTCGCCAACGAACTCGTGGTAAACGCTCCGAGGCAAACCAATAACGCCAAACCTAATCGCAGAACAATCGTAGTCGGCTTCATACACTTTTCTCCTTTTCAGTCCAACTGATTTTGCACGCCGATATTCCGCTGTGCCGATAAGAAGTCAATGCCCGGGGGTTACGGCGAAACTCTGGAGGAGAGGACCCTAGGATACTACTGTTGGTGCGCAATCAAAAGACCGGTTGGGTTCTTTGACCGTGAACGGGCGTGCTATGATTTCGCCTCGAATGGGCACGCTGAATATCGATCGCTACCATGCCGCGATGGGCGACGCTTCTTACAAGGACGTTACGCGCGTTCACGGCAAGCCGCTTAGCGAAACCATCGCCACCTTTTATGTGACGCAGCGAAAGCTCCCTTTCGCCCCGGTTCTGGGTCATGAGCGGCTAATCCGCCTGCTCGTTGACAGCCAGATTGATCGTCCACGGCTGCGTTTTCTCGAGCAGGACCGCGGCGGACTGCAACGATTTGCCAAGGCCATCGAAGACATCCAGTTTGCCGGAACCATTCGCACGGTGCGGCCCGGGACGATCATGTTTCCGCAGCAGCCCGTCGCCGACATCACCGGAAAGTTCGGTCTGACGCAGGCACAGGAGATCAAGTTCGAACACGCTTTCGATCTGCCCATGACGACCGCCAGTGTCGCCATGCAATTTCGCATGGCCGCGGGCGATCGCTGGCTGTCTGATTTTTCGCTGCGGCGCAACGGCGACATCGAACGCGCGGTAGACATTGCAACCTATGCTTTCATCGGCGGCTTTAACGACACTTCGAACATGGAAGCCGCGCACCGTCTGGACATACCCGCGGTCGGCACCGAAGCGCATTACTGGCAGCAGGCCTATCTCGAATATTTATACGAGCCGGAAATTGAATCGCGCACCGGCCAACCCAAACATTTCGAGCAGGTCGCATTCGAGCGCTGGCTCGATGCGAATCCAAACGGCACCACCCTCCTGCTCGATACCATCGACGTTTACATGGGCGCGGTGCACGCGGCGATGTCCGCGACTTCGAATGAAAGCCGGCGCAAAGCCTTCAAAGGTTTCCGGGTCGACTCAGGAGATCTCGCCGAGTTAGGCAAGTGGTGCCTGCGCTTTTTCGAAGCCAATGACCTGATGGGTCTGCGGCCGAATTTAACTGGCGATCTCGACGTCGAAAAGGTGAAACGGATCGTCGCGACTTTTCCCGAGGCCGCGGGCTTTGGCATCGGCACGAAACTCTCCAGTGAAGTTAAGAACGTGGCCGGCGTGATCTTCAAGGCCTGCAAAATCGATGGCCGTCCGACGCTGAAAGCTTCCAATTCGCTCGACAAGACCACCTTACCCGGTTGTCTTCAGGTCTTTCGCGGCATCGACGCGGCTGGAAATTATGTCGCGGACGTGACCGGAATCGACGGCGAACAAGTGGACATTCCCGGCGCCGTCACCATTGAGCGATTGCTGCAATCGTTCTGGGAGAACGGCCAGCATTCGGCAATTCCCTCCATCGAAAAACAGAAGGCCTTTGTCGCAGATCAGTTGAGACGCTTCGGCGATCTGCACAACTATCCCTGCACCCTGAGCGCCAGCTTGACGAAGCTGCGCGATGAGCTAACGGAAAGGATGCAGGCCGACAGTTCGGGTTGGGAAAAAGTTTTACAGCTACCGGAAGAAATGCCGGAAGAGTTGACCCAGGTGAAGTGAGTTGTCGGTCCAATTTTGGTTATGCGCTTTAAGCTTTCGGCGACAGTGACGATCTTCGCTTGTGTGGTTGTGTTAACGCCTCGACCTGCTAATGGCAGGCCCTGGAAAGGAATCGTTCCTTTGCATTCCACCCGCGCCGATGTGGAAAGAATACTGGGCCCGGCAAGCGGCGAGGATTCGAATTACGATATTGACGGCCAGCGCGTGGAGATAAATTATTCATCTCAGGGCTGCCAGGAGGGACTGCCTGGAGGCTGGAACGTCCCGGCAAATACAGTTGTCAGTATCTCGGTATCATCAGCGAAGGAAATAAAGCTGGCCGACGTTTTGGTTTCCGGAACGAATTACGACCGAATTTACCGGGTCCATACACCGCAAATGATCGACTATGTCGATGTTCAGGAAGGCGCCCGCTTCGTAACGAACGACGGCTCGGTGCAAACGACGACGTTTTTCGGTACCCAGGCTGATGACAAAAAACTCCGATGCGGCGAATATAAGTACGCCGCTCCAGTTCCGGCCGGGGCGAAGAACAAATTTGAACAGTACCCGTTCGATTCATATGGCAGGATCGACTTTGAAGATGCTGAAGCGAGACTCGACAACTTCCAAGTTGAACTACAGAATCTGAACCAGGGAGCACCTCGCTATCGAGGCTTTATAATTGTCTATGCCGGTCGATCGGCCCAGGCCGGGGAAGCCAGTACGATCGCAACCTGTTACAGGAATTATCTGTTGACTGTGCGGGATGCCGTTCCGGACAACGTCATCGCCGCTGACGGCGGCTATCGCGATCAGTTCACTGTCGAATTGTACATCATGCCCAACGACGCCTATCCTCGCCTGCTCATGCCGACTGTTAGTCCGAAGAAAGTGGAGATTCTCCCGGGCGCGTTGACGCCGTGCAGCAACTGAGGTCTTGCGCTGCTCCGCAGACACGCCCTAAGCTCAGACCAATGATATTCAAATACTCTCTAGCGGCGTTCCTAATCCTGGTGACCGTCAATTCCTGGCTGCTTCCCGCCAGCGTGGGTCAATCGAAATACGTTCCCATAGCCAAATACGATCCGAAGCGCAACGCTGCCGGGGACATCCAGGACGCCATCAAGGAAGCACAAATCCGTCACAAGCGCATCCTGCTCGAGGTAGGTGGCAACTGGTGCAGTTGGTGTCACACTCTTGACGACTTCTTCGACGCCAATCCTGAACTATTGCGCCTGCGTAACCAGAACTTTGTGACAGTGAAGATAAACTTCAGCGAAGAAAATGAAAACAAAGAGGTGCTGGCGCATTACGGGCCAGTTGAGAGCTTCCCTCACCTGTTCGTGCTCGATGCTGACGGCAAGCTCCTGCTGTCGAAGGACACCGCAGTTCTCGAGAACGGCCGATCGTACGACCTGGGAAGGCTTACGGCGTTTCTAAAAGAATGGGCGCCTGCCGGCATGCAATAATCCTTACCACCACACGTTTCACAGAATCGTCTACAATCCGAAGCGCCGAAAGCGCGAAATGTAAAAGCCTGGGGCAACGCCCCAGGTTTGCGGTCCATTGGAAGCCGAAAAGCGCTGAAGGCGCGAAATCACACCGAAAGCGAGAAGAAAAAAATGCCTCAATCAGAATTGCACCGATACATGGCGTCAATTTTTCGGGAGTTGACGTCACCATCGCTGGCAATCGACGGAACCGTAGATCACGTTCACATTCTCTTCGCACTCGGTCGAGTAATCACCATTGCTGACCTCGTGGAGGAAATCAAAACTGGTTCGTCGAAATGGATCAAAACCAAGGGGTGCGAATTTAGAAACTTTCATTGGCAGAAAGGCTACGGAGCATTCTCGATTGGTCAATCAAACGTAGCCTTGTTGAAGCGTTACATTCTCGGCCAAAAGAAGCACCACAAACGCGTCACCTTTCAGGATGAGTACCGCAAATTCCTCAAGGCTTATCGAGTGGATTACGACGAACGATATGTTTGGGATTGAGTTTCATTTCGCGCCTTCAGCGCTTGGTCGGTTTGTGACACGCAACCTGGGGCGTTGCCCCAGGCTTTTACATTTCGCGCCTTTGGCGCTTCGCGCCGAAGGCCTCCACGAAGCGAGCCTGCTCATTCACCGCCACCGGCCGGCAACGGATACTTCTTCTCGGTTTGGCCAACGCCTTTTTCTGGCGCAGGTAACGATGGTGAATCTCTAATAGGTTCCTTCTCAACCACCCGCTCAGCGCCGCGGCCCGTCGGCGCCAACTTACGCACGACGTTGGTGACCGGCGCAGTAAACCTGCCGGCGACCACCGCGAAACGCCGCCAGCGCGCGGTTGAACTCAAATCATCAAGCAGAGAATAGACCACGGGCGTGGCGACGAGGGTCAGCAGCAACGACAACGATTGGCCACCGATGACTACGATCGCGATTGAGCGACGCTCTTCCGCACCCGGGCCGGTGCCCAAAGCGAGCGGCGCCATGCCGGCGACCAGGGCGAGCGTGGTCATAAGGATTGGCCGCAGACGATCGCGATTGCCCTGAATAATGGCCGGTTCGCGCTCCATCCCCAGCGTCCGCAGACTGTTCATGTGATCGATTTGCAGAATGGCGTTTTTCTTAACCACACCGAACAGGACCAGCACGCCGAGCGCCGAATAAAGATTGAGCGTGTCGCTCATCAACCACAACGAAAGCAAAGCGAACGGCACCGAGAGTGGCAGACTGAGAAGAATTGTCAAAGGATGAATCGTGCTCTCGAACTGCGAAGCCAGAATCATGTACATGAAAATGATCGAAAGCAGAAAGGCCCAGAGGAATTCGACGAACGTCTTCTCCAGTTCGCGGCCGCGGCCGGCGACCGTAGTCGAATACGCCGGCGGCAGATTCATCGCCGTCGCTGTCTGGCGCAAAGCCTCCAGCCGATCAGCCAGAGCGAATCCGGGCGCCACACCTGCTCGCATTGATGCTTGCCTTTGTCGATCAAGTCGATCGATGCGCGAAGGGCTAAAGTCTTCCTTGATGTCCACCAGGCTGTCGAGGCGGACCAGCCCGCCGCGCGACGACGGCACATAGAGACGAGAGATCGTGGCGGTGTCCTTGCGATCCTGTTCAGTCAGACGCAACTGCACATCATAGTCTTCATTAACCGAAGGATCGCGGAAGCGCGAGACCTGATCGTCGCCGCCAACCATCAAACGCAGCGCGGTGGAAATGTTCGAGGTGTCCACGCCCAGATCGGCGGCCCGATCACGATTGATGTGCACGCGCAGTTCCGGCTTGTCCAGCTTCAAAGTCGTGTCGGCGTCGACGATGCCGCCGATTTCTTTGGTCTTCTCTCGCAAGGCATCGGCGTACTTGGCGAGCTGCACCAGTTCGGGACCGCGAAAGACAAAGTCGATATCGTTGTTGCCGCCGCCAATATTAAAGCTCGGCGCGTTGCGCACGCTGAAACGCAGCGGAGCATACTTTTGCAGGCGGCGCCGGACTTCCGACATCACGTCACGCTGTGTGTAGTTGCCACGCCATGCCGCCAGCGGATGGCCACTCTTGATCGAGTCCCAAAGTTTCGTTAGCGAGAATACTCGCTCGTCGTGCGGGGCGATGCGTACGTAGACACCTGCCTGGTTCACTGCGCCCAGGAACGAACCGCCCGACGAAGAAAGAATCAAACGGACGCCTGGCGTTGAGAGCAGATCTCTTTCGACCGCCAGTACCGCATCGTTCATCGCCTCGATGTTGGTTCCTTCGGGCGCATTTATGTTCACATCGAATTCGGCTTCGTCGACGTCGGTCGGAATGTATTCCTGTTTGACGACCCGATAGAGCGGAATGCTGGAGAGGGCCACCGCAATCGCGATCACGGCGACGACGAGCCGATGCCGCATCGCCAGCCGCAGCAGCCAGGTGTAAAAGCGATCAATGAACGAATAAAAGCCACGACGCGACGAAGCCGACGAGAGCGTATCGTGATGATGGCCATGCTCTGACACATGACCGGCAGCGGCGTCTTTGGCGCGCAGCAAACGCGCGCTCATCATCGGTGTGAGGGTGAACGAGACCAGCAGGGACACGAGCACCGCGACCGCGGCCGTAATGCCAAACTGAAAGAGAAAACGGCCGGAAATCGACGACATGAACGAGACTGGCAGAAAGATGACGACCAGCGAAAAAGTCGTGGCCATTACCGCCAGACCGATGTCGGCCGTAGCTTCTTTGGCTGCGCGCATGGGCGTGATCCGCTTCTCTTCGACGAAGCGAAAGATGTTCTCCAACACTACTATCGCGTCATCGATCACGACGCCGACCATTAAGACCAGGGCCAACATCGTTACGCCGTTGAGCGTGAAGTTCATCGCGCGCATCATCGCGAAAGTTGAAATCACCGAGCAAGGAATCGCGATCGCCGCAATCAAAGTCGATCGCCACGAACGCATAAACAGCAGTACGACCAGGCTGGCCAGGATGCTGCCTAACACCAGGTGGCGGGTGATCTCATGCAGGGCGGCGCCGATGTATCGCTCCTGATCGCGAATCACTTCCATCCTTACGTCCGCCGGGAGTTGCGGGGCCACGCGCGCCAGTTGCGCCTTGACGTTGTGAATAACTTCGACCGTATTCGCTCCTGACTGACGCTGAACCTCCAGTGTGACTGTCGGCACGCCGTTCAAGCGCGCAATAGAACGCTGCTCTTTCGTTCCGTCTTCGACGCGGCCGATGTCCCGAACCTTGATGGGAGCGCCGTTGATGTTTGCGACCACCAACTCTTCCATCTCACGCGGATCGGTGTAACGTCCCAGCGTGCGCAGCACCAGTTCGCGTTTGCCCGTCTCGACATTGCCGCCGGGAACGTCGGCATTCTGGCGCTGCAAAGCGTCGCGGACCTGGCTTATCGGAATCTTGTAAGCGGCGAGACGCTCAGCATCAATCCAGACATTGATCGCGCGCTCGAGCCCGCCGGACACGTTGACCGCGCCGACGCCACCTGCTCGCTCGATCTGGACCCGCACGACCTTGTCCGCGTATTCGGTAAGCTCACGAATTGAGCGCTTACCGGATAGCGCAATGGTCACGACCGGCGTGCTGTCGTTATTGAACTTGGCCACCACCGGCGGTTTGGCGTCGGGTGGCAAATCGCGCACGACCGTGCTGACGCGATCGCGCACGTCCTGCGCCGCGGTGTCGATATCACGATTCAGATTGAAAGTTGCCAGGACGATCGAAGCTCCCTGCACCGAGACTGAACGCAGGTTGTCGATGCCGTCGACGGTGTTGACGGCCTCTTCGATGCGTTGCGAGACGAGCGTTTCGATTTCTTCAGGAGAGGCGCCGGGCAGTTGCGTGCGCACGCTGACGGTGGGCAGATCGACCGAAGGAAAGCGATCTACGCCGAGCTTGAAATAACTCGCCGACCCGACCACTACCAGCGACAGGACGATCATCGCGGCGAAGACCGGGCGGCGAATACAGATTTCAGCTAGCTTTTGCACTCTTTAGATTTTAGATTTTGGAGTTTTGATTTTTGATTTCGCCGCCAGCAATGACTGCCCTGCTGACTTTCGAGAACTTGTCATGATCGCTACGATTTCGTCGGCTTCTATCCATAATGGCTCGACTAGGGCTTTCTTCATTAATTCGCCTTCCATTATTAGTTCCAACCAAAGCGCACTCTCATCGGCTTCTTCTTCAACAACACCTAACCGGGAAATGAATTCCGCCTTTGAGCGAGCGCGGCAAGCGGCTCGGTAGTTGGCTGCAACCGAGGTCCCAGATCGCACCAATTGGCCGCCGATTGTTCTTCCGGCAAGAGTCTTTGGAAGCGCCGCAACGAGTTTCAGAATCCGAAGCGCAAAAAGCTTGGTCCGCTTTTTCAGATCATCTTCTGTCATCTAGTTCAGGCTGAGTGTCTTAAATCGCAAATCTAAAATCTAAAATCTAAAATTCAATTACCGGCTGTCCGGACTGCAAATTTCCCGGATCGACAATCACGCTTTGACCAACGTTGACTCCGGCTTTGATCTCGATCCAATCAGAACCGCGGCGGCCGGTGGTGACTGTCTTTTCAATCGCTTTGCCATTTTCGATCACCAGTACTTTGTCGATCCCGGCAAAGGTTACGACCGCGGTGTTGGGCACGGTGACTGCCGTGCTGGTCTGATCGGTAACTATCTCGGCCTTAACAAACGCTCCGGGACGCAGGCGGCCGTTGTTGCGCACGTCGGCTTCGACGGCGAGGACGCGGCTCTGTTCGCTGATAGTCGGGCTGAGGCGTTTGACATAGCCAAGGTACGAATCCGGATCGCCTTCGACGGTGACCCGCACGCTTTGTCCGTTGCGAATGCTGTGCGACTCGCGCTCAGGCACATCGACGCGCAGACGCAACGGATCGATGCGCACGATGTCGACGAGCGGCGCGCCGGCGGCCAGGTACTCTCCGGCGCTCGCTTTCTTCTCTTGCACTACGCCGTCTAAGGGGGCGTACACCGTCGTGTCGGCGAGCTGCTGTGTCGCCAGCGCCAGCTCTGAACGTCTCTGCGCCAGCAGTCCCTGGCGGTTGCGAATTTCTTCGAGGGCGTCCTGATAACGGCTCAACGCGACTTTGTATTCTGAATCGACGGTGTCGTACTCGGCGTGTGGGATCACGCCCTGTTGCACCAGCTTGGTAGCCCGGTCGCGTTTCAATTTCACATCTTCCAGAACGGCCTTCGCTTGTCGCACGGTACCGGTCTCTTCAGCCGTTACGCGATCGTCCTTGCCATCTGGCGACAACCCCAAGCGCGCACGCGCCTGGGCCAAGCCTGCTTCAGCCTGTTGCACGCGCAACTTGTAATCCTGCTGCTCAACTTGCGCAATCACCTGCCCTTTATGGACGACGCTGCCGAGATCGATTGAAATCGTTTGCAGCCGCCCGGGCACCTTAATACTCAAAGTCGTATGATCGAATGCCGCTAGCGTTCCGTTCACCGTGACGGTTTGGCCAATCGGCATTTCCGCTACTCTGACCGTCTTAACCTGGCGCGGCTGGGCTTTGCTATCCGGGCTGGCGGCTTTGCCCGCAGCGGGGTAGTCGCTCTTGCACGCGCCGGTGCCGAGCACCAGCAGCGACATTAGTAAAAGCAAAGCGAGGCCGGTAGCGCGCGACGTGCAATATCTGGTCAAATGCAAAGGCATGTTCGTTATTTTGATCGGGTAAGTCGAAGGACAGTTTAGCATGTAAGACGTTGGTGGGCTGAGTTGGGTTACAGTGCCAACTAAACTCGGATCGCGGACATCCTGTCCGCCCGCGCAGCGCGGATTTCTTTCAGGGTGCTTCTTCGGTGAAGCTGAGCGGGCTGTGCCCGCTGGCGGACAGGATGTCCGCGATCCGCTTTTTCGTCAATCCAATAAAGTTTGCAACGCCGCCGGTGATCTATTTCCCGAAGCTGCGGCGAATCAGGTACGACATCTTGATGAAGAAAGTGCGGCCATTGCGGCGAAAGCCCGGCTCGAGCTGGCCGGTGAAGGGACTAAAACCGTTGCGGGTGAGGTCGTCGTTGTAACCAAGATAAAAAGCGGTGCCGGGGTTGGGCGTATAGCCAAACAGAAATTGGCCACGAACATTTGACCCGAGCGTGTCATAGTCCACCCGCGCCCGCAGAAAGAGGAAGCGCGTGAACTGATAGGTCGATCGAAACGAATAGATGTCGTCTTCGAACGCCAGCAGGTGAGTATCGTTACGTCGCAGTCGATTCTTGGAATAACTTAGCGACATGGCGAGCTCGTTCAGAGGCTTGTATTCGCCGCTGAGTTCCAGATTGAAAGACGTGCCGGGGCCGGGATCGAGTGCTGCCGAAGGATCGGCCAACGCCGCTGGGCTCACCCGCGGATACTTTGGCGCCGCCCCAAAATCAAAATCGAAAGAGTTGTAGGACTCGCCCACAAAAAAGTTGAAAGCGTATTTCTTGCTCGGTCTGGAGCCGCCGAACAAGTAAGGATTGTATTGGTAGGTCGAGCGCTCAGGCCCTCCGAAAAACGCGCCCGCATGCGTCGCTGTTCGTTTCAGACCAAATTCTTCTTCAAACAGTCGCTCGTATCCCTCGCCGAACCCAGCGCCCAGGTAAGTACTGTGTTGGAAATTAAGGTTGACGCTCGTCTCGTTATAGATATTTTGACTCAGGCCTTGCCAGTTGAAGTTCATGCCGGCGTTATCGCTGAAGTTCCATTGGATGAGTTTGGCCTTGGGTTTGGGCTCTGAGCTGTAACCCATATAGCCGCCCTCAAAGTTTGTATTAAGGCGGCGCGTGAAGCCAACGTCCGCGCGATAGTCCTGCGTTTGGCCGTTGCCGTTTAAGCCATAGTAGAAGTGGCGGCCATCGCGGTTGTAATTGTAGGCGTAGGCAAGACCATTGCCGGTGCGATAGTAGCTGCGAGTCTCGCCGGGCCGGAACGGATTCGTCGCGCTCGGATCGTAACCCACAAAACATCCATCCGAAGGACCGGGCCGGTGCGTGTCCAATGCCGGTTCGGGAAAACAGCGGCGTGAAGTACTGCCGAGTACCTGGAAGCTAAACGTTTTTTGCTTGCTAATTCTGAATCGCCCGTCGATACCGCCAAGCTGGTTATGTTTCTCGATGAAATTGTAGCTCGTCAGCAGAATCCCGATGTTTGATCCGGTGCCGATGTCGCGCTTCAGCCGGAGGATCCCGATATAGGCGTTCTTGTCGAGGAACCTCTGGATCGCCGGTAAACTACTTGAATTATTTCTTTCGTCTGCCGAAAAATTTCCGGGCGCGTTGTCGCTGGCCAGCAATATCCCAAACGTGTTCTTCCCTCGCTTGCCCGAAAGCTTCACGGCGATATCAGGATCGACAACGGCACGCGTGTGGACCGCGCGGATTGGAGTTTTGAAGATGTCGATGCCTTCGAGAAAGAATGGCCGCTTCTCGTCAAAGAAGATCGGGAACCGTTGATTGGCAGTAACTACGGTCTGGTCGGCCTCGACCTGGGCAAAGTCAGGATTAATTGCCAGATCGAGCGTGACGGTCGGCGTCAACGAATATTTTGCGGTGAGTCCGAGATCAAACTTGATCGGCTGGTTCAGAATTCTTCCGGGATCGAGCATGGTTGGATTAGCCGCCACCTGGGCGAGCGAAAGTGCGTTCACGCGTTTGCCGGTTTCAGAAAGCGTGACGCTGGGAATGATCTCCAGCGTGCGCTCGGTCGAGATGCCTTCCAATCCCGTCAGGTGTCCCTCCTGGCTTAGCAGCGAAGAGATTTCGCGCGAGTTGGGCATCCACGAATCGATCTCGTCGTTGAAGCGATCGATGTTGCGCCAGACGTGAATTCCCCACAGCTTTCCCTTCCCTGCTTCATACCTGAGCGACTTGAAAGGGATCGCGACCTCCAGCGTCCACCCATCGCTGGTAAGGATTCCCTTGGACTCCATCACGATGTCCACGCTGAAGTCAGTTCCCGACCCCTCAGACATGATGCCGTCAGCCTGGACTCCGAGCGGATTAAAGCCTAAGACGTATGCCCGGCGCTGGTCGTTGAAGGTGTCGAGGAACACGCGCACGTTGTCTTCGCCAAAAACTTCGTCGCGTTTGGCTACCGTGGCGCGTACTTTGTCCGGCTCGTCGTAACAATGAAAAGCCATGTAGAAATACTTCGAGTCATAGCCCATCATCATCTCGGTGGGTTTTGATGGTGCGATGTTGTCGCCCGGACTGGTTTGCAGGAAATCCCTGAGCACGATCGCCTGTTTCCAGATCTCATCGTCCAACTTGCCGTCGATCACGGGTGGCTTATCGAAACGTGGAATGACGATCGGCTTGGCTTTCTCTGGCGGAATGACGGCCCGGCTTTTTGCATCAGCGCTATTGGCCTGTTGGTTCGGCGTGGCTGCAGCTGGTGTTGGAGAAGGAGAACTAGTCTGCGCAGCCACAGCGGTGCAGCAAACAAGGAGGGCGCCGATCAGACAGAACAGAGGCTTTCCAATCATCGATTACTTGTCCGTCAACCAACGTAGCGCTCGGTCTTATTTCTGGCGAGTCTTGAACCAAACCTGGAATGCCGCGTTTTGATGTCAGAAGGTTAGACGGCGATGCCCGATTGGTTCTTCCAGTGTTACGCAGGAGAGAGCGAATTTGTTCAGCTCTCTTTGTGTCAGAAGCCCGCGCGTAAGCAAGGGCCAGTTTCGCTGCCAGGCCTCCGACAAACAGTTGCCCATTACGAAAGTGGCCCTCCCTCACGGTCGGGCTCCTGACAGTAGACTCCTACGAAAACGATTAACCGAAGCTCTTGCGGAACAGGTATGACATCTTGACGAAAAAAGTCCGGCCGTTGCGGCGAAAGCCGGGTTCTAACTGGCTACTAAAAGGATTGAAGCCGTTGCGATTCAGATCATCGTTGTAGCCGACATAAAAAGCCGTCCCGGGATTGGGAGTGTAGCCAAAGAGAAACTGTGCCTTAACATTCGAAGCCAGGGTGTCATAGTCGATGCGTCCGCGGGCAAAGATAAAGCGGGTGAATTGATAGGTGCTGCGGAGCGACACAATATTGTCATCAAAGGCCAGCAGGTGCGTGTCATCCCTGCGCAGCCTTTGTTTGGTAATACTCAGCCTTATGTTGAGCGGGTTTGACGGCTGATAGGTGACGCTTCCGTTCGCGTTAAAGAACGCCCCGGGCCCCGGATCCAACGGCGCCCGGCAAACCGCCGGAACTACCGGACCATTGCACTTGCCCGCCGCCTGCGCATTCCGCGCGGCGACTGCCGGTATGCTCACTCGCGGATAACGCGGGCCGGCGCCAAAATCGAAATCAAGACTGCCGTAGGCCTGATTGACGAAAAAGTTGAAGTTGATTTTCTTGGTTGGCGTCGAGCCGGCGAAAACATACATGCCCCAGTTTGAAGCAGATCGTTCGCTGTCTCCGCCCCAGAAGGTGCAGGTGTTCGTGATTTCGCAACTCGATCCCAACGCTTTGCGCGTAGGTCCGAACTCCTCTTCAAACACTCGCTCGTAACCTTTGTCCAAACCGATACCGAAATAAGTTTGCCGTCTGAGGCTAAACTGAATCTGCGACTCGTTGTTGAAGATCTGGGAACGACCCTGCCAATCAAAGTTTGTACCGGCAGCATTGTAGACTCGCCACGAAATGAGCCTGGCTTTGGGCTTGGGTTCCGAGTTATAGCGAACAAACAGATTGTGATTGTTCGTGTTCTTGCGGCGATTGAAGCCGACGTCGGCGCGATAGTAGCGCGTGCGGCCAACCGTCGAATAGTCATAACCAAAATGACGACCACTCATGTTGTAATCGGTCGCGTAGATAAAGCCGTTCTCCCGTCGATCCAGCGTCTGCCCTTGATCGGGATAGAAGAATAAGTTGCGCGACCGGGTCACCAGCGCTTGCGCGGTGAACGTGGTCTGCTTATTGATGCGAAAGCGCGAATCGAATCCTCCCAATTCGTTGTAAACGTCAACGAACCTGCGGTAAGTCCCAAGAAATCCGATGAACGAATCCTTCTTACCGACGTCATGCTTCAACCGCAGAATTCCAATCGAAGCATTCTTTCCGATGAGCCGGGGATTCGCGGTGAGCTGCTCTTCCGGACTGAAATCTCCCGGGCCGTTATCCGAAGCTAACAGTAAGCCGAACGTATTGCGATTGACCTTGCCCGTGAGCTTAACGGCGAAATCAGGATCGATAATCGTCCGGGTGTGAACGGCGGCAATTTGGGAAGTGAAGATATCGACGCCCTCGAGAAAAAACGGACGCTTCTCTGGAAAGAAAATCGGAAAGCGCTGGTTCGCCTGCACCACCAACTGATCGGATTCGACCTGAGCGAAATCCGGATTGATCGCAAAGTCGAGCGTAACGTTCGGAGTGATGCTGTATTTGCCGGTCAGTCCGGGATCGAACTTGATCGGCTGATTCACCATTCGGCCTGGATCGAGCATTCCTGCCGCCAACTGGGCCTGACTCAGCGTGCCCTTGCGTTTGCCGGTCTCAGACAGAGTCAGACTGGGAATCAGTTCCAGCGTGCGCTCAGTCGAGATTCCTTCCAGCCCCGCGAGATGTCCCTCCTGCGCCAGCCAACTGGAAATGTCGCGGTTCAGCGGCATCCACATATCCAGTTCGTTGTTGAACCGTTTGATGCGCCGCCAAAAATGCGCGCCCCACAATTTGTCTTTGCCGGCTACATAGCGCAGCGATTTGAAAGGAATCGCAACCTCGACGGTCCAGCCATCGGAGGTCACCATCCCCTTCGATTCCATCACGATATCAGGATTGAAATCTTCATTTTGGCCGTCGGTCCAGATGCCGTCCGCCTGTACGCCTAGCGGGTTGAAATCAAACTCGTAAGCCTTGCGGCCATCGTTGAAGGTGTCGAAGAGTATGCCCACATAATCGTCGTCGAAGATGTTGTCGCGCTTCGGTATGTTGGCGCGCACCTTGTCGGGCTCGTCAAAGCAGTGAAAGGCGACGTAAAGAAACTTGGTGTCGTAACCGAGCATTACCTCGGTCGGTTTGGACGGAGCGATGTTGTCGCCGGGTTGAACCTGATGGAAATCCTTGAGCAAAATTGCCTGCTTCCAGATTTCATCGTCGAGCTTGCCGTCGATGACCGGCGGCTTGTCGAACTTCGGCATTTTCAGCGGCTGGGCCTTCTCCGGCGGCACGGCCAATCCGGCTTTCGCCGGAGAGCTGTTGCCTTTTGCGTCGCTTGACGGCTTAGCGTTCGTGCCCGGCGATGGTTGAGCGAAAGCCGCCATCGAACTCAGGCCCAGGATGACCAGAAGAAGAAGAGCATTTTTCATGATGACCTCTCGCCAGGCAAGTAGAAAGAGATTTCTCGTGCGATCAAGAAGACGCCGTTGGTATTAACGAAGCGGACCGCAGTCGGTACCACGATCCGAGACGTTTCGAAATGGCTAAGTGTTAACTATGTTCGCGCGCTGGGGTTCCGACGAACACAGAACAAGTGTGAACTCTAAAATCATGGATGGACGTCTGAAATCTCAGATACGTTTCGGAACCGCCGATGAATTCCAAACTTCAAACCGTGGGGGCAAAAACTTACGCAGCTCTTTCACGGCTGGCGATGTCTTTATCGGTACTTTCGGCATAACCATCACAGCGAATCCGGTAGCGTTTGACCTTCGCATTCAGGGTTGTGTGCTTGACGCCCAGGAGGCGGGCAGCGCGGGCCTGATTGCCTCCGGTCTTTTCCAAAGCTGTGCGAATCAGGTCAGTTTCAAATCGTTGCACTTCGTCCTGAAGCCTGATGTTGTGGTCGCGGGTTGGCTGAGCACTTCGAAGCGAGTCGACCGCGCCCAGCAGCGTCAACGCCACTTCTTTCAGGGCGTCGAGGCGGCTGTCTATAGTCGCTTCACGCAGCAACATGGGACCCTGAGCGGCCCTCGCCGATGACAGCGCTGACGAAAGCACTTCACCCCTCCAAATAGATGCACTACTCATTTCGTCACCTCCCTGGTTTCGTTTGCTGAAAACACAATGGTCTGGGGATACGATCTAAGTACGATTATTTACCGAGCAGTTCCCTGAAGAACGTCACCGCCCGTTCATCCCCGGTCTGGCCGAGCATCTGAATCGCAGTCTTGCGCACCTGTATCTTCGGGTGACTGCGGGCCGTGCGGATCAGGATCGGAATGGCTTCGTCTTTCGGGCGGCGGCCAATTGCGATCACCGCTTGCTTTTGGATTTCAGTTTCAGGATCAGAGTCGAGCGTGTTGGTTAACGCGCCCAAACTTTTCTCGCCGGCAATCCGGCCCAGACTCGAAATCGCGCTCTTGCGCAAGTCGAGTTCCTTCTCTGTTTCGGCCACGCGAATCAAGTACACCGCAGCGCCGTCGCGGTTGTCGTTGCGGGCAATTCCACCCAGCGCTCCGCGCTTCAAATCCTTCGAAGTCATCGTCTCGAAAAGATTCTCGAGCAGCGGCAAAGTCGCCGCGGCGCGACTCATGCCAAGCGCTGACATCGCCTGCTTGCGCGCCTCGCCCCACTCCTGATTGTTCCGCACTATTTCGGCCAACAGATTATTCTTGGACGGGCTTTCGGGTGTGTAACCAAGCCAGTTAATGGCGCGCGAACGAATCGGTTCCGCGACCGGCCGCCGGATTAACTCGGTAAGAATTGACTCCACCCGCGCGTCATCGTGCAGCGCAATCGCGAACGTCGCGCGATCAGCAAGCCGGTTAATCTCGGGCGCGGCTGAATCGATAAACGCCTTTAGATAGTTCAGGCTCTCTTCATTGCTCGCTCGCCCCGCCCAGTAAACCGGATAGCTGCTGAATTCGTGCGTGCGGCGCAGGTTGTAGACTTCCGCGCGACTAAACAAATCGCGTTGTGTGTCAAAGAGCAGAAACAGTCCCAGCTCGCGAGTCTCGTAGCGCGAATCGAAACTCATCGACATGCCGTCGATCGAAAAGTAAACGCCGCCATTGCTGTCGACGACTTCAAAGTCAACGGCCACGCCCGGACGCGCTTCAAACTGATAGCCGACCCAGAACCGGCCGCTTTGCGCGGCGCCGGCACGGCCCTGGGTGACCGCGTTGTCGATCTTTACTTTGAGGCTGGCGCCCTCGACGGGGATGAAATTCTTCGTTTGCCCCGTGACAATGACGCCGCTCGCGACACCGATAGCGATAGCAAAGATGATCCTTACCAGTTTGTTCACGACGTTACCTCCCTCAAAGACCGTCTACTTCAGTAAGTCTTCAAGGAATTTAAGGACTTCGGGATCCTTGCTGCGGCTGAGACAACCGATGGCGCGCCGGCGTTGATCGAGCGGCGTCTGTGTGTTTCTGGCAACTTCCATGATCAGTTTTGTCACCCGAGGATCGTTCGAGCCGCACAGCGAGTTGAGCATCTGTGCCTTCAAATCCAGATCCGTCTCGCGGCCATAGAGATCGAGAATAATATCGACTGACTGCTCGCCGCTGCGCCGGGCAATTGCGTTAATCGCGGCCTTGCGTTCGACAACGTTACCGGAGCCTTTGGCAATCGCGAGTAACTTGGCGCCGGCACGCTCACTCTTCCGCTGAGAGAAGGCGGCGATGACGTGTGTCCGAATCTCAATATTCTGAGCGCCGTCGTAAATCTTGAACAGAGCATCGACCGCCGGTTCACCCGGGCGCCTCGCGATGCTCGAGATGGAGGCCCGACGCAATGGGATCGGGCGACTACTCATGGCGATTTCGGTTAGGACGCTAACTGCGCGTTCGCTGGTATGTTGACTCAACGCGTAGAGCGCCGCTTCACTAATTTCGTTTTGGGGCGAGTTGAGAGTGAAGTCACGCAGCGTATCGATTACGCTCTCGTCGTTGGTGGCGCCCAGGACGGAAATTGCCTTGGTCCGCAGCTTCAGATCGGTCTCGTTCCGGGCCACGTTCAAAATCGTCGGCGTGGCTGCCTTGCCACCGTAATGCGCCAGCAGCGACAGCGCTGCCCGTTTGCACGGTACAGTCTGCGGCGATCCCGGCTTGAGCCAGTCAGTCGCGACGGCGATGCCGCGCTGCGCATCGTTGCGGAGGAGCGCCTGGAGTACCTCGATCTTGAATTCACACGAATCCTCTTCTGTCTGAGAAACGGCGGAACCGACGCCCGCTCCAACGCCGGCGCCTCGGCCCTGCTGAATCAGCTTCTCAAATTTATCGAAAGACTTGAATTTATCGAGGGACTTCATCTTGTCGAGTGATGAAAGATCCATCTTGTCGAGAGCTGAAAGCTTGCCGAATTTATCGAAAGATGGAAGGTCCATCTTGTCTAGATCTGAAAAATCCATCTTGTCGAGGTAAGAGAAGTCCATCTTGTCGAGGAAGGAGAGATCCATCTTATCGATGAACGAAAAATCCATCTTGTCGAGATAGGAAAAATCCATGTCAACGTCCGAACGGTCCACGTAGACCTTGGGCACTGGCTTCACCTCCACGCGCGGGGCCACGACGACGCGCGGCTCCACCACCTTGCGGGGCGAAGGTTCCTGAGCTGAGCTTTGGCGGAACATCCCGCCGGCCAAAACGGTCAATGCGACCAGCAGCGCCAGCGAAAGCATCCGGCGGGGGATTAGGTTGTAGTTGTTTACTTTGCTTTTCATGGTCTGAAGTTCAAACATAATTTGCCTCGTGTTTTTGGTCTGTTAATTGTTCGAGTGTTTAGTAACTGACCAGCGCCGCGACGATTTCAGTTTTCTGCACGCGGTCTTTAAGCGCGCGCAATTTATCCGGAGTCGCCTTGTCCGGCAGATTAGAGATGTCGATCAGGAACGGTTCCAGATCTCCCAGTAGTTCCTTCGCCGGAAATTTCCCGGCCGCCTCAGCATCCCGGCGCAACACCTGATTTTCGCTCAGCAACCGTTGGGACATTGCTTTCTCATAGGAAACATCGATCTCGCCATCATCGTCCGACGACTGAAGACTTCGGATCGAACGCAGCAGATTCTCAGCCTGCTGAATGTGTTCGGCGGTGTCTCGCTCCGCCAGATCGGAATAAGCTACGTCGTTGAACAACACGCCGGGATCATCGGGTCTCGTCGGACGGCGAGTCCCTTTCGGTGTTTTTCTCTGCGATACGCTTTCTTTGAAGGGTTCCTCGACGGGAGCCGTGGGCGTCACGGACGGGACGGCGCCACCTGCTTGGCTTACGGGCGGCACGATCTGCTTGTAATTTCCGGCGACCGTTTCAGGCGTCGCAGTCTGTTGATGCGTTTTCAAATACATGACGCCAACTACGACTGCGATAATTACGACTGCCAACGCTCCTGAAAAAGCGAATCCCAAACGTGGCAACGCGAATAGTCCAGCCACCCAGGATCGCGCATTGAATTTCGGACTTGAGTCAACCGGCCGGCACTCGCTGACCGTACGTGCCTGGATTGCGCTCCACATCGCCGGCGAGATTTCGAGTTCGCGATCATACCGGGCGAAGATTTCCTGTTCCGCCGTCAATGACTCGAATTCGCTGCTGCACCCGGCGCAGTTGATCAGGTGTGCGCTGATTCGCTCGGCCTCGTGTGCGACCACTTCGCCGTCGATGTATTCTGCCAACTGATTCAAACAGTCATCACACTTCATACTAAAGCCTCACATAGGGACTAATTCGTCGCCGCATTTCCGATCGCGCCCGGTGCAAATCCGTCTTCAACTTGGAAATCGAAAATCCGGTGATATCCGCGATCTCTTCGTAACTGCACTGCTGAAAAATCTTCAGCGTAAAGACCAGCCGCTTGTCGTCATCGAGCATTGCGAGCGAGCGCTGGATCAGTTCGTTCAACTCTTTATTGAGAAGCTGGTTGACCGGGACAGGCCCTTTGTCGCTCAAGTCGAGCACCGCTTTGTCATCAAGTTCGACGCGACGGCTGTCCCTGGCGCGGGCCCGCAACGATTCCCGCGCCACGTTCTTCGCGATTCCAAACAGCCAGGTTGAAAGTTTTGTTTCCTGGCGCAGGGCGTGCAGGTTGCGGAAGGCCCGGACAAAGGTTTCCTGGGTCAACTCTTCCGCCAGGCTTCGATCCGAAACCAGATCGAAGATAAAACTGATCACGGGCCGCGAATATCGTTCAAAGATCAGGCGGAAGGCCTCCTGGTCGCCCGAGGACGCACGCGCAACCAGGTCTGCTGAACTATTCATCAGAGATGCCGCGAACGCTCCGGGCTGCCCTTCAAGGCTTAACTCATGGGCCAGCCGTTTCATCATGTTCCGGTGTGTTAGTGAGTCGTGACAAACAAAGGTTTCAGGTTTTTCTTACCCGATCGGAAGGCTTTCTCTCAAAACAATCCCTTCCGAGACCGACTCTTTTGTGCTCTCGCTTTGATAAAGATAGTTCGTGGAGGGCGATTTTGGCGAGTAGGACATGAGGAGGAGTTATACCGCGAAGCGTTTGCGACCTCCAGCCCAACTTTGCCGCTGGGCGGCTACGTTGGGTTACGGCGTATCACAGAGGACGCAACCCCATCGGGGTTGTGCCGCATTTAATTCGCTGACCCAGGATAGCCGCAACGGCAACCCTGGGCTGGAGGTCAGAACCGCTGCGCGGTTTTCTATTTGGGATTCAGGTGTGGAAAAGTCGTGGCGGCTACGCTGCCTTCACGGAATCGCGGTCACTAAGAAGTCGCCGGACCGTAGACAGAAAGCTTTCCGGATCGATCGGCTTGGGCTCGTAAGCGTTGGCGCCCAGTTGCAACGGCCGAGAGCTTGGCGCTGGGCTCCGGTCTTCCTCTCCGCATTGACGTTGGCTGTGGTTGTCCTGGCGCTGGTCGCGCTATTGCTCGCTCTGCCCATGGTGGGTCATGCGCTTTCGTCGCAATTTACGCTGGGGCTCGAGTCGCTGCTGGCGGGGCGAGGGGTTGGATCCAATGCATCATTCGCCGATTTGAGGGCGGCTCTGGAAGGACCAAGCGGCCTGGCGGATGGGATTGCGGTGGTGGGTTATGACGATCAGGCCGATCACCTGGAGATGACGCTGCGCCTGGCGGCGAGCAGCACGATCGAGGCGCCGATTGATGTGAGTGGGAGCGGGGTGAATCTGTACGGCACAAG
>Ga0137403_10000983_pt1 | contig 36323 bp, 31 predicted proteins | sample CZOMad2_1_16fung_FD_122057 | JGI IMG/M metagenome (GOLD analysis project Ga0137403, IMG submission 122057) | Vadose zone soil fungal communities from Angelo Coast Range Reserve, California, USA - CZOMad2_1_16fungal (Hybrid Assembly) | ecosystem: Environmental > Terrestrial > Soil > Vadose zone... | reverse complement strand
AGGTTCGGATTCTTTGATGACGAAGCGGGCGACGAGAGTGGGTTCGAGCCCGCGCGCCTCGCCCAGGACCAGACCTCAGGCGCAGGGTGGACTCGAGGTCCCTGGTGGTATTGGATTCGCAAGCTGCAAGCACGCTGTCACGCAGGCGAAACCGCGGATGCTCTCGAGGCCGCTTCCAGGGCGCGCGAGCTTCTGCCGGCCACGCCGGACCACTTCGAACTGGCCGAGTTCCACTTCTATTCGGCGCTCTCGCATGCCGCCGCGTCGACGCGCCTGGAGGTGATCCGCGACCATCATGAGCACCTCGCGCGCTGGGCGGAGAATTGTCCGGAAAATTTCGACTGCCGCGCGGCGGCGGTCGCCGCGGAGATCGCACGCCTCGAAGGCAGGGAGCTCGACGCCGAGCGCCTCTACGAGAAAGCCATTCGTCTCGCACGAGAGCACGGCTTCGTTCACATCGAGGCGATCGGCAATGAGCTCGCGGCACGCTTTCATCTCGACCGGGGCTACGAGACCATCGCCCACGCTTACCTTCGCGCGGCGCGCCACTGTTACCTCCGCTGGGGAGCGCTCGGGAAGGTCGCACAACTCGACGAGCGTCATCCGGGGATCGAGGAGCCGACGCCTCCGCGGCCCAGGACCGGGATCGTCGCGCCAGTCGAGCACCTGGATCTCGCCACGGTGATCGAGGTTTCGCAGGCGGCGTGCGGTGAGATCCTCCTCGAAAAGCTGATCGAGACGGTGATGGTGCATGCGGTCGAGCATGCGGGCGCCGAAAGAGGGCTGCTGATCCTTTTGCGAGACGGCGAACCCCGGATCGAGGCGGAAGCCACGACAGACGAGGACAGGGTCGCAGTGAGCCTCCGCCACGGGATCGCGGGCCCCGGAGAGCTTCCGGAGTCGATGCTCCGCTACGTCATCCGCACGCGCGAGAGCGTGATTCTCGACGACGCCTCGACCCAGAACCTGTTCTCGGCGGACGAGTACATCCGTCAGAAGCGCTCCCGTTCGGTCCTCTGTCTGCCCCTGATCATCGTCAAGCCGGGCGACCGCGCCGAGAAACGGGCCACGCTGTGTGGCGTGCTCTATCTGGAAAACAATCTCGCCTCTCACGTATTCACCCCGGCGCGAACCGCGGTCCTCAAGGTTTTGGCGTCGCAGGCCGCCATCTCATTGGACAACGCCCACCTGTATGCGGATCTAAAGGCGGCCGAGGAGAAGACCCGGCAAGCCGAGCGGCAAGTGCGACGCGTCGTAGACAACATTCCCGCGCTGGTCTGGACCGCCTCGCCCGACGGCCTGAGCAATTTCTTCGGCCAGCGTTGGCTGGAATATACGGGCCTCTCTCCGGAAGAGACGCTGGGCTTGGGCTGGACGGCGACGATTCATCCGGACGATCTGGAGCAGTTGCAAGCCAACTTTCAACGAGCCAAGGACGAGGGCAAGCCTGCTGAGGCTGAAGCACGGATGCGGCGCGCCGACGGAGCGTACCGTTGGTTCCTGGGCAGATGCGTGCCGCTGCGCGACGCCTCCGGGCAGATCGAAGGCTGGTACGGATCCGCCACCGACATCGAGGATCGAAAGCAGGCGGAGCAGTCGTTACGACGAAGCGAGGCGTACCTGGCCCAGGCCCAACGCTTGAGTCAAACCGGTAGTTTCGGAGTGCGTTTTTCACCCGAGGAGATCGTCTGGTCAAAGGAGACGTTTCGCCTCCTGGGGCTCGACGAAGCGAGCAAACCGAGCCTGGAAACAGTTCTCCAGCACACGCATCCGGAGGATGTCGCGTTGGTCCGGCGAGCGGTGGAGGAAGCCACCCAGAGCGGGGCCGGCATGGACTTCGAGCATCGTCTGGTGATGTCCGACGGCTCCGTCAAGCACGTCCACGTCATAGCGGACGCGGTGAGGGACGACTCGGGAAACCTCGAGCTCGTGGGAGCGGTCCAGGACATCACTTCTTCCAAGAAGGCGTTCGAGGAGATCCAGACGCTGCGCGACCAGCTCTACCAGGAAAACGTCGCGCTCCGCGAAGAGGTCGACAAGGCGTCGATGTTCGAGGACATCGTCGGCAGCTCGCCGCCCTTGCGGGAAGTGCTTTCGCGAGTGAGCAAGGTCGCTCCCACGGACTCGACGGCGTTCATCACTGGAGAAACGGGCACCGGCAAGGAGCTGATCGCGCGCGCGATCCATCGACGGTCGCCGAGGGCCTCGCGGGCATTCGTGGCCGTGAACTGTGCCATCATTCCCAAGGAGCTGATCGCATCCGAGCTGTTTGGCCACGAGAAAGGCGCGTTCACCGGAGCGCTGCAGCTCCGGGTGGGGCGATTCGAGCTCGCGCAACGCGGCACGTTGTTCCTCGATGAGGTGGGCGAGATCCCGCTCGACATCCAGATCGGGCTGCTCCGCGTCCTCCAGGAGCGCCGATTCGAACGGGTGGGCGGCACCGAGTCGGTCGAGGTCGACGTCCGGGTGATCTCCGCCACCAACCGCGATCTGGAGGCCGCGATGAATGCCGGCTACTTCCGACGCGATCTGTTCTACCGCCTGAACGTCTTTCCCATCCAGGTACCTTCTCTGCGGGAACGCCGCGAAGACATTCCGATGCTGGTCAAGTACTTCATCGACCGTTTCGCGACCAAGGCCGGGAAGCGCTTCAGCCGCATCAACAAGAAGAGCCTCATTCTGCTGCAGTCGTACGACTGGCCCGGAAACATTCGCGAGCTGCAAAACGTGATCGAGCGGTCGGTGATCCTCTGTGAGACGAAAGAATTCGCAGTGGATGAGCATTGGCTCGTTCGCGGCCCGGTCGCGATGGAGCCGAAGCAGCGAACGCTCGACGACCATCTGGTGGGCGAGGAGAAGAAGATCATCGAAGCCGCCTTGGCAGAGACGGGCGGCAAGGTCGCGGGGCCTTCTGGAGCGGCGGTCACGCTGGGAATGCCTGCGACGACCCTCTACTCGAAGATCAAGAGCATGAAGATCGACAAGCGCCGCTTCAAGCGGTCTTGAGCCCCTGGCATGATCGTTGCTCGCTGATCGAGCCGCCATGTTCAAGATCCGGAGGTCCTCTACTGGACGATGGGTCTTCGTGAGTGGTCGGATCGACGGAGACGCCGTGTCCGAGTTGCAGCGCCTGTTGGGCCCGGAATCGGCAGGGAGCAGGCTGACTCTGGATCTCAAGGGAGTTCGACTCGTGGATGCCGAGGCAGTCGAGTTCTTCGCGCGGTGCGAGGACGCGGGGAGGAAACTTCGGAATTGCCCTGCTTACGTCCGCGAGTGGATCGCCAGCACCAGGCGCCAGGCCGAATTACGAATTTCGGTGATCTCACAGGAAGACATCTCGTAATTCGAGGGCCCGTGTTGCTCCCAGGCTCTGGGCGAAGGGAGATCGCCCTGTCCAGTAGTGCTGGCCCGGTTCGTGAATAAGACGCTGTTGCATGGCCGTGGGCACGAACGGGACAGTGGCGGCGCGGGTTGCCGGCGAGCGCGCGCGGGCCCGGGTGGCGTGCCTCATCATCCCGTTCGCGCTGGCGGCTCCCGCGCATGCGCTCGACCCGCGGAAATCGAACACGCAGTTCACTCACACAGCCTGGTCCGCGAGAGACGGCATTCCGGGTCCGGTCCGGGCCATCGCCCAGACGGGGGACGGGTACTTGTGGCTCGGGACGGAAGCTGGCCTGTACCGATTCGACGGCATTCGCTTCGCCCCGTACGAGCCCAGCCGCAGCGCGCATCCCCACGGGCCCGCCGTCCTGTCGCTCCTTGCTGCTCGAGACGGGAGCCTGTGGATGGGATTCGGCTCCGGCGGAATCGGCCGGCTTCGCGACGGCCAGGTCACCCACTTTCCGCCCGAGCAGGGCGTTCCCGAGGGTGGAATCCTCTCCATCGTGGAAGACGGGACCGGCTCGATCTGGGCCGCGGGACAGTACGGCTTTGCCAGCTTCGACAACGGCAGCTGGCGCCGGGTCGGAGCGGAGAGCGGCTATCCCGCCCCAGGAGCGCAAGCGCTCTTGGTTGACCATGCAGGGACGCTCTGGGTCGCAACGGACGGATTGAATTTCGGCTTGAGCAAGCACCCGATTCGCGCGAACACGATCCTCACTCTTGCCAGCAACGCGACGCATTTCTCCCCGACGGGCGAGGCCGTCGGCATGATCTGGAGCATGGCCGAGGCGCCCGACGGGACTGTCTGGGTCGCGGACACGACCTTCAAGAAGGCGCGACGGATTGACCGGCGCGGAGCGGCTTCGCCCGCGATCACCGTCGATGGAGAGCCGATGTGCCTGACCTTCGACAGCGACGGGAGCCTATGGGTTGGCCTCATCGCCGGTGGTCTGCGCCGTGTGCGCGACATCGGACGGGACGCGCCGCTCGATCGGTTTCGGGTCGAGGACCACCTTTCGGGAAGCCTCGTGTATGCGGCGATGAAGGACCGGGAAGGCAACCTCTGGTTCGGGACGGCCGGCGGCTTGGATCGGTTTCGCGAGAACAAGATGACCGCCTTCTCGGAGGGCGAAGGCCTGGGTCCGGATCAGAAGATCGCGCTGACTTCCACGCCGGACGGGAGCGTGTGGCTGGTCAGCTATGCCGGGGACAAGGTCCGCCGCTTTCGCGACGGAGCGTTCGTCACCTCGACGCTCGCCCCTTACAGCCGGTCCGACTCGAGCCGGATCCTGGCCCTGTACGCGAGCGCAGCCGGACAGGTCTGGGTCGGAGGAAGCTTCAAGCTCGCCAGGGAGAGTCATGGGACGTTCTCGTACCTCGACGTCCCGGGCGTGATCGGTCCATCGTCCGTCGAGGCGGTCGCCGAGGACAATGCCGGCACTCTATGGGTGACGTTGACGAGCCCCGGAGGGATCAGACGAATCCTGCGGCGGCGCGACGGCAAGTGGACGGAGCCACGCGCGCAAACGGATTTCCCGCCGTACCGATGCCGGGTGCTGCACGCGGACGCCGTGGGGCGCATGTGGCTGGGCTTCGAAAACGGCGACGTGGTCGTCTTCGAAGGCGACTCGTCTCGCCTGTACTCGACGAAGGACGGCCTGCGAAGCGGTCGGGTCCTGGTGATCGCGGAGGACCGCGAAGGCCACGTCTGGATCGGGGGCGAGAGCGGTTTGAGCCGATTTGGTCAAGATCGCTTCATCACGCTGACGCAGGACAACGGCCTTCCGGGCAGCTCCGTCTCGGGAATCGTGGAGGACGACGACGGCAACTTGTGGCTCGCTGGGGCGCTCGGGATCCTCCGGGTGAAGCCGCAGGAGTTGGACAAGGCGCTCGCGTCTGCGTCTTATCGGGTCGAGGGGGTGACCTTCGACGCCACAGACGGGTTGCGCGGTCTTCCGCGGCAACGGGAGCCATTTCCGACCGCCACGCGGGCGGCCGACGGGCGGCTCTGGTTCGCCACCACCGGCGGCGTCGCCGTGATCGATCCGCGCCGGTGGCCTCGCAACGCGATGGCACCGCCGGTCAAGATCGAGAGAGCTCTCGCGGACGATCGCAATCTGGAAGTGTCCAGCGGACTGCGCCTGCCGCCAAACACGAAGAATCTCGAGCTCCAGTACGCGGCCCTGAGCCTGACCGCCCCCGAACGCGTCCGCTTCCGTTACAAGCTCGAGGGCTACGACGCGGATTGGCGGGGGCCGCTCAGCGCCCGGAGCGCGACCTATACGAATCTCCCGCCCCGGGACTACCGGTTTCACGTCATCGCCTGCAACAACGACGGCGTCTGGAACGAGGAGGGAGCTGCGCTCGAGTTCACGATCGTTCCGGCCTTTCACCAGACGCGAGCATTCCTTCTTCTCTGCGCCGTGGCCGCCGGGTGCCTCGGCTGGGCGGGCTATCGATGGCGGATCCGGCAGGTGAGGTCCCGGCTGCAGCTTCAGTTCCGGGAACGGCTGGCGGAGCGAACGCGCATCGCGCAGGAGCTTCACGACACACTGTTGCAGGGCTTTCTCAGCGCGTCGATGCAGCTCCACGTTGCGGTGGACCATGTGCCGGCGGAAACGGCGGACAAGCGGCGGTTGAATCGGGTGCTCGAGCTGATGAGGAGCGTGATCGAAGAAGGACGCAATGCAGTCAAAGGGCTGCGTTCCTCGTCGGGCTGCCATGACGATCTCGAAGAGGCGTTCTCTCGAGTCCACGAGGAGTTGGACGCGAAGGTGGGCATCGACTTCCGCGTGATCGGTGAGGGCCAGGTGCGCCCGCTGCACGCCATGATCCGGGACGAAGTCTACCGGATCGGCCGCGAAGCGGTGGTCAACGCGTTCCAACATTCGGGAGCGAACCGGATCGAGGTCGAGGTCGAGTTCGCCGCCAAGGGGTTGCGGGTCACGGTGCGCGACGATGGCTGTGGGATCGATCCGCAGCTTCTCGAGTCCGGACGAGAGGGACACTGGGGACTGGCCGGCATGCGGGAACGGGCGAAGAGCATTGGCGCGCGACTCAAGGTCTGGAGCCGGGCACTCGGCGGCACGGAAGTCGAGCTGTCCGTTCCGAGCAGCATTGCTTTTCGGGCGCAGTTCCACCGCTCGCCGTGGGGTTGGCTCGCCTGGCTGTATCCGGGAAGGGCAGGGGATCTCCAGGGCAGGAAGCGAGCGGGCTGAATGGCCGGACACGACCCGATCCGTGTTCTCTGCGTCGACGACCACCCTGTGCTTCGAGAGGGGATCGCCGCCCTGGTCGAGAGTCAGCGAGACATGAAGCTCGTGGCCGGGGCCGGGAGCGGACATCAGGCCCTCCTCAGCTTCCGCGAGCTTCGTCCAGACGTCACCCTGATGGATCTGAGGCTTCCCGACATGAGCGGCATCGACACGATGGCCGCGATCCGTTCGGAGTTCCCCGATGCGCGCATCGTCATGCTGACGACGTTCGAAGGCGACGTCGAGATCCGGCGCGCGCTAGAGGCGGGCGCGCGAGGGTACATGTTGAAGAGCATGCCTCCGCAGGACTTGATCGAGGGGATCCGGCAAGTGCACGCGGGGAGGAAGCGCATTCCGCATGAGGTCGGGTGCCATCTCGCGGAGCACATGGGCGAGGAGCACCTGACGGCTCGCGAGGTAGAGGTCCTGCAGCGGATCGCCGGCGGGAACCGGAATCAAGACATCGCCAGGCGACTCTTCATCTCTGAAGAAACGGTCAAGGTCCACGTCAAACACATCATGGAGAAGCTTGGCGCCAGCGACCGCACTCAAGCCGTCTCGATCGCGCTCCGGCGCGGGATCATCCAGCTGTAGCCGGACGTTCGATGGCGATCCGCGCGAATACCACGATCGAGGGACTCGCCTCCGGGCAGAAACTCGCTAGCCTGTGCGCACCGAACATGCAGCGGTTATTCTCGATCTTTCCGGATGGACGGCCCGGCGCAGGATTGCTGCTCTTGCGCGCGGGGGTTGGCGGCTCGCTGCTCGTCCTCGGCGGAACCTACTTCGTGCCTCAAGCCGGCGGTTGGAGCTTGGCGATCGGACTGGTGGCCGCTGCGAGCGGCGCATCGCTGCTGATCGGGTTCCTGACGCCCTTGGGCGTCCTCGCCGGCCTGGTGGCCATCGGCCTCGCCCTGGTGTGGCCGTCGCCCGCCTGTCGCGCCCTCCCCAACGGAAAGCTTGCCGCGCTCTTGCTGGCTGTCTTCACCGCCGCCGTCGCCCTGTTGGGTCCGGGCGCGATCTCGCTCGACGCTCGACTGTTCGGGCGCCGCGAGATCAACATTCCCCGCGCCCGGAACGGAGCTCCCGAAGAGTGAGCGGATACCTCGATCGCGGTATCCCGAGCTAAGCAGGAGGTAGGAGGAAAAAGCCCTACCATCTCGTGATGCGGTCGAGTCTAGCGACATTCTACCTTGCTGACATGGAGAGCATTCGATGAGCACGATCCCCACCAGAGACGGCACATGGATCTCCGATCTCGAGGCCCCGGTCGCCGCCGCGAACCTGGACCTCGAAGAGGAGGTCGATCATGAGATCAACTTCGGCCGGATCGTCGGCAGAAGCCCTGCGCTGCGGCGGGCGCTCAAGCAGATCGAGACGGTGAGCGGCACGGTCAGCACCGTCATCCTCGAGGGCGAAACGGGGACTGGCAAGGAGCTGTTGGCGCAGGCCATCCATGATCTCAGCGGCCGGCGCTCGGGCCCGTTCGTGAAGATCAACTGCGCAGCGATTCCCGGCGGTCTTTTGGAGAGCGAGCTCTTCGGGCACGAGAAGGGAGCGTTCACCAGCGCCTCGGCTCAACGCGTCGGACGTTTCGAGCTGGCGAATGGTGGAACCATCTTCCTCGATGAGGTCGGCGAGATCTCGCTCGAGTTGCAGCCGAAGTTCCTGCGCGTGCTTCAGGAAAGGGAATTCGAGCGTCTGGGCGGCACGCGCACCCTGCATACCGACATCCGGGTGATCGCGGCGACAAACCGCGACCTGAGAGCGATGGTAGAGCGGGGGACGTTCCGGTCGGATCTCTTCTACCGTTTGAACGTCTTTCCCGTCCGGATCCCCGCGCTTCGAGAACGTCCGGAGGACATCCCTCTTCTGGTCCGCTGCTTCGCGGACGAGGTTTCGCGGCGCATGAACAAATCGTTCGCGGCCATTCCCCCCTCGACCATGAGAGATCTGTGCCGGTACTCCTGGCCGGGCAACATCCGGGAGCTTCAGAACGTCGTGGAGCGCGCGGTCATCCTCTCGCCCGGTCCGCTGCTCGAAATCGACGTCGGCGACCTGAACCCTCGCGGGTCGTCGATGCGCAGGGCCAACAGCAGAGTCGAGGCGTTGCCGTTGAGAAGGCTTCGCGATGAGCTGGAAGACGCCCAACGCGATGCGATCCTCCACGCACTGAGGCAAGCGGGCGGGCGCGTGGGAGGACCGGATGGTGCCGCGGACAGGCTTGGCCTGAAGCGCACGACACTGATCGGCCGGATGAAGCGGCTCGGGATCGAGTCTCACTCGCGAGATGGGAAGGCTCATGAAACCTGTCAAGCTGACGTGTCGAAGACGCTCGCTTCTTGACGGTGCACGCGACGTGCCGCGAATCTCATGCAAAGGGATCGGACGGTACCAAGGTAGTACAGACCTGCAGGGTCTTGCGTGTAAAGCTCGGCGGTCATGAGCGACGCGCTTCCTGTCGTTTACCTGGCGAGGCACGGCGAGACGGCCTGGACCATCTCTGGTCAGCACACCGGGGCGACGGATCTACCGCTGACCGCACGGGGCGAAGCCGAGGCGACCCAGCTCGCGGAGCCGCTCGGGGGATTGACGTTCGCCGCGGTATTCACGAGCCCGTTGCAGCGGGCGGTCCAAACGTGCGAGCTGGCTGGCTTCGGTCCGGTGGCCGAAGTCGAGCCTGACCTCGTCGAATGGAACTACGGCACGTACGAGGGTCGCACCAGCGCCGAGATTCGCGCCGAGCGCCCCGATTGGCAGGTGTTCCGCGATGGCTGCCCGGGAGGGGAGTCGCCAGAGCAGGTAGGAACGCGGGCCGACCGGGTGATCCGCCGGGTGCGGGCAATCGGGCGGGACATGCTGCTCTTCTCGAGCGGACACTTTCTCCGGGTGTTCGCCGCGCGCTGGCTCGGGCTCGAACCGGGGGCGGGCAGGTACTTCCTGCTCGGCACGGCCAGTCTCAGCGCGCTGGGGTACGAGCATGATCGGTCCGAGCCGGTTATCCGTCTCTGGAACGAGAGGCCTCACGAACGGCGCGCGGACCAGGGTCAGGTGCGGGGGCATCAGGAGAAAGCATGGCGATGAGCGAAAAGAGGGTGGCGGTCCTTCGAGCAGGAGCAGCCCCGGCCACCCTGGACGCGCTGCTCCGGCAATACGGAAGCGGTCCGGTGGACCTCACGGGCAACGCTGATGCCCTCTATGAGAGGCACCTGCTCTTCGACAACGTCGCCGATCCCGCGGCCTCCAGGCCGCGTGAGCGCTACGAGGCCCTCGCCCGCTCCGTCCGGGACGTCCTCTCGCAGCGATGGGTCCGCACCGAGCAGACCTACCGGAGCGTGAACCCCAAGCGCGTCTACTACCTGTCGATGGAATTCCTGATCGGCCGCTCGCTGTCCAACAACATCACCAATCTGCTGCTCAGCCCCTTCGTGAGCGAAGCCGTCAAGCAGAGATCCCTGGATTGGCTCGGCCTGCTCGAAGAGGAGCCCGACGCCGCGCTGGGAAATGGCGGGCTCGGGCGTCTGGCCGCGTGCTTCCTCGACTCCATGGCCACCCTGCAGTTGCCGGCGATGGGGTATGGGCTCCGGTACGAGTACGGAATGTTCCGGCAATCCATCGAAGACGGTTGGCAACACGAGCAGCCCGACAACTGGCTGCGTCGTCCCGACCCGTGGGAGGTCGCGCGCCCCGACGAGAAGGTCGAGATCGAGCTGAGCTGCTCGTTCGAGGTCCGCGGAGGAGCGCTGAGCCCCATCCTGGGAAGGCCATCCACGCTGATCGGCATTCCGTTCGATCGGCCCGTGGTGGGCTATGGGGGCAAGACGATCAACACACTGCGCCTCTGGGCGGCGGGTGCGGGCGATTTCTTCGACTTCCAGGCGTTCAGCCATGGCGACTTCGTCGCCGCGCTGGCGGAGACCCTCGCGGCCGAGTCTCTCACGCGGGTCCTCTATCCCGACGACTCCACCACCCAGGGGCAGGGGTTGCGGTTCGTGCAGGAGTACTTTCTGGTGGCCTGCTCGCTCGCCGATCTGATCCGGCGATTTCGCCGCACCAACGCCGACTGGAGCGCGCTTCCCGACAAGGTCGCCATCCAGCTCAACGATACCCACCCGTCCATCGCCGTTCCCGAGCTGATGCGGCTCCTGCTCGACGAGGCCCACCTCGGATGGGACCAGGCCTGGGACATCACCCAACGGACGCTGGCGTATACGAACCACACGCTGCTGCCCGAGGCGCTGGAAAAATGGCCGCTCGCGTGGTTCGAGACGCTGCTCCCTCGCCACCTCGAGATCATCCTCGAGATCAACCGGCGACTGCTCGATGAGATCCGGCGCCGCTTTCCGGGCGACGAGGGCCGGGTGGGACGCGCGAGCCTGATCGAAGAGGGCCCGAGCAAACACGTCCGCATGGCCAACCTCGCCATCGTCGGCTCGCACAGCACGAACGGCGTGGCGGCGATCCACTCCGCGCTGCTGCGCTCGAACACGGTGAGGGACCTGGCCGAGACGTTTCCCGAGCGTTTCGGCAACAAGACCAATGGCGTCACGCCGCGGCGCTGGCTGGCGCTCTCGAACCCGGCGCTCGCCAGGACCATCACTGAAAGCATCGGCGAGGACTGGATCGCCGACCTCGGCCAGCTCGCCAGGCTCAAGCCGCTCGCCGACGATTCGAGCTTCCGCGACGCGTTCCGCTCCACCAAGCGAGCGGCCAAGTCCGCCTTCGCCGAGTGGCTTCATTCGAGCTCGGGGCAGACGGTGGATCCCGACACCATCTTCGACAGCCAGGTGAAGCGCATCCACGAATACAAGCGGCAGCTTCTCAATGCGTTGCGGATCGTCGTGCTCTACAACCGGTTGCGCGAGGATCCGACGCTGCAGACGACGCCGCGGACGTTCCTGTTCGCCGGCAAGGCGGCGCCCGCGTACCATCTGGCCAAGCTCATCATCAAGCTCCTGAACAACCTCGCCGTGACCATCGACGCCGATCCGTCGGTGCGAGGTTATCTCAAGATCTTGTTCCTCCCCGAGTACTCCGTGTCCCTGGCCGAGCGGCTGATTCCGGCCACCGATGTCTCCAACCAGATCTCCACCGCCGGATACGAGGCAAGCGGCACCAGCAACATGAAATTCATGATGAACGGCGCGCTGACGATCGGCACCCGTGACGGCGCGACGATCGAGATGGCGCAGGAAGCCGGGGAGGAGAACTTCTTCCTCTTTGGCCTGACGGCGGAACAGGTTGCCGGCAGCCGCGGCTGGTACGACCCGCGCTGGCACTACGACAACCAGCCGGAGATCCGGGCGGCGCTGGACCTGATCTTCTCCGACCACTTCAGCCGCAACGAGCCCGGCGTCTTCGCGCCGCTCCGCGACACCCTGCTGACGCGCGACCATTACATGCACCTCGCGGACCTCGGATCCTATCTCGAGGCCGATCGCAGCCTCTGCGCGCTGTACGGCGATCCGGAAGCATGGGCGCGCAAGGCCATCCTGAACGTGGCAAACTCCGGGAAGTTCTCCAGCGACCGCACCATTGCCGAGTACGCAAACGACATCTGGCACGTCAACCCGTGTCCGGTGCCATGATGGGGCTACGCAGCGACGCCTCCGTCCTGCACAAGGCGAGCTGACAGGAAAGGGGAACCGATGACGACGATGCTGCCACTGACCGCGCGCCAATCGTGGAAGGCGCTCCAGGCCCACCAGGAGACGATCCGGGAGGTGCACCTCCGCACGCTCTTCGCCGCCGACGCGACGCGCGGCGAGCGCCTGACCGCGGAGGCGGCCGGAATCCACCTCGACTACTCCAAGAATCGCGTCACGGACGAGACCCTGGCGCTGCTCCGCCGGCTGGCCGAGGAGTCCGGTCTGCGCGAGCGCATCGACGCGATGTTCCGGGGAGACAAGATCAACCTGACGGAAAACCGATCCGTCCTGCATGTCGCCCTGCGCGCCCCGCGCGGCGCGTCGATCGTCGTGGACGGCAAGGACGTCGTGCCCGACGTCCACGCCGTGCTCGGCGCGATGACGGACTTCTCCAACCGGGTGCGGAGCGGCGCGTGGAAGGGGCACACCGGCAAGCGCATCCGCAACGTCGTGAACATCGGCATCGGCGGCTCCGACCTGGGACCGGTGATGGCCTATGAGGCCCTCAAACACTACAGCGATCGCGCGATGACCTTCCGTTTCGTGTCGAACGTCGACGGTACCGATCTCGCGGAGGCGATCCGCGACCTGGACCCGGCGGAGACGCTCTTCATCGTTTCCTCGAAGACCTTCACCACGCTGGAGACGATGACCAACGCCGAGAGCGCGCGCCAGTGGTTGCTCAAGGAGCTCGGCGGAGACGTCAAGGCGGTCTCCAAGCATTTCGTCGCCGTCTCCACCAACGCCAAGAAGGTTTCGGAGTTCGGCATCGACACTGCGAACATGTTCGGGTTCTGGGACTGGGTGGGCGGGCGCTATTCGATGGACTCGGCGATCGGTCTGTCGACGATGCTCGCCGTCGGTCCCGAGAATTTCCGCGCTCTCTTGGATGGCTTCCACCAGATGGACGAGCACTTCCGCACCGCCCCATTCGAGCGCAACCTGCCGGTGCTCCTGGGCCTCTTGACGGTGTGGTACGCGGATTTCTTCGGCGCCGAGACGGTGGCCGTGCTGCCCTACGAGCAATACCTGAAGCGTTTCCCCGCTTACCTGCAGCAGCTGGCGATGGAAAGCAACGGCAAGCACGTCACCCGCGAGGGAGACGAGATCAGCTATCCGACCGGGCCCATCTACTGGGGCGAGCCGGGAACCAACGGACAGCATTCCTTCTACCAGTTGATCCATCAAGGGACCCGTCTCATCCCCTGTGACTTCATCGCCTTCGCCCAGACCCTGAACCCGCTCGGCCGGCACCACGACATGCTGCTGGCAAACGTGTTCGCGCAGACCGAGGCGCTGGCCTTCGGCAAGACGCGCGAGCAAGTCAAGGCGGAGGGCACGCCGGACAGCCTCGTGCCCCATCGGGTGTTCCGCGGCAACCGGCCGTCGAACACGATCTTCGCCGAGCGGCTGACGCCGGAAACGCTCGGCAAGCTCGTCGCGCTCTACGAGCACAGCGTGTTCACCCAGGGCGTCATCTGGGACGTCGACTCGTTCGATCAGTGGGGAGTCGAGCTGGGCAAGGTGCTGGCCCAGCGCATCATCCCGGAGCTCGAGAGCGGGACGGAACCCGCGCTCCGCCACGACAGCTCTACGAACAACCTCATCCGGCGCTACCGGATGAGCAAGGACGCAGCGCGATGACGCCCGGTTCGCGGACGGAGCAGGTGACGGAGATGGGAAACTTCAAAGAACAACTGCAGAAGATGAAGACACGTCCCGGGTTCATTGCAGCGCTGGATCAAAGTGGTGGTAGCACGCCCAATGCGCTGCGAGCTTACGGCATCAAGGAACATGCGTGGTCCAACGAGGAAGAGATGTTTGCGATCGTGCATCAGATGCGCACGCGCATCATGACCAGCCCCTGCTTCACCGGGGAGCGGGTTCTTGGCGCCATCCTCTTTGAGAACACCATGGACAGGGACATCGAGGGGGAGCCTTCCGCGGACTATCTGTGGAACGTGAAACGGGTCGTGCCGTTTCTGAAGGTGGACCAGGGCCTGGCAGCGGAGAAAGACGGTGTCCAGCTGATGAAGCCGATGCCCGAGCTTGCTGCGCTACTCGACAAGGCCAAGACGAAGCGCATCTTCGGAACCAAGATGCGCTCGTTCGTCAAGCAAGCCAACCGAGCCGGTATCAAGGACATCGTGATCCAGCAGTTCAAGGCGGCTCGGCAGATCATCGCCGCCGCCCTCGTGCCGATCGTCGAGCCCGAAGTGGACATTCACTGCCCGGAAAAAGCCAAAGCCGAAGAGTTTCTCAAGGCCGCCATCCTCGAGGAGCTTGACGGACTGCCAGCGGGTCAGCTGGTCATGCTCAAGGTCACCTTGCCGGATAAGGACGATTTCTACGCCGAATGCGTCAGCCATCCCAAGGTCGTGAGGGTGCTTGCGCTGTCGGGCGGGTATACGCGGGAAGAAGGCAACAAGCGCTTGCGGAGGAATCACGGAGTCGTGGCGAGCTTTTCACGGGCGCTGGTCGAGGGGCTGTCGGCCCAGCAATCCGATGCTGAGTACAACGCGCTGCTGGATGCATCCATTCAGAGCATCTTTGAGGCGTCCAATACTTGAGCGGGCGATGATCGGAGAATGGAAGAACCCGAGGCCGCCGAGCCGTCGGCCTTGAAAAGGAGTGAGCGATGCAAATCGCAATGATCGGACTGGGTCGCATGGGCGCGAACATGGTGCGGCGGCTTCTTGCAGGCGGCCACCAATGCGTGGTCTTCGACAGGACGCCGAAAGTGGTCGAGGAGTTGACGCGGGCCAAGGCCGTCGGGGCCTCGTCGATGAGCGATCTCGCCAGGAAGCTGGAGACGCCGCGGGCCATCTGGCTGATGGTCCCGGCGGCCGCCGTGGACGCTACCATCGACGATCTTCTGCCCCAGCTCACGTCCGGCGACATCCTCATCGATGGCGGGAATTCTTATTACGTCGACGACATCCGGCGCGCGAAGGAGCTTGCGGAAAAGGGCATCCACTACGTGGACGTCGGGACCAGCGGCGGCGTCTGGGGACGGGAGCGCGGATATTGCCTGATGATCGGCGGCGAGGATGCGGCGGTGAGGCACCTCGATCCGATCTTCGCGCGACTGGCGCCCGGCGCCGGCGACATCCCCCGCACTCCGGGGCGGGAGGCGATCCGCGGCACCGCCGAGCAGGGATACCTGCACTGCGGGCCGAACGGCGCGGGCCATTTCGTCAAGATGGTGCACAACGGAATCGAGTACGGCCTCATGGCCGCTTACGCCGAGGGGCTGGGCATCTTGCGGAACGCAAACGTCGGAAAGCGAGAGCACGCGGTCGACGCCGAGACCACGCCGCTGCGGGCCCCGGAACACTACCAGTACGACCTCGACCTCCGCGACATCACCGAGGTCTGGCGGCGCGGCAGCGTCATCGCATCGTGGCTGCTCGATCTGACGGCAGCCGCCCTGATCAAGGATCCCGCGCTGTCGGAATTCGCGGGCCAGGTCTCGGACTCGGGCGAGGGACGGTGGACGATCAACGCGGCCGTCGACGAGGCGGTGCCGGCGCCGGTGCTGTCCGCCGCCCTCTATCAGCGGTTCAGCTCACGCGGCGAGGCGGACTTTCAAGCCCGGGTCTTGTCGGCCCTGCGGTACCAGTTCGGCGGACACCTCGAGAAGCCCGGCGGGAAAGGCGGGAGCTCACGATGAGCGACGCCCATTCCGACGCCCTGGTGTTCTTCGGCGCGACGGGCGACCTGGCGTACAAGAAGATCTTTCCGGCGCTGCAGGCGATGGTGAAACGCGACCATCTCCACGTGCCGGTCATCGGCGTGGCGAAGGCGGGCTGGGGCGTCGACGAGCTGCACGCCCGCGCGCGCGACAGCGTCAAGCAGCACGGCGGGGTGGATGCCGCGGCGTTCGACAAGCTGTCTCGATTGCTGCGCTACGTCGACGGCGACTACCGGGACGCGGCGACGTTCCAGGCCATTCGCCAGCAGCTCGGTCCGGCCCAACGCCCTGCGCATTACCTCGCCATCCCGCCCACGCTGTTCGGACCCGTCGTGGAACAGCTGGCGAGATCGGGCTGCGCCAAGGGCGCTCGGGTCATCGTCGAAAAGCCCTTCGGAGGCGATCTCTCCTCGGCGCAGGCACTCAACCGCACGCTGCTCGGCTCCTTCGACGAGAGGACGATCTTTCGAATCGACCATTACCTCGGCAAACGGCCGGTGCATCACATGTTGTTTTTCCGGTTTGCGAACCCGTTCATGACGCCTTTCTGGAACAGGAATGACGTCGAGAGCGTCCAGATCACCATGGCCGAGGAGTTCGGGATCCAGGGCAGGGGCGCCTTCTACGACGAGACAGGCACCGTGCGCGATGTCGTGCAGAACCACCTGTTCCAGGTGCTGAGCAACCTGGCCATGGAGCCTCCGGTCAGGACCGACAGCGAATCCATCCGAGACGAGAAGGTGAAAGTCCTCGAGGCAATCCCGGCCCTCGTCCCGGACAACGTCGTGCGCGGACAGTTTCGCGGGTATCGATTGGAGAAGGGAGTGGCGGCGGATTCGCAGGTGGAGACGTTCGTCGCCTTGCGCCTCCAGATCGATTCCTGGCGCTGGCAGGGCGTGCCCTTCTACATCCGGGCCGGAAAGTGCCTGCCCGTGACGTGCACGGAGATCGTCATCCGCCTCCGGCGGCCTCCCGCGATCTTCCAAGGCTTCCACCTCGAATCGAATTACTGCCGCTTCCGGATCAGCCCCGACGTCACGCTCGCCATCGGGGCGAACGTGATCGCGCCGGGACAGGAGACGCGCAGCCAGACCGCGGAAATGGTGGGGACCCAGCTCCCTGGCGCGGACGAAATGGATGCCTACGAGCGGGTCCTCGGAGATGCGATGGAGGGCGATTCCACGCTGTTCGCGCGGGAGGACTACGTCGAAGAAGCGTGGCGAATCGTCGATCCAGTGCTGAAGGTCGGCACACCCGTCTACGAATACGAGCCAGGAACCTGGGGACCAAAAGAGGTCGGCTCGAAAGTCTCGCCCCCGGGGGGCTGGCAGGACCCGCCGCTGTTCGGAAGAGCGTAACGGAGCGGACGCTTGCAGGACGACGCGGGCAGCAGGGGACGAAGCGCGCCTCTGGGAGCGACGCCCGGTGACGGCGGCGTCAACTTCAGCGTCTTCTCGCGGGGAGCCACCGGCGTGGAGTTGCTGCTCTTCGATCGGGAGGACGATGTCCGCGCGACGCGCGTCATCCCGCTCGACCCTGCGGCGAACCGTACGTACCACTACTGGCACGTCTTCGTGTCGGGCATTCGGGCGGGCCAGATGTACGGCTATCGCGCGCACGGAGCGTGGGACCCCGCGAGCGGGATGCGCTTCGACCCGACCAAGATGCTCCTCGATCCTTATGGCCGAGGTGTCGTCGTTCCGAAGACCTACAGCCGCGAGGCGGCATGCGGGGAAGCCGACACCGCCGCGTCGGCGATGAAGAGCGTCGTGGCCGACGTTTCCGACTACGACTGGGAGGGCGACCTCCCACTGCAACGGCCGTCGTCGCGGACCATCATCTACGAGATGCACGTGAGGGGGTTCACGCGCCATCCCAGCTCGGGGGTCTCGGAGAAAACGCGCGGAACATATGCCGGCGTGGTCGAGAGAATTCCGTATCTGCAGCAACTGGGCATCACCGCCGTCGAGCTGCTGCCGGTGTTCCAGTTCGACGCACGGGATGCGCCGCTCGGAAAGGTCAACTACTGGGGATATGCGCCGATCTCGTTCTTTGCGCCGCACCGCGCTTACAGCACCGGCCAGGCTCCGCTCGCTCCGATCAACGAGTTCCGCGACATGGTGAAGGCGCTGCACCGCGCGGGCCTCGAGGTCATTCTCGACGTCGTGTTCAACCACACCGCGGAAGGAGGCGACGGCGGGCCGACGCTGAGCTTCCGGGGGCTGGACAACACCACGTACTACATCCTCGAGCAGGATCGCTCGCGGTACGCCAATTACAGCGGCACGGGGAATACGCTGAACGCCAATCATCCAATCGTGCGTCGGATGATCGTGGACTGCCTCCGGTATTGGGTGGAGACGATGCATGTCGACGGGTTCCGGTTCGACCTCGCGTCGATCCTGGCGCGCGACCCGTCAGGCCAGGTGATCCCGAATCCGCCGGTTCTGTGGGACATCGAGTCGGAGCCCGCGCTGGCGGGGACGAAGCTCATCGCCGAAGCGTGGGATGCGGCTGGCTTGTACCAGGTGGGGAGCTTCGCCGGCGACAGTTGGAAGGAATGGAACGGCCGCTTCCGCGACGACGTCCGCAGCTTCTTCCGCGGCGAGGAAGGCTCGATCAACGCATTTGTCGACCGCTTGATCGGCAGCCCGTCGCTGTACGGCCACAAGGAGCGCGAGCCCGAACAAAGCGTCAACTTCGTCACCTCTCACGATGGTTTCACCTTGAACGACCTCGTCTCTTACGACGTCAAGCACAACGAAGCGAACGGCGAGGACAACCGGGACGGCGCCGACGACAACCGAAGCTGGAACTGCGGAGTGGAAGGCCCGACGGACGATCCCGCCGTCGACAAGCTGCGAACGCGACAGGTGAAGAACTTCCTCACCGTGACGATGTTGTCCGGGGGGATGCCCATGATGCTCATGGGCGACGAAGTGCGTCGTACGCAGGGCGGCAACAACAACGCCTATTGTCAGGACAACGAGACCAGCTGGTTCGATTGGACGCTGCTGGCGAAGCGGGCGGACGTGCACCGGTTCGTGACCATGCTCAATGCCCTCCGGATATTGCGGGACGTCGAGCATGAGCGGCAGCGAGTGCCACTGAACCAGCTGATCCGGCAGGCCGGCATCAGCTGGCACGGCGTGAGACTTCACGAACCTGACTGGGGCCACGGTTCGCACAGCGTGGCGTTCACGACGAAGTTCCCGGAGGAACAAGTGGTCCTTCACGTGATCCTCAACGCGTACTGGGAGCCACTCGACTTCGAGCTCCCAGCGACCGCCGAAGGCTGCGTACATCCATGGTGCCGATGGATCGACACCTTTCTCGATTCTCCGCACGACATCGCCGACTGGGAGCGGGCTCCCTTGGTTTCCGGCCACAGCTATCGCGCGGAGCCGCGCTCCGTGGTGGTGCTGTTTACGGCCCTCGAACCTGCTCCTATCGCAACGCCGACGTGAGGGGGCATGGCGAAAGCTGCCAGGCTGGATTTCGGGAATGCTAGCGTCGCTGGAGACGACGGAACGACCTGGAACCTTGCGCGCCGCACGGCTACGCTCGGGCGAATGGCCGTCGAACGAACCGTTCCTCACATCCGCATCACCGTAAGCGATGCGCGCCGACTCGCGATCGCCGCGCAGCGGATCGTCGGAGCCCCGCCGGCGACGCGGAAGGGGATTCTCGAAGTCGTTCGCGACATCGGATACCTCCAGCTCGACCCGACCAACGTCGTCGCGCGGAATCCCCAGCTCGTACTCTGGACCCGGCTGGGCTGCTACGATCCGGCGCTGCTCGAGGGCTTGCTGGCGAGGCGCCAGCTCTTCGAGACGGTCTCGCTCATCGTCCCGACCAGCGACCTGGCCGTCCACTCCGCGACGATGCGCGCGTACCGGCGTGCGACGGACCCGGGCGCCGCCCGGTCGGCGCACGGCAGGCTTGCCGGTGCGGGCGGCGGCACGTGGCCGGAGCGCGCGGCGAAGTTCCTTGCGCAGAACCCGCAGCTCCGGCGTAGCGTGCTCGTACGGCTGCGGCGCGAAGGCCCGCTTCCACTGACTGCGTTCGAAGATCGGGCCGTCGTCAGCTGGACCTCGGGCCGGTGGAACGATGAGCGGAACGTGACGAGGATGCTCGCGATCCTCCAGCGCCGCGGCGAGGTCGTGGTGGCGGGACGCAGCCGCGGGCGGAAACTGTGGGCGCTCGCCCAGGGTTGGCTGCCGAAGGCCGTGCCGCTTCCCGGGCCCGCCTTGGAGCGCGAGGCGACTCTGCGGGCGCTGCGCGCGGCGGGCGTGGCGACGCTGAAGCACCTGCGCTGGCATTACGCGTTCTCGCGGCACGTGACGCAGCACGCACTCGACGCGCTGGTGCGCGAGGGCGCTGCCGTGCGGGTGGAGATCGCCGCCGACGCTGGTTGGAAGGGTGCGTATTACGCGCCGGCTGACGTCCGGATGCGCGACGGCTGGGAGGGCCGGACGACGTTGCTGTCGCCGTTCGACAACCTCATCATCGACCGCGCCCGCACCGAGCAGCTCTTCGGCTACCGCTACCGCATGGAGATCTATACGCCTCCACACCTCCGGAAGGTCGGGTACTGGGCGATGCCCGTGCTCCACGGCGAACGCATCGTCGGGAGCGTCGATCCACGCTTCGACCGCGCCCGAGGCGAGCTGGTCGTCAACCAGGTGGTGATCCAGCCCAGCGCGCCACGAAATGTCATGCGTCACGTCAAGGACGCGGTCGAGGAGCTCGCAGCATTCGTCGGTGCGACCAAGGTACGCTGGCCGCGTGCTTGATCCGAGAACGCGAGAGCAGTGACTCGTGTCGACGACATCGACAGATGTTTCGACACTTGCCGGCGAACGCAAGCCTCGATTCCTGGTGGTCCTTCGTTGGCACGTCCGCTGCACTGGCCAGGCGAGCAACCGCCATGGTCAACCCACCCAAGCGATCGCTGCACTGCATGGCGCCTCTTGCGCTTGCGCTCATCCTGGCCCCCCGGGCGTCGATGGCGCTCCAATCGCTCGAGGAGTTTGCAGCCGCCGCGCGCAAGCGGAATCCGGCTGCTCTAGAAGCGCGCGCGAGTCTTCGCGAGAGGGGTGCGGAAGCGGACGTCGCGCTGGGTCGCGTGCTGCCGGGCATCTCGTTCGACGGACAGTACGCCCGGAACCAGTACAGCAGCGAGATCGATCTCGGCGCCCTCGGTGGTCCCAACCGGACGATCGTTCTGCTCCCCAAGAACCAGTGGGACGGCACCGCAACGGCGACCGTGCCGCTGGTGGACCTGGCCAACTTCCAGCGCATCGGAGCGGCAAGGACGGAGGCCGAAGCAGCCGCGCGCCAGCTGGAAGCGACGCGCCTGGAAGTCGAGGCCCAGATCGCGCAATCGTACTACCAGCTCGTCGCGAACGTGGCCTTGGTCGCGGCCTCGATCGAGGCGCTCGAGGTGTCGCGCGAGGGCTTGCGCCTGGCCGAGGAACACTACCGCGCCGGCACTGGAGCCCTTCTGGAGACGTCCCGGGCGCGCGCCGAGGTAGAGCAGCGCGTGCAGCAGGTGGCGTCCGCGGAGTTGCAGGTTGCCCTGGCGGCCCGCGCGCTGCTTTCCGGCTCGGGCGTGGACCCCGACCTCTCGAGCTCGGTCGAGCTCGACTTCGACCCGCGTCCCGAGCCGCCGCTATCGGACTTCGAAAAGCGCCTTGCAGGCGTTCCCGCTGTTCTCGCGGCCGCGGGGACGACGCGCGCAGCCGAGCAGCTCGCGCTTGCGCAGCGGCTCACGCTGGCACCATCGATCGCAGGATATTTCGCCGAGACCGGTTCCAACGCCCCTGGCTTCGTCGGGCGTGACTGGAGTTATCAGGCTGGGATCACGCTGAGGTGGTCGCTCGACCTCACGACCGGCTGGAGCCTTGTCGAGTCAACGAACGAAAGGAATGCGCTGCCATGATCTTGCTACCCCGTCCGTGGAATCGCCGTGCCGCTCTGGCCGTCCTCGCTGCCGGCCTGCTCACCGCCTGCGGGCGAAGGGCCGAAGCCGTCGCCCCGCATTCGGGAAAGGTCGAGGTCGGCGTGGTGACGGCCGCGCCGACCGATGTCCCGCTCGTCCATGAGCTGCAGGGCCGCGCCTCCGCCTATCGCGTTGCCGAGGTCCGCGCCCGCGTCAATGGAGTGGTCCTCAAGCGGCTGTTCGACGAGGGAAGCGAAGTGCGGACCGGCCAGCCGCTGTTCCAGATCGACCCGGCGCCTTACGAGGCGGCGCTCGACAGCGCAAAGGCCACGCTCGCCCGGGCGCAGGCAAATCGGGAGTTCCAGAAGCTGCAGGAGGCGCGGTACGAGCAATTGATCACCGCCGACGTGGTCAGCAAGCAGGACTATACGAGCGTCGTGGCGGCCCATGGAGCTTCCGAGGCGGACGTCGCTGCCGGCGCTGCCGCTGTGCGCCTCGCGTCGATCAACCTCGGCTACACCCTGGTCCGCTCTCCCGTGTCGGGAAAGATCGGTCGCGCAGCCGTGACCGAGGGCGCGTACGTGCAGCAAGGGCCCGCGACCCTCCTTGCCACGGTCCAGCAGCTCGATCCCATCTACGTGGACCTGACGCAGTCGAGCGACGAGTTGCGCCGCCTGCGCGAGCGCATCGACAGCGGCGAGATCCGTTCCGAGCAGGGCGAGGTCTCCGCCACCGTCGTGTTCGAGGACGGAAGCGAGTATCCGCACAAAGGGAAGCTCCAGTTCTCCGACGTCACCGTCGATCAGGGCACCGGATCGGTCGTTCTCCGCGCGATCGTCGCCAATCCCGGGCGCGCGTTGCTTCCCGGGATGTTCCTGCGCGCGCGCCTCGAGCAAGGGGTGACGCCTCGAGCGATCCTGGTCCCCCAGGCGGCGCTGGCGCGCGATCCGACCGGGGTGGCGATTGTGATGGTCGTCGACCCTGAGAAGAAGGTCGAGGTCCGACGGGTGAGGACCGACCGCGCCAACGGGAACGACTGGGTGGTCACCGAAGGGCTCAAGAGCGGCGATCAGATCATCGTCGAGGGGCTGCAGAAAGTGCGCCCCGGCACCGAAGTCGTCGCCGTCGCGGCCGCCCCCAAGGCCGCAACCACCGGGCCAAAGTAGCCCCACAGGAGCGCGCCATGGCCAGATTTTTCATCGATCGCCCGATCTTTGCGTTCGTCATCGCCATCGTCCTGATGCTGGCCGGTGTGCTCGCCATCCTGTCGCTGCCGGTGGCGCAATACCCCGCGATCGCGGCGCCGACCGTCACCATCAGCGCGACCTTTCCCGGCGCTTCCGCGAAGACGCTCGAGGACACGGTCACGCAGGTGATCGAGCAGAAGATCAACGGCATCGACAACCTGCGCTACCTCGCCAGCACCAGCGACTCCGCCGGGAACGTCGCCATCACCCTCACCTTCGAGTCGGAGGCCAATCCCGACATTGCGCAGGTCCAGGTGCAAAACAAGCTCCAGCTCGCGCTGCCGCTGCTCCCGCCCGAGGTTCAGCGCCTGGGTGTGAGCGTCGCCAAGTCCGTTTCCAATTACCTGCTGGTGGTCGCGTTCCTCTCGAACGACGGCAGCATCAACAGCGGCGGCCTTTCCGATTACGTCGCCTCATCCGTGCAGGACCAGATCAGCCGCCTGCCGGGCGTGGGCGACGTGTATCTCTTCGGCGCGCAGTACGCCATGCGCATCTGGCTAAATCCCGACAAGCTTACCGGCTACCAGCTCACCGCCGCCGAGGTGACCAACGCCGTCCAGGCGCAGAATGCCCAGGTCTCCGCAGGACAGCTCGGCGGGTTGCCGTCGGTCGCCGGACAGCAGCTCAACGCGACCATCACGGCGCAAACAAGGCTTCAGACCGCCGAGGAGTTCGGCGACATCCTCTTGCGCGTGAGCCCCGACGGTTCCCACGTCCGTCTGCGTGACGTCGCCCGCATCGAGCTCGACGGCGAGAACTTCGTCACCGCTGCCGAATACAACGGGCACCCTGCCTCCGCCCTGGGGATCAAGCTGACCACCGGCGCGAACGCTCTCGACACCGCCAAGCGGGTACGGGCGCGGCTCGCCGAGCTGTCAGCGTTCTTTCCCCCCTCGATGGAGATCGCGTACCCGCTCGACACCACGCCTTTCGTGCGGCTCTCGATCGAGGAGGTGGTGAAGACCCTGTTGGAAGCGATCGCCCTCGTCTTCATCGTGATGTTCGTCTTCCTGCAGAGCATCCGCGCGACGCTCATTCCGACCATCGCGGTGCCGGTGGTGCTGCTCGGCACGTTCGCGATCCTGTCCGCCGCCGGTTTCAGCATCAACACGCTCAGCATGTTTGCCATGGTCCTCGCCATCGGCCTCCTGGTCGATGACGCCATCGTGGTCGTCGAAAACGTCGAGCGCGTGATGAGCGAGGAGCGGTTGTCGCCCAAGGAGGCGACCCGCAAGTCCATGGGCCAGATCACCGGAGCACTGGTCGGAATCGCCATGGTCCTATCCGCAGTATTCGTTCCGATGGCGTTCTTCGGCGGCTCGGTCGGCGTGATCTACCGGCAATTCTCGATCACGCTGGTCAGCGCGATGGCGCTGTCGGTCCTGGTCGCGCTGATCCTGACGCCGGCCCTGTGCGTCACCCTGCTGAAGCCGGTGGAGCACGGTCACGCCGCAGGTCGTCGCGGATTCTTTGGCTGGTTCAACCGCGCGTACGACCGCACCAGCCAAGGCTACCAGGGCGTGGTGAGGAGGCTGCTGGCGCGGACCGGGCGTTCGCTGCTCGTGTACGGCGCCATCGTGGCCGCCGTGGCCGCGCTCTTCCTGCGCATCCCCGGCGGTTTCCTCCCTGACGAGGACCAGGGCTACGTCTATCTGCAAGTCCAGTTGCCGCCAGGCAGCACGATGGAGCGGACGGGGGAGGTGTTGCGGCAGGTCTCGGATCATCTCCTCACCCAGGAGGCCGATGCCGTCGAGTCGGTGGCCGTCATCCGTGGATTCAACTTCAGCGGACGCGGTCAGAACTCCGGGTTCGGCTTCGTCAAGCTGAAGGACTGGAGCCTGCGCAAGTCGCCGCGCCTCAAGGCAAGGGCCGTCGCCGGCCGGGCGATGGCGGCCTTCTCGCGGATTCGCGGTGCTGTCGTTTTCGCGTTCATCCCTCCGGCGGTGCAGGAGCTGGGCAACGCCACCGGCTTCGACCTCCAGATCCTGGACCGCGGCGGCGCGGGCCACTCGAAGCTGATGGAGGCCCGCAACGAGCTCCTCCGCCTGGCCGCCGGGAGCCCGCTGCTCGCCAAGGTGCGCCCGAACGGACTGGAGGACACTCCGGATTACCGCGTGGACGTCGACCGGAAGAAGGCCTCGGCCCTCGGCCTCTCGCTCGGAGACGTGAACCGGAACCTCTCCGCAACCTGGGGAAGCGCCTACGTCAACGATTTCATCGACAAGGGTCGGGTGAAGAAGGTCTACCTCCAGGCCGACGCTCCCTTCCGCATGCAGCCGCAGGACGTCGACCGCTGGTACGTGCGCAACGGGAACGGGGGCATGGTCCCCTTTTCTTCCTTCGCCACCGGCCACTGGACCTATGGTTCGCCGAAGCTCGAGCGCTACAACGGGATCTCGTCGCTGGAGATCCTCGGTGAGCCGGCCCCTGGCAAGAGCTCTGGCGAGGCGATGGCGGAGATGGAGAGATTGATCAAGAAGCTTCCGGCCTGGATCGGCTATTCGTGGACGGGCTTGTCGTACGAGGAAAGGCTGGCGGGATCGAACACGCTCGCTCTGTACGGCATCTCGCTCCTGGTCGTGTTCCTCTGCCTCGCGGCGCTGTACGAGAGCTGGTCGATCCCCGCCGCGGTGATGCTCGTGGTGCCGCTCGGCGTGCTCGGCGCCGTCATCGCCAGCGGGCTGCGCGGGTTTGCGAATGACGTGTATTTCCAGGTCGCCCTTCTTACCACCATCGGTCTGTCGACCAAGAACGCCATCCTCATCGTCGAATTCGCCAAGGAACAGCACGAGGCCGGAAAGGATCTCGCCGCGGCCGCGCTCGAGGCTGCTCGGCTGCGCCTCCGTCCCATTCTAATGACGTCGCTGGCGTTCATCCTCGGGGTCCTGCCGCTCGCCATCTCGAACGGGGCTGGTTCGGGAAGCCAGAACGCGCTCGGCACGGCCGTCATCGGGGGAATGGTGACGGGTACCGTCCTCGCCGTCTTCCTGGTCCCCGTGTTCTTCGTCGTCGTCCGGCGCTTCGCCCGCGCGAGGGCAGCCGCTGGTCCCGTTCCCCAGGCGGCATGAAGCGTCAGTCGTGTTTCACTCGGTGCTCCGGCGCTGGCCTGCGCAGACCATCAGTCCCAGCGTCCCGAGCCCGCAGAAGGCGAGGGGAGCCAGCGCCGGCGGCCGGCTGCCCATCTTGATGCCGCCGTCCTGGCCGAGCGGAACGCTCCATGCCCGGAGCAGGTCGCGAATGCCGCCAAGAAGATGTCCATCGGTGTGAAACCAGAACCCGGCGATTCCGACGGCGACGCCAAGGGCGAACAATGCGCCGAGAGCGCTGCGGCCCCAGGTGGACCAGCGGCTCAAGGCGAAGGCTCCTGCCACCAGTGTCGAGCCGCAGTACACCAGCGGTATCCACGAGCGCCACGTCTCACCCAGTACTTCGCGGTGCTCGAAACGCAGCTCGAGGAGCAGGAAAGCCGCGCCTCCGACCAGGAAGGCTGCCAGGAGCCGGTCGCGATCGGCGGCCAGGGCGGGCGGGAAGGGGAGGAAGCCTTTGCGCACGTTCGTCTCCGTCACGGTTTGACGACGATCTCGCCGGCCATCTCCTCGTGCCCGCTGCCGCAGAAGACGTCGCAGTGGAAGAGGAAGGTGCCGGCCTTTGCCGCCGAGATGCGCACGCGCGTGATCTTGCCCGGTTCGATGTTCTCGTCGATGTTCAGATCGGAGACCTGGAAGCCGTGCTTGCGATCGAGGGAGGTCAGCTCGAGCACCACCGGCTCGCCCAGCTTCAGCTCGATGACCGCGGGTGTGAACTTGAACTTCTCCGCGGTCACCTGGATGATCTTTTCCTGCGCCACCACGTCCGACGACGCGGCGGCGATGATGGCAGCGAACGAACCTCGCAGGAGCCACTGTAGAGGACGCATCAGTAGCTTCCGCTCGCAGCCGCCGGCTGCGCCGCTCCCGTGCCCTCGAGCGAGTCTTCCTTGAGCGTGAGCACCAGACGAGACTCGCCGACGGAGATCTCACGGTACCCGAGGCCGCGCCGTGGATGCGCGGGATCCCAAGGCACCGGGGCGCGCTTGGGCTGCGAGAGCGGCGCAGGCAGCGGGAAGATCAGCGACTGGGCCGCGTGATGCGCGATGGCGCCGGTGCGGAAGTGGTGCTCCTGATGGATGTGCCCGTAGAAAACGGTCACGTTCTTCCAGTGCTGCAACAGATCGATGGCCTTGCTGCCGTCCTTCGTGGCCCAGTCCCACTGCGGGGCCAGGTCGAAGAGCGGCCGGTGGGTGAACACCACGACGGGCGCCTGGGCGGGCAGCGGCTTGAGATCCGCGAGGAGCCAGTCGAGCTGCGCGTCGCCGATGGCCGCCTGCGCATCGGAGACGTTGTCGAGCACGGCGAAGTGAAGTCCCTTGTGGTCAAACGAGTAATGTGTCGCCCCGAAGTGCTCCTGGAACGCCTTGCCCTGGTCGAGCGAGGCGTCGTGCTCGCCTGGCATGTAGCGCTGCACGGGCGCCTTCAGTCCCGCGACGATGGCCTTGAACTCGCGCATGCGCTTGTGGCGCTCGGCCTCGTCGTCGGTGGTGTGGGTCAGGTCGCCGGTGAAGACGACGAAGTCGGGTTGCTGCGGGAGCGCGTTGACCGCCTCCACCGCCTGCCGGAGCGTGTTGGCCGCTTCGGGGTTCGGCGGGCCCTTGAAGCCCCAGTGCGTGTCGGAGAGCTGGACGAAAAAGAAATCGTCCTCCCCTCCGCCCGACTTGCGCAGGATCCTGGTGCATGCTCCGGCCAACCCCGAGGCGAAGACCACGCCTCCGAAGCCGAGAAGCTTGATGAGCTCGCGACGCCCTTTGGGTTCGTTCATGGGAAACCCTCCGGCGCCGTGACTGCTCGGGTCTGACGTCTATTCCCGCTCCGACGGTCAGCGCTGGTGGCGCGCGAGCTCGACGAACTTCTGCAGCTCGGCCTCGTTCAGGTCCGAGACTGCCCAGTAGTGCATGCCGTCCTTCGCCCAGCAGTACGCGTTGTAGCCGCGTCGCGAGAGCCGCCGGAGCGGCTCGTCGCCGCCGCGCTTGCTCGGCCAGACGAAGAGGTTCACCACGTGCTGAGCGCGCTTGTACACGAGCGATGCCGCAGCCGTGTCCTCGACGTAGTCGAGCCGGCCTCCCACCAGCGGAAAGCCTTCGGCAGCCCAGTCCGTCACCGATACGGAGTAGTCGAGCTTGCCCTGGAACCAGGGCTTGACCGTGTGCTGGTCCGACGAAGCCACGTCGGTGAGGTGATTGGCGAGTAGCGAGCGCACGTGCGCCGCGACCACGGCGTCCGCGACCGAGGCTTCGGAGGGCTGCGGCCACAAGCGCGGCCCTGCGACGATGAGCAGCGCGGCGGCTGCCGCAGCCGGCGCGAGGGCCCCCCACTTCCAGGCACGCCGCAAGGGCCGCGCCGCTCGCGCAGGCACACTCGGCTGTTCGGATGCGGCCGGCGCGGCCGGTTCCCCCGCGCGCAACACGTCGCGCAGGCGGGCCTCCAACTCCGGCGGCATCGGGTACCGGGTCAAGCTCACTCGCGCGGACGCCTGCAGCTCGCGCAGGCCCTTCTCGTCGGCGCTGCAGCCCGGGCAGTGCGCGAGGTGCTCCTCCAGCTCGAGCGCGCCGCGCAAGTCGAGCTCGTTGTCGACGTACGCATCCAGCAGCCGCCGCGTCTCGTGGCAGATCATGACGTGCTCCCGGCCTGCTCGCGCCGCGCGACCGCAGCCTGCAATTGACGCCGCGCGCGCGACAACCGCGACATCACCGTCCCGATGGGAATGCGTGCCAGGTCGGCAATCTCCTTGTACGAAAGCCCTTCCATCTCCCGGAGGACGAATACCTCCCGGAACTCGACGGGCAGCGCCTCGACGGCTTCGTTGAGAAAGCGCTGCTGGGCGGAGCGCAGCAGCAGCACCTCGGGCGTGTCGGAGGTGCGCCCGTTCGAGACAGCCTCGGTGTGCAGTTCCTCGTCGAACTCGGTGCCCAGCTCGCGCGCGCGGTTCTGCTGCAGGAACGTATAGGCGCTGTTGCGGACCACCGTGAGGAGCCAGGCTCGAGGGTTGGTTCCGGTGAAGCCGTCGAAAAAACGGAATGCCCGCACGACCGCCTCCTGCATGACGTCTTCGGCGTCGTGCTCATTGCGCAACAGCCAGCGCGCCAGGTTGTAGCCCGCCGGCAGGTGAGGCAGCACCAGCTGCTCGAACGACACGACGCGGTCCGGCAACTCCCCTCCGAATGCCCGGGTCCACCCACGCGACCGGGGCAGGGGGCACTTTATTCCCGTCTCGCAAGGGCTCGAGGGGCCTTCGGTTTTTGAGCCGCGCGATGGAGCGCTCGTGGTACGGCGGGGGCGATGTCGAGAAGCGTCGTTCCGTTCCGACTACCAGGTGAACGCGCGCCCCATGGCGGGGTGCCCACACGAGAGGAACCGACCATGAAATACCTGCTGATGATGCACACCCCGTCCGGAGGCCCCTACCAGATCGCCAGCTGGCCGAAGCAGGAGATCAAGGCGCACATCGCGTTCATGGTCAGCTTCGCCAAGAAGCTAGGGGAGTCGGGCGAGCTGGTGTCAGCCGAGGGCCTGGCCGCTCCCGATCAGGCCAAGCGTGTGCGCGCCGGAAAGGATGGAAAGCCGATCACGGACGGCGTGTTCCCCGAGTCGAAGGAGTATCTCGCCGGGTACTGGATCGTAGACGTCGAGAGCCCCGAGCGCGCCTACCAGATCGCCGCGCAGGCCTCCGCCGCTCCCGGCCCCGGCGGGGCGCCGCTCAACATGGCGATCGAGGTGCGGCAAGTGATGAGCGGGGCGCCGAAAGACTGGCTCTGATGACACCGTCACCGCACCCCAGCGCCCAGGACCTGCTGCGCGACCTCGCGCCGCAAGTGCTGGGCGCCGTCATCCGGCGGTTCCGCGACTTCGCCGCTTCGGAGGATGCGGTTCAGGAAGCCCTGATCGCGGCCGCGACGCAGTGGCCGCGCGACGGCCTGCCCGAAAACCCGCGCGCATGGCTGATCCAGGTGGCCTCGCGACGCGTCGCCGACCATGTCCGCGCCGAGACCGCACGCCGGAACCGCGAGGCAATCGTGGTCAGCCTGGTGCCCCCGGAGGAACAGCTCGCCCTGGGGGCGGATGAGGCGGACGCAACGGAGCGGGACGACACTCTCGACCTGCTCTTCATGTGTTGCCACCCGGTGCTCTCGTCATCGTCCGCGATCGCGCTCACGCTGCGCGCCGTCGGCGGCTTGACGACCTTCGAGATTGCCAAGGCGTTCCTGGTGCCGGAAGCGACGATGGCGCAGCGGATCAGCCGAGCGAAGCAGAGCATCAAGGCCTCAGGGGTGCCCTTCAAGATGCCTGAGGCCGAGGAGCGCGCCGCGCGCCTGGGCGCGGTGATGCACGTGCTGTATCTAATCTTCAGCGAGGGTTACACGGCAACCTCCGGCCCGGAGCTCCACCGCAGCGACCTCTCGGGGGAGGCGCTCCGCCTCACGCGCATGCTCCATCGTCTCGTTCCGGACGATGCCGAGGTCGCGGGGCTCCTCTCGCTCATGCTCCTGACCGATGCGCGGCGCGCCGCCCGAACCGGGCCGTCAGGAGAGCTCATCCCGCTCGACCAGCAGGACCGCACCCTGTGGGAACGGAGCGCGATCGCCGAGGGCGTGGCGCTGCTCACGGCGACCTTGTCGCGGGGCTCGATCGGCCCGTATCAGGTGCAAGCGGCGATCGCGGCGGTGCACGACGAGGCCGCAAGCGCCGAGGACGCGGACTGGGCGCAGATCCTGGGCCTGTACGGCCTCTTGCAGCGCATGTCCGACAATCCGATGGTGACGCTCAACCACGCGATCGCGCTGGCGATGGTCCACGGCCCGGGTGCGGGACTGGAGCGGCTCGACGCGCTCGCCGAAGACCCGCGCCTGCAGGGTCATCATCGCCTCGACGCGGTGCGTGCGCATCTCCTGGAGCGGGCGGGCGACCAGGAGGGCGCGATCGCGCACTACCGGCGCGCAGCGGAGCGGACGACGAGCACGTCGGAGCGGGACTACCTTCTGATGCACGCGGCTCGGCTGAGCGAGACCCGGAAGTAGGGGAGTCGAGCGGCACGAAACTCGCGGTCTGCCCCGGATGATTGGATAACCAAAGCGTGCCTAGCGAACGCGTTCTCGCTATCTGGAGCTTGATGGCGATCTTCGCGCGGCACGCAACGGTCGGCCTGCTGGTCCTGCTCGGGGTCGTCGACATCGCGGGGCTCGCGGTCGTCCACTTCAGTGCGCGTCGAGGCCTTGCCTATTTGCCCTTCTCGCTGCTCACCCTGGCGGTGACGGCTGTCGCAGGGTTCGCGGCGCTTGGGGTCATCGAGCGCTTCGGGTCAAAGGGCGCCGCCGGAATGCACTGAGGCGGAGCGCGCGAGGCGTTCGGCCTGGCGTTCGTCGAGCGGCACGAAGCGGTCCTGCGCGGGGTCGTAAGCGAGCACCTCGGCGTTGCCGATGTCGAACCAGAAGGCGTGCAGGCGCAGCCCGCTCTCCTTCTCGGCGCGCTCGACCACCGGGTAGGTGCGCAGGTGCTCGAGTTGGAGCAGCACGTTCGCCTGCGAGAGCCGGTCCACGGCTTCCACGGCGGTGCGATCCGGAACGCGCTCGAGCGCGCGCTCCGCGTGCCGCAGCCAGGAGCGCAGGTGAGGGGCGGAAACGCTCTCGCGTCCGCGGAGAAGGGCGCTCATCGCGCCGCAGCTGGAGTGGCCGCAAACGATGATGTCGCGCACCTCCAGCTGGCCTACCGCGAACTCGATGGCCGCGGCCTCCGACTCGTCGGCGACCGAGAGCCCGTCGGGGGCGGCGGGGGAGACGATGTTGCCCGGGTTGCGCACGACGAACAGATCTCCCGGCTCCGTCGAGGCGAACACGTTGATCGCAACGCGGCTATCCGAGCAGGCAATGAAGAGCACGTCGGGCTTCTGGCCCAGCGCGAGCCGCGCGAAGGTCTCGCGCGCGATGGGGCGTACCCGGTTGCGGAAGTCGACGATGCCCTGGACCAGCTTGCGCATTCCTTGGCTCCCTCAGACGATGCGCAACATACCAGCCTCCCGGCGGCGTTGCGCTCAGGCTTGCACCTTCGATGCGAGCAGGTCGACCTGCTCGATCTTGGGCGGCTCCGACAAGAGCTCGCCCGCGCGCTTCATCAGCGCGGCGGCGATGGTGCCGTTGAGGTGCGCCTTCCTGCCCTTTTCGTCGGGAAACGCATCGAAAATGCCGAACTCCGTGGGTCCGAAACGCAGCGCGAACCACACCGGCGTCTGTGGCTCGGCCTGGGCGGCGGGAAGGGCTCCGGCGAGGAACTTCTCCAAGTCGCCTTCCTTGCCTGGCTTGGCGCGAAGACGGACGAACAGCGCGACCTTGGTCATGGGTCCTCCTCAATCATCAGCGGTCGAGCCTAACCTGCGGGGGAGCGGGTTGCCGCCTGTTCCAACGTACGGCGTCCAGCGGATTGCCCAGAGGTGAAAGGGCTGGTCGGCAAGCTGCTGCCGATCTTCAAGCGGCATCTGACCGAGGCCCAGAGACTGCAGGACCGGCTGTCGAAGTCCTAGCTTCGCTTCTCCTCGGGAGCGCGGACCTCGGTGCTCTGCACCACCTCGACGCCTGCCGCTCGCATCTCCTCCAGGGCCCGCGCGACGTCGCCCGGTTGCAGCTCGACGCCGCGCGTGCCGTCCTCGATCAGGACCGTGCGAAAGCCGAGCCGACGCGCATCCAGTGCGGTGAACTTCACGCAGAAGTCGGTAGCAAGCCCGAGCACGTACACCGCCGTCGCGCCGCGTCCCTTGAGGTAGTCGCCCAGGCCGGTCGATTTGCGGTGCCCGTTGTCGAAGAACCCGCTGTAGCTGTCGATGCGGGGATCGGTCCCCTTGCGGAAGATCGTTTCGACGCGGTTCATCTCCAGCCCCGGAGCGAACGCCGCGCCCGCCGACCCTTGCACGCAGTGGTCGGGCCAGAGCACCTGCGGAAGGCCGGCCAACTCGGCGATCTCTCCTGGCTTCCCCCCGGGGTGGGTGGACGCGAAGCTCCCGTGACCTGCGGGGTGCCAGTCCTGGGTGGCAACCACCAGCTTGAACCCGGGCTGCAGCCGATTGGCGACCGGCACCACCTCGTTCCCGCGCGGGACCCCGAGCGCACCGCCGGGCAGGAAGTCGTTCTGGATGTCGACCAGGATCAGGATCCGCATCTGGCCCTCGCACTTTCCTCATGTGACAGTATGCCCTCGATGGGCGCTCGTGCTCTCACTCCGACCCGACGGGGCATTCGAGGGCGTCGCGAAAAAGTCAGCGACCGGAACGGATGGGGTTGCGCCGCAAGAGGGGTCGTCCAAACCGGAAGCCGATATGCGCTCTCCCGAGAACCTTCCCGATTGACGCACCGCGGCCCGCTCCGGGACGAGTTCAAGATGGAGCTGCCCTGACCACAATGAGACCCCCTGGTCGCAGGGTGCGGGACAACGCAGAACCGTCAAGCGAGGAAAGGATGCTTTTCCAGCCGATCGCCGTGCCGCACGGCGCCGTATGCACACGATCAGATTGAGGTGGCCGTAAGACAGCGATCATCTCGCAGCTGCGCTGGCTGGAACGTCGACGCACATTTCGTGGTTGGCCCCTTCACGCGGATGAAGTTGGTTCAACCGGTTGAACTTGGTGTTGACAGTTGAACTCGTTCCGGAACGAGTTCACCATGCGACACATCAAGGAAGAGCTGGAGCAGGGCCGCCGTGTACTGATCCCGCTGCACTGTCGATGAGGAGCTCCCGCTCGAGCTTCACGAAGCTCACGAATGCCCTGACGATGGGTGGGCTCGACAGCGCCGCGGGGTCGTGCCGCCCCATTGGAAGATCCCGATATGAGGGCATCTCTGCTGCCAGCGCTCGGAGCTCGTCGGCAATCCTTCGGCTCTCGCGGGCGAACTTCAGGTACGCGCTGCGTTCCGGCTGCGTGGTCTCGTCGGCGGGATCGAGCGTGACCAGGTGGACCTCGAGATTTTGCGCCATGGCGGCGAGGAAGTCTCCGAACTTCGCCGGGAACACGGAATGTTCCGCAAGACCTTTGCCGCAAGTTGGTTGCTCACCCACGTTGGACCTCCTCGCTTAGTCGTTCCAGACGAACAGGAAATCCGGATGGTTTGGTTACGGTCTCGCTGCCGACATTCGAACGCCGCCGAGGAACGGAGGAATCGCTCCTCTTGCTCCCTCCATGGCCGTGCAGGTAGACGACCAGCGGATGGAGACCGCTGCCGGCGGGAACGGTTGCGGTCACGTCGAGCCGGGTCCCGTCGTCGCTCGCCAGGTAGCCGGAGCACTTCATCGGAGCCGTCGATGGCGTGCAGGTCAGGCCGGTCGGTTCTGCCCCTGTGAAAGGGCCGTCGGTGACCGTGGTGTCGGCACCGAAAGTCCGCGAGGGCGGCGGGGAATCCTGTGCGCGCGCGGGCTCGGCGCAGATCGTTGCGATAGCTAGAGCAGGGACGATGACGCGAAGCGGACCTCGCATGAGGCTACGGTATTGCCCGCATTCTTCGGGCCTGCCCGCCCGCAGGGTCGCCTGGCGCCGAGCTCATCTCGCCTGCGACACCCAGGGCGAGTTCGCGAGATGTAACAGCAGGACCACCGCGCAGACCGCGAGAGGACGTCCACCGAAGCTCCGGTCCCGGCGCGCGCGGACGGCGTAGATCGCGCCGAAGACCGCGATGAAGGCGAGCTCGAACCACCACCACCCGCGAGGCCACAGACGCCACAGGCCGAGGCCGACGTGCGCCGTCGCGTGCGGCCACAGGGCCAGGTCCTGTGGATGCATGAAGAAGTCGAGGATGAAATGGGAGAACACCGCGAGACCGGCCCAGAGGGCGACCGGGCGGCCGCGGCGCACGAAAGCGAGCCCGAAGAGGACCGACCAGAAGATCGACGCCGCCAGGGAGTGCGACCAGTCGATGAAGTCGAGCGAGAACCCCGGCGGCTGGCCGGGCGTCATCGTGACTCGCTCGATGCCGAGGAGCACGAAGATTCCGAACAGCACGTCGACGAAGCCGACCCCGAGAAGCAGCACCCATGTCGGAACGCGAGGTTCCGCCGCTTTCATGGCGAGGCCGGCCGCAAAATGGCCCGCGTACATCAGGGTGTCCTGCGGGGCCGATCGAGCCATGCCAGGATGGGAACGGGAACGAGGAAGCTGAGCAGGCAGATCACCGCGAATCCGGTGCTGGTCATCGAACACCTCAGGTAAACAGCGTGAACAAGCCCGCTGCCACGATCGCGATCGCCCAGATCAGGTCCAGGTTGATCCAGGCGCGCCGCAGGATCGCAAGTCCCAGCTTCTCGTAGACGATGAGCGCGATGGCGCCCATCACCAGCAGCATCGCGAGCGTGTGCACCATCACCGCCCCTGCGTCGCGTCCGAGCGAGGCGGCCGCGAGACCCATGCCATGAGCTTCGTGTCCGTGGTGCCCGGCGTGCGCTTCCTCCGCCGCCACTGGAAAGGAGAGCAGGACCGGAAACAGCATCAGGCCCGCGCCGTGGGCCGTCGCCATCAGGAACGACCAGACCGCCAGCTCGCCGGAACCCACGCGCATTCCCACCCAGCGGGGATGGGCACGCGGTCGCAGGAACTTGAAGAGCCCGAAGAGGATCAGCACCACCGCCCCCGCGGTGCGAAGCGCACGCGGCGGCACCAGGGTCTGGGCGCCTCCGACGAGCAGTACCACCAGGGCGATCGACGCGGCGTGGCCGAGCGCGATGGGAAGCAATGACTCCAGCACCGCCTTTCGCCGGTTCTCCTGTAATCCCCGCGCCACCGCGAACAGCCACCCCATCCCCGGATTCAGGCCGTGGTACGCCCCGAGCAGCAAGAGCGCCAACCACGGCCAGCCCGGGTTCATGGATAGCAGTAGGAGTCCGAGGACGCGTCGCCGCCTTCCAGCCGGACCTGGTGCGGGCGCTCTCCCTCGAACCCGACGAAGAAGCTGGGGTCGACGGCGATTCCACCCTCCGGATTGGCGTTGATCTTGACCATCCAGCCCTGGATGCCGTCGGGGTAGAACTGGGGATCCCAGCTGGCGTAGAGCGAGTTCGTCAGATAGACGCGGCGGCCGTCGCGGCTCACTTCCAC
>Ga0137403_10000982_pt1 | contig 36366 bp, 31 predicted proteins | sample CZOMad2_1_16fung_FD_122057 | JGI IMG/M metagenome (GOLD analysis project Ga0137403, IMG submission 122057) | Vadose zone soil fungal communities from Angelo Coast Range Reserve, California, USA - CZOMad2_1_16fungal (Hybrid Assembly) | ecosystem: Environmental > Terrestrial > Soil > Vadose zone... | reverse complement strand
CCCACTCCATCTTATTGACTTGCATTGCCGGGCGGCCTAAGATTCACCTTCCGTAGAGGGATACGCTGATAAAACCGAGTGTTTTTGTCCAAATCTCGAAGAGCCTGGCTACAGGAGGCCGAAAAATGTTCCCTCCTTCGCGCCGTGTTTCTCCCCGCCGCTTTTCTATCTTCACACTCCTTTTCTTGTTGTTGGTTGGTCCGGTATGGGCGGGACGAGCCAAAGCCAAAGCCGAATCCTCAGACGCCGTGGTCGCCATCGGCGACGTGCACGGCGACTTTGAGGATTTCGCCGCCATTCTGCAGCGCTCCGGGCTGATCGACAAACAGAACCACTGGGCCGGGGGCAAGGCTACGTTCGTTCAGTTGGGGGACCTGATCGACCGTGGGCCCAAGCCGCGCGAGGTGATGGACCTGATGATGGCACTGGAGAAGGCCGCGCCAAACGCAGGCGGACGGGTCGTCAGCCTGCTGGGCAACCATGAAGTGATGAATATCATGGGCGACCTGCGCTATGTCACTCCGGAGAACTATGCCAGTTTCGGCGACAGCAATTCCGACCAGCGGCAGAAGGCTGGTTATCAGCAGTATGTTAAATGGCGGACCAGCCACCCCCAGCTCTTAGCCGAGCTTCCGCAGCCCATGGAAATAACCGAAGCAGAGTGGATGGCCCGACATCCCCTCGGCTTCATCGAACACGCCGACGCTTTCAGCCCGAAAGGAATCTACGGCAAGTGGCTGCGCGAACACGCTGCCCTGGCTGAAATTGACGATGTGGTTTTTCTGCATGGCGGAATCGACCCCAGTCTGGCCCACTTGAAATTGGACACGATCAATGCCCATATTCGCGACGAGATCAAGTCCTTCGACGAAGCCAAACAGTTCCTGTTGGAGAGGAACATTATCCTGCCATTTTTTACCCTTCAGGAAATCACAGCCGTCGTCCAGGCAGAGATCACGGCCGAGCGCAAGTCTCAAGTGCCCGCCGATCCCCAGGGACAGGCCCGGCTTGTGCAATTCCTGGGATATGGGGAGTGGCTCAGTGTCCGCGTGGAAGGCCCCCTGTGGTTTCGCGGTTACGATAAGTGGACCGAAGAAGAGGGTATGGCGCAGATCGGCAAGATATTGGAAGCCTACGACGCAGCCCATATTGCCGTGGGGCACACGGTGCAGAAGGGCGGACGCATCCGACCACGGTTCGGCAACCGGGTCTTCCTGATTGACACCGGAATGCTGAGCGCTTACTACCCCGGCGGCAGAGCGTCGGCCCTGGAAATCTGTGGCGGGACAAAATTCACGGCCGAATATATGGACCAACAGGTGGCGCTCATCGATCCGGCGGGATCTTCCCAGCAGAACGGAGCGCCCGCGGCGGCGGGTGCCGGGGATGCCGCTAAAGTTCCCGAAGCGCCTGCTGCCACGCCGAGCGCTGGTGTTTGTGGCATGGCTGCGGCTGGCAAGTGACGCCGGGGCCTCGAGGAAGGCTTGGGGATGAAGAGTTGGATTGAACGCGCACTGAACGTTCACCCCGGAGATTTGGGGCGTGGCACCCTCCTGTGCTCTTCTCTGTTCCTGATCATCACCGCTTACAAAATCGGCGGAGTGGCGGCTGCCGCCTTGTTCCTTTCGCGCTTCCAGGCCAGACAGCTGGCTTACGCTGACATTGCCAGCTCGGTGCTAGTTGCCATAGTCGTGGCCGGCTACGTGGTAATTGCCCGGCGAGTTCATTTGCGCAATTTGGTGGTCGGTAGCATGTTGTTTTTCGCCAGCAATTGCGCCGTGTTCTGGGTACTGGACCACTACTACTCCCGGCTGCTCTGGCTGTTTCCGGCGTTCTACATCTGGGTAAAGATTTTTGGAGTTCTGGTGCCTACCCAGATCTGGACCGTGGCGAACTACGTCTTGACCACGCGAGAGGCGAAGCGCGTGTTTGGGATGGTGGGAGGCGGAGGGGTCGCGGGTTGGATCTTTTCCGGTTACTTCTCCAAGACTGTGACTCGGCATTTCGGCACCGAGAGCCTTCTGGTGGGCATGGTGTTTTTCGTCTTGATTTGCGCTGGACTGGTAATCCTCATCTGGCGCAGCGGACAGGCCGCGGTTGCCGGCGGAAATGAAATCGAAGAGGGGACTGGCCAGAACAGCCCACGAAACCTGAACCAGAGCATGCGCCTGGTGTTCGCCACACCTTATTTGCGGGCCATCGCCGCCGTAATCTGCGTCTCCTCCCTGGTCACGACGCTGACCGGCTGGCAGTTTCTGGCCATTGCGCAGCAGACGCTGGTGAGAAAAGACACGCTGGCCATCTTTCTTGGCAACTTCAATTTTTATGCGGGCATACTCTCGCTCTTGTTCCAGCTGCTGTTGACCACTAGGTTCCTGCGTCGGTTTGGTATCGGTACGGCCCTGTTCATGCTTCCCGCCATCGTTCTTATGGGTTCGGCCGGCCTGCTGGTTTTTGGCACTCTGGCCGCGGTGACCACGCTGAAAAGCTGCGACCAGGTACTGCGCTATTCCCTGGACCAGTCCACCCGGGAATTGCTTTATCTACCACTGGCGGCCCGGGTCAAGATACAGGTCAAGTGGTTCCTCGACACCGTGATCTGGCGCCTGGGCGACGGCTTGTCCGGACTGGCGGTCCTCATTTTCGCCACCCTGTTGCACATGCCGGCGCGTCAGATCAGTTGGGTGGTGTTGGTACTGGTCAGCGTCTGGCTGGTGTCGGTTGCGATTGTGCGAAAGGAATATGTTGCCACCCTGAAAGAAAGCATCAGCCAGCATCGCGTAGACGTAGAGCAGGCATCGACATCGGTGTTGGACCGGTCGACCACCGAGCTGCTGGCAAGCGGCCTCAGCGCATCCGATCCCAAAGAGATTCTCTATGCCCTCAGCCTGTTTGAATTGGAACGGCAAAGGGCTGCGCATCCCGTAATCCGTAGCTTGTTGAGCCATCCCGCTCCGGAAGTGCGCCAGAAGGCAATCCAGATTCTGTCCGAATCGGGCGACAAGACGGTGCGCACGGACATCGAACGGCTGATCCGAGATCCGGATCTCAATGTGCGCACCGAAGCATTGCTTTACCTCACCCATCACGCGCATGTTGATCCGCTAGAGCTGATGCAGGACGAAGCCGACTTCGCCGACTTCTCGGTCAGCTCGGCGGTCGTGGCATATTTGGCGCGACCCGGCGAGACGCAAATACTCGAGGCCGCGCAGCAGATTCTTACCTCCATGGTCGGCGAACCATTACCAGAGCGGCAGCGGCATCGGGTGGAGGCGGCCCGCTTGCTGGGCGAGCTGCCGGACTGCTTCGACCCGCTGCTTTCAAACCTACTCGCCGATCCTGACCCGGTGATCGCGCGGGAGGCTATCCACTCTGTCGGCAAGCTGCGCAAGCGGCGGCTGGTCCCCGACCTGCTGGACCGGCTGGCCCATCGCGAGTTGCGTTCCCACTCCGCCAGCGCTTTGGGGGAGTTCGGCGACACCATCGTCGGAGCCTTGCGCGACCATCTCGGCGACACCTCGGTGGCAGTCGAGGCACGTCGGGAAATCCCATCCATCATGGTGAAGATCGGGACGCCGGCGGCGGCCCAGGTGTTGATGGAGAACCTGTTGGAACGCGACACTACTTTGCGTTTCCGCATTATTAGCGCTCTCAACAAACTACAGCGCCTTCACCCTGGGATTGAGACCGACGCCCTGACTTTGGAGACGGTGCTGGCGGCCGAAATTCTCGGGCACTACCGGTCCTACCAGATTCTCGACAAACTGGGGACCGCGGCAGGCGCCGACGATCCCGTAGCACGCGCGTTGGCGGAATCCATGCAGCAGGAATTGGAGCGCATCTTTCGTTTGCTGGGCTTGCTATATCCTCATCTGGATATTCATAGCGCTTACGTAGGTCTGCAATCCAAGAGTATCTCGGTCCACGATAACGCGCTGGAATTTCTGGATAACGTGTTGAAGCCCCAGTTACGCGAGATGCTGGTGCCGCTGCTGGATGGCAAAATCACAGTGCAGGAGCGGGCTCGCCTGGCCGGACGACTGGTACACACTACGATCGAAAGTCAGGAGCAGGCAGTGGCCGCACTTGTCGCCAGTGATGATCCGTGGCTCAGGTCTTGCGGCGCTTATGCCATCGGAACGTTCGGACTGAAATCCCTCGAAGGTGAACTGCACCGCTGTCTGAATGATGCTGACCCGCTGCTGCGCGAGACGGCCCGCGCCGCCAAGGTGCGCCTGGAGGCGGCGGTGGTGAAGAGCGTGGATATCCGGTCTTGAAGAACACCGTCTTTCTCGTCCAGCCCAACTGTTCGATTCGGGAACACGAGGTTCGCCGCGGTCTTGACGATTTTAGGTTGCCGAACGTGGGTGAATGGGGTAGATTTGGGGCGCAATTTGGCTGGAGGGTAGATTGATGCGCATCCTTCCTTGTAAGTCGCGAAAACTTGTCGTCGTCGCATTGGTCTGCTTGGTCTGCTCAGGTGTTGCCCAGGCTGCAGACGAAACTACGCTTACTAAAGAACAGATCGAGACTTTCCTGACTACCGCCAAGATCGTGGGTAGCAAGCAAGCCGGCAAGGGTATTACCGGAAGCTGGCGGCTTACGCTTTCGGATGGCACCACGACCCACGACGCCGCCTTCCAGGCGATCAATGACACAAAGCCCACGATGCAGCTTGCTAGCGGCACCGAACTGGGTTTCGTCGACTCTTACCGCTACAACATCGCGGCTTTTCGCCTGGCTGAAATGCTGGGCCTCGACGACATCGTCCCGGTGTATGTCGAGCGCAAGTGGAAAGGTGACAGCGGCTCGCTCAGTTGGTGGCTGCCGGTGAAGATGGATGAAAAGGAGCGCGTCGCTCAGAAGATTGCCGTGCCAGATCCCGATAAATGGAACAATCAGATGTATAAGGTTCGGGTGTTGGACCAGTTGGTCTACGACAGCGACCCCAACCTCACCAATGTGCTGATCACTGAGGATTGGAAGATCTGGAGAATCGATTTTACTCGCGCATTCCGGCTGCACAAGGAACTGAGAGGCGTCTCGGACTTGGCGCACTGCGACCGGCAGCTGTTCGCGAAGCTGAAGACGCTGAATCAGGACGAGCTGTTGGAGAAGACCAAACACTACCTCAACAAGGACGAAGTCAAGGCCCTGATGGTGCGACGCGACAAGATCGTGGAGCAATTCCAAAAACTGATCGCTGAAAAGGGCGAGAACGAAGTATTGTACTAAGGTCTGAGCGACTAGAGGCCGATGTCGGTACTTGCTCTTTTCAGTGCCGAGGTCTATTGTTTCGGGTGCAATTCACAGCTTTCCCGCAAAAGGAGAAGATCAAATGGCTAAAAAGCTATTCACGCTGCTGTTCCTGTTTGTACTTGCTTTGCCGCTATCCACGGGGGTGTTCGCGCAAGATTCGATGAAGATGGCAAAAGAGGTGAAGTGGGAGGGAACTGTCGTCAGGACGAGTCCGGACAAAAATACCCTCACCGTTCGCAAAGGGGATGGTGGAGTCGAGATGACCATCGTCTACGACAGCTCGACCAAGTGGGTGGCGCAGTATCACGCAGCTAAAACGGTGACTGACATTGATGCGACCCAGGTTAAAGAAGGTGATCGGGTGATCTGCAAGGGCACATGGGAGAAGAAGGGCGTGTTTCACGCAACTCTGATCTCCAAGCGGCTTTCCCACCCAGCTTAGTTTGTTGAGAACAGACCTACGCGGGAACCTGCTCTTGTTGGCGAGGCAAGGATACGGCACCAGTCGGCACGCTCGTGTAGCTATCGGCCAGTACTCTCCGATTAGCTTGGGGCGTGTCGACGTTTGCATGGGCCCATTTCGCCGTTCCGGGTTCAATTACTCCTTTTTTCTCAACATTTTCGCTTGGCTGCGCGGTAATCCCTGGAACCTTTCGCCTGAAACACCCAGGGACGGCGCCTCTGGTTCTCGCGCATTGTCCATCCTCTACACTCTGGTTACTTGCCCCTAAGACCGTTTCGCGATGAAATTGCGAAAGCGGAGGGAGTTATGGGTCGTGCTTTTGGCTTTGTGGGCACCATCATCGTAATGGCTGTCGGTATGTATCTTTATTCGACACAGTTAAAGAATGCCTCGGCGCCCGGCGGTGGCGGCACACCCGCCGGAACGGCCAACGTTGTGGGCGTCAAGAATGATCTGATCAGCATCGCAAACGCCGAGCGAGGGTACTACGCCACCGAGCAGAAGTATGCTTCCCTTGATGAGTTGATTTCCGCGAGGTATATCACCATCGAGAGACAGCGGCCTCCTTACACTTACGATGTGGAAACCACTTCGAGTGGTTTTCGTGTGACGGCCACCCGTGACGGCGCCGGTGGTCCCGCTCAATTCTGGATTGACGAAACCATGCAAGTGCAATCCTCGAACTGAGATCGGTTGCAGCTCGCCGGCGCGCATTTCTCCCGCACGCGCGTCCAACGCCTGACACCCGCCTGCTTCGACTGGGTCCGTCGCGAGAATTGCCGACGGCGATTTGAAGCCGGCTGTATCATCTACGCGATTAGAATGGCGAGACCCATGGAACGCATCCTGGTGACCGGAGCCGCCGGTAAGGTAGGCAGCCATTTCATTGCACGTATTCTGCAATCTGATCGGGATGTAAGCATTCGTGCGTTATGTCATAACCGGCTTCTCGAGCCCAACGACCGGCTCGAGATAGTCAAGGGAAGCATCTCGGATCGGGCCGTTGTGCGGGCAGCCATGCAGGAAGTTACGCACGTTCTGCATTGTGCCACCTGCAAAGAGACTCCCGATGACGTGATGGATGTCACGGTCAAGGGTCTGTTCTGGCTGCTGGAGGAGTGTCGTAACAGCGCGGCCTTCAGACAGATCATCCTGATCGGAGGCGATGCGGCGCTCGGGCATTTTTTCTACCCTCATCCTTTGCCGATTACCGAGCAGCAGCGGCACAGCGCCTATCCGGGCTGCTATGCCCTGTCCAAAGTCCTCGAAGAAGTAATGCTGGAGCAATATTTCATCCAGTACGGGCTTTCCGGCTGCTGTTTGAGAGCTCCCTGGATCATGGAGAAGGATGACTTCAAGTACTCTCTGTCCTTTGGTGAAGACGTTTTCGGCGGTCCGCGATGGCGCGACCTGGTGGGCGCCCGCCGCGCCGATGAGTATGTGAAAAGCGGCGCCGTGCCGCTGATGCTCGATCCGAAGGGCAAGCCCGTGCTGCGCAACTTCGTGCACGTCAGCGACCTGGCGACGGCCATTCTGCGGGCCCTCGACCACCCCAAAGCCCACCAGCAGACCTTCAATATCTGTATGGACGAACCCGTGGACTATCAACACGTCGCGGACTATCTGAAAGAGACTCGAGGGCTTCCCTCGGTTGCGATCGAAACTCCATACTGGTCAACCTGGCTGGACAATAGCAAAGCGAAATTCCTGCTGGGCTGGAGGCCAGGTTTTGACCTAAAACGGCTCATCGAAGACGCCTGGACTCATGAGAGAAGCGAAAACGATCCGCGCCGGGTCTGGTACCCAGGATAGACGTGGAATGTCAAAGAACCTTCTGGACGAGCTGAAGCCTGAACCGGTTTTGGAAGTTGAAGCTGCGGTAGCGGTGCGTCTTGCGCAACAACGACCCCACCCTTGTCATTCCGAAGCCGGCTTTATCGACGACAATGCCGCGCTCCGAAATGACAATACTTTGGGATCTTTCAAACTACGCAAACTACGGAAGTTGACGCCCGCACGCAGCGACTGAAATGCCTGCTTTACAATAGAAACATGGCCGACAAGGTCTTGAAACTCGATTCCCGGGACAACGTCCTGGTTGCGCTCACCGACCTGAATGAAGGCGAGCAAATTGACTTCTCAGGCAAGAACTACACCTTGGTTTCGAACGTATCCGCCAAACATAAGTTTGCCACGCGGGACCTTGCGGCCGGCGCTGACGTCATTATGTACGGCGTTCTGGTGGGTAAAGCGACGAAACCCATCAGCCAGGGTCAGGCGCTGACGACGAGCAATGTTCAGCATCAGGCCTCGGATTTCCACGAACAGTCAAGTGCTTACACCTGGGAAGCCCCCGATGTCTCGCGCTGGAAGGATCGCACCTTTCTCGGCTATCGCCGGCCGGATGGTCAGGTCGGAACGCGGAACTTCTGGCTGGTCGTTCCCCTGGTATTTTGTGAGAACAGAAACATCGGGGTCCTGAAACAGGCCTTCGACGAGGAGTTGGGATTTGCGGCGCCGCAAGTCTATCGCCGGCAGGTGGCGGAGCTGGCGAAACTCTATCGCGAAGGCAAACTGGAGAACGCCGGGCATCACAGCGTGCCCGGGAACGGAGCGGACCCACAGCCTTCCCGCGTGTTTGAGAACGTCGACGGCATCAAGTTTTTGCTGCACGAAGGTGGGTGCGGCGGAACTCGCGAGGACTCCAACAACTTGTGCGGCCTGATCGCCGGATACATAAACCATCCCAACGTGGCCGGAGCCACAGTCCTCAGCCTGGGATGCCAGAATGCGCAGATTGGTATGCTTCGAGAGCAGATCGGGCAGCGCAATCCAAATCTCAACAAGCCCGTCATCGTGTTGGAACAGCAGCAGACTGGCTCCGAGTTCACCATGCTCTCGGAGGCCATCCGGCAGACGTTTTTGGGATTGGTCGAGGCTGACAAGTCACGGCGGTCACCGGCGGCGCTCTCTCACTTGGTCCTGGGTTTGAAGTGCGGGGGGTCAGACGGATTCTCAGGCATCTCCGCTAATCCTGCGATCGGGCACACCGCCGATCTCCTCGTGGCACTCGGAGGCCGTGCGATTCTTTCTGAATTCCCTGAATTGTGCGGGGTGGAGCAGGAGTTGATCAATCGGGCCACGCGAAAGGAAGTCTCCGACCGGTTCGCGAAGCTGATGCGAGATTATCAAGCCCGCGCCCGCTCGGTCGGGGCGAGCTTCGAAATGAACCCGTCTCCCGGGAATATCCGTGACGGATTGCTGACCGACGCCATGAAGTCGGCCGGAGCCGCGAAAAAAGGTGGCAAGTCTCCGGTTGCGGCGGTGCTGGACTATCCGGAATATTCAACTGAACCGGGATTGCATTTGCAGTGCACGCCGGGTAATGACGTGGAGTGCGTGACCGCGCAGGTGGGCGCGGGGGCCAGTGTAGTATTGTTTACCACTGGCTTGGGCACACCGACCGGGAACCCGATTGCCCCGGTAGTGAAGCTCTCCACCAATTCAACTCTGGCCCAGCGCATGCAAGACATTATCGATATCGATACTGGTGGTGTCATTTCGGGCGAGACCAACATCGACCGCATGGGCGAGGAAATTCTCGAACTGGTGATCAAGGTGGCCGGCGGCGAGACCAGGACGAAGGCGGAGTTAAAGGGCCAGAATGATTTCATCCCGTGGAAGAGAGGCGTGTCGCTCTGAGTCAACCAGGAGGCAATGCTAGTTTCAGATTGGACGGCAAGGTCGCCGTGGTCACGGGTGGCGGAAGCGGTATTGGGCAGGCGATTGCGCTGAAGTTTGCAGCTCACGGCGCTGCCGTGCGGGTTCTCGATGTCAGCCTCAGCGATGCGGAAGCGACTTGCCAACAGATCACTGGGGCAGGCGGAAAGGCCGCTGCCTTTGCAAGTGATGTCACCGACCAGAAGCAGGTCAAGGACACATTCGCAACGCTGGCTGCACAAGGGCCATTGTCGATTCTGGTGAACAATGCGGGAATTTCGCACATCGGCACGGTCGAAAGCACAACTGAAGAAGACTTCGACCGTGTCTTTCGCGTAAATGTGAAGGGCCTCTACAACTGCACCTCGGCTGCAATCGCTCCCATGAAAGTCAATGGCGGAGGCGTGATCCTTAACATGGCTTCGATTGCGGGGTCCGCTGGACTCGCCGACCGCTTTGCCTATTCGATGAGCAAAGGCGCCGTGATCGCGATGACGTATTCCATCGCCAGAGATTATCTGGGCTCTAAGATCCGCTGCAATTGCATCTCGCCGGCCAGGGTGCACACTCCTTTTGTCGATAACTATCTTCGCAAGACTTACCCCGGGCGCGAGCCGGAGATGTTCCAGAAATTGTCCCAGGCGCAACCGATTGGAAGAATGGCGGAGCCGGGGGAAGTCGCCTCGCTGGCGCTTTTCCTGTGTTCGGATGAGGCGTCCTTTATCACGGGCGTGGATTATCCGATCGATGGCGGCTTTGTCAATCTCCGTGGCTAACGGATCGATCTCCAACTACATGGACTTCAACCATGGATCTGCAACTCAAAGATAAAGTTGTCATCGTGACCGGCGGGGCCAAGGGAATCGGCGCCGCCATTGTGCGGGCTTGCGCCGGCGAAAGCGCGGTACCGGTCATCGTCGATCGCGATGCCGAAGCTGCCGGGCAGCTACGAAACGAGTTGCGCAGCCAAGGCGGGACTTGTGGCGCGGTCACAACAGAGCTCTCGACTCCGGAGAACTGCTCCCGGGCGATTGACCAGACACTGAAGACGTTTGGGCGGCTCGACGCGCTGGTCAACAATGCCGGGCGCAACGACAAAGTTGGACTCGAGCACGGCAACCCGGACGAATACGTTGCCTCGCTGCAGCGCAATCTGCTGCACTACTACAGCATGGCGCACTATGCCTTGCCTCACCTGAAGCGCGCACAAGGGGCGATCGTGAACATCGGTTCAAAAACCGCAGTCACCGGGCAGGGCAGCACCTCCGGATACGCTTCCTCAAAAGGCGCGATCATGGCGCTTACCCGAGAATGGGCCGCTGAATTACTGCCTTACAACATTAGGGTGAATACGATCCTGCCGGCCGAGGTAATGACCCCGCTTTATCGTGAGTGGCTGGCAACGTTCCCGGATCCCGAGGAGAAACTAAACACTATTCTCTCCAAGATTCCTTTGGGAAAGCGCATGACCACCGCGGACGAGATCGCCGCCATGGCGATTTTCCTGCTCTCCGGCAAGTCCGGACACACCACCGGCCAGCACATTTTCGTGGACGGCGGATACAGCCATCTGGATCGGGCCTTAACCTAAGCCAACCTGGAAAAGCCCGTTCGAAATCGCACGAATGCTATGGATGTTGTATAGTTTCGCCTCGCGGAACCCACCCTGTCGTAAATAACGCGTCAGGAGGATTTTTTATGTGCTGTATTCTTCTGCGTCGGAACTTTGCAGACTTGGTCTCAACCTGCACGCTCATTCTTGTCGCCTCTTCGGTGCTGCAATCCCAAGTGGACTATTCGCAAGGCCAGTATGGCCGTCCACAGCCCATTGCGATTCAGTGCCAGAACGCGCTGGTGGACCGGGTCAGCGCGGATGCCGGACGCCGAGTGAATCTCAGCCTCGATTCCCAAAATCCTTATTCCTCGCCGAACGGTCGACAAGGTCTTCGCGGGAGTCTGCGTTATGGAATTGCAGGTCCGAACACATGGAGATCAGCGACCTACGACTGCGTTGTGGATCCTCGCTCGAATCGTGTGGAACGCGTGAACTACAATCCGCGGGCCAACAACAACGGCTGGCCAGGAAGCCCTGGCTACCCGGGAGGGCCCGGGTATCCTGGCGTTCCCGGGATTCCCAACTATCCCAGGGTGAGAGTCGATACCTCGGGACGGGGTACCTACAACAGCCGATCCACCGGAAATGTCAACATCACCCGGGGCTACGTCGACAGCCGCGGGGCGACTCCGTCAGTTTCACTGCGAGGTGGAAATTTCAGGATTACTTTCTACGGAGTGGTGGAGCGGTCCGATGGCGCCGGATTCACCATGCGGATTACAGGTTCCGACCGTGGAGATGCGCGAGGGACCGCCCAAGCCCGGCTCAATCGAGATCGTAACGAGGTTGACCTGATTACCTTAAGTGGGAGAATAAGCAGGGACGACTTCTCCGGCAACTTCAACCGGCGATAGAGATGCAGCAGCTTCTCAGCCTGACGCTTCTACCGCCGGGCTGAGAGCATGGTGAGAATGTCCTTCAGACCCTGACGAATGTATTTCAGGTCCGACGTCGGACGCGCCGGGAATGGCAGCGGGTCCTGCTTCTTGTCGGTCTTGATCTCGGCCCTGAGGTGCTGCCGGGCGCCTGGGATGGTGAACCCTTCTTCGTAGAGCAGCTGCTTGATACGCAGGACGCTTTCGACATCCTTGCGGCGATACATGCGCTGGCCGGTACTGCTCTTCACCGGCTTAAGCTGCGGGAACTCGGTTTCCCAGAAGCGCAGCACATAAGCCGGCAGGTTGCAAAGGCGCGAAACTTCTCCGATGCGGAAATAAAGCTTTTCAGGAATCAGCACATCGGTGGCGGTGGATTTGGCCTTGGATCGGGTTCTTGGGCTCATCTTAGATTTCCGCAAGCCGCATTCAGCGCAGGGGACATTCTTCCCATCCGCGTTTCTAGCATGACCGCGCCCGCGGGACAACCACATTCTAAAGGAATCCCTTAATTCTGGCCGAAGGCCCGATGGGAAAGCGGCAAAAGATAAGCCGGCGCTTTCCCAAACGGGACTGCTTGTCGGCGCGCTGTCGTACACTGGCAGAGGCTTGCCGAACCTCGACCCGGTCTGACGTTATGCGACAGGATCCCATCGAGCTGGAAATCTTCAAGAATATTTACCACTCCATCGCCGAAGAGATGGGGGCGGCGCTGCGGCGTACCGCATTTTCTCCCAATATCAAGGAGCGTCGGGACTACTCCTGCGCCGTCTTCGATGCGCGTGGCGAAGCGATTGCCATGGGCGATCACATGCCCGTGCATTTGGGCTCGATGCCGATGTCGGTACGGGCGGCCATTGAGAGTTTTCCACTCGGCCCCGGGGACGTGGCGATGCTGAACGATCCCTTTCGCGGGGGGACTCATCTGCCGGACATCACGCTGGTGGCGCCGGTGTATGTGCGACCGCGTGCGCGACGCCACATCCCGGACTTCTACGTGGCCGCGCGCGCCCATCACGCGGATGTGGGTGGGACTTATCCCGGATCGATGGGTCTATGCCGCGAGATCTACCAGGAAGGATTGCGCGTTCCGCCCGTGCGAATCATGCGCTCGGGCGCGATCGAACCTGATGTTCTGGCGTTGTTGTTGAGCAATGTTCGCACCCCCAATGAACGCGAAGGAGATCTGGGGGCGCAGATTGCGGCCTGCCATACTGGCGCCGAACGGCTCGGCGAAGTATGTGGGCGCTACGGGCTGCAGCGGGCGCAATCCGCGACTAGAGCATTGCTGGATTACTCCGAGCGGATGATGCGGGCGTTTCTGGCGAGTGTGCCGCCGGGAACCTACCGGGCCGAAGACTTCATGGATAGCGATGGAATCGCCGATCGACCGGTGACGATCGTGGTGGCGATCAAGGTCGAGGGGCAGGGCGGGCGAGTCGCTCGCAGCCACATGGTTACCGTGGATTTCGCTGGGTCTGACCCGCAGGTCGAGGGAAGTATCAATGCGGTCGAGGCAATTACCTACTCGGCTTGTTTCTACGTGTTTCGATGCCTTTTGGAGGAGGACGTGCCGGCCACGTCGGGGCTGATGCGCCCTATCCGCGTGATTGCTCCAACTGCGACCGTCGTAAATGCTCGCCCTCCGGCGGCGGTGGCGGGCGGGAACGTGGAAACCTCGCAGCGAATCGTGGATGTTCTGCTAAGAGCATTGGCACAGGCAGTTCCGGAGCGGATTCCAGCGGCGGCTTCGGGAACCATGAACAATCTTACGATCGGGGGAGTGAATCCCCGCAACGGCGAGCCGTTCGCCTACTACGAAACCATCGCGGGCGGCATGGGTGCCCGCCCCACAAAGCCGGGTATTTCGGGCGTTCATACTCACATGACGAATTCGCTGAACACGCCGGCGGAAGCCTTGGAGTATTCGTATCCGCTGCGGGTACGCCAATATTCTCTACGACCCGGCAGCGGAGGCGAGGGCAAGCACCGCGGCGGGGACGGCATCGTGCGCGAAATCGAAGTTCTGACTGACGCCGAAGTCACACTTCTTTCCGACCGGCGCTTGCGTGGTCCCTGGGGGCTTGCTGGAGGAGCCGACGGTGCGCCGGGGAACGCATCCGTGATCCGGCGGGACGGTTCGGTAGAAAAACTGCCGGGTAAATTCAACGTGCGACTGCGCCCAGGCGAGCGCATCAGGATTGAGAGTCCCGGCGGCGGCGGGTGGCGGAACAAATAGATGCCCCGCAATGCTGGTGCTAAAATCAACTTTCACCCGGTTACCGCTAACCCATACCATGCCTAAAACTATGCTTGCCGTGGTTAAGCCGGAAGCCGCTCCGGGCGCGGAGATTCGCGAGGTCAAAGTTCCTGCGTTCGGCCGAAATGACGTCCTGGTCAAGGTAAAAGTTGCCTCGATCTGCGGTACCGATTTGCATATCTACGAGTGGGACCGCTGGGCGCAGAATCGGATCCATCCACCATTGATCCCTGGGCACGAATTTTGCGGCGAGGTGGCGGCCTTTGGTGACGAAGTCACCAGTGTGAAAGAAGGCGACTTCGTCTCCGCCGAGATGCATGTGGCTTGCGGAAAGTGCCTGCTATGCCGCACCGGCGAAGCCCATATTTGCCAGAACGTGAAGATCATCGGCGTCGATGCCGACGGGGCCTTTGCCGAGTATGTGGTAATTCCGGAATCCAATATCTGGAAACTCGATCCCGCGATTCCGCAGGAGTACGCGTCGATTCTGGATCCGCTGGGCAATGCTGTGCATAGCGTGCTGGCAGGAGAGATTGCAGCCAAGACAGTGGCCATTACCGGTTGCGGACCGATCGGGTTGTTCTCGATTGCGGTAGCGCGTGCGGTCGGAGCGACCACGATTTTTGCCATCGAGGTGAACCAGCATCGCCGGCGCCTCGCCAAGGAGATGAAAGCAGACTTTGTCCTCGATCCCTCCAAAGACAACGTGCGTGCCGTCGTAATGGAGCAAACCGGCGGGCTGGGCGCGGATGTAGTGCTCGAGATGGCCGGCCATCCCAGCGCCATACGCACCGCCTTCGATATTGTGCGGCGGGGAGGCCGCGTTTCTCTGCTGGGGCTGACCTCGAAGCCGATTGCCCTGAATTTCTCCGAGGACATTATTTTCAAAGGCATTACGGTTCAAGGCATAAGCGGACGCCGGATGTATCAAACCTGGTATCAGATGACCGCGTTGCTTAGGGCCGGTAAGCTGGATCTTCATCCCGTGATCACCGACCGTGTCGGGATGAAGGACTTTTCCAAAGCCATGGAGCGGTTGAGGACGGGTGAGGCGAGTAAGATTCTGGTTTATCCGAACGGAACAAAATAGTTCAGTTTTCAGATGTCAGGTCTCGGTTCTCAGCGAAATCCATCGCATCGGATACAATTCCAAAACAATGCTTCGTTACTTCACTGCGGGGGAGTCTCATGGAGAGGCGCTGGTCGCCTTTCTGTCGGGACTGCCTGCCGGCCTGAAGGTGGACCAGGCCTTTCTTGACCGTGAGTTATGGCGCCGCCAGCAGGGTTTTGGCCGCGGCGGACGGATGAAGATCGAGACCGATAAGGCTCATATCTTGTCGGGTGTGCGTCACGGGGCAACCATCGGATCGCCTATCGCGATCCTGCTCGAAAACAAAGATTGGAAGAACTGGCAGGAGGCGCTTCCGGTCGAGGAAGGCGATTCCGCAAAACATAAGCGAGTGGCTTCGCCACGTCCCGGACACGCCGATCTGGCGGGAGCGCTGAAATACAATTTCTCCGAAGCCCGCTATGTCTTGGAACGTGCTTCGGCGCGAGAATCGGCGGCGCGAGTCGCGGTTGGCGCCCTGGCCAAGTTGTTCCTGCGCGAACTTGGAATCGAAGTGTTCAGTCACGTTGTTGCCGTCGGCAGCGCCGCATTGAAGAAGGATGTGGCATGGGAGCAGATTCGTAGTCTCGCCGACCGCAATGAGGTTATGTTGAATTGCGCAGATCCCGAGGCTGAACTGCAAATGAAAGAAGAAGTGGACAAGGTGCTGCGGACCGGGGATTCCGTGGGCGGCATTTTCGAAGTGGTGGCGCACAGAGTCCCGCCCGGGCTGGGTACATATGCGCAGTGGGACGAGCGGTTGGACGGTATGCTGGCGGGCGCCGTCATGTCGCTGCAAGCCGTGAAGGCGGTCGAGATCGGGGCTGGCGTGACCGCAGCGTCTTCTCCGGGCTCTGCCGTGCACGATGAAATAGGATATGAGGCGGCGACCGGATTTACCCGCAGCCGAAATAATGCCGGAGGCATCGAGGGCGGCGTTTCGAATGGCGAAGACATTGTCGTGCGCGGGTATCTGAAGCCGATATCAACCTTGCGTCGACCGTTGCAGTCGGTGGATTTCGCCAGCCGGGAACCGGTCAAGGCGGCTTACGAACGCTCTGATGTATGCGTGGTGCCGGCTGCGGGAGTGGCGGCAGAGGCCATGGTGGCGCTGACCCTGGCCCGCTGCGCTCTGGAGAAAGTCGGCGGTGATTCAATGACAGAAACATCGCGAAATCTGAAGGGATACCTGGAACAAGTAAAAAGTTACTGAGTGCAAAGGCCGACTACAAAATCTGCATGATCTATCCCATCGTGAAGTTTGGCAATCCGGTCCTGGAAAAACCTGCCGAACCGGTGACCATTTTCGACGCTCATCTGAAAAAGCTGGTGGATGACATGTTCGAATCCATGTACGCGGCGCACGGCGTGGGACTGGCGGCGCCGCAGATTGGAATCTCGAAGCGCCTGGCGGTCATCGACGTTACGTTCAAGGAAGATCCGGACGCCAAGCTGGTGATTGCCAATCCGGAAATTATCAAGACCGAAGGCCGCCACACCCAGAACGAAGGTTGCCTTAGCATCCCCGAATTTCGCGAGCCGGTGTCACGCGCGCGAAAAGTGACCATCCGGGCGCAGGATGTGAATGGGAAGTGGTTCGAAAAGACCGGCGACGATTTATTGGCCCGCGCTTTTCTGCACGAAACCGACCATCTGAATGGCAAGCTCTACATCAGCCACATCAGCGCTCTCAAGCGAGACTTCATGAAGCGCAAGATCCGCAAGCTGATGAAAGCGGGAGAGTGGTAGGGGAATCGAGTAATTGTCGAATTTAGAAATTGAGTAATTGAAAAGACTCACTTCACGATTTCCTGATTGCTCAATTTCTAAATTTCCCAAATACTCAATCCTCGGATGCCTTCTTCTCTTAGCCTCGTCTTCTGCGGCACGCCCGCCTTTGCCGTGCCGACTCTGGAACGGCTGGTGGAAGCCAGGTTCGGGGTGCCCCTCGTGGTGACTCAGCCGGATCGTCCCAAAGGCCGAGGCTTGGAAGTTGCCCTTTCGCCGGTAAAGCAGCGGGCTCGGCAACTGGGGTTGCAGGTCGGTCAGCCAGACAAGATCAAGAACAACGACGAATTTCGTGCGCAGCTTGCGGGAATCGCTCCTGACGCAATCATTGTCGTCGGATATGGGCGCATTATTCCACCGTGGATGATTGATTTACCGCGGTTGGGGAACCTCAACCTGCACGCTTCGTTGCTTCCCAGATATCGCGGAGCAGCGCCGATCCAGTGGGCCATTGCCCGAGGCGAAACTGCGAGTGGGGTCACCACACTGCGAATCGACTCCGGCCTCGATACCGGGGACATTTTGCTGCAGAGAGAGATTCCGATAGTGCCGCAGGACACAGCTGTAACTCTGGCGCCGCGAATGGCTGCGATCGGCGCTGACCTCATGGTTGACACCCTGCGAGGACTGGAGTCTGGAACGCTTCATCAGCAGCCACAGGATCATGCCCAAGCTACGCTGGCGCCGATTCTCCAGAAAGAAGATGGCAAGGTTGATTTTCAAAGTACTGCCCAGGAAATTCTGAACCGATTGCGCGGCTTTCAACCCTGGCCGGGCTCGTACACCAGCTTCCGCGGAAAGAATCTCCATTTCTGGGCGGCGCAGCCAATCGAGCGCGCCGTGGTGGCAGGTGAACTATTGGTAGAGCGCGGCCTCCTGATTGTCGGTTGTGGCGGAGGAAGCGCCCTGCAATTGCTCGAAGTGCAACTTGAGGGCAAGAAACGCATGCCGGCAGCCGACTTCGTCCACGGCTATCAACCCCGTACCGGCGAAATGCTCGAGAACTGAGAACTGGGACCTAGTCACTAACAACTGGGCTTTTGAAAATCCATGTCCACTTCCCCCGCTCGGGCCACAGCGTTCGACGTCCTGCTTCGCATTGAGCAGCAAGATGCCTACTCGTCCGAGCTATTACACTCGAGCCAATACGCGAAGCTGTCGTCCGCGGACCACGGCTTGGCCACCGAACTGGTAATGGGAGTGCTGCGGTGGCGTTCGCTGCTGGATGCCGAAATCGGCCGATTCTCCGATAAGCGAGTCGAAAAGCTCGATGTTGAGGTGCTGACGGCCCTGCGGCTGGCAGCGTATCAATTGTTGTTTCTTAACCGGATCCCTGGACGCGCCGCGGTGCATGAGAGTGTGGAGTTGGTCAAGCGTGCTCGCAAGGGCTCGGCTGCTCCTTTTGCAAATGCGGTGTTGCGGAAGCTGGCGGGAAGTACCAGGGCGGCTGAGATTGAAGCGACCGAGTGTGGAAGTGCGGCAGAGCTCTCCAGGAAATTGGCGCATCCGCTTTGGCTGGTGGAGCGGTGGGTTCGGCAGTTCGGCTTGTCGCGAGCGCAACAGATCTGCGGCTACGACCAGCATGCTCCGACGGCGGCGGTTCGCTTGGCTGATGCTGCCACGGAGTTGGAACTGAGGCATGACGGGGTCGATCTTTCTCCAGGGCAGTTGCTGGCATCCGCGCGCAAGGTTCGGGCCGGAAATGTTTCCGGCACTCGGGCCTTCGCCGAAGGTCGAGTGGCTATCCAGGATGAGGCCTCGCAGCTGGTCGCGCTACTGGTGGGTAGGGGGGCGAGAATTCTCGATTGTTGTGCGGCCCCTGGTGGTAAGACGCGTGTGCTGGCGGAGCGAAATCCAGACGCCAACATTGTTGCACTCGAGTTGCATGCACACCGGGCCCGGCTGCTGCGGAAACTGGTCCCGGCCAATAACGTGGAAGTGATCAACTCAGACCTGCTTGAGTTTAAGAAAGGTGCGGGCTTCGATCGCGTCCTGGCCGACGTGCCCTGCTCGGGTACTGGCACTCTGGCCCACAATCCGGAAATCAAATGGCGATTGAAGCCCGAAGATCTGAACCAGTTGCACCAGCGCCAGGTGGCGATTCTGCGGGCGGCAATGCAGCAGGTAGCGGTTGGAGGAATGCTGGTGTATTCAACTTGTTCGCTGGAGCCGGAAGAAAATGAGTCGGTCGTAGATGAAGCGCTGTCTGGAAACCCTGCATTCAGCCCGCTTGATTGCCGGTTGGAACTGGAACACCTAAAGGCTGAAGGCGAGCTGGTCTGGAAACAAGATTCGCTGCTAAGCGGGCGGTTTCTGAGGACTATCCCCGGAGTGCATCCGTGTGACGGGTTTTTCGTAGGGATCCTGCGAAAGAGTTAGGGCAAGGCTCCAACGCCACAGGGGAAGCCGGCAAGAAACACGCGGAGGCTGCTGTCCCACCCGGCCAGTGGCGGCCTGTCAGTAACTGGGATTGCGGCGCACTAGCGGACTTCAAGATTCACTGCAGTTCCCGCGAACACTTTCTCTCCCGCCGGGGGATTCTGCGACACGATCATGCTGCCAGGGAATGGGGCCATCGGCGAAGAGCCTTCGGGAGCGGGGGCGGTGGTCACACTTCCCACGCGCAGCCCGGCGTCCTGTACCGTCTGGGTCGCGGTACCGAGTGGCTGGCCGACGAAGCTGGGCATGACGAGGGCTTGCGGCTGCACCAGCGTGGCGACCAGCAAACTGATTTTCGGAGCGGAGACGCCGTTGGCGTTTGGAGGCGGAGCTTGCGCCAGGACCTCGCTGTCCGGGGCATCGGGCGACTGCATTTGGGCGATGGCGCCTACGTCCAGACCTCGGCGGCGGATGTTGATGTTAGCGGCGCGCTCGCTCTGTCCGATGACGTTGGGGATGGCAACGCGCTGGGGACCGAGGCTCTCGGCGACGCGAACCTGCCAGCCGCTCCGCACCTGGCTTCCAGCAGGCGGGAGTTGCGACAGAATCTTTCCCTCGGGGACGGTGGGACTGTAGTACTGCCGTTCTACGCTGAGTTCCAGTTTACTCTGCTCTACGATCATGCGGGCTGCCGCCGGACTCTTGCCCACCAGGTCGGGGACGGCGACCTCGTGGCCATGGATGGCGAGGCGCATGGCCGTGAGCGCGGAGACCAAGGCCACGACCAGCAAGACTAGCGCCAGCAGAACCAGTCGAAAAAAAGATTTCATCAGCCGAGATTATAGTTTGTGGTAAGGAATGTGGTTGAGCGAATTGTCCGGTGCCGGCGTTTCGCGGGCGAGTCGCCCGCGACCACACCCAAACACCAGCCGATGAACGCCAGCCGTTGTGTTTCCGATTCAGGACTGAAGATCTGCGACCCCTTGCCTCCACGCCGCACCATCTATACTGGTTCCATGTCTGCCGTAGAGGGGACGCCGAGAAACGATATTCTGGATACGCTGCGGCGTCATTGGGGATACGATTCGTTTCGTCCTTTGCAGGAGCGCATCGTACGCAGCCTGCTCGATGGGCAGGACAGCTGTGTCGTCATGCCGACCGGGGGCGGGAAGTCGCTGTGCTACCAGTTGCCGGCGGTGATGTTGGGACGAACCGCAATCGTGGTCTCGCCATTGATCGCGTTGATGCAGGACCAGGCGGCGCAACTGGCGCAGATGGGAATCCCCGCCGCCGTGCTGAACAGTTCTTTGTCCAGCGAAAAGCAGACGCAGGTCATACGCAAAGCATCAGAAGGTGAGTACCGCCTGCTCTATCTTTCTCCCGAGCGGCTGGCGCGGGCCGACACCATCGGCTGGCTGCAACGGGTCCCGATCGCTTTCTTCGCCATTGACGAAGCGCACTGTATCTCGGAATGGGGCCACGAATTCCGGCCCGAATACCGGCAGCTGAGCCGGCTGCGGGCGAATTTCCCCAATCATCCCATCGCCGCTTTTACCGCCAGTGCGACCAAGCGAGTACGGCACGACATTCTGCACCAGCTGCAACTGCGCGCTCCACACAAGTGCATTGCCAGCTTTCACCGGTCGAATCTTCGTTACCTGGTAAAAGAGTGCAAAGGCGGCGAGCAGCCGAGCCTGCTGCTTCGCATCCTGCGCAACTATAAAGACAGCAGCATCATCGTGTACGCGCCGACCATCGCCAAGGTTCAGGCGACAGTGAATTTTCTCGAAGAGCACCAGATCTCGGCCATCGGCTATCACGGCAAGATGGAGGCTGCGGAGAGAAGGAACAACCAGGAACGCTGGATGTCGGACGAAGTGCGTGTGCTGGTCGGCACGATTGCCTTCGGACTGGGCATCAACAAGGCGTCGGTGCGAGCCGTGGTGCATCTCGCGCTGCCCAAATCGATCGAGCAGTATTACCAGGAGGCGGGACGCGCGGGGCGCGATGGGCAGCCGGCGGATTGCATCCTGCTATGGCAGAAACGCGACGCAGCCTTGCTGGCATATTTTGCCGATCAGATCGTTGACCCGGCCGAGAAGGAGCGGGCGTGGCAGCGATATCACACAATTCGCCGCTTCGCCGAATCGAACGGCTGCCGGCACCGGCAGATTTGTTTGCATTTCGGGGAGAGTCCGAAGTGGACGACTTGTGGCGCCTGCGACGCCTGCGGCTGCGAAGCCGATTGGCTGGTCAAGTCGGTCAAGGCGGATCCGCCGAAGCTGAGGCCGCCCGCGGCCCGAGTGATGCCCGGGCAACCCGTGTCGGCTGCGGCAGTCGAAGTCCCGAATATAGACCCCGCGCTGCGGGAGTATCTGCGGGAGTGGCGGCGGGCAGCCGCGAAAAAGCAAGGAGTCCCGGCATTCGTGGTAATGCACGACTCCGCCCTCGACGAGGTCTGCAAGAAACGGCCAGGCTCGATCCCTGAACTGCTCGGCATTTCCGGATTTGGGGAATACAAGGCCACGCTGTATGGCCCCCGTATTTTCGAAGCGCTGGAACAATTCCGCAATGGCGCCCGCGCCACCCTGATGCCGGACGCGGGGACAAAGCCGCGCCCGGGCAGGCAGGCCAGTGGTTTATGATGATGGGTCTCGATCAAGACTCGTATTCTAGTAGGCGTTCCCCCTGAGGCCAAACATGAGCACTACTGTGGTTCCGACTGACAAATCGCACCTGACGCGCGAAGAGATCAACCGCAAACAGAAGGAGTACATCTTTCCTTCAGTCTCAACCTACTATTCCGATCCGCTTCCCATGGACCACGCCTCCATGCAACATGTGTGGGACGTCGAAGGGAAAAAGTATCTCGACTTTTTCGGCGGCATTGTGACCATCAGCGTCGGCCACTGCAATCCGCGGGTGACCTCGCGCACCAAAGAGCAGATTGACCGCATGCAGCACGTGTCGACGTGCTTTCCCAATGTACCGATGGTTGACTTGGCGGAGAAGCTGGCCCAGATTACGCCCGGAGCGCTGAAGAAGTCTTATTTCACCAACAGCGGAACCGAAGCCAATGAGACCGCGATCCAGGTGGCACGCATGCACACGGGAAACTTCGAAGTCGTGGCCCTGCGGCACGGCTACAGCGGACGCTCGTCGCTTACCCGCGGACTCACAGGCATGAACACTTGGCGCAAGGGCACGATTGAAGTCGGCATCGTTCACGCCATGAATCCGTACTGTTATCGCTGTCCGCTGGGGCTGAAGTATCCCTCGTGCGAGGTGGCTTGCGCGAAGGACATCGAGAGTGTCATTCAGTTCTCGACCTCGGGCCGCATCGCCGCGTTCCTGGCGGAGCCGATTCAGGGCGTAGGTGGTTTCATTACGCCGCCAAAAGAATATTTCAAGCTGGCTTTCAACATCGTCAAACAGTACGGCGGCGACTTTATTTCCGATGAAGTGCAGACCGCCTGGGGGCGCACCGGACACAAGTGGTTCGGTATCGAGCACTGGGAGGTTGAGCCCGACATGATTACGGCTGCCAAGGGTCTAGGAAACGGCACGCCGATCGGGTTGACCGTGGCCAAGCCTGAGATCGCAGATTCTTTTCAAGGGATGACGATTTCGACCTTCGGCGGCAATCCTGTGACCAGCGTCACCGCCCGGGCCGTCATCGACATCATCGAGGAAGACGATTTGCGGACGAATGCGGCGGTGGTGGGGGAATATTTCCGCAAGAAGCTGGAAGAGTTGCAGGCCAAGCATGCCATCATTGGCGACGTGCGCGGCATGGGGCTGATGCAGGCGCTGGAACTGGTGGAAGATCGCGAGACCAAGAAGCCGGCGTCGGCGGGTACGAATGCCTTGATGGAGGAAGCCCGGAAGCGTGGATTACTGGTGGGGAAGGGCGGATTCTACGGCAATGTAATTCGCATGTCGCCGCCGTTGAATATTGGGAAAGCGGACGTGGATGAGGCGACGCGGATTCTGGGTGAGAGTTTCGCGGTTTTAACGAAATAATCTTGCCGAGCTTCGCTCGGCCGGACCGCCGATGGCGGCTGTCCCCCTGTGGCCTCTGGTCTCACTTGAGATTGTCATCCTGAGCGGAGTCGACGGACCCCTATGGGTTGCAACGGTCCGGTGTTCGCTCTTTCTCACTAGACGATGAAAGTCGCTGGGTCATCATAGAGCTAGCCGAGCTTCGCTCGGCCTGGAACGGTCGGAGACCCGTCCCCACGCGGAGTGTGAAAGTTAGTGCGTTTCATCTCCAGACGGCGCTGTATCTAGCGTGTCGACCGGGTGCGGTGTCGGATTTGGCAGTCCCTCCGGTGGCGCCTGGAAGTCTCCCGGATCTTTTCCCGCCAATGCAGTTTTCATGAAGTCCATCCAGATGGGCAACGCAGCGCGGGAGCCCGTTTCTTTTGCCCCCAGGAATTTCTTCTCGTCGTAACCGATCCACACTCCGCAAGTGATGGACGGTGAGAAGCCGACAAACCAGGCGTCGGTAAAGTTGTTGGTGGTGCCCGTCTTTCCCGCCAGCGGATATTTCATCGAAGACGCGGCAATGGCAGTGCCATGCAACACGACCTCCCGCAGCATGGCAGTCATGGTTCGCGCGGTGCCGGCGCTGACCACGTCCTTCACGTCGGGAAAGTTTTCTTCGAGCGTACGGCCTTCGTAGTCCGTCACCTTGGTGATGTAGCGCGGCGTGATGTGCACGCCGTCACTGGGGAATACGCTGTAAGCGGACGTTTGCTCCATAGGAGTGACTTCCACCGCGCCCAGCGCGACCGGCAGATAGGGCGGGATATTGGAAGTAATGCCGAAGCGATGGGCATAGTCGATGACGGTCTTTATGCCGATGCTGTCGGCCAGCTTCAGCGCGGGGATGTTGCGGGACTGGGCCAGCGCGCGTCGAAGCGTGATCGTGCCTTCAAACTTTTCGTCGTAGTTGTGGGGCTCGTAGGGCGGGCCTGAAGGCATCGGGAATGTGACCGGCGCGTCGAGGATGGTGTCATCCGGCGTGGCGCCGCGGTCGATGGCCGCGGTATAGACGTAGGGCTTGAAGGACGATCCGACCTGGCGCAGCGCCTGGGTTGAGCGATTGAACTTCGAGAGATTGAAATCGCGCCCGCCGACCATGGCTTTGATCTCGCCCGTGGCGTTATCGATTGCGACCAGTGCTCCCTGGACGCCTGAGTCTTCTTCCATGGTGACTCGCGCCTTGTTGTCCGATAGGGAAACAATCTTCACGTAGGCAATGTCACCGGGTTGCAGGATGTCGGGAAGCTTGCGACGGATCCACGCGGCATCGGCAGGCGCGAGCGTTGCGGAGTAGCGGCCAAATCTGATGGTCGCGGAAACCGACGTCACCGCCGTGACCAGGGCATGGACATAGCCGTTGACCTCGGGATCGCTGTCCCAATCCGGATGCTGGTAGTTGGCGAGGGTCACGTCGCCGGCCAGGATATTCTGCAGACGTCCCCTCCAGCCATGGCGGCGTTCATACGCAGCCAGACCGTCGAATACAGCCCGATTGGCGGCGCGCTGCAGGTCCATGTCGAGCGAGGTATAAACCTTCAGGCCGCCCTCGTGGACTTGATCGCTGCCGTACTTGCCCTCGAGGTAACGGCGGATTTCTTCGACAAAATAGGGCGCGAGCGAATCGGAGTCGTGGGCCACTTCGAGGCGGATGGGCTGATCGCGCGCCTCAGCCGCCTGTTGCGCTGTGATGTTGCCGTCCTCAAGCATCGAATTAATCACCAGGTTGCGGCGCTTAAGAGCGTGGTCGGGATGCGTGATGGGCGAATAGTAGGATGGCGATTTGGGCAGACCAGCGAGCAGCGCGGCTTCGTCGAGGGTCAATCGTTTCGCCGGCTTGCTGAAGTAAAACTGCGCCGCAGCCTCGAAGCCGTAAACTCCGTGGCCGAGATAGATCTGGTTGGCGTATAGAGTGAAGATCTGCGGCTTGGTGAAACGCCGCTCGATCTGCACCGCCAGCAACGCTTCCTGAATTTTTCGATGAAACGATCGGTCGGGCGAAAGAAAAAGATTGCGTGCCAGCTGCATGGTAAGAGTCGAAGCCCCTTGCACCCTGCCGCCGGACTGAATATCGCGGTAGGCAGCTCCCGCGATCCGCCAGACGTTGACACCCCAGTGCCGGTAGAAGTCCTTGTCTTCAATTGAAATCAGCGCCTGGCGCAGCACTTGGGGATAATCGTCATAGCTGGCGACCACCCGGCGTTGCAGCGCAAAGGAGCCGATGGTCCGCCCCTGATCATCGTAGAGTTCGGTGATGGAACTGGGCCGGTAGTGTTCGAGCTGACCAACCTGCGGCAGATCGGTTGAGTAGACGAGCAGCAGTCCGGCGGTCGCTCCCACCAGCGCGGAAACCAGCACCAGCAGGCCAATAACAAGGCGGCCCACCATCCTGTGCTCGGCTGCCGGAGACTCCGAAGAATCTTGTAACTGAAATTTCACTTGAGATCGGGTTCAGGATAGCAGGAGGACGGTGGTTGGTCGCTAGTACAGATGGCGAAGCGAGTGCGGTAAACTAGGCGCGGTTGTTTCAGTGGGTTGAATCCATTGGAAGGGCGCGTAGATTTCTAAGCGCCTGCGGGCACAATGCCCGCCTGATTTCACAGGGACGTTAGCGTTAGTTTCCGTTAGGCTGAACGCGGGCGGATTTGGTCCCATTACTGAAAAGTCAGTGCAAATTTCTGGTGTTTTCACTTACCCGGTAGAATGGAAAGCTGGCCCCGTAGCTCAATGGATAGAGCATTCGGCTTCTACCCGAAGGGTTGCAGGTTCAAATCCTGCCGGGGTCACCAGTTCTTATTTCGCAGGTCCGATACCAGGCGTGACGTGTTCCAATAGGCCGATTCTACGAACGCGGTCGCGCAGTTTGAATCTTGCCATGCCCAGATTCTACCACCGGGCGGGTTTCAGGCCGCCTCGTGCTTATCGTGAAAGGTCTTGTACGCTTCCGCGAACGCTTGCCGCGTCGTTGTTTCTGCGGCAGCCTCTTGTTCACCGAGATGTTTGACTTACGGCGGTTGTCTGCGCTTCTCTTGGCGATTTGATATACATTCGCCCTTTCAAACAAAGCATTGTACTCATCAGTTATGTCGGCGCCGTGACCTGCATCAGCGTTTCCCGCCCAAGCGTTCACAACGCGCTGTGCCAGTTCGTCGGCGCGCTCCAAACATCCTTCAACCCTGGATCTTACTCGCGGGCCAGCAGTGTGGCAATCCGGCCGGGCTTACTGGCCATTCCGCCCCATGTATACTCCCCTTGGCGGAGGAAACTAACGTGCCACTTCGTGCCGCTGCGTTCCATGAATCTTCTCCCGCGCCCGCCTCGACGAGTTATTCCGCTCTGACAAGAACGTGATGTTTGCCGGAACAACTGCGGGCCATTGTTCAAAGTGTGGTGCCGATAGCGACCCCGACAACTCAGACTATCTTGTAACCATAAAGGAGCGAATCTCTGATGATTGCAACGCCGGAAATCACAACCTAGAAGTATTGTTGAACGCCCTAGACCCAGCGCGACGCCATGTGCAGGAAGGTTCTACTGGCAGCCAGGGGAACGACGTTTTAAGTACCAGCCGGGCTTTTCATTGCGGCAGGCAACCGTCACGGCTTTTTCAGGAACCGTAACAAGCTCACTGTCTGCGGTGCGGATTTGCAGCAATCCCCGACTCACGCGCTGTAACAGTTCAGCCGGGCGGGTGCGGCCTTCATAGGTTGCCGGTAGCAGCTCGGTTCGACAAATCTACCACACCGGCGGTTGAGGAGACGACACCGTCCCGCGGTTTCAAACTACTTCCGGGTCCGGTGCTCGCACTCTTTAGTGTTGATGCACGAATCTGGCATCACTAATCGCTCCACCGGCTTTCCACCCACGATGTGCGACTCGATAATTTCATCCACATCGGCGAGTGTGACGTGGCTATACCAGACGGCCTCCGGGTACACGACCAGGTTCGGTCCATGCTCGCATTGGTCCAGGCAGCCTGACTGATTGGCCCGCACTTTTCCCTTCAGTCCGAGGGCCGCCAGTTTCTCTTTGAATGATTTTTGCAGCTCCGCCTGGCCTGTGGGGTCGCAGCAGCGGCGCGGGGCATCGGGTGGGCGCTGGTTGCCGCAGATGAAGATGTGCTTCTCGAACTTCGGCATTGGAAAAGAGTATCGGATTTGAGGAGTTTGTGGGGAAGCTTCTAGCTGGAACCTGCGAGCATGGAGCGAGGAGCAATAGATGCGAACTAGAAGCCAGAAGCGGTTCTCAGTCCTTCAGCGGGACCATATTCTTGTCGCCCTGGCAGAAGGTAGCGACGCGTTGCAGTCCGCCTTCCGGTTGCGGCAGCAGCCTGACTGGGCCCAAACAGTAGACGGCGTGGCCGTTCTCCGCGAAGTACCAGCGGCCTCCCTTGCGAGCGGGTCGTTTGGCGACGACGTGGTCGGCCGGAGGCGTCGGTGGCGGAATCCGGTACGCCCCTTGCAGAGAGATTGACAACAATAATGTCGCGAGAACTTTCATCGGGAGTAGCCTGGGCCCTGGAACTTAAATCGTGATCAGAATCCTTCGATCGTCTCCCTGGTCAACGGTGTCCTTCGGAGGTTTCGGCGGAACCGGTCGCCCCACTTTGCTGGTGCTCTGATTCTTCGCACCGGCTTGCGGCTGGTGGGTCGGTGGGGACTGCGCCCGAGGATCTGCCGGCGTCGGCTGCGAAGGCGATTTCTTCTGGGCCTCGGCCCGCGCCTCGGTCTGCTGTTTCTGGATGGCCTTCCCCCGTATGTTGCTCAACTGCACGCTGTCACCGAAGAGCAGGTGAATAAGGTTGCGTTGGGAGTCGATGGTGCGTCCCTGTTCTACGACCAGCATGGTCAGCAGACCGTAGGAAACCAGAAACAAAATCGTCAGCACGGGAAGCAGCGAACGACTGGACTTTCTCGTCGCGTTATCGCCCGTCAGGTTCCACAAATGGCACCCCGATCTATGTGCCCGCACAGCCAGCAGGCGTCGTTACGGAATGCAGCTAGCCAGCCAATAACGTCAATTCCGATAAAACACTGCAAGGAAGGAACTTAGGGGGGATTTTCGGCCGGTCTGCCAGGCTGGCAAATGCAAGTTGCTGCACATTATAGGTAACCAGGGCGGGTTACCCGAGTGCGACGGACGGCCGGAACCCACGACAGGCAAGGGTTTCGGCGGCACCCCACCGGCGCGCCGGGATTCGCGGGAATTTTCTCCGGGCCGACCCGCCATGACTCGGGCATTGTGCATCCCAACCCGGCACTTTTCCTGACACGCCTGGCCGTGATAGTTTGCGGTGACATGTCCGCAGAGTGCCGGAAGCGTCAAAATTAACGGACAACTTTTTGGTCCGGTAACGCCAAATATGCCCAGCAAGAAGGATGCAATCATGAAGAAATTCGCAGGCTTGTTTTGGGTGACCTTGTTTTGCCAGATCATGATGGTCACGTTCGCGGTCGCCCAGCAGCAGAACCCTCCTGTAGAACCGATGGACCAGACCCCGGTGTTCCGCGTGAACGTGGTTTCGCGGACCACGAAGGCGGTCAATTATCGCCATCGCGGCGGCTCCACGACCGTCGATATGAAAGGCACGAGCCTGATGCCGGAAGTGACCGGCAAGGCCAAAGTGGATAGCAAAGCCGGACGCTTGCAGATCAACGTCGAGCTTTCCAAGCTGGGCCCGGCAAGCCGAGTCGGTCCCCAGTTCCTCACATACGTGCTGTGGGCGATCACTCCGGAAGGGCGAGCCCAGAACCTGGGAGAGATTGTTCCCGACGAAAATGGAAAAAGCAGCCTCGATGTGACCACCGACCTGCAGGCCTTCGGTCTGATCGTGACCGCCGAACCCTACTTCTCGGTCACCCGGCCGAGCAATGAAGTCGTCGCCGAAAACATCATCCGACAGGCGACCAAGGGCTTCGAAGAGGCCATCGACGCCAAGTTCGATATGCTCGAGGGTGGCCAGTACACCACCGACGTGCCAGCCCAGCAGTTGCCCTCGGCGAATGCTGATCCGAAAACCCCGCTTACGCTGCTTGAAGCGCGCAACGCCGTGGCCATAGCCAAGGCCGCAGGAGCTGCTCAATACGCGCCCGATAGTTTGCAAAAGGCTGAAACGTATCTGGCCCGCGCCGAAGATTATCTCAAGCGCAAACAGGGCAAGACTCCCATCGGCACGGCTGCCCGCGGCGCCACCCAGATGGCCGAAGATGCCCGCGTGCTGACGCTCGGCCGCAAGGAACAGGAGCGAATCGCAAACGAGAAGCAGGCCATGCTGGACAAGCAGCGAAAGGCTGAAGCGGAGGCCGCGGCCGCAGCTACAGCTGAAGCCCAAGCCAAGGCGCAGGCAGAAGAAGACGCTCGCCGACGCGCGCAGGCGGAGTCCGACACAGCAGCGGCCGAAAAAGCTCAAGCTCAGGCCCAGTTGCAGCAAGCGCAGGCCGATGCGGCGCGCGCAGCGGCCATGGCCGACCAGCAGAAAGCTGAAGCGGAAGCCGAGCGGCAACGCCAGGCCGCCGCCGAGGCTATCCGGCAGAAGGAGGAGCAGCGACAGCGTCTGCTCAACCAACTCAACCAGGTGCTCGAGACCAAGGACACGCCCCGCGGCCTCGTAGTAAGCATGCCCGACGTGCTGTTTGACAGCGGCAGCTATACGCTGAAGCCGGCTGCCCGTGAGCGGCTGGCGCGAATCTCAGGCATCGTCCTTGCCTATCCCGACCTTCGTCTGGAAATCGAAGGCCACACCGATAGCGTGGGCAGCGATGCCTATAACCAGACTTTGTCTGAGAAGCGGGCAGCTTCGGTGCGGGACTACCTAGTGGACAACGGGGTTTCGATCAACAACGTAATCGCGCGCGGGTTGGGCAAGGGAAATCCGGTGGCAGACAACAGCACGGCTGCCGGCCGCAAACTGAATCGCCGCGTCGAAATGATTGTCTCCGGTGATGTGATTGGAACCCAGATTACGCCAGGAGCAACGACACCGCCACCACCGCCGCCGCAGTAGGGTGAGACTTCGGAGCTCGCCCCACGCAGACAGAACTTGGCAAAAATCAGTGCACCATTGCGACTGCGAGTTGTGAATGTGGTGCGTGAACCACCTGGCGCGACTTCTACCCACGCTGTTGGTTGGAGCCTGTGCTTTGTTTGCCATGCAGGAAACCCTGGCTCGGATTCTGTCCCGCAGCCACGCCAAGTGACCTATTGCGAGCTGTCGAAAAATCCAGCCGCCTACAACCACGAATTGGTGCGACTGACCGCCTTCGTAACGCGCGGGTTCGAGGACTTCCACCTGGCTGACCCGACCTGTGCCACAGAGGGTTTCTCAGTCTGGGTTATGTACGGCGGCAAAGCCCAGTCGGATACGGCTTATTGCTGTCCGGGAGAAAGCGCGAAAGCGCGGCCCGAGTCTCTGACGGTGGAAGGTGTGCAGGTCCCATTGGTCGATGATCTGACGTTTCGAAAGTTCACGGACCTCCTGAAGAAGGAGCAAGATACAACGGTGCGAGTGACCGCACTGGGGAGATTCTTCTCTGGGGAGAAGCGGACGATTAACGGGGCCAATTCCTGGGGAGGAGCCGGACACTTGGGCTGCTGCAGCCTCTTCGTCATTGAGCGGGTGGAGTCGTTTGAGGCACACACCAGAACTGACCTGGATTACACCGCCGAAGCAGGTTGGTATGAGAAGGAAGGCTGTAAATTCGGCGCACTCCGCGATCACAGTCACGTTTCTATTGCCTACCCAGATGACGCTACCGAACAGGCGATCGCTCAGCAGAGGAGGGCGGACAATGGAGAAGCGGCCTGGGCGTTCAGAGACCCGCAACGAGTGGCAGTGGAGTCGCTGAAGCCTCTTTACCCCGGCCAGGTTCCGGTCTGACGGAGCATTAAGAAGACCTCTGCTCGAGAGGTGTTCCGGTGGAAGAACGGCAAGAATCAAGTCGTCGTCGTTGTCGCCCGGCCTTACTGGCTTTCGTTTTATGCGTCCTCAGGCTCGGTGGTATGGGTGACCACGATGATCAAAGAAGCCGGGTGTGACTAGCCAGAGATTCGCCACGAAACCCGTCGCAGCATGGGATTTGTTGGCCTAACATCGCGCGGGAGCGGTTCTGACTGGGTCTCGCGCTACACGCCGCCTGACACAATTGAACCAGCCATCAGGCGTGTTTCATCCCTTCGCAGAAGGCGCGTTCGAAACTGAACGTGCCGCACACGCGTTAGTTCGACCAGCGGTGACCACACCGAATGCACCAAGTCATGCTTAATCAATAGGTGCCAAAACCGATTGGATCGTTTGTACAGATAAGACATAGCCAGATATAGGGGCACGGCATGCCAGTCTGCTGGGCGACGCCGCCAGATTGACCTATGAGAGAAGAGCCGCTGGTAAATCCAGGCGTATCCCTGCTCCAGTTCTTCCGGCGTCATGTGCCGGGGCCGGAAAACCGCGTGAGCGGTGTCGTAAAAGCTCCAATCGCGGTGTAACAGCCGACCCTCCGTTTCCATTTGCCTGAATAATGGTGTCGCCGGGTACGGCGTAAGGATGTGGAAAGTCGCGCACTCCATGCGGTTCTCCTCGACCCATTCTGCGGTACCGGCAAAGACATCCTTACGATCATGGTCAAAGCCCAGAACAAACGAGCCGTTGACCTGGATTCCGAAATCGTGAAAAAGGCCGACCCGCCGCGAGTAATCTGAAGTCTTGGGAGTCTTCTTCCGGGCGTCGGTGAGATTGTCGTCCGAGAGCGACTCGAAACCCACGAAAACCCCGGTACAGCCGGCCAGCGCCATCTCGCGAATGAGCCCTGGATCATCGGTAACATCGATCGACACCGCCGCACTCCACACCTTGTCGAGCGGGCGAAGCGCATGGCAGAGCGCTCGCAAGTAGTCTCTGCGCGAGCCGAGATTGTTGTCGATGAATACAGCGTAAGGTTGGTTATCGGCTGCGAACTCGTCTGCCACCTCCTGGGGATCACGCATTCGGTACGGCATCCGCAACCCGTCGGTTGCCAGAAAGCAGAAACCACAGCGATTATGGCACCCGCGAGTCGCAATCAGGCTGGTGGTTGTCAGAAAGCTTTGGCGTGGCAGGATCGAACGGCGCGGCCGCGGATCCTCGGAGTAGTTATTCTCGTATCCTGCGGCGTAGCGCTGCAACAGGCATCCGCGTTCTACATCACTAAGAATACGAGGCCAAAGTTGTACGCCGTCGCCGAGCACCACGGCATCGGCGTGGGTCGCACACTCGTCGGGGCAGGAAAGGACGTGCAAACCTCCCAGGATGACCTTCGCACCACGGCGGCGATACCAGTCGGCCAATTCGTAAGCCCGAGCCGCAAAGGTAAGGTGAACAGTGATACCAACAACTTGAGGAATCGGATTGGACGGGGGAGACCCGTCCAGTAGATTTTCATCCCAATAGCGGACCCGCCAGTGATCCGGTGTAGTGGCAGCGAAGCTAGTTAACGCCAGACTAGGTGTGAGAACGTGTTTGCCGAAGCTGGCGTTTGGATCTTTGCGATAAAAGGGATTGATGAGCAGCGCATAGTAGGGCTCGAGAGGAATTGTCGCGATCTCCGGAAGCTTGGGAGGCGTGGTCATCTCGGCAGGAAGCCAGCCGCGCTTCAAAGGTTGAAGAAAGGGTGTTTCTGGCGCAATCATTAGCACAGCTTGGCGCGGTTGCTGGCAAACGTCAAGATAAGAAAGTGCTAAACAAAGCACCCGGAGCAACCCGTCGTATGCCCCTGGGGTCGTTGACGAAACACCTTTATCGCACGCAGCGCGATCTCACCACACCCGGCAGGCGTTGACCGGCATCATGGGCTGACCGGCTTTGCAGCCGAAGGCCTGGCCGAACTCCGGCATATTCTGCACTACGCCGTTCGCCCGGAATTGCCGGGGCGAATGTGGATCGGTTTGCACTTGCAGGCGGAGTTGCTGGGGACGGGTGTTGCCGCACCAACTCTGCCCGTGTCCCAGGAAAAATTGCTGCACCGGAGTGTAGCCGTCCTGCTTTTTCGCCAGGTCGATGTTTTTTCTCTTCGCATCCGCCAGGAAAGCGATGTAAGCCAGACGGAGGCCGCCGTTGTCGGCGGTGTTCTCGCCTAGTGTCAGTTTGCCATTCACCTTCACGTCGTCGACGGCGACGAAGTTGCTGTACTCCTTCACTTCGCAGTCTGCCTTCTCCTCGAAGTGCTTGGCATCCTCGGCGGTCCACCAGTCAGCGAGGTTTCCGTTGCCGTCGAATTGGCGGCCTTCATCGTCGAAGCCGTGGGTGAGTTCGTGTCCTACGATACCGCCCACGTGGCCATAGTTCGATGCGTCCGATGCGCGGCTGTCATACAGCGGCGACTGAAGTATGCCCGCGGGAAAGTTAATATCGTTCGCGCTGGGGTTGTAATAAGCGTCCACGGTCGCCGGAGTAATGAGCCACTCCCCGCGATCGACAGGCTTGCCGATTTTCGCCAGTTGGCGCCGGTTCTCAAAGGCGGTGGCGCGCAACGAGTTCCCAAAAGCATCGTCCCGCACGATGACCAGATTGGAATAGTCCCGCCAGTGGTCGGGGTACCCGATCTTGTCAGCCACCGCATGCAGCTTTTCCTTGGCTCGCACCTTGGTGGCGGGGCTCATCCAGTCCAGGGTGTCGATGTCCTGGTCCATCGCGGCCTCGATGTCCTCTACCATTTGCAGCGTAGCTTGCTTATTGGCCGGGGAAAATTCCTGCGCCACATAGACCTGGCCCAGAGCCTCACCCAGCCCGCCGTCTGTGGCCTGGACGCAACGTTTCCAGCGGGCCCTTTGTTCGGGCTGGCCCCTTAGCTTGTGGCCGTAGAAATCGAAGCGTTCATCGTCGAGCGCCTTGGGCAACACGTAGCCTGGGGTCGAAAGAATCAGCTGCCAGCGTAGGTAGGTCTTGATCGTCTCCAGATCGGTGGAGGCGAGCAGGCTGTTCAATCCTTTGACAAAGTCAGGATTCGCCACGTTCAGCTCGCTGACCCGGGGCGCTCCGGAGGCGACCAGAAAGCGGTCCCACGCCACGCCCGGAGCCAGACTGGCGAGCTCAGAGACCGGCATCAGGTGGTAAACCTTGTTGGGATCGCGTCGCGAAGTGATGTCCATCGAAACTTTGGCCAGCGCAGTTTCCAACTGCATGATGGCTTCCGCATCACTCACAGCTCTCTTTTCCAACTCGCCCGTGAGCTTGAACATGTTGGCGATGTGCTGAACGTACTGGGCACGGGTCTTCGAGGCGGCGTCGCCGGTGCGGAAGTAGTAGTCGCGTTCGGGCAATCCCAGACCTCCCTGGTCGACCACGGCGATCTGCTTGCGGGCGTCCTTGTAATCCTGTTGTTCACTGAAATTGATAAAGGCGTTTACGCCGATCAGCTGAAAGCGGGCAAGGAGTTCGGGCAACTCGTTCTTGCTCTTGAGAGCGGTAATGCGATCGAACTCCATTTGGAGCGGCGTCAATCCCTTCTGGTTGATGGTGGCTTCGTCTATGCAGGCCGCGTAGGCGTCGCCAATCTTTTGCTCATTGGGGCTCCGGCCGGAGCCACCCGTGGCCGCTTTTTCCAGCATTGAGTGCAGAACGTATTCGGTATGGTCAACGATCATGGCGCCGGTTCCGTACGCGGATCGATCGTTCGGGATGGGATAAAGTTTGGGAAAATTGCCGCAGGCGTACTGGAAGAAATCCGTGCACGGGTCGGCCGCGGTGTCGATAAGCTGCTTGTCCAGGCCGGGCAAAAGTTCAGGAGCTTTCGCCGCTGCAGCTGGCCTAGCGGCTGGTGTTTGCGCCATCGATGCGGCGGACAGGGCCGATATGACCACGAGCGTAGCTAGCATTTTGTTTATCATTAATGTTTTTCCTTTGAGATCGCGCGTGCACGCACGCAGAGGACAGACGAGGCCCAAGCGTTCGACGGCCGTGCTCTGAAATTGTAAGCAGATCAATCAAGAATATGGGGTCCGCGGCCTGGTCCGGGCCCTGAGTCCAGCGCCTGGCGCTTCACTTGCCCATCACCAGCTTGGCGATGGTGGCCAACTGCATATTGGAAGTGCCTTCGTAGATCTTGCCGATCTTCGAATCGCGCCAGTACTTTTCCACCGGGTAGTCCTTGGTAAAGCCGTACCCGCCGTAAATTTCTATAGCCAGAGAGGTCACCCGCTCGGCCACCTGCGAACAGAAGAGCTTGGTCATGGCGGCTTCCTTGACGAAGGGGATGCCTGCGTCTTTCATTCGCGCCGCGTTATATACCATCAGCCGTGCTGCTTCGATCTCGGTGGCCATCTGCGCGATCTGGAACTGGATTCCTTGATAGTCGGCGATCGGCTTACCAAATTGCTTGCGCTCCTGCGCATATTTCGCCGCGTACTCCCAGGCGCCGCGGGCCACTCCAGCCATCTGCGCCCCGATGCCGATGCGGCCTTCGTTCAAAGTCTCGATCGCGATCTTGTAACCTTTGCCCACCTCGCCCAGCACGTTGGATTTCGGCACCGAACAGTCTTCGAGAATCAGCTCACAGGTGGAGGACGCTCGAATCCCCAACTTGTCTTCCTTTTTGCCCACGGTGAAGCCCGGAAAGTTCTTTTCAATCAGGAACGCGGTGATTCCCTTGTAACCGGCCGCAGGGTCGACAGTCGCAAAGAGGACAAAAAGCCCAGCTTCCTTGCCGTTGGTGATCCACAGCTTGCGTCCGCTGAGGACGTAGTCGCTGCCCTTGAGCGTCGCCCGAGTCTGCAGGGCGAATGCATCCGATCCCGAGCCGGCTTCGCTGAGTGCGTAGGCGCCGCAGGTGTCGGCGGCCATGCGCGGCAGGAAGCGCTTCTTCTGCTCGTCGCTGCCCCAGCGCAGCA
>Ga0137403_10000981_pt1 | contig 36378 bp, 32 predicted proteins | sample CZOMad2_1_16fung_FD_122057 | JGI IMG/M metagenome (GOLD analysis project Ga0137403, IMG submission 122057) | Vadose zone soil fungal communities from Angelo Coast Range Reserve, California, USA - CZOMad2_1_16fungal (Hybrid Assembly) | ecosystem: Environmental > Terrestrial > Soil > Vadose zone... | reverse complement strand
GGCCGCTCTCGCAGCTTACTCCGAATCATCAAGTGTACTTGCCCTCCGCCAGAAGGGTCAAGAATCTGGCGGGGTAGCTTACAGAGAGGGGAAAAGTGATACACCCCAAGTTCGTGTTCGAAAATCCATTTGTACGATTAGGGCGTTTGAACCTATTCGACGGGCAAGTTGGGATACTTCGGTTAGTGGGCTTACCGAACAAAGTGACGACTCCGATTTTTGAAGGCGCGTTCTCAGGGGAAGTCCACGTCGAGCGCGTAGATTTCCTGGATGCCTGTATTCCGTAGGAAGAGCGGGCTTCCATCGGGGGTCAGTCCGTAGTAACTCCAGAAGCGGCCGGCATTCAATCCGCGAGCCTGTTCTAAGTTTGCAACGCGTTCTACCTGGTGATCAGTGATGTCGACCCGGGAGTACGCCAATGGCTCAATGTCGATATAAGACACGTGTTTGCTATCTACGGACCATTCTGGCCAGCCGATCGATCCGCTTGCAAGCTCGGACCATCGCCGAGCCTGGAAATCAAAGAGCTGGAGCTCTCGGCCGTCCCAACGTTATAGCGACGACGTAACGGCCGTCCGGCGACCAGCGCGGCGAGTAAAGGCCTTCAGAAGCTGGCAGCGCCGAGACTTGGCGGGTGTGAAGATCAAGGAGAAGAATGCGGCTGGTACGGTCGAGGCCGAGGTCATTAACCTCGAAAAAGATCACCGAATTCCCGTCGGGTGACCACTGAGGACCCGCTGCAGCAGGTTGCCCGACGGAGCTGGCCGAAATAGCGTCGGGGCTGCCTCCTTCTGCGGGGATTACATACAAGTGGGCTTTTTCTCCGGGCATATACCCTGCGAAGACAATCTGCTGACCGTTGGGGGACCATCGAGGCTCCGTAGCCTGGAGTGGCGGAACGGTTAACTGCTGGCGTTGAGTGCCGTCAATTCTGCTTCTCCACAGCAGACTTTCGGGGTAAGTGACGTATGTAACCCACTGACCGTCTCTGGAAAAATTCAGTTGCTCGGCGGAAATTCCTGAGAGATAGCGGACGAATCTTTGCGATTTAAGATCGAACTTAGTTAACTCACCGCGAAGCTGCTCGCCAATGGCGAAAATACGCTTGCCGTCTTTGCTCGGCAGCGGAGACGTGAACCGGATGGGGCCAGATGTCAATTGAACTGGCAGGGGAATTGAGGTCGGCGATGAGTGCGACCCTTCACGTATGGCCCATATTCCGGTAACGCCGTCACGCGTAGCCTGAAACACGAAGTACTCTCCGTCGGCAGTCCAATTTCCGCAGCATTCTTGAGAGTGGGAATCGCCCCAAGCGGGAAGCAACCTAGAGGGAGGTCCGCTCCGGCACTGGAGATCTGTCAGAGAGAAACGGAGCCCGTTACCGTCAAGTTGTCCGTGACGGTGAAGCGCAAGCGGGTGCCGTCCGGTGACCATCGAATGAAGATGGCGACACCATTGGGCAGACTCGCCAGTTTCTCAAGCGTACTTCCAGCGCTGTCGGTTCGATAAAGCTCATGATTCTTGGCGAAGACGATTGTGCGGCCGTCGGGTGACCAGGATGCGTCGTGACCCACCAGAGTACCTAGGCGCCTCGAAGTTCCATTGGGGAGTGACACCACCCACAGGGGGCGATCCCACGGGCCCATACCACTCATGACCAGCAACTGCGAGCCGTCCGGTGAGACTCCAGTTGGAATCGGCCACTCGAACGAAGTCCGAATCGAGTTCGTCGAGCCGTCCGCCGCACTGGAGCTGGGAATTTCACCAAGGGCACGGGAGTCCAGCCCCGAAGCGGCCTGAGAAAAGTAGATGCGTGGGCCGTTGGTGAGCAACTGGATTGTCCAGGGGAAATTTAGGATCACCTTCGGAAGCGCATCGTTGGTGAGTTGGGTGTATCCCAAGACTCGGGGGGGGTCGCTGTAACGCAGAGCGGACACGATAGTTTACGACGAATATAGCCAACCCGGCAATCCCGATTGTGACAATCCCGATCGGCCATTTCTTCCATTTCGCGAGAGATACTCCGCTCGACAGGGGAGTCGCAACTCTGACGGGCTCCTGCCTAATCTCGCCTATGAAACGATAGCCTCGCCGAGGTATGGTCTCGACGAAGCGCGGATTTTCCGACGAATCTCCCAGCGCCTCGCGAATTTTGTTTATTGCGGTGTTCAGATTGTGATCGACGTCAACGAAGGTGTCCGGCCACAGCCGCTTTTGCAACTCTTCCCTTGTAACCACGGTGCCGGGTTGCTCCAGCAGAATCGCCAGCACTTGAAAAGGCTGGCCGCTTAGTTTCAGTCGCAGCCCCGCCTTGCGCAGTTCTTGCGCCTGAAGGTCAACTTCAAACGTGGCAAAGCGAATTACCTGGCTGGTGCCGCCCTGTGGCATCGCTTCGTTCCTTCAATTGACAAGAGTCTAACACTGACCCAGGTATACGCAACGCCCGCAAACCACACTCATGACACGCAGTAATGCCTGGTTTGTCGGGTTCCCGGACAAGTGTACAGGTGCTCTTGATGAATTTTTTGGAGTGCTCCTTCAACCATGCCGCGCATCATTGGTAGCGAAGCCTGCTGTTTCTTCAAGGAGCCGATCGCAGACTCAAACTGTTCTATCGCCATCCGGCAGTAACGCATACTGCCTGCGTAAACGAACGCCGATTTAACGCCATTCGGATATTGTTCGGTGAAAATTTTGCTTGCGTCCACCTTGTAAGATGCACTGTGCTTTGTATCGGCGCAGAGCAACACACCTTCTCCAAAATTGAAACCAGCGGCAATCGTCATCGATTCTTATCTCCATTGAAGCCAGCAGGCCCTTCCAGTGAAAGCTTATCCCCTGGAATGGAACCGTTGAGAAACCCGCAGACAGCTAAATACCACAGCAAGCTGTTATCGACACTGAAGGAAGTACAGAGAGGGGGAAAGTGATACGCCCTGCGAAATAGTGATTCTGCATGGTTAGAGCAGCTAGTTTTTACCGCGCACTGAGTCGCCAGTCAATCGCTCTGCTCACTGTCTTGCAAGACCCAATTTTCATCGAGTTATGCGGTTTGGAATGAGCTAGCCTAATGCAACGAAAGCTTCGTCACATGATGAGCGTCTGTGCACCCAGGAACGCATTAGCGACTTCAGCTGTTGAGCTAGGCCGGTTCTCGCCGTGTTTCTATTTGCCACTGCACTCGCCACGTCGCGGATGCCAGCAGGATATTGTGGGACGGCTCGTCCTCATCTTGGTATTCTCCATTACGCTCTTGCGCCGGAATGCTCTTCTGGCGAAAGCCGAAGAAGTCTGGCGACAATACTCCTCGACGTCTCTGAAGACGCCTTCAGAATGAAGAATTTTGCGAAGATCTGGGATGGTTCGCGCCACAAATTCTGCAGATCATTGCAGCCTTAGCCGCCGCAGCAGATCGTCGTATCGAGCATCGCCGTGCAGCTTCGCCCACAGCGGGTCAACTTTCAGGTTCAGAACATAGAGATCGTGTTCGTCAAATGCGCGTTCCAATAGCGGGAAAGCATGTTCGTTGTCGCCCAGCCTTGCGTAGATCGCGGCGAGCTCAAGATCGGATGTGGAAGCGCGTCCCCCCATGCCGCCACGCTGGCGCAATCGTTGACGCAACATCTCTTTCCAATAGCCGCGTTCTCCGTCAGCCTGCCAGGCCAGTCGCAGCTTGCGTATCTGGGAATCGCCTGCGGCCGTCTGCGAAGCAAACGCTTGTGCCTGATGGAGCGCTTCTTGAAAGTCTCCGGCCTGCTCTTCGGACTGAATAAGGTAGGTTCGCGCCACGAGGAAGTTGGGATCCGACGCCAGAATTTTCTTGTACTGGGCAATGGAATCCTGATTTCTCCCTGCAAAATAATGGGCTCGTCCGATGAAAGTCGCAATGATTGGAGACAGCGGATCGAGCTTCTGCGCCTGCTCCATTTCTTGCAGTGCTTCTCCGTGTCTGCCCATGGACATCAGAAACGTCGCATAATAGTGGTGTCCGGTCGAATAACTCGGCCTGAGCTCGAGCGCTCGCTTGTATTCCTTCTCAGCTGCCTCCCAGTCGTGGTCATTCACGGCGGTGATTTGCGCAAGCGACGTGTGCGCTTCGGCTAGCGAATCATCCAATTGCAGTGCCCTCAGCGCTGCTGCCCGCCCCTTCGCAATCGCCTCCGGTGGAGACATGTTTCCGGAAACGGCAAGCACAAAATAGGAATCCGCAAGGCCTGCATACGCCAGTGCATTCAAGGGATCGTGATCGAGCGATTGTTGGAAGTAGGTAACGCTGCGCCGCAAATTCTCCGGAGACCGCTGGTTCCAGTAATACCGGCCCAAAAGATACGTCTGCCAGGCCTCAACGTTTTCCGTGTATCGCTTGGTCAGCATTTTCGCTTGCTGGGTGCTCAGGCGGACCTCGAGTTTATTTGCAATTTCGCGGGCAATTTCCTCCTGTACGCTCAGGACATCGGAAACTTTGCGGTCGTATTGTTCGCCCCAGATGTGCGTGCCATCCGACGTGTCGATCAGTTCGGCCAGCACGACCATCCTTGCTCCTTGAAAATCAATTTTGCCGATCATCACGCTTTGCACGCCCAGGTCTTGTCCTACCTGTTTGGGATCAACTCGCCGCCCTTGATAGCGCAGAACGGAGCGCAGCGAAGTCACTTTCAAGTTGCCCAACCTTGAGAGGTGATCGATGGCACTCTCGGTGATACCGTCGGCCAGAGATTCGGTCTGCGGATTCGCTGTAGCCATTTCGAAGGGAAGCACAGCCACCGAATTGATCGTCTTTCCTGCCGCGTGAGAGTGAGACCTATTGCTCGCGAGATAAATTCCAGACGTGGTCGTAATCGCGATTACAGCGAAACCGATAAACAGCGCGAGGGATTTTCTGTCGGCCTTTGTTTGCGCTAGTCTCTCACCGGGACGCGCCGACCCCGAAACGTGGGGCCTCGCTGCCTCCATCTGCTCGTTGATCGTCCCAATGAATCGATAACCTCGCCGTCCCACAGTTTCGACGTACTTTGGCCGCTCTGCCGAGTCGTTCAGAGCGCCGCGAAGCCGCGCAACGGCGCTGTTTAGTCCGTGATCGAAATCCACGAATGTGTCGGTTGGCCAAAGCTTTTGTCGAAGGTCCTCCCGAGACACGGCCTCCCCTGGCCGCTCGAGCAACAGCGTCAGAATTTGAAACGGTTGCTCCTGGAGCCTGATTCTTCGGCCGTCCTTGCGCAACTCTCCCGCGCGGAGGTCCACGCCAAACGCTCCGAAGCGAACCAACGATATTGGCGATCCAGGTCGCGACATCACCGAAGTTCTACTTTGCGTGGAGTCTACACCTTTTTTTCGCTTCTTATAAGCGAATGTAACAGTGCGCGAGTCTCTGACAGAAGGGCAGTTAAGCCGCTACGCTCCTGCCAGTTAGCTCGTGACCCACGCGTGTTCGAATGGTGCGCGCCGATGCATTGCTCTTCTCTGGCCCTGAGCGCAAAGTTCGCCGCACAAGACGAGCAGAAGGAAAAATCTCGCGGCTTCAGCCGGAGACTTCAACTTCCAGCCACGTCAATACTCGAAGCCATGCCTCAAAAAAGGAGAACGAACGTGAGAACAATACGGATCGTGGGCATCGCACTCGCTTTGACCGCTATTTTAATGACGGGGGGCCAATTTAGGAGCATGCCGGGTAGATTCGTGTCAGTTGCGTACGGGGCGCAAACAGGCTGCTCGAACAGTTCTCTGCGTGGGAACTACGGGTTTCAAATCAAGGGGACCATCGTCGGTTTGGGGCCCATTGGAGGAATCGCCCTGATTACTTTTGATGGCGGAGGCAATTTTACGCAAACGGACAATGTCAGCGTCAATGGCTTTCCGATCGTTCCGAACCGTCCGGGTAGCGGCACCTACAACGTCAACGCGGATTGCACAGGGACGCAAACTCTCCATCAGGCTGGCGGTCAAGTAATACACACAACATTCGTGATCGCAGAGAACGGGAAGGAAGTTTTCAACGAGGTGACGGATTCGAACCTCGTTATCACTGGAGTTGGAAAAGCAGTGGGCTCAGCGGACGATGCCGAAGAGGATGATTCTTCCCCGTTCGCGTGTTCCCTGCAAACCATCAAGGGATCCTACGCGATCTCAACAACAGGATCGATTGTGTCCGCCGGTCCTGTCGGAGCGGTCGCCGACGTTGGAAAGCTCTCCTTTGATGGGAATGGCGGGGCGTCGCAGACCACCACAGTTAGCCTCAATGGCACCATTATTCCGAGCAGAAGCAGCCTCGCTGGCAGCTACACCGTCAACCCGGACTGCACCGGCGAACTATCCCTGACGCTGCCCACAGCCAATGGCCCGATTCCTTCGACCTCCCGCTTTGTCATCGTCGCGAGCGGAAACCAACTGTTGCTCGTGAATACAGGCGTTGGCAGGGTTCTCACAGGGCTAGCAACAAGGCAGCATCTGAGAATGTGGTAAGCGCGCGACCCGTACGGCCACTGCGCCCACAACGGATTGCGGTGGCGAATAACGAAAAGCAAGGACGACTTTCGGTCCTTCAAGGAAACGATTAAGTCCGAACGAGGTCTTGCAAGTCGTTATGCCAGGATCCTCATTGACGAGGGGTTTGTGTGCCGAGGCGGAACAGCTGCTAGAAAACGATTTGGATGCGGCAAAGCGAAAACTTCAGTGATACTGCTCCTCCCGAGAGCATGCCATGCGAAAGCCAAGAACAATGGCTGCCGATGGTAGTATCTTTCGCTGAGGTCCCGCCCGGACGTGAAATGTGGCAAGCGCATCCGTTCCAAAGGATAAACGGTCAACTCGTATCGCGATTGTTGAGGAGCACATTCGACTTGAGAACGAACATGATCTTGAAGGCGTTCTCTGCACCTTCGGCGACACTGCACGGTACGACGATGAGGCGTGGGGCGGACACCATAATGGCCGGAACGGAGTTCACCTGTTTTACGAGCGGCTGATGCGCGCGCTACCCGACTTACAAATTGAGGTTCAGCGAAGACATGTCACAGACGACGCCATTCTCCTTGAAGTCATTGATTCGCGGTAGGCACCTCGGCGAGTGGCGTAGTCTTCCTGCGACGGGGCGACGAGTCGAGTTCCCGCTATCCGGTGTGTACACGTTCGACGCCGATGACCGTTTGGCAGGAGAAAGAATCTAATACGATCGGGGCACGGTGCTAAGACAACTAGGCGTTTTCCACGAGCCGCAAAGCGTATTGGGGCAAGTCTCCATCTTGGCAACTCATCCCGCCACGATTGCGCGTGCTCTCGCGAGGAAGCTCCTGCACAGGTAACGCGTTCATCTCTCACTCCGCAGTAACCGCATCGGCTTCTCAATAGAAGGCTGCTCGTTTAGAGGAGCCAGCTCTTCCATCCGAACTCTTGCAATGGCACACTGGAAGCGGCGGCGTCTCTCGTTCCCACAATCTCCCGCCACCTCGTCGTTACCCGCGCAATGAAGAGGCACCAGGCAATGCGATCGCAGGAGTGCCTCGAATGGCCGGAGAGAAATTACGCCATCATTTTGGCGACTACCTCGTTAAAGCCGAAGTGGTTATTTATTCGGTTCTCGCCGTACTTCTTTTTGCCACTGCCCTCGCCACAATCGCCGATGCCACCAAGATGCTTTGGGAGGGCCTGCGTCATTGGACCATCGCCAACCAGACATTGCAGGTTCTCGATCATTTGCTTGTCGTTCTGATGCTGGTGGAAATTCTCCACACCGTTCGTATTTCTATCCACTCGCACACGCTCATCACCGAACCTTTTCTCGTCGTCGGCCTAATCGCCTCCATACGGCGCATCCTCGTAATCACCTTGGAAGCGTCCACACTCACCAAAGAAGGAACGTGGTCGACCGAAAGGGCGAGCATCTTCCGGGCCAGCATGACTGAGCTTGGCTTGCTGGGAGTGCTTGTCCTCATCCTAGTATTTTCCGTAACACTCTTGCGTCGGAACGCTCTCCTGGCAAAAAGCGAAGAAATCTGAGGGGAATATTCCAAGCTCCAGTACCTTTACGCTTTCTTCGTCTTATACTCGTCAAACGACGCCAGGAACCTGTTCGCATCCTTGCGCAGCACAAAATAGGGCATCGAAATCCGCAGCTTGGATGGATCGCCTCCGCGGACCCGCACCTTTCTCTCTTTCCACAGCCAGTTCTCCAAATCCATTCGGTTTAACGGCGGCACGTTTACCGTCACAATTCCGCAGCGCAATGCCGCGTTCGGCGAAGTCCATGACACGGCGCTTCGCTTGGTCATTTCTCCCAAAACATAATCTGCCATCTGCCGATGACGTTTTTCGATGCGCTCCAATCCAATCTGATTCGCAAACTCGATTGCCGCGCGCAATCCGCACAGTGTCGGCACATTCGAGCTACCGATGCGTTGAAAGCGTTCCGCGCGAATTTTTGTATCGTCCCAGCCTTCCGTTGCAATCGTGTTCCACACGCGATCGATCACTTCGTCACGGATGTACAAAAATCCTGTACCCTTCGTCGCCTGCAGCCATTTGTGCGGACTCGCGGAATACATGTCGCAACCCAAATCATGCACATCCAGCTTCATCATGCCCGGAACGTGCGCACCATCCACCACCGACAAAATCCCCTTCGACCGCGCCAGCGTGCAAATTTCTTTCGCTGGCAGCACCACGCCCGTCACGGTAGTAATGTGGCTAAAGAAAATTACGCGCGTGCGTGCCGTAATCGCTTCGCTGAAAAGATTCAGTACCGTCGCTGCGTCCGGTACCGGTTTCGGCAGCATTATTTTTTTCACCACGATTCCGTAGCGCTTCGCACGCAAATCCCAAGGATGTTCGCCGCCCGGATGCTCTTGATCCGTAATCAGCACTTCATCGCCGGCTTTCAAGTCCACGCCGTTCGCAATGTAGCTGTTTGCTTCTGTCGCGTTTCGCACCAACGCAAGTTCATCGCGCTTGCATCCCACAAACGCCGCCAGGGGATCGCGAAACTGGTTCCACGCCGCGTAACCCCAAATCGGATAATCTTCCGGATCGTTCTGTGCCAATCGTTCCGCATCTTGATAGCAATCGATGATTGCCTTCAATACCGGCATGGGTGAAGAGCCCACCGTGCCGTTGTTCAGATACACTTCGTCTTCCGGAATCAAAAACTGTTTGCGTATCGCCGTCCAGTATGCCTCCTCATCTTTGTCATAAAGCGCCGCATCCGGCATCGGCACCAGCGACTGGCGAGCCAGGTCGTCATAGATTTTCGTGATTGGCAGAGCAGCAGTTGCAGCAACCGCACTGAGTGAAGATAGAAATCCGCGGCGGTCGGGCATGAGTTTTCCTCCACAGGCTTTGTACGCTATTTCGTTGCGCGGATTCTATGCGTTTCCCGCTCCGCCAACAATACCTCCCCCGATTTTGTTTTAGGGATCCCAGCTCTAGAATTTGCACGGTGTTTGCGTTACGGCAGCGGACTCCGCTCGCTTGCGCCTGACCCGCTCCCCGCACTATCGTACGGACGCCCTTCTTCCGCCTTAGGAGACAGTTAATGAAGCGTCGCGCATTTCCCATTCTTTTTCTCGCAGGATTTCTGGCCGCAACGCCTGCCCTTTCACAAGAAAAGCAGACTTCCAAGCAGGCTGTCGAACAGCGTCTCCACGACGTCGAAAAAGAGAAAGTCTCGCCCGCGATTGAACAAGCCATCCATTCGCTCGCCGCGGCCAGCGGCTTCACGCAAGCTGTGGTCTCGCCCGACGGCAAAAAAGTCGCCTGGGTCGAAGAACTTCGCGACAAAAGCGGCGCGGAATCCGGCAACTCTGCAATCTTCACCACCACGATCGACGGCAAAGGTCCCGCACGGCAAATCACCGCGTCTTCAGGAACCGCTCGCGCCGAAAGCGACATCGCCTGGTCCCCGGACAGCCGCGGCTTCGCCTTTCTCTCCGACGCCGCCAAACCTGGCCAATTGCAGTTGTACCTGCAATCCGCGACCGGCCAGCCCGCAAAGCGCCTCACCAATGTGAAAGGCTTTCTGGCTTCGCCAAAATTTTCTCCGGACGGCAAAACCATCGCCGTTCTCTTCACCGAAAACGCCACGCGCGCCGCCGGACCGCTCGTCGCCGAAACTCCCGAAACCGGCGAAATCAAAGACGCCTTCTTCGAACAGCGCCTCGCGCTCATCGATATCGCCACCGGCAAGCTTCGCCAGGTCTCTCCCGCCGACACCTACATCTACGAATATGACTGGGCGCCGGACGATCTCCATCTTGTCGTCACCTCCGCGCTCGGCAATGGCGACAACAACTGGTGGATCGCCGAACTTTCCATCCTCGACGCGGCTTCCGGCCTGATGAAGTCCATCTACAAACCTACCCTCCAGATTAATTTTCCGGCGTGGTCGCCGGACGGAAAATCCATCGCATTCATTGAAGGTTTGATGAGCGACTTTGGCTCTGTCGGTGGCGACATTTTTGTGATGCCCGCCACGGGCGGACGGCCGCAAAATCTCACTCCGGAACGCAAAGCCTCCGCAAGCTGGCTTACCTGGACGAAGGATGGGAAAATTATCGCCGGCGAATACGCGCAGGGCGATTCCTCGTTCCTCTCGCTTGATCTCGACACGGCAAAATCCTCCACTTCAAAAATTGACTCGCTGTATCACGCCGAGGATCTCGTCTCCACCGGCACTTGGGGGCCTTCCGTCTCCGTTTCAGATGACGGCAAAATCTCTGCAGCTGTTCGCCGCTCGTTTTCCGCGCCGCCGGAAATCTGGGCGGGGCCCATCGGGAATTGGAAACAAATTACGCAGCGCAACAAGGGCGTCACTCCCGCCTGGGGTCAGGCAAAAAGCATCCATTGGAAATCCGATTCGTATGACGTTCAGGGATGGCTCATCTATCCCGCGAATTTCGATTCATCGAAGAAATATCCGATGGTGGTCGAAGTTCACGGCGGCCCGAGCGCTGCCGTGCTTTCCAGCTGGCCCGGCAGCGGCGATTTCGCTCTCGCGCTCGCCGCGTCTGGCTATTTTGTCTTGATGCCAAACCCGCGCGGCAGTTTCGGCCAAGGTGAAGCCTTCACGCGCGCCAACGTGCGCGATTTCGGCTATGGCGATCTTCGCGATATTTTGTCCGGCGTCGATGAAGCGCTGAAAATCGCGCCCATTGATTCCAATCGCCTCGGCCTCACTGGCTGGAGTTACGGCGGCTATATGACCATGTGGGCCGTAACGCAAACCAGTCGCTTCAAAGCTGCCATGGCCGGCGCGGGCATCGCAAATTACCAGAGCTACTACGGCGAAAACAAAATCGATCAGTGGATGATTCCATTTTTCGGCAAATCCGTTTACGACGATCCCGACGTTTATGCCAAAAGCTCTCCCATCACCTTCATTAAACAAGTCAAGACGCCCACGCTTGTCATCGTCGGCGACAGCGACGGCGAGTGCCCCACGCCGCAGTCCTACGAATTTTGGCACGCGCTGAAAACGCTCGGCGTCGAAACGCAACTCGTCGTTTACGAACACGAGGGCCATCACTTCGCCAAACCCGAGCACCAACGCGACCGCATCCGCCGCACTGTCGCCTGGTTTGACGCGCACCTTTCGCAGCCCTAGTTTTCATTTACAGCGCCTTCCTTCTTGCAATTGCATCCCGCAGAAACCGTTGCGGGATTCTATGCGTCTACTCATACAATCGTGTGTTGGCATTCGCTTCAGGAGACGGATGCGTGCCCAGGGCGCCGAAACAGGTCATCGCGATTCTTGTCGCACTCACTGCGCTCTACGCAGCTCCTTCTGCCATTTCCGCGCAGGAACTTCGCGGCTCTCTCCTCGTCGAAGTTCAGGACTCTTCCGGTGGCGCCATTCCCGCCGCGCAAATCACACTCGCCGACGAAAATTCCGCCACCCGTCTTTCGCAATCCGCCGACTCTCGCGGAGAAGTCCATTTCCCAGCGCTGTCTCCCAGCACCTACTCTCTCCAAGTCACCGCAAAAGGTTTCGCCGCGCAAACGCAACGAGTTGCCATCTCCATCAGCACGCAGCCCTCGGTCCGCTTCGTCCTGGTTCCCGAATTGCTGCACGAGTCTGTCGACGTGCGCGATCGCGGGCCCTCGCTCGCTAGCGATCCGCTCGATACTGCCAGCAGCACCGTGCAAACCGTCATCACCTCCGACGACATCGACGAAATTCCACTCTCCGCTCGCAGCTTCGCCAATATTTCTCTGATGGCGCCGTTCACCGCACCCGTCGAACCTTCCGATCCCACCAAGGCGCGCATCACCGCCGTCTCTTTTGGTGGTAGCTCTGGCCTCAACATCGATTTTTCTGTGGACGGTGGCGACAACAACGACGACTTTATTGGCGGCTTCCTGCAAAATTATTCTCCCGAGGCCATGCAGGAGTTCGTCATCCGCTCCGCGCAGTTTGGCGCGGAAACTTCGCGCACCAACGGCGGCAGCATCATCCTCTCCACCCGCCGCGGCTCGAATGACTGGCACGGCAGCGCATCCTATTACTATCGCGGCAAAAACTTGAATGCTCGTAACCCTCTCGATAATCCGAAGCCTGATCCCAAGCAGCCCTTCTCTCGGCAGAACGGTGTCGCCACTCTCGGCGGTCCCCTGCGCCGCGATAAGCTGTGGTTCTTCACTTCCTACGAATACATCGACGAAAACGCCAGCGTCGCTTATAGCGCCAACTCCCAATCACAATTCAACGCGCTCTCTCAACTCGCCTCCGACGGTCTGATACCCGGCGTGTCTTCCATTTCCGTTCCCACAAATGTTCCCGTCCCTTTTCGTGACACGCTTTTCACCTCGCGTCTCGATTGGGCGCAGTCTGTGAACTCACAATGGTTTCTCCGCGCCTCGCTCGATCGCAATCACACCCAGAACGATCTCGTCCAGCAAGCCGCGCTCCCTTCCACTGGTTCCACTACCACGTCGAACTACTACAACATTCTCCTCGGCCAGCAGTTCCGCTTTTCGCCGAACTGGCTTGGCGCGCTCACTCTTGAAGCCAGCAATTTTCATCACACCAAAGCGCGAAATTCAGATCTCGACCTGGCCTTGGCTTTTCCCTTCAGCGCGAATTTTCACACTACTTCCGGCTTCGAAACGTTCGGCGACAATCAGTTTGCTACTGAAATTTCCGCCTTTCCCACTGTCCGCGATCAGCAGAAATATCAATTTCGCTACGACATTTTCCGCTCTTCCGGCCGCCATGTACTTCGCTTCGGCGTCAATCTCATCCACGAACCCGTCCTTCGCGGCGCGCTCGCGTCCTCTGCCGAACACCTCGTCCAATTCACCCAGGATCCTTCCTTCTATCTCTCCAACCCCGCTCAATTTGTCGCCGACTACCATTGCACCGCCGCAGCGCTTCCGGATACAACTTGCAACGACGCGGAAGCTGGCAACGGCACATTCGCGCAAAGTCTTCGCCGGCTCGGCTTTTACCTGGAAGATTCCTGGCGCGTCACGCCATCTTTCACTGTGAATGCTGGGCTTCGCTACGACACCACGTTCGGCCTCTTCACCGCTTCCGGCCGCGCTCAATCGCAAAATCCTGCTTTCTCCACGCTTCACGCGCTCAACGTTCCGCTCATTAGCGGCATTCCTCATGACTATCGCAAAGCCTTCGCGCCGCGTCTCGGCGCCGCCTACGCTCCCGGCGCATCACAACACACCGTATTTCGAGCCGGCGTCGGTCTTTATTACAACGACCTCGCGCAAAACGGTTGGGTCGACGCATTCGTCGCAGTCAATCAACCGATCACACCTTGCGCTGTCTACGATTTGTCGAATCCAGCGTGTCTTCGCAGCGGCGCAGACGGCGGCCAGGGCGCCCTCATCGATCCGCGCTACCACACGCCGTACGCGCTCCAGGCGAGCGCCGCCGTCGAACACGACTTTTCCCACGGCTGGGCAAATGACTGGCGCATCAGCCTGACCTACGAACACCAGCAAGGCGTCCATCAATATCGCCGCTACGAATTCATCTCCGGCTTTTCGCTTCCCGACGCTTCGCCAAACATTTCTCTCTTCCGCGCGGACAATCGCTCCAGCTACAACGGTGTTGCCGTTCAGCTCCAGCATCGCTTCTCAAATCGTTTCGAACTCACCGCCAACTATGTTCTCGCCAGCGCCACTACCTGGGGCGCGGTCGTCGGCGAACTCTTCGACTACGTCAACGGAGTTTCCGATCCCCTCAACGCTTTCGGTCCAGGCGACCACGGTCCCTCCGGCGAAGACATTCGCCACCGTTTCGTGCTGATCGGCACGCTGCAACTTCCCTGGCGCTTTGAATTCTCCACTCTTTCGCAATTCGAAAGTGCGCGCCCCTTCACCATTGCCACTCCCGCCGATATTTTGAACGACGGCTTCTCCGGCAACGATCGCGCCGTTGTCAACGGCGTGCAAACTTCACTCGACCAATTCCGCGGCACGCCCTTTTATCAAGCCGATCTCCGCGTCAGCCGCAACATCCCGCTTGGAGAGCGCGTTACCCTCCGCCCCTTCGCCGAATTTTTCAATCTCTTCAACCGCCAAAATCCCGGCAACAACTACGTCGGCGACCTAGCCGCGCTCCCCACTCCTGTAAACAGCCTCACGAACGCTACCGCCTTCTGTCTCGACGGTCCCGCCTGCACACAAACCGTGCCCATCACCAGCTACAAACAACTCCGTGTACCCGGCGGCGCTCTCGGCGACTTCTTCGGTCCCGGCACCACCGTCGGCATCCCCTTCGCTGCCCAGCTCGGCCTGAAGCTCACCTTTTAGGGAAAAAGACCGACTCCAGTTTTGTTTTGGAGAAGCTGAACTATTTCGTGTTCGTGAAGAGGATTGCGTCACTCTGATTCGTCCCGCGGGAGAGCGCGACGAGTTTTCCATCAGGTGAATATTGGAAATTCTACACCACTCCGCTTGAAAAGTGCGTAATCTGTTTTTCCGCTCCGCTTCCGATTGCCGGTTGGGCCCAGAGGTTGGAGGTTCCAGTGCGAATATCGCCAAAGGCCACATACCGGTTGTCGGGCATCCAATTTGCGGCGCGGCGGACAACTGTGTCAAACGTCTCTTTCGGTGCGAGTTCGGATTCCACTTTCCCCGTTTCGGCAGAAACAGTTCTGATCAAAACTTGTCCTTCTTTAGTTATCGCCGCAAGCAGAACGTGCTTCCCATCGGGTGAAACAAACGGCGGACTGATAGATACGTCCGTCGAAAGTTCCACCGGCTTGCCTCCGGAAACGGGAATCTTGAAAATCCTTTTGCCCGAGATAAAAAATCCAACTGCCATCCTCTCCGCACTGAGCCAAAGCTTCGCCCAAACCCTCTGTTAATTGTGTGGACGCGCCGCTTTTCAAATCCTGCTTCCAAAGGTGGTGCGTACCGCTGAGGTCGTTGTCGTACACTATGCTTCGGCCCTTGTCGCAAATCGCGGGCGAACTGTGATCCCTCCGGTCAAATGACAACTGTCTCCCGTTGCTTCCATCGGCGTTCACGATGAACAAGTCCCAATTCTCCGCGTGATCTGCGGCGTAAACGATGTGATTGTCCGGCGTGATGGCTACCCCATTTACGCCATCTAATCGCCCACTCGTGATCTGCCGGGCGCTGTCGGGATCGCTGGCCGGCCCGACCCATAGGCTCGCTGTCTGATTCTGCTGTGTAGCTACAATAGACTTCCCGTCCGCCGAAATATCTACGGAAATGTAGCTGCTCAAGTCATTGGAGATGCGCCGTACCGCGCCGCCCGGATACGTGACGATCCACAACTGTAATGGGAATCCCGACTTATCCATGGCCGCAAGCAGCAACCCGCTGCCATCGGGAAGCCATGTGAAATCGAACAGATCCCGCCAGCGCCTGCCCGCCGTAGCCGCTACCTTTCCACTGGAAACGTCGATCTCCACCAGCGGCACCGCAAGGCATAATACCCACCAGAGTGTAAAAAGATGGAGCAGAAAAAATGAGCTTCGACCGGCAACTGGCCTTACTTGTCACTATCCTAGCCGCAGTGGTCGTTTTTGTTGGCTGCACTTTTTACTTCGCGCTGTCCGTCAAGATTAGTGCGCTTGTTGCCGCTTGTGTGCTTATAGCTGGCCTAGCCTTTGGCAGGGCGGTAGGGAAAATCCTCGATTTGTTTTGATTTAATTAAAATGGATAGTCACTGATGTGGACTCAAATCCTGATAGACGGACAAACGCCGTTACCGTAGAAATCACCAAAAACCTGATGCCCAGTTTGGCGACTTATTGTCCCCTACGCTTAAGCCCAGACTGCAGAGGTCGGAATTGGTCCTAACGCCATCATCAGCGCGAGTTTGAGTTTATGAGTAGCGAAGAGTTAAAACCTGAGGAGCAATCCATGGTGGCCGTTTCTTGGGCGATAACCCATTCGGTCGAGACGAACGCGAGTCCCGCCTTCGCTTGGAATTACTGGACAGAGGTCACAAATTGGGACGACCCGCCTGCGAAGTTTGAGTTAGACGGACCGTTTGCTTGCGGCTCTCGTGGAACCACGCGATTGCCGGGACAGGAACCGCTGCATTGGTTCATCCGGGAGGTCAATCCACCCAACGCGGCCACCATCGAGATGCAACTGGAGGGTGCCATGGTGTCGTTTGAGTGGCGATTTGTAGGACTCACCGATGGTAGAACCCGGCTCACGCAGCGAGTTGTCTTGAAGGGTGAGAAAGCCGATAGGTACCTTTCACAGGTGAAGGCTGCGTTCACGGCAAACCTCCCTGACGGAATGAATAAGCTCTCTACGACGATGGCAAACGCGGACCCGAGTCGCAAGAGCCCAACTTCTGGTTAACGCGTCTGGTGCACCGCCTCCACACTAGGATAGATTTCATACGGAGGATTCATGGACCTACTAGCTGCCATCAAACGCGAGGAACGAAAGCTCGAAAAAGAACTGGGTAAATTACAGGGCGAGTTGAACGGTATCCGTGCTGCAGCAAAAGCACTCGGTGATTCGACCGTCCGAGAAGTCACGCAAGTCAAGAAGCGAGTAATGTCCGCCGCGGCGAGGGCGAAGATTTCAAAAGCAGCAAAGTTGCGGTGGGCAAAATTCAGAGCGCAGGCGAAGAAAGTTGCGGCGGGCTAGTCTAGGCCAAAGCAATAGAGTCCAGTGACGTTCCCTCGCAGAGCCTGCGCAAATTCCCCTGGTGCGAGCTTAGCGCCCCGAAATGCAGTCGCCCTCGACGTTGGGCTCATATTCGCTTTGCGTTTTGCGGACAACATAAGCCTTCGTTATAATGCAGTTCATTCTAAATGGACTTACTTCGATGGTGCGTCAAGAATAGGCTGCTCCTTCTGCTGCTCGGTCTAATTGCAGCCTTCCAACTAGTAACGATTCGGCCCGGATTTCTGGCTGGCGAGGACACATTCCTTTACCTTTCTCATGCCCGAAACCTCGCATTCGGTTGGCCCTACGGCGCAACTGATTTTATCCACACAACAGAGGCGGCATTGTACAGTCCAGCGGCATATCCGCCAGTCTTCCCGATCCTGCTCGCGCCGGTGTACCGATTCAGCGGTCTGAACCCACACCCCTATAAGATATTGCTTGTTTGTACGTTGATGTTGTGCCTCGTCGTGATCGCCCGGTTGTATGGGAACCGAGGGACTTTACAGTTGTTGCTGGTTGTCGCTTTGTTAGGTTTCAATCCGTTTATTACTGAGCAAAAGAACCAGATATTGTCTGACCTGCCATTCTTGTTGTTTGTCTGTTTGCTTCTTGCTCTTTGCAGTACATTGTGGGAGCGCGACGGGAAGGGTTCTCCTTATTTCTGGCCGGGAATTTGCGTTGGCCTTCTCAGCTATCTGGCTTATGGAACCAGGTCGATTGGCATCGGACTTATTCCTTGCATCATTGCGTTCGGACTGATTCGATATCGTAGAATCGCTAGTTTTTCGATGGTAGCAGCCGGCGTATTTGCTCTGTCGGCTATGCTGCAATCTTGGCTCGTTTCGAGTAATTCTGATTATTTACGTTTGGCGGTTTGGGACCCGCGTGCGGCAGCTAGAAATCTGCATTTTTATGTTGGCACAACCTCCTATCTCTGGGACGCGGGAGTTGGTACTTCACCACGGATAGTGGTCTTCGCGCTGGCAACCTGCTTATTCTTGGTTGGCGCGTGGAAAGGCATTCGTGAGCCATTGGACCTGGCGACTTTCTTCTCCATAGGCTATGGATTGTTTTTGATCTTCTGGCCAATGCACCAGGGCCGTTATCTTCTCCCGCTCCTGCCTGTGTATTTGTACCTCGTTGCGCGTGGGCTATTCTCAGTGCGGGATTTCATCAGCCGACGCTGGCCGACCATCGGGACGGTTGCAGCTGGAGCGGTGGCTGGGATATTGCTACTGACATACGCAGGAAAATACAGAACTTCGGACTTCGGACCCAACCCGGATGCATGGGATAGCGCGGCAGCGATGCAACTTTATGATTTTGTTCGTGATGCGACTCCTCAGAACGCCATCTTCATTGCGGGTGGGCCAAGGGCTCTGGCTCTGTACACGGGCCGCCGAGCGGCACGATTTCCCGAACAGCATATGGATCGAGAAACTCTAAGTGAGTACATAGATAAAGTGGGCGCCACCTACCTCGTCGCATCGCGCATAGATAGCGATCAATGGGCAATGCTGTGCCGGTCGCTCGGCGGGACTGGACCGGTGTTCTCGAATCCGAGCTATACCGTCTACAAAGCTAGCCCAGTCCATTCTGGGAAGAAATTATCGTCGCCATAATAGGTCGCCATAATAGATCGTTGACATTATTACTCCGAGCACTAAATTGACGACACTTTTCAGCGCGCGACGTATTGGACGTGGCGTTCGCGAAGATAGTTCTTCACCAACTTGGGCCTAGCCTGCGTGATGCGAAGGTAAGAGCGAACGTTGTCCATCATTTCCTGAACATTCACGGGGCGGACACGGCCCAACGCGTTCGTTTTCACATCTTGGTTCAGCAGTTCATCCGGATTCAGTTCCGGACTGTAAGACGGCAAGCAGAAAATCCGGATTTGCTCACGGTGTTCTGCCAGCCAACGACTCACCGATCGCGCTTTGTGGACTGGGTGACCATCCACAATCAGAAACACCTTCTTCCTGGTCTTCCGCGTCAGGCGCAGCAGACGGCCGAGAAAATTCAGAAACACCCGCGCCGTGAAACGCTGACGAAAAATCATGAAAGCCAACCGTCCCCGATTGGTGATGGAAGAGATCATGTTGCAGCGAAAGCGCTGACCGGTGCCAAACACCACCGGCGTCTGCCCGCGCCGTCCGTAGGATCGTCCCGCTTGATGGTCCGCACCGCGGCTGGATTTTGTTCGTACGCTCGGCGCACCGGCTTCTGCGGGGTCAGACTCCAGGCTCGCAAATAACGCCCCACCGTCCACACCGAAACCTGCAGAGCAAACTTTCGCGACAGCAACTCTTGCACCGCTTCTCTGGTCCACAGCGCGAAGGGCAAGCTCCACTGGTCCGGGCAACCGCTGTGTATGGCGGTTACTCTCCGGAGCGTGACGGCGAAGTGATCAGCATCAAAGTGAAAGCGCCGGTGCCCATGCTTGTGGCGCTAATTCCGTCGGCGGTTGCGAACCTGCTGCACGCCAGGCCGGAGATGCTCGAGCCCGCGTTGGAAAAGAACTCCTGCCAGCAGCGCGGCGTTCAGTCTCAGACGTTTCAGTGCACCATCAACGCCGCCGATGGACCACAGTCGCTGATTGTCGTACCCGAAGTCGCCGGTAACGTGCCACACAAGCAGGCCGAAATCGAGTTCTTCGCGTCGAAGTGCGTAGCCAATTGCGCCTTGCCACCGGACAACGCCAACACCTCCGCGGAAAGGGTTAATCCGTAAAAGACTAGACTGGTTCAATTTGTTGATGATCGCCGCGGAATCACCGCGAGAGTACTCGAAGCCTTCGCAACGACTGCCGTGGTTCGATCGCGCTCGATAACAATTTCGGCCTCGACGAATACCAATGTTCTCCCGGAGCGCAGGACCGTCGCGCGACAAATCATCTGTTGGCCTGTCGCTGGCCGCAAAAATGACACTTTGCTCTCCACGGTGATGACGTCCTTGCCCTCAGGCATGGTCGAGGCTGCCGCCCCGCCGCAAGTGTGGTCCGCAAGAGTCATCAGCGCTCCAGCGTGAACGAACCCGTGTTGTTGCTCCAATCCTTCCGACTTCGCCATCTTGGTTTCGCACCATCCAAATCCACAACCAACTAACTCGATACCCAGTGCGTGGATGAATTTGGCATCGCGGAAGATCTCTTCCACCAGGCGAACATTTGTCTTATCCATGGGTGTCCCTCAAGGCCCCGTCGATCTTGTTCAGCTCCTCTGCCCGGACATCTTTCATCATAAGTGTGTTTCGTGGCTCGCCTGCGATTCAGCTCTATCCGTCGCATCTTCCACTTTCAGCACTTTCGCGTATTCGAACAATTTCATTCCAAAGAAATCGCTGACCTTGCCTGAACGGCAAAAACCATTTTTTTCGTAAAGCTGCATTGCTCGCTGAAGAGGTTCCGTAGTGTCCAGGCTGATCCGTGTGCACTTCATGTCGCGGAGCACCGACTCCACGCAGTTCAGCAACTGCCTTGCAACGCCCGCTCCTTGCCACTTTGGACGGACTGCCATTCCTCGAATATGCCCTTCTTCTCCCCCTTCTTCGCCGTTGATGACATTGCATCCGACAGTGCCGACGATCTCGCCGGTTTCATCAATCGCCACGAACACGTTCATGTCCGATAATCGCTGGCCCACTGTTTCGAGCGTCAGCACCGTATCCAGGAACGCCTCGCGCGTGTACCTGTCGCGATAGCCTTCAAACGCCGCGCTCAGCGTTTCCAGAATTCCAGGAACATCACCGTCCGTCGCTCGACGTATCAGGAATGTTCGGCTCTCTGCCACCACTGGCGCACTCCTCTATCTGGGGGCCTTCGAACCTACGAAGGCACGCCCAATTCCTCAAGCTCCATATTGTCCACATGGTTGCTCGCCTGCGCATCTAACCGCCGACCGCCTCGCGGCTCTTGACGCCAAATACTGTTACGCTGTACCTTAACAGCAATACAGTGCTGCCTTATGTTTTTTAAGCTCACTCCAACGACGGGACAGCCTCTCTACCTGCAACTGATGCAGCAAATTCGACATGCCACGGAAACCGGCGCGTTACAGGATGGCGATCAATTGCCGGGCATTCGAACACTGGCAGAGGAATTGGTCGTCAGCCCCAACACAGTTGCAAAAGCCTACTCCGAACTCGAACATGATGGCCTTCTGGAGTTGCGTCAGGGTTCGGGAGCCTTTGTCTCCGTGAAGCGCCGAACGCGGTCCCTCGCGGACCATGTGCAGGTTGCACGCCGGCGACTGCGCGATTTAATCGAGCAGCTCCGGGAGAATGGTCTTTTGGATGAGGAGATCAAGCGAGCTTTCGAAGCGGAATTGCTTTACCCGGCCGAAATTGTGAGAAAGCGATGACCAACACCCCAGCAATCCAAACTCACGACCTCACCAAGTCGTATGGCAGTCTGACCGCCGTTCGCGGACTAAATCTCACAGTCGCGCCGAAACGCATTACGGCCTTTCTCGGTCAAAATGGAGCTGGCAAGAGCACTACCATCAAAATGCTGCTCGGGATGACCCGGCCAACAAGCGGCGATGGTGCCGTGCTTGGAAAGCGAATTACGGACGCTGCAGAAAACCGGGAATTGCGTGGAAAAGTCGCATACGTTGCCGAAGACAAGCCACTCTATGGTTACATGACAGTTGAACAGACCATATTCTTTGCGAGCTCTTTCTACTCCGACTGGCGCCCGGATGAAGCAAGTAGGCTCCTTAGTGAATACAAACTACCTCCGCAGCGAAAGGTCAAGTCACTTTCCAAAGGAATGCGAACAAAACTCGCTTTGCTGCTGGCGTTTGCACGCCGTTCTGAACTGCTGATTCTTGATGAGCCAAGCGAAGGTCTCGATCCCGTAGCAATCGAACATCTTCTACAGACTCTCGTCGCGCGAGCAGCGGAAGGAGTGGCTATTTTCTTCTCGTCTCATCAGATTGCTGAAGTCGAGCGCGTTGCAGACCACGTTTGCATTCTCGAGAAAGGTCGCTTATTGGTGGACGCCTCCCTCGACCATTTGCGCCAATTTTATCGGCGGATTGAGTTAGTTTTTCCGTTCCCTCCTCCCGAACGGGAATTTCGGATCACAGGCGTGGAGAGGATACAAACAAAAGGACTTCAGATGAGCGTCTTTGCCAGCAGCAATGCACAGGATGTGGTGGAGCGCGCCCATAATTTGAACGCTGTTTCTGTGGAAGTTGCGCCGATTGGATTGCGCGACATCTTCCTTGAGACGGTGAAGGAGAATTGAACCGTGCTCTGGTACAAGGCTTGGCTTGAGACTCGATCTAGATTCCTGACTTGCCTGGCAACTCTCACCATCTTCTGCGCGGTTTTTGTCAGCCATGCTCAAGGACTTATTCGCCCTGGGTGGACGGCAGACTACAATCGGCTGCTGTTCGTGACTCAGCAATTCCTAGTCATCATGTGGATTTTGGCTGTAGTTCTTTTGGGAATGGGTGGGATCGTTCGCGAAAAGGCGATTGGCACCTCCTCGTTGACCTTGAGTTTGCCCGTAAGCCGCGCGCGTCTTCTTGCTGTCCGTGTTGGTACGGGAGTCCTTGAGGCAATTGCGTTGGGCGTTGTGCCTTGGACGATTATTTTTCTGGTTTCATTCCTCTCCGGAGCTCCAATTTTGATCTCCCAGGTAGTGTTTTACGTCATGCTATTACTTGGCGGTGGTTTAACGTATTTCGCGATGGCGGTATTGGTTTCTTCTTTGATCGAAGGCGAATACACTGCGCCGGCTGTGGCTTTTGGAATTGTCCTCCTGACCGCGATCATCTTTGATGCGTGGCTCAGGCCTTTCAACCTTTGGCGCATGGTGACTGGCGATTTTTATGTTGATCGGCACACCTATCTCCTTTCGGGGCATTTCCCGTGGCGAGGTACGCTGGCCAGTGTGTCAGGCGCAGCTGTGATGCTGCTCGCGTCGATTCGAGTGATACAAAGACGGGACTTTTAATTCCCATGCTCACCAAACCCTCGATCCTTCTTCAGCTTGAAGGCGCCGCAATCCTCATCCTGAGCACTTTGTTCTATCACCAACTCCACGCCCACTGGCTCCTTTTCGCGATTCTCTTCCTTGCGCCCGACCTATTCATGCTTGGCTACCTTGCGAACGTACGCGTCGGCGCAGTTCTCTATAACCTCGTGCACACTCTTGTAACTCCCGCCATCCTGCTCGCCATCGCCTTCTTCGCCGCCAAGCCTCAACTCTTTCCCTTCGTCCTGATCTGGACTGCCCACATCGGCTTCGATCACCTCCTCGGCTTCGGCCTCAAGTACCCCACACATTTCAAAGACACGCACCTCCAGCACGTCTAAGCCATTCCAATGTGTTTGTAGCGCCGGGTTTTCTCCCGGTTGGAGTCCCGGCGATCGTTGCCGGGAAGCGTGGCATCTTGCTTTGACAGTCTGATGTTTCTTGACTTCTAGGGAATCGCAGCCCCTTCAACCGTCCACGAGAGACTTCCTGCCGCCTTTTTCAAGCAACTTCTGGGTACCCCTCCCCTCCAAAATTGTCTTTCCCGTTTTGGAATGCAACTCAGTCTCTCCCACTGAACATCTCCCATTCGTTTGACCACCCCTCGCTCCGCGCCTAGAATGAATTTGTGCATCACCGGTCGCTGATCGCCGGTCACTGAACATGTTTGAAAACCTCACAGAAAAACTGCAACGCACATTTAAGAATCTCCGCGGCCAGGGCAAGCTCACCGAAGAGCACCTCGATGCCGCGCTTGCCGAAATCCGCGAAGCGATGCTCGAAGGCGACGTAGCCCTCAGCGTCGTCGACGAACTTCTCGCCAGCATTCGCAGCAAAGCGCTTGGCAGCGAAGTCATGCTGCAGCTTTCACCGGACCAGCAAGTCATCAAACTCGTTCGTGATGAGCTCACCACTTTGCTCGGCAAACATGCCAAGCCGCTCTTCGCCTCGCGCCCTCCGTCCGTCTGGATGATGGTCGGCTTGCAAGGTTCCGGCAAAACCACGACCACCGGCAAACTCGCGAAATGGCTCGCGCAACACGGCCACCGGCCCATCGTCGTTTCTACCGACGTTTATCGCCCTGCCGCGCGCGAACAGCTTGCGCAAGTCGCCAAATCCATTGGCGCAAATCTTTGGCCCGGTGTAGGCACGGACAAGCCGCTCGAAATTGTTCGAGGCGCGATCAAGGAAGCGAAACTTTCCGCCAGCGACGTCGTCATTGTCGACACCGCTGGACGTCTTCACATCGACGATGACTTGATGAACGAACTCGGCTACTTGAAAAAAGAATTGCAGCCCAGCGAAATATTTTTCATTGCTGATGCGATGATCGGGCAGGACGCCGTTCGTTCTGCCGGAGAATTTCATAAACGCCTCGGCCTCACCGGCGTCGTTCTCACCAAGCTCGATGGCGATGCACGTGGTGGTGCGGCACTCTCCATCAGTAAAGTCAGCGGCGCTCCTGTAAAATTTGTCGGCCTCGGTGAAAAGTACGACGCCCTCGAAGGGTTTTATCCCGAGCGCATTGTCTCACGCATTCTCGGCATGGGCGACATCATGTCGCTCATCGAACGTGCTGAGCAGGCAGTCGACAAAAAGGCCGCGATCGAGCTCGAACGCAAACTTCGTAAATCAGAATTCACGTTGGAAGATTTTCGCGATCAGCTTCGCCAGATTCGCAAAATGGGCCCGCTCGATCAGATCGTGGACATGCTCCCGAAAATTGGCCCGCTACAGAATATTCCCAAAGACGCGAGCGTTGACGAAGGCAAGCTGAAACAAGTCGAAGCCATCATCAACTCCATGACCAATCAGGAACGCCTCGACCATAATGTGATCGACGGCAAACGCCGCAAGCGCATCGCGAAGGGCAGCGGCACGTCTGTGCAGGACGTCAATCAGGTCCTGAAACAATACATGCAGATGCGCACCATGATGAAGCAGTATGGCGCCATGGCCGCCCGCGCAAAAATGAAAGGCCTCGGCAAACTCGCCGGCTTATCCTGAGGCCCAGCCGAAGTCTTTAGAATGTAGGCGCTGGCCCTCATTTTGCAGGAAGAAGTAACTGCGCAGCTTTAAGGGTCAACGCACCTTGATCGATATCGGTGCGGTTGCAGAGGAGAATCACAGTTACATTGTCTGGCAGGTAGCGGAAAATTGCAGTTTTGAATCCCATCGTGTCGCCGTAATGCCACATCAGCGGGTGCGGATCCTGCAAATTCAAGAACCAGCCAAAGCCGTAAGCGCTGGCGTGAAAGCGAAGGGATTCGGGAACGTCTTCAGCGAGTTTGGATTCCGCGCCGGGAGGCAATTGCGCCGGAGTGATTGCGGGAAGAAACTCTTTTTCACTCAGGAGTGTGTGATTGCGAAGGGCGTCGTCCCACTTGGATAAATCTTCCAGGTTGGAATAAATTCCGCCGTCGCCTTGCGTCGCAGAAGTGGAGCTTTGGTCAGTTTCGACAAAACCATTTTTTTTCCCCGCGTGACCATACGCGCGGTTCGCAACTTCAATTTTGCCTTTCTCAAAAACGAGCGTGTGATCCATTTTTAATGGCGCAACAATTCGATCGTGCAGTACTTCGGCAAAAGATTTTCCGGAAAGTTTCGCAACGATCAATCCTAGAACCACGTAACCGGAATTGCTGTACTCCCATTTCGTTCCCGGCGCGAATTTTCCCTGCGACTCTCTTTCGAGGAGTTGCAAAACTTCCGCGTCATGAATTTGATTTTCCGGCGACCAGATTGGACCTTTTGTTTTTTCCACCTGATCCATTAAGTCTTCGTAGTCCGGCAAACCGGAAGTGTGGTTCAGTAAATTCCGAACCGTGATTGTTTTCCCGTACGCAGGAAATTCCGGAAACAGTTCCGTCAACGATTCGTCGTAACGCAATTTTCCGTCGTGCACCAAAAGCATCGCCGCCATCGCGGTGAATTGTTTTGTGAACGATGCCAGCCGGAAATTTGTTTGCTCATCTATTTTAGTTTTTGTGCGCAAATCGCGAACGCCGTAACCCTGTTCGAAAAGAATCTTGCCATCTTTCTTTATCAGCACGGCGAAACCAGGAGTATCGCTGGAAGCAATTCCAAAAAACGCGTTTTCCATTTGGTTGGAAATTTCCTTTGGGGACGACTGCGCGAAAGTGGAAGACGCAGCGATAAAGCTCAGCAGAAACAGAAAACCAGGCTGTTTCATGCGGAGGTCTTTAGAGGCTTCAGGCCGCGCGGTACGAGCGGCAAATTTCGCAACCGGATTCCCGTCGCATCGAAAATTGCATTGCCGATCGCGGGAGCGAGTCCGACGATGGGAGTCTCACCTGCGCCTGCCGGCGGAATATCTTTTCGGTCGATCAGCGCGGCTTGGATTTCCGGAATATCGCGAAAGCGCGGTACGCGATATTGTGCAAAATGAGGATTCGAGATGCGGCCATTTTCAAATTCTATCGATTCAAACAGCGCGCCGCCCAGTCCCATAATGTTTGCTCCGATGATCTGATTGCGCAGGCCGTCCGGATTCACGATTGCGCCGCACTCAAACGCGGTGACAATGCGCACAACGCGAAGGTCACCGGAATTTTGATCCACCGCGATTTCCGCGCACGTCGCGACGTATCCATTCTTTTCCACCCCGCCGCCCATTCCAAATCCCTGAGCGGTTTGTGTTTTCTTTCGCGGCCAGCCAAATGTTTTTGCCGCGCTTTTGAAAACAGCTCGCAATCTTGCATCGGAAAGATTCTTCAGACGAAATTCCAACGGATCGATTTTCGCCGCGTGGGCCAGCTCGTCCATGTGCGATTCACGCGCAAAATGATTTGCCGTTGCGGCAAGACCGCGGTAGGAACCTTGCCGCAGAGGCGAATTCACCGGATGAAACTGAATCCGTTGGTTCGCGACATCGTACGGAGTTTGGATTCCGGAAGCGCCAGAATTGTAGTTGTGAAACTCCCAGGCGGTCAGTTTTCCATCCGCCGCAATTCCGCTTTTGATTTCAATTACGCCTGCGGGCCGAAAATACGCCCAGGCGAATTCCTCCTCGCGCGTCCAAACAATTTTTACGGGACGATTCGCAGCGCGCGCAAGCCGCGCCGCTTCAAGCGCTGCATCGCCAGTGTGCTTGCCTCCGTAGGCTGAACCGGTATCGGGAACAATCACGCGCACGCGATCTTTTGGAATGTGCAACGCGGCTGACAATTCTTCTTGAACACCGAATGGTCTTTGCGTCCCAGTCCACACGGTTAAATGTCCGTCTTTCCATTCGGCCAGTGCGGCGCGCGGCTCGAGTGGCGCGTGCGCAATGTACGCGACGTTATAAGCTTGTTCCAGATGTTGCGTGGCCGCGGCGAAGCCATTCACAACAGAACCCTTTTCGTGCGGCTGCGGATGTTCGCCGTCAGGTTCCAGGTTCTTTTTGAGGTAGGAATAGAGTTCGTCGCTTGAGGTCTGCGGTGTGCTTTTCCATTCGGCAGGTATCGCTGCAATTGCTTTTTCTGCCGCACGCTCGGTCGGTGCCGCGACCGCGACAAAATTCTCATCGCGAACCACGACGACTCCAGGCATCGCCTTTGCGGCGGCCAAGTCGGCTGAAACTAGAGCTGCCCCAAACGAAACTGGCCGCAAAACTTTTCCGTGCAGCAAATTTGCCGGGCGCAAATCGGGAGTGTATTGATGCTGGCCCGTGACAAACGCCCGCGCATCCACTTTAGGCACGGGTTTTCCGGCGATGGTCCATTGGTCGGGTGGAGTTACAGGATCGGCATCGGGAATTTCGCGAGCAAGTGTTTTTCGCTGCGCCAGCTGCGCGTAGGTGAGTGTTGCTCCGGAGGCGGGGTTGGTAATTTTTCCGTCGTTCACTACCAATTTGTCCGCTGGCGTTTTCCATTCGGCGGCGGCTTGTTCGAGCAGCAAGTCCCGGGCGGCGGACGCCACTCGCCGAAGTTGCGGCGACATGTAGGGCGTCGAGCGACTGCCGAATGTACCCATGTCGAACGGTGTCAGCGCAGTGTCGCCCATCACCATGCGAACGCTCGAGAGTGGAACGCGCAATTCGTCGGCAACAGATTGTGACAGAGTGGTGCGAGTGTCCTGGCCGACTTCGACCTTGCCGGTGAAGACGGTCACCATGCCGCCGTCGCTGATATGCAGCCAGGACGAAATATCTTTTGGTTGTTCCTGATCGCGATTGCCGCGTCGTCCCCCGGATTCCTGGCCGGCTACCGCATTCGCTGCCACGCTGAAGATTGCGATTCCGGCGCCCATCATTTTGAAAAATTCGCGTCGTTGCAGGCTGAAGTGATGCAGCGCGTTCGACCTGAACTCGTAGCGTTCCGGCTCGAGAACAAGTTTTGTCGGTGCTGCGGTCATGGTCCGCTTCCTTTAGGGACACTTCCCTGAGGCGTGCTTCGATGCATCGCTTTCGCCGCCTGCTGCACGGCTGCCACGATTCGCGGATGCGTTCCGCAACGGCAGATATTTCCTTGCAATGCCTGAACAATTTCCGTGGTGCTGGGATTGGAATTTTTCTGCAGCAGGGCCACACTGCTTACGATCATTCCGGAAGTGCAATATGCGCACTGAAATGCGCCTTGATCGAGAAATGCCTGCTGCACGGGATGCAGTTGGCCGTTGTGTTCGAAACCTTCAATGGTGACGATGGATTTTCCCGCAGCGTCATTCACCGAAAGTTGGCACGCTCGCCGCGGCACGCCATTCAGCAAGACGGTGCAGGCACCGCACTGGCCTTCACCGCAACCGTACTTGGTTCCGGTCAGCCCAAGCTCTTCGCGCAGGGCAAACAGCAGAGAGGTTCCGGGTTCGGATGTAAACGCTCGGCTTTTTCCGTTGACTTGTGTGTGGATTGGCCCTGCCATCTGATCCTCGAATCGCCGCGCATCCTGTCCGCTTGGGTGTATTCGGCACCAGTTTGCTCTCCGGTGAAAGCGAAGACAAGAGCTGGCGGTTATGGGGTTATGGGCGAGTTTTCCGGTAATGTCTGCGGGCACTCCGCTCTCGAAGGAACAAAACGCCTTCGTCAGGTGTCCTAAGATAGATGTCCCCTCAGCCGCGTCAAGAGCTATGAAACCTCCGTCTATGAGAACCTATTGGCGGGATATTTCGTGCTCTATTGAAGTAACTTCCATCAGGAGTGAACGATCGGTTTCGGGATACGATGATGACCATCCTAGACCGTTCGAGTAGGCGTCATGTGTCATTGCGTTGGTTTTGCAGACTGGCTCGGGCGGTGCTCAGAGCGCCGGCGCGCAACAAACATGGCAGGGCTTCGTCACCGATACCCACTGCGGTACAAACTGCCAAGTCGCGAAGGAGATGACACCGGATAAGAAGTGTGTCCACCGGTGCGTACGACAAGGTTCGAAGTATGGCCTATGGGTGGGTCATCGCGCCTGGTGCAGCTAGTATGCCGATTCGCGACTTCTCATCGGCCACGATTGGGTCCAGGAGCAGCACCGTGCAGATAATCCTTGGGGATCGAGTGTCGCAGCATCCTGCGGTCCCAAAGAATGGACCTAACTGCGGAGGCTAGAGTCATCACGCCCAGCGTAAAGCAGACTGCACCACCGATCAGCAGTGCAGCCTCAGCGGGCGATTTGTCGGTGCTTCCTTCGTGCAACATGTAGAGTCCAAAAATCAACAGAGTTGCGGATAAGATGATTTCAAAGAACGTCGATATTCTTCTCATGAAAAGCCGCTATCTCTGAGGCGCATCATCGCCTCGGCTTTGGATAGTTCCCGAAAGACTGGCTTGAAATAGACTCTCTTCATTTCCGAGCGGCAGGTGCATCGCGGATTCGAGATTTGTCCTCCTCCTTGCGAGCCGGTGGGGGTTGCAATCTCGACCTGACGGCGGCAAGCCGAAGACTGACAGACAAATTGTGCTCGCGGACCCATGAGGAACTCCGTCAGATTGGGCTGTTCGAGAAAAACAACAGTTGCCTCGATCTAAAGCTCGGCCGGGGATGGATCGTCAGCCACAGAAGTTACTTTCGCAGGTGGGTTGATACGTACAAATCTTTCAATGTAATAATTAACGTACGTAGTTGCACGTACGTATTTACCGTATGCGATATGTTTACCCTGGGGCGAGCATAAAGGCGCCGATGGCGCTTGGAGAGAGGTCGGGAATGGAATTGCAGCGTCAAGAATTGCCGATGCCGTTGACGAGCAAAGAATTGATTGTCCTGAACAAGTGTTTGATGGCGGCGCTCAAATCGGAGCGGTTCAATGAGACGGACAAAGAGATCATTCGCAAGATGACAATTCGTATCGACAGGTATGCGGAACGGCAAGGAGCGTATTGGGAGAAATAGGCGGGGTTGCCGAGAACTGCCGTAAGCGAGCCTGACCTCTCTCCGAAGGGCGCCGGTCGATCGGCCTATTGCGATCTGACGGCTGCGACCGAAGAGGGGTTCACAAAACTGGAAGAAGTCCGAACGTTACTACAAGTGATCGCATTTGACGATTCGTTCCGGGAAACGCCAAGCCTCGATGTTTAACTGATCTGTTTGTTTACTAAATTCATGTTCTACCTGTTCCTCCGGCCAGTTCGCAATTCTAGCCCTCAGTACAGTTGACGCCATTCCTGCATGGCTTTAATTCTGGAGTTGGCGCAACTCGCGCCTCCCTAATTTAGCGTCAATCGAAGGACGACTTGCGCCATGAACTTTATTAGAAAGTGGCGGCACAGGCCAGAGAGGGACCAGGAACAACTTCTGGTGCGTCTCTGGACGATGAATAGCATGAACGCGGATGCGGACGGCCAGCTCACACGTCCAGCCTCCAAGTTGGCGTTTGACGCCACGGCGGAGCTGAAACCAAGCTTCAAATATCTGTCGGGCTCGGAAATAGAAAAGACGGTTGCCGAAGCGGCTTACAACAATCAGATCGCGCACAATTTCAGAAAACACATGAAAGACGGCCGGCGCGACGGGTAGCAGTGAGACTGGGAACGACCTGGAATTGAGATGCGGCGCCAGAAGTGCGTTGGTAGCAAAGTCGTGGCTTTCTGCGGGGAAACAGAAACTGAGCGAAGGGCCCTCCGCGCAGGGCAAGTACGGTGTCTCCATGTCAGACGACAGGGCAATTGATCGATGGCTGTTTAAAGAGTACTTCCTCATTCCACAGGCGGAACGGCCCATGGTCGGAAGCAACGAATGGTTCCGGTGGCTCGAGGAGTTTCAACGGCGTCACGCGGTCGATGGATCACGCCTGACTCAGCCGCTGGCAAAACGAGCGTGCCAGGTACTTTGGAATTCGAGATGATGGGTGCCTATAAGGGTTGAGATCCTGGGGAAACGCTCACCCTGACGAGTCTTCTTCTCGCACACTACCCTCTAGTTACCGACAAGCACAAGGGCTTCAACGAAAGAGAAGCGGAGCAAACTCCGTGAGGTTGCGGCGCCAGACCATCCAGGTATGGGCGCCGGGAGTTTCGATGTCCGCGTGCTTGATGCCTTTGGACGCGAGCCAGTTGCGGAAATTTCGATTGAGGTCGATGAGATGATCGTCGGTGCCGCAAGCAATCCAGAGCAAGCGGATTTGTTGATTGGACTTGGAGTCCAGCGCCGGGAAGTCTTTGTCGAACTCCGGTGAGATGCCGCCCGAGCTAAACGCACCGATCCAGGCGAATTGATTCAACGTATTCAGGCCAGTGAGCAAAGATTCAGAGCCGCCCATCGAGAGGCCGGCGATAGCGCGGGCGTTGCGGTCTTTCTTGACGAGATAAGCGGATTCGACCTGTGGAATTACTTCGCTGAGCAGGGCTTCGCGGAATTTGTCGAAGTTTCTTTGCGTGATGACGGGATCGTGGAAGACACCGGAATGGGGCTCGAGAACCTTTGGCTCGCCGTAGCCGAGCGGCATGACAATCAGCATCGGCTTGGCGTTGCCTTGCGCGATCAGATTGTCGAGAATCACGTTCGCGCGGCCGACGGCGGTCCACGCGCTCGCGTCGTCACTGAATCCGTGCAGCAGATAGAGGACGGGATACCTTTGATTGCCGCGAGGGTCGTAGCCGGGCGGGGTGTAAACGAAAAAGCCGCGATCGTCGCCTACGACGCCAGATTTGTAGAAATGGTGATGAATTTCGCCATGCGGGACTGCGCCGATTTCCCAGGAAAGAGATGCGGGGCCGGGGACATGCATTTCGCTGGCGCGATAGAGAAAGTTCGGTTTTATCGAGTGATTCGAGGGATCGAAGAGGCCGACACCGTCGGCGGTGAACGAGTAGCCGTAATAATCCGGCGCGAGTGGATCGCTGGTGACGCTCCATACGCCCTGGTCATCTTTTTGCATGGGCAATGGCTTGCTGGAGCCTTCGATGGAAACGGCAACTTCTTTTACGTTGGGTGCGCGGAAGCGGAACGTCACGCTGCGGTCGGCATGGACCTCGGGAGAAACGACTGGCGGAGGTTGCGTTTGCGATCTTGTATTCTGCGATGAGGCCGTTGATGAGGCCGTTAAGGTCAGGAACAGGATTGCGAGAGTAAGAGGCGTTCGTTTCATGGTTCACCCTGCGCCGCTTTGCTGTGGAATCCTTGCCGTCCGAGCGGTTGCGCCGAGGCATGTTACATCATTCTGTGTTCGGTGGAGCAAACTGGCCATTGGCCTTCGCATCTGGAGAAATCGAGGGCTGAATGTGCCAGCTTTCATCTCGCAGTAACAAATTCTCCTACACACTAGCAGTTCCCTAAGAGCGTTTGTGGAAGCTGACCATGCCACGCATTTTACTTGATGACCCGCGTTACTACTTGAACCGCCATGTGCAATGGCTTGACTTCAACCGGCGGGTGTTGGAAGAAGCGCGCGACCCGGGAAACCCACTGCTGGAACGAGTGAAATTCCTGGCGATTACCGCGAATAATCTTGATGAATTCGTGGAAGTGCGTGTTTCGAGTTTTCTGCAGCGAATCGAGCACGGTTCGACTGAGCGCAGTGCCGATGGTCTGTCGACAGAAGAAGAATTGGCGCTGGTCACGCGCGAAATGCACACCCTGGTCCGCGACCAGTACAAGTGTTTGAACAACGAGTTGTTGCCCCTGCTGGCAAAAGAGTCGATACGCGTGCTGCGGTTTTCTGAACTTGATGCAAAGGCAGAGCGGTTTGCAAAGAATTTCTACAATCGGCGTGTGGCGCCGATGCTTACGCCGGTGACGGTCGATCCCTCGCATCCATTTCCGCACGTGTTGAACAAAGCGCTGTGCATTTCGTTTTTGTTGCGGCGGCGACGCGGCGGAAATGGCAAAGCGTATTTTGGAGTGGTCACGGTTCCACGCGCCCTGCCTCGTCTCCTGTGCGTTCCCGCGCCGGGCAATGCGATTCATTACGTCCCGCTGCAGGAGATAATCTCGGCGTATGCGCCGAAACTTTATCGTGGCTACGAAATTCTGGCATCCGCGGCGTTTCGCATCACCCGCAACAGCAATCTTTATCTGGAGGAAGAAGAAGCGCGCAACCTGATGGATGCCATCGACTCGCAGGTGGCGCTGCGACGGAAGGGCTGGGCGGTACGGCTGGAAATTGAAACCGGGGCGCACGCGGAGATTGTGGAACGGCTGGTGACGACATTTGAACTCGATGAGTCGCTGGTGTTCCGTGTTCCCGGCATGGTGAATTTGCAGAGGCTGTTTCATTTGTATGAAGAGACGCCGCGGCCGGCGCTGAAATATCCGCCGTTCGCAGCGAAGCAAGTGCATATTGGCCACGATGCCGATTCGCTTTTTGCGGCGCTGCGCCAGCAGGATGTTCTGCTTCACCATCCCTACGAGTCGTACGATGCCGTGGTGAATTTTCTTGAAACCGCGGCGCACGACCCGCCTGTTCTCTCGATGAAGCAGACGCTGTACCGCACGAATACGGATTCGCCGATTGCGCGCGCGCTGCTGGAGGCGGCGTCGAAAAAAGAAGTTACCGTAGTGGTGGAACTGAAAGCCAGCTTCGACGAAGCTTCGAACATTCGCTGGGCGCGAAGCCTTGAAGACGCGGGTGTGCAAGTCTTCCATGGGCTGGTGGGGCTTAAAACGCATGCAAAGCTCGCTCTTGTGGTGCGGCAAGATCCGGACGGGAAAATCCGGCGCTATGCGCATCTCGGCACGGGAAACTACAATCCGTCGACTGCACGCTACTACACCGATTTCAGTTTGTTGACTTGTGATGAAGCGATCACCGCCTCGGTGAACCAGGTCTTCAATTTTTTGACGGCGTATGCCGAGCAGCCGAACTACAAGCCGCTATTCGTCGCGCCGCGCGACCTTGCAAAAAACTGTATTGCGTTGATCGATCGCGAAGCCCGCAACGCGAAGCGCGGCCGCCCGGCGCGGATCATCGCGAAGGTGAATGCGTTGGTCGATCCTCCGGTGATTCGGGCGCTTTATCGCGCATCGCAGGCCGGAGTGGAAATCGATCTGATCGTGCGCGGCCAGAGCGCGTTGGTTCCTGGATTGCGTGGTATCAGCAGCCGGATTCGGGTACGCAGCATCGTCGGGCGGTTTCTGGAGCACAGCCGGATTTTTTACTTTGAAAACGCGGGCGATCCGGAAATCTATCTAGGTAGCGCCGACTGGATGCAGCGGAATCTTTACGAGCGCGTTGAAGTGTTGTTCCCGCTGAAAGATCCGGAGTTGCGCCGCCGTATCGCGAACGAAATTCTTCCGGTTTATCTCGCGGACACGTGTAGCGCACGGCTGCTCGGGGCTGACGGAAAATATTTGCGTCCGCGCACCTCTCGCAATGGACATGGGATGTCCGCACAGGAGCAGTTGATGCGTGCCGCACACAGGCCTGCTTCCGCATTCGACACCCGCGCGCAGAAGACCAAACGCAATGTCCATGGGGCAGCCTATACTTCTTCCGCAGGCAGCGCCGCCCCTGATGACCCCACGGCCGAATCCGCCTCGCAGGATTCCCTAAATGCAAGCGTATGATTTGATTGTGATCGGCTCCGGGCCGGGCGGGCAAAGAGCCGCCATCCAAGCTGCGAAATCCGGCAAACGGGTTGCAATCATCGAAAAAGCCGCGACGGTGGGAGGGGTGTGCATCAACACCGGCACAATTCCCAGCAAGACAATGCGTGAAGCGGTGCTGCATCTCTCTGGTTTCTACTACCAAAATTTCTACGGCGCCAACTATCACCTGAAGGACGTTGTGACGATGTCCGATCTGAATGATCGGGTACACCGAGTGATCGAAAATGAAGTTGCCGTGATTCAGGATCAGCTGCAGCGGAATGGAGTGGACCTGCTGCACGGCATGGGATCGTTCATGGATGCGCATCACGTGCTGGTGGATAACGGAACCGGGCGGAATCAATTGGAAGGCGCAAATATATTGATTGCAACGGGAACGAAACCGGCGGTCAATGCGAAAGTTCCTGTGAACGGCAGAACCATCATCGACAGCGATCAGATTCTCGATATGACGCAACTGCCGAAGACGCTGATTGTGGTGGGCGGCGGTGTGATCGGCGTGGAATACGCGTGCATGTTCGCGACGCTGGGCGTGCGCGTGACGATTGTGGAGAAGCGGCCGCGCCTGCTGGAGTTTGCGGACACCGAAATGGTTGAGGCGTTGACATACAACATGCGCGACCGGCGCGTGACGATGCGGCTGAACGAAGAAGTGGACAGCGTGGAGGAACTGCCGGACGGCCGCGTGGCGGCAATGCTGGTGAGCAACAAGCGCGTGATCGGCGATGCGTTGCTTTACGCCGTGGGCCGTCAGGGAAATGTGGATGGGCTGAATCTTTCCGCGGCGGGCGTTGTGGCCGATGACCGCGGCCGCATTCGCGTGGACGCCGATTATCGCACCGCGCAGCCGCACATTTTTGCGGTGGGCGACGTGATTGGCTTTCCAAGCCTGGCCTCGGTTTCGATGGAGCAAGGGCGAATTGCCGCGGCGCGGGCTTTTAACTTGAAGATTCAGAGCGATCCTGCGGCCTATCCCTATGGTATTTACACAATTCCGCAAATTTCGTTCATTGGGAAAACGGAAGAGCAACTGACGCAGGAGGACGTGCCGTATGAGGTGGGCATGGCGTATTATCGCGAAATCGCGCGTGGGCAGATTTCCGGACAAACCGAAGGGCGGCTGAAATTGCTATTTCACCGCGAAACCCTGGAGCTGCTCGGCATTCACATTTACGGCGAAGAAGCCGCCGAGCTGCTGCATATCGGACAGGCGGTATTCACGTTAAAAGGCAAAGTGACGTACTTCGTGAACACGGTTTTCAACTACCCGACGCTTGCGGAGTGCTACAAGGCGGCGGCGTTCAA